>Ga0182018_10004573_pt1 | contig 11541 bp, 11 predicted proteins | sample 812P2MmetaG_FD_120490 | JGI IMG/M metagenome (GOLD analysis project Ga0182018, IMG submission 120490) | Permafrost microbial communities from Stordalen Mire, Sweden - 812P2M metaG | ecosystem: Environmental > Terrestrial > Soil > Wetlands > Permafrost | place: Sweden: Stordalen | collected...
CCCGGTCTACGCCAAGCAGGGTGTGAAAGCCCTGGAGGACTGGCTGTCCGACCAAGGCGTGAAGAACATCAAGAACGTCAACGGCCGCCTCTCCGCCGCGAAGCCGTGGTTCAACTTCTACGGCGCAAGCTCCGCTGCAGCGCTCGCTGATTAGGTTTTAGCCTTGGCCAGCAGCAGCCCTCCAACCCGTTCCGGATCGCGTGGCGCAAGCCACGTGATCCACCTGCGCACCACTAAGCGCACGGAGTTGGTTCACGTCACCGACGAAGTGGCCCGCATCGTGACCGCATCCGAATGCCAAAGCGGCGTATGCCATCTTTACGTCCCGCACACCACCGCCGGGGTAATCGTCAACGAGGGCTACGACCCGGACGTAGCCACGGACATGGAAGGCGCTCTGAATCGCTTGGTACCGCGCGACCCAAAATTCCGCCACGCCGAAGGCAATTCCGACTCCCACATCAAGACCGCCCTGTGCGGCTCGTCCGAAACCATCTGGATCGAGAACGGCCAGCTCATGCTTGGCCGCTGGCAAGTAATCTTCTTCGCCGAATTCGACGGCCCCCGCCGCCGCGAACTGCGCGTAAAAATCGTCGCGGACGCCTCAGCGTAGGACCCTGTTCCCAAACTGTTATTCGCTCGGTTACTCGCCTAGTTTGCGTCATCCGCGCCGTCGTGCCATCGGCAGTATAGGCGGAAGTACTGCCCTTTCTTAGCCTTCGGTGGTGTCGAGTTGCCGACAAGGTAGACTCCGCGCTTGACATGGCGCAGCGGGTACACCAATAATGTTGGAGAGGTTGCAATGTGGTCAACCTTGGATGACGTATCGTTATCAGTCTAAGTAGTTTGCGTGCACCGGACTTTCGGCATCATGAATTATTGAGAATTCTCTGGGCGGGGGAACTCTCACCGGTTTCAGGATATGGTGTGATTACCAAGTGCGCCCAAGTTCAGGGTTCTGCCGCCGTCCAGGATGAGCGTTGGTTTTTTTCAGTGATCCGGCGGGGCGCTCAGAAAAACGCGGCCGCTACATTGGAGATTTTGTATAAACGGCAAAAATTGTTTCAACACACGGCGGAATCTGAACAGGGAACTGCCGCCGGGGACGGAGGCCTACCGTGAGAATCTCGGGCGGTGCTCCCGTTCGTCATCCTGTGCCTGAGCTTTCGGAACACGACCTCCCCGTCGGGCTTGAGCCGCAGGAAACGCCGCAGAGCAGCGGAACTGCCTCGGTGGCCTACTTACGGCTTCTCTTTGACAACAGCCGGTGGCTTTTCCGCGTGGTGGTATACGCGCTCCTCGCTAGCACGGCGATCGCATTCCTGATCCCCACCCTTTACGAATCGACGACGCGTCTTATGCCTCCCGACAGCAGCCAATCGGGTGGACTGGCTATGGCGGCGGCCGCGCTTTCCGGCGGTGCCGGAGCCGGAGGCCTGAGCGGCATGGCCGGCGAATTGCTCGGCGGCAAGAGTAACAGTGACATCTTCGTGGGTATCCTCGGCAGCCGCTCGGTGCAAGACGAACTGATTCAGCAATTCGATTTGAAAAAGCTCTATGGCGACAAGCGGATGGAGGATGCGAGAAAGGAACTCGCCAGACGCACCGAAATCGCCGTGGACCGCAAGAGCCAAATTATTACCATCGTTGTTACCGATCACGTCCCACAGCGCGCGGCAGCGATCGGCCAGGCGTACGTGGAGCAACTCAACCGGCTGGTCGCGGAATTGAGCACTTCGTCCGCTCGGCGCGAACGCATTTTTCTGGAACAGCGCCTCAGCCAGGTAAATAAAGACCTGGAATCGGCGGAGAAGGACTTCAGCCAATTTTCCAGCAAGAACTCCGCTATCGATATTAAGGAACAGGGCAAGGCCATGGTCGATGCGGCGGCGGTGCTGCAGGGGCAGCTGATTGCCGCGGAGTCCGAACTCGAAGGCCTTCGCCAGATGTACACCGACAATAACGTGCGGATCCGCGCGATCCGCGCGCGCATTGACGAGTTGAACGTGCAACTCAATAAAATCGGCGGAAAGGGAGAGGATACTTCGGCGCCGTCGGACGAGCCGCAAGCCGCTTTATATCCATCGATCCGCAGGCTCCCGCTGCTCGGGGTGGCCTGGGCGGACCTCTATCGCCGGACCAGGGTGCAGGAAGCGGTTTTCGAAACTTTGACCAAGGAATACGAGATGGCCAAAGTTCAGGAAGCCAAAGAAATTCCGGTGGTCAAGGTTCTGGATCCTCCCAGCGTTCCGGACAAGAAGTCATTCCCGCCGCGCCTGCTGGTCATGCTCTTGGGCACGGCGCTTGCATTCGTCACGGCCACCGTTTGGATATTTGCAAAGAGGGCATGGGATCACACCGATTCGGACGATCAGAGGAAAGTCTTTGCGCTGGAGGTGTTCAGCGCAATGAAGGCAAGTATTCCGCAATTCGCGCATAACGGTTCCAGCGATCATGCCGGCGCCAGCAAGTCTCGGAATTGGACCCGCCCGGGTAGCAAAGGCGACGAGGCGTCGCGCTAGGCGCCTGTTTTGGCCGCAGGTCTATAATTCTAAATGGGCTAGGTCACAAACGTCCCTGTAAGTGACGGGGCGAAGCTGTTTGCAGCATGCCCGGGGGGCACGGAAGCATGGCGGTTTCAGCGGTTCAGTTTCTCGACCCAACCGAAGCCGGGATTTTGGCGGCCGATTCGTTGCGGCTGCGGTGGTATGCCGCCTACACTTGCGCGAATCACGAGAAACGAGTGCGCCGGCAACTCGAGGACCGGGCCTTCGAGTCATTTCTTCCGGTGTATGAAACGGTGCGGCGCTGGAAAGATCGGCGGATGCGCTTGCAGCTTCCGCTGTTTCCCGGTTACGTCTTCGTGCGTATGGCGCTGGTGGATCGCTTGCGTGTGCTCCAAGTTCCTAGCCTGGTCCGGTTGGTGGGGGTCATGGGGCACTTGTCGGAGTTACATGACGAAGAGATCGAGGGTCTGAAAAAAGGCTTGGCGTCTGGCGTCCGCACTCAGCCCCATCCGTTTCTGAATACTGGGCGGCGCGTCCGCATCAAGAGCGGGCCGTTCGAAGGACGACAAGGATTTCTCGTCCGAAGAAAAGGGAACCTGCGCCTGGTCTTATCGCTTGATCTGATCATGCGATCGGTGGTGATTGACGTCGAAGCCGCAGACGTGGAACCGGCGGTTCGCGTTGGCGGCATGAACCGCCCGTCGGCAATTGTGACGGAACGGTAGGCGGATGGGGGCTATCCGAAGTTTTTTGGCGCCAGAGAGTATTCCCTTGGGCGCCAAAATCACCCGCAACGTCGTTTTTACTGCCGCGCGTTCCATCATTCTTGCGCCACTGCCGTTTCTCCTGATTCCTTATTACCTGAAAAAGCTGGGGCCCGCGGGATACGGCACCTGGGCAGTGTTCCTTGCCGTGAACGGAATGACGTCCTTGGCGGACTTCGGACTGGTCACCAGTATCAGCAAGCATGTGGCGCAGCATTACGCGCTTAAGGATTTTCGGGCTCTGGGCCAGCTCATTAGTACGGGGCTGGCCCTGTATTTCGGGATTGCTTGTGCGGCGGCTGGGGTTCTTTGGGCAAGTGCACAAATCATCGTGCCGGCTCTTTTTCGAAACAGTCCTGTGCCCCTCGCGACGCTGTCGATTCTCTGGCGATTCCTTACCATACTTGTGTTCGCGAACATTTTCAGCCTTTCGTTTTCCTCCATCGTGATGGGCCTTCAGAGAATGGACCTGAGCACCGGGATGAGTGCGCTGAATCTGGGGCTGAGCGGCGGGCTAAGCGTTATCTTTCTGCGGATGGGTTTGGGGCTGCGGGGGCCGCTCTACGGATATGCGATCGCCGCTTGGATAGTGACCATTTTCTACGCATACCTGGTGCGCCGTCTTCTCCCGGATGTACAGCTGCGGCTGGCGTTCTGCCGCTGGCACGTAGCCCGGGAAATTCTGAGTTTTAGCAGTAAAGCCTATGTCACCCAAGTGGCCGTGGCGATCCACAATCAGATTGAGAAGTTCTATTTGGCCCATTTTGTTGGGGTGGTCTCCGTTGGCTGGTACGACATCGCCAGCGATCTGGCGCTGAAGCTTCGGGGTATCCCAAGCCTGGTCCTGGCGCCGGTCATGCCTGCTGCTTCCGAATTGGATGCGCGTAATGACAGCGCCCGAATCACGCATCTCTATTTTCGCACCCATAAGTATCTGGCGCTGGTAGGAACGCCGGTAGTGTTTTATACGGCCCTGGTAGCCAAGCGCTTCGTCACTCTGTGGGTGGGGCCGTCTTACGGTTTCATCGGGCTGCCGCTTAGCATATTGCTGGCCGTGAATTTCTTTAACCTGACCACTGGACCTGGTTTCTTTATTCTGATGGGGAAAGGAAACCTGCGCCCGGGCCTGCGCAGCTCCATTTTTGGAATTGTGTTGAATCTCACGCTCAGTTTATTTTTGATCCGCGCGTACGGGGTTCAAGGCGCGGTTATCGGCACGTCGGTTTCGTTGGGTTTGGCGTCCGCGTACTTTCTCGTCCAATATCAGTGGGAAACCAAGAGCCCGCCGCTGCATTTGGTCAGAAAGGCGTATCTCAAGCCGCTGGTTTCTGCCCTGCTGATTGTTGGTGTCCTTTGGTTTTTGGGGCGTTCCGTGCACACTACATGGGTCACCTTGGTTGCTGGGGCTGTTGTCTTCGGTGCGGCTTATATGGTGCTTTTGCTGCTGTTCCAGTTTTTCGATAGTGAGGATCTGTCCATTTTAGAGAGGGTTATTCGTATCCCCTCGTTCGTCAGGAGAATTGTTCCGCATGCTGAACTGGGACGCCCGGTACTTTCCGCTGCAGCGAGATCCGAACACGACTGACTCGGCGCCAAGGGTGCAGCGGCGCTCGAACCCCAGCGTGGTCGCGGTGGGGCCGTGAAGTCACTGAGCGTAATCATCCCTACGTACAACCGGTGCGGCACGCTGCAAAAGGTGCTCTCCGCCCTTTTTCAGCAGAGTGCACTTTCGAGCATCGCCGAAATCGTTGTGGTGGATGATGGATCAACCGATTCGACGCGCGCGGTCGTCGAGCGGCTAGCGCAGGGTTCGCCCGTGCCCATCCGGTATTTTCGGCAGGAGAACAAAGGACCCGCAGCGGCACGGAATTTAGGAATCAGGGAAGTCGCCACCGACCTCATCTTGTTCACGGACGACGACATCATTCCGCAACCCGCTTTGGTCGCGGAACATCTCGACTGGCACAGCAGATCTCCGGAATTATCGGTCGCGGTTTTGGGATATGTGACCTGGGACCCGGAGGTCAACCCAACGCCGTTCATGATGTGGTACGAGTCGCTTGTGTTTCGATGGGCCGATGTGGCCGGCCGCAGGCAGGTCGGCTATGAGTATTTTTATACATGTAATCTTAGTTTAAAGACCGAATTCCTTCGCCGCAACGGCACCTTCGATGAAGACTTCAAAACCGCTGCCTATGAAGATACCGAACTGGCCTACCGCCTGAATAACGCAGGTATGCGGCTTCTGTACAACCCGCGAGCCAGCGCGTATCACCACCAGTTCTTTCGATTTTCCGACGTTTGCCGTAAAGCCGTGGCCAATATGTCAGCGGCGCGGCTTTTTCTCCAAAAAGAGGCCGGCCAAGCCGTCTTGGGACCGCAGATCGAGAAGAAGTCGCGTTGGTGGCCTCGAATTACGAGGCCGATGGCTACGGTAGTCGCTGCCGTTTTGAAGCCTGCCAGGCCCCTGCTGAATTCTCGCGTGCCATTGCCGCGGTTCATTTATCAGTTGTTTTACTGGCACGACGTGGTTCGTCCTGCCGACGTTTTGAGACCGTGATATCGAGTGGCGGCTGAGGCTTTGAAAAACGAGGTTTGCGAGGCTCGGTACCCATAATGCCGGAAACCGTTGCAGTTACATGGTGGCAATCGAAGTTAGCTCGGCGATTAGACGTTGTCGCCGTGGTCGCTGCCATCGTGCTGGTTTTCCGCGTGGCCCTCGAGGAGGACCTTTCCTCGGTGACGTGGGCCTTCGTGGGCGCCGCTGTTCTTCTTGTGGCGCTCACCCGTTGGCCCTACGGTGCGCTACTGGTCTTATGCGCAATGAGCGCCATGCCCCGTTTCTTCGTGGAGGTGATTGGCTGGAAAGCGCGCCCAGAACATTTCGCCGTGGTGATCGTTTCCGCGGCCGTTTGCGTTTCGCTTTTACGCCACAAACGGAAAATACGGCTGGAGAAGATGGATCATTGGGTTCTGGCGTACGTGGCCATTAACTACGCCAGTTCGGCTTTTACATCTCTCCAGCCTTCTTCGACTCTGCGTTGGGCGCTAATGAATAATTTGGCGGTCCTCCCTTATTTTCTGATTCGGGTGCTGGTCCCGGACAGGCAAACGCTTGAAAAAGGGTTCCGGGTGATGTTGGGCGTGGGACTTGCCGAAGCGCTGTACGGGATAGTCTGCTACCTGTCGCTTCATGCGTTCGGAACCAGTACCGGGATGGGACTCGGATTTTATCTGGCCGACGTGGCGGTACCTTATGGGTCACTCTATGAACCTAACTTGTTCGGAGCGTATACCGCCTGCATCGCGGTCCTGTTTTTGGCGATGTATACGATTGACGAACAGCATCGCCTTGGGCCGCTGATTTGCTTCATTATCGCCTCAGCGGCTACCGGCCTTAGTTTATCTCGCGCGGCGCTGGTCGCGCTGGCGGTTGGTAGCGTCTGGGTCTTTTGGAAGGCTCGTAAGAACAAGGTGGCTGAGCGCAATAGGCTATCTTCTCTTCTTCCGGTGACTGCACTGATTTTAGTGATGGGTATCACCTTGGTCGGTGGGGAGTTGCAAAAGAGATTCAGCAGTCTTTACACTGAAGGCTTGCAGGAGGAAACGGCACTGGTCCGCTACGTTGTTATTTACGAAGCGCTAGCAGACTTCCCGACTCACCCGCTCCTGGGCAGCGGCACGGCCAGCTTACAACTATCGTTTGACTGGGCCGAGTACCTTCCGGATTGGTCGAACGAAAAGGCTTGGGTCCCCAACGTGTTTGTGCGAATTCTCCACGATACCGGCCTTTTTGGCCTGGCGATTTTTTTGGGGTTTGTGGTCTCGTTGTGGGTGCGCATTCGACGTAATTTGCGAGGCTGGAACACTCAGATCCCCGTGCTCGTTGGTCTGACCGCCGGAGCGCTCGTCTATTGCGTTTCGTTCCAGTTTACGGACGGCACCATATTGGCTTTTTCCTGGATTCATCTAGGATTTCTGGCCACAGCATCGGTCCTCATGGACGCTCCCGGCCATGGTTCGATGAACAATAATCGAATTTCGGATGTCCCCCTTGAAGGCGGGCAAGGCTCTAAGTAAGAGATATTCTCGTCGCTAGAGGAGAGGTATGAGGTCTACAAGCAAAGTATTGTTAGCGCTGTTGCTCTTGGTATCCGTCCCCGCGCTTTGCGCCGGCCAGTGTACCAGCGATATCGAGGGCTGCAATCCGGGGGTCCCGAATCTGGTCAAGTTCAACGGAACGCTTAAGAATACTGCGGGCATACCTCGCACAGGTACCGTAGCCATCCGATTTGTCATTTACGGCGAGTCGACGGGTGGAACGGGCCTATGGCAGGAAGTGCAGAATGAACAGTTGGACGCGCAAGGTAATTACGAGGTGATGCTCGGGGCCGCCAGCCACGGAATCCCCACGGATATGTTCACGTCAGGGTCGCCGCGCTGGTTGGGCGTGCAGGCGTTGCTGCCTGGTGAGGAAGAACAGCCGAGAGTATTGCTGGTCAGCGTACCCTATGCTTTGCAAGCGGGGAACGCCCAAACATTAGGCGGATTGCCGGCATCCGCATTCGCGCCCGCAGTCTCGAATGTCCCGGTTTCTGGCGCTGCCTCTACCCCTACCACTACCACTACTTCGGCCTCCGCTATCGCGGGAACGGCCGCAATTGCGAGCACCGCTTCGGATGCGGGAATTGGGCGGGTGACCACCCCCGGGGGCACGGCCGGCACCATCCCGAAGTTTTCTGGCCTCACGTCTACCGCGGACTCTCAAATAAAGGACCAGAACGGCGTGGTGAGTATGCGGAACCTGTCCAACACTTTGTTCGCCGAGAACTTTCCCGGCGGCGTTCCGGATGCCGTGGCGGCGTGCCCTGCAAATGGATGTATTATTTATGCCGTTTCTCCCACCGTGAACCTCAATCTGGGAACTATCGATCCTGGCTACAAGGCAATCACGCTCTATCTCGGTCCCTACACGTTTACGGTGCAACAGATCACAATCCGCAAGGCGCTAAAGATTATCGGCATGGGTGCGGCGGGCGGCATAGTTCCGAGCGGAGCGTGCACTGTTGCGGCGCCTTGCAATGGGACGACGTTGCAATCCATCAACGGGAATAACCCGGTCTTTGTTATCCCCCAGGTCAACCTGGATCCAGCGACGGACGTGCTGCTGACCGGCTTTCGGGTATATGGGTCGGCCGGGAATACCAGTGAGGACGCTTTCTTTTTGGATAGCAGCACAAACAACAGCAACGGATTGTGGTATTCGACCTTGGACGATATTTTCATATCTAACTTTGCCGGTACCGGAATACACATAAGAGGACGGCCGAACGATTTCCTCGCGGTGACCCAATGGGTTCTGTTCAATAACGTTGTGGTACTCCGGAGTCCCGGCGGCGCGAATGCCCTACGAATGGAAGGCGGCGCCTTTGAATTGCGCTTCAGGAATTGTGAGTTCGACGGATCTGCCATCGGAGACGGCACGAACATCTATATGGGTGGAATGCCGGGCGGCGGGTTGAGCGGTTATCCGATGACCGTCACCTTCGAGGGCCTCGTCTCTCAGTCCGCGGCCACCGCGGTGCAGATCGACGGCGGCATCAATATCTCGTTTTACGGTTCCCACCATGAGGAAGTGCAGGGCGTATATCACGTAACCGACCAGACCGGTATTTCGACCAAGGGCTTGACCATCGCCGATTCGAATTTTGTAGCCAATGTGGGAATCAATGGCGGGGCGGGCTATGAGCTGAACGTGGACACCACAACGGCGCAGGGCATTTTCTTTACGCATAACCGGATCATCGGAACTCCCGACGCCGTGGTGAAATCCACAAACATTGCCAGCGTGGTGTATCAAGACAACATGCTCTTTGGCAACACCGGGAGCGGTCCGGCGACCACTGGTATTACCACGCAGGTGGCTCCGGCAACGTCGATCAATATCCTGGGAGTGCATTCGGTGGGGCTGAATCCTTCTTCGATACCGATTACCACAATTCAGAGCGGTTTAGGTCCCGGCGAGATGGTCACACTTTTCACCCTCGGAGGCCCTGTAACGTTTGCCGCCGGCGGAAACATCGACCTGATGGGCCTGCCTTCGCTGACCCTGAACGGCACTATCACTTTTGTCAGGAGCGACCTCGGAGGTTCGTTGTGGAAGCCAGTGTCGGTGTGGACCCCTGCCGCGAGCGCTGTCCCCCTACGATTTATTGGCGGTTCTGGCTTTGGCGGTGATCGACAGTAGGGTGACGATTCTGCGATTCCGGAGATTCCATTCGGGGCATGCTCCTATCGGTTCGCAGATAGATTCGAAACCAACGGTTAGAATAGCATGCGAGGTTTGGTGTCTGTGGATTCCGGCCTGAATCAGCGCTGCACCGTAATTGTGTTGAATTTCAACGGCGAGCATTTACTACCGGCTTGTCTGGACAGCCTGGCAGGCCAGACTGGCGCGGACATTGACACGGTCGTGGTCGATAACGGGTCGAGCGATGGATCCGCGGCGCTGGTCGCCCGAAAATATCCCTGGGCGCGTTTTATTGCTCTGTCCGAGAATTCTGGATTCAGCACCGCCAACAATGTCGCCCTGCGCGACGCTTTGGATCGCGGCAGCGAATTTGCGCTTTTGCTGAATAACGATACCTTTGCCGCGCCCGACTTCGTGGCTCAGATGCTCGCTGTAATTCAGAGTGACTCCCGGATTGCCGCCGTTTGCCCGAAGATCTATTTCGCCCACCAGCCGAATGTCCTTTGGTATGCGGGCGGGGATTTTAGCCTGTGGACCAGCTTTAACAACCACCGCGGCTGGAGGAAAGCGGATCGCGGTCAGTTTGACCATATCCAGGAAATTACCCAAGCCACCGGTTGCGCGATGCTCGTCCGTCTTCGCACTCTCCAGGAAGTGGGGCTGCTGGACGAGCAATTCTGGGCTTATGTCGAAGACCTGGATTGGTCCGTGCGCTTTCTCAAGAAGGGACATCGCCTCGCCTTCGCTCCCAAGGCGCGGTTGTGGCATCTCGATGGCGCTACCGCCGTGGGAGCGATGGGCTCAGGAAGCAAGGTCCTACGCCAGTTCCTCAGTACTCGAAATATGGTTTTCCTGGCCCGCAAGCACGTGAGTTGGTGGCAGGCTCCTAGCTATATCTTCGGTTTCTTGTTCAATCACATTGCGTTTTATACTGGACTCCGGCTGTGGCATCGAGATTTTCGAGCGGTCTCGGCAATTTATAGAGGCCTGAATCAAGGCTTGCGGACCTCGCTGAACCCTCCGGCTAAGTGAAGAGCGCAAAGCGAAAAGGAAGATGCCGGCATTCTGGGCTCGCGAGAAGTGCAGGGCAAGTGCGGTGCAGCAAGTGTTTGGTGGTGTTGTTCAGCGCATGAGTGCATCACTATTTAAGGCGTCCCGTCCGTGAAAAAGTCAGAGCCTCAAACGAAGTCACATGTCACGCAAGAGATCCGGGAATGCATCGATGTGAATTCTCGGCTGGCGCGGGATGCTTCCGAGGAAATCGCCCGGGCCGCTGACTTGATCCTGGTACGCTTGCAAGCCGGCGGAAAACTGATCGCCTTCGGCAACGGAGGGAGTGCCGCGGACGCCCAGCATTTGGCGGCGGACTTTGTGGGGCGCTATCGCGCCGAGCGGCAGGCGTTCGCGGCCATCAGTTTGACCACTGACACTTCGGCGCTGACGGCCATCGGAAACGATTTCGGGTTTGAGGCGATCTTTTCTCGCCAGCTCGAAGCCGTGGGCAAGCCGGGAGACGTAGCCCTGGCCATTTCCACCAGCGGAAATTCTCCAAACGTGCTGCGCGCGCTGGAATCCGCACGAAAATTGGGGATGGCCACGATCGGACTTTCCGGCAAAACGGGAGGCAAGATGCGCGCTCTGGTCGATATATGCTTGTGCGCGCCCTCCGAAATGACTCCTCGGATCCAGGAAACTCACATATTGATCATTCACATCCTCAGCGGAATCGTGGAAAACGCATTCGTGGCTGCCCATGCGGCATCGGGTCCCACGGCGGCCACTACCGCGCCATGACCACACATTGTGTTCTGTGTCCCGCGTAAACTTAGTGCGAACATCGTTGAGTCCGGATCGGCGGCTACCGCGACGCGCCTCTCCAAAGAGCAAGAGGTTTTGAATGCGAGTCGGAATTGACGCTCATTGTATCGGCCTCGGGAAGACCGGAAACGAGACCTACACCTATAATCTCGTGAAGCAACTCGGGCTTCTCGAGCCTGATGGCACCGATTACGTGGTGTAC
>Ga0182018_10004574_pt1 | contig 11539 bp, 9 predicted proteins | sample 812P2MmetaG_FD_120490 | JGI IMG/M metagenome (GOLD analysis project Ga0182018, IMG submission 120490) | Permafrost microbial communities from Stordalen Mire, Sweden - 812P2M metaG | ecosystem: Environmental > Terrestrial > Soil > Wetlands > Permafrost | place: Sweden: Stordalen | collected...
CGTCGTGAGCCGCACCCACCCGGGCCTCATCAAGCGGCTCTTCGAGCTCGAGGTGCCCGAGATCTCGGGCGGGGTGGTGGAGCTCAAGGCGGTCGCTCGTGAGCCCGGTCACCGCACCAAGATCGCGGTGTGGTCGAACGACCCCAACGTCGACCCCGTCGGCGCCTGCGTCGGCGCACGCGGCTCGCGGGTCCGCATGGTCACAAATGAGCTGCGCGGCGAACGCGTCGACGTGGTCCCGTTCTCCGACGACCCGGTCGAGCTGATCCAGAACGCTCTGGCGCCGGCCCGGGTTCGCGAGGTTCACCTCGACGACTCGACCGGCACCGCCACCGTGATCGTGAGCGACTACCAGCTGTCGCTGGCCATCGGGAAGGAAGGCCAGAACGCCCGGTTGGCGGCGCGTCTCACCGGGTGGCGGATCGACATCAAAAGCGAGACCCAACTCGAAGAGGAAGCAGCCTACGAGGGCCAGGACTGGGCCGAGGGTGAATGGGTCGAAGACGAATCCGGCGAGATGGTGTGGAAGCCGGCCGAGGGTGGCGACGCCATCTCCGCGGAGGCGTGGACCCACGCCGCCGAGGAGCAGGCCGACGGGCAGACCGCGTCGGCGGATGCGGCGGTCGCCGACGCCGCTCCTGCCCCGACCCCCGAGGCCGACGCAAGCGCCGAAGCAAGCGCCGAGCCGTCACCGAGCGAACCTCCCGGGGACGGCCAGTAACGCCGGTCCGGACCTGCATCGCCTGTCGAAAGCGGGCCGAGCAGTCACAACTCGTCCGCACGGCGCTTTCCGGAGACGGCGCGCTCGTGATCGGGCACGGCCCCGGCCGGGGAGCGTGGTTGTGCGCGCGAAGCGAGGACTGCTTCGAAACGGCCGTCGGGCGGAGCTCGTTCGGGCGGGCCCTGCACGCGGACATCAGTCCGGAAGCGATCGACGGCCTTCGGGAACGCCTCGCCGTGATCCGGGCCGATCAGACGAACCCGCCTGAGAGCACCCACAGCGGTCGATCTTGACCGGGACCTCGCCCCCGCACGCCTGGGTCGCAGGATACCGACGGGTAACAAGTTGACCCGGGTCCTACCCCTTATGACACCAGTTCGACACAAAGGTCAAGCTATGGGCACATTGACCGTTGTTGGGGCAGACTGACCCTTGCCTGCCCCGCGCCGATCAGGGGGTTCGCAGGCGAACAGCACGGTCCCCTGAGGACCAAATTTGGGAGGAAGCCAATGAGGGGAAAGTTCCGGATAGCCGTAGTGGCCACAATGGTGATGGCCACGGTCAGCCTGTCACTCGGCGCCATGATGGCGAGCGCCGCCAGCTCCGGGGGCAACATCCTCCCCAAGGTCGGTAACTCCGCGCCGGTCACCGGCGGGACCCTCAAGATCGTGGGCAGCGGCGACGTCGACCACCTCGACACGTGCTGCGCCTATTACACGACCACCTACGAGATGCTTCGCATGGTGAGCCGTCAGCTCGTCTCGTACAAGGCCGGTTACACGACCGCCGACGAGACCCAGGTCGTCCCGGACATCGCGACCTACAAGGTCAGCGCCAACGGATTGACCTACACGTTCACCATCAAGCAGGGAGTGGACTGGGACGCGCCATCCGGCCCGCGCCAGGTGACCTCCACCGATGAGGAGAACGGCATCAAACGGTTGTGCAACCCGATCCAAGGCGCACCTCCCATCGCCTACTGGACGGGCTCAATCGCCGGGATGAAGTCGTACTGCACGGCGTTCGAGGCGTTGACCGTCCCGACCACTCCGGCCGACCAGGTGACCGCGCTCAACAGCTTCATGAGCTCGCACCAGATCAGCGGGATCGCGACCCCGAACTCGTCGACCATCGCGTTCACCCTGACCCACCCGTCGAGCACGTTCCTCAACGTGTTGGCGCTCCCGATGAGCTCGCCGGTCCCGGTTGAGATCAACCAGTACGTGCCGGCATCGGTCACCGAGGAAGAGAACTTCATCTCCGACGGCCCGTACACGATCACCTCGTACACGCCCAACCAGAGCTACGCGCTGGTCAAGAACCCGGCGTGGAAGGCGAGCACCGACACCATCCGTCACCAGTACTTCGACGCCGTGTCCGTGACTCTGGGTGAGTCGGCGACCGCCGTCCAGCAGCAGCTCCAGACCGGTCAAGCGGACATGGAATGGGACACGACGGTGCCGACGGCCCAGGTGCCCGGCCTCGTGGCTTCCCACAACCCGGACTTCGCAGCCGACTTCTTCGGCGGCCTCACCTACCTGGTGTTCGACGTGAAGAGCAAGACCCAGGGCGGCGCGCTGGCCAAGCCGGCCGTGCGCGAGGCGCTGCAGTACTGCGTGAACAAGCAGCACCTCGTCCAGGTGACTGGCGGACCGGCCATCAACCAGGCCGAAAACCAGATCCTGCCGTCGGCCATGTCCATCGGCTACCAGAAGATCAACCCGTATCCGACGCCCAACAACCAGGGCAACCCGGCGAAGTGCAAGTCGATGCTGGCGGCGGCCGGCTACCCGCACGGGTTGAAGCTGACCCTCGCGTACGCCAACAACCCGCCCATGCCCGCCCAGGCCGTCGCGCTGCAGGCCGACATGGCCAAGGGTGGCGTGACCCTCAAGCTCAACGAGCAGCCGAGCCAGGGTGCGTACTTCGACTTCCTCGAGACGCCGTCGACCCACGCCAAGTGGGACATCGCCTTCGGGGCATGGTTCCCGGACTGGACCGGTAACGGCGCGGCCACGTACTTCAGCCCGCTGTTCGACGGCCGCGGCTACGCCGCCGGCTCGACGGACTACGGCGACTACAACAACGCCACGGTCGACAAGTACATCGACGCCGCCGAGGACACGGCCAGCCTGAAGGTCGCCGCGACCAACTGGGCCAAGGCCGACAGCTACCTGATGACCAACGACCCGGCGTGGGTCCCGCTGCTCGATCAGGCGCTGCCGCAGTTCATCGGATCGACCGTCGAGCACGCGATCTACCTCCCGTTCATCGGTGGGTTCGACCCGACCAACCTCTGGGTGAAGTCCTAGCCACACCCGCTTCGCCATGTGATTGCGCCCCGGTCGACGTAGTGTCGGCCGGGGCGCCGTCACTTTTGTGGAGCGTTGGGCAGATTCGATCTGTTCACAGTTGGAGGGAATCGCGTTGACCGCCAGGGGCATCTGACAATGGCCTTGCTCGATGTGCGTGACCTCCGCGTGTCCTTCGACACCGACGACGGCACCGTCTATGCGGTCCAGGGCATGTCGTTCTCGGTGGAGCCGGGCCCGACACTCGGGATCGTGGGGGAGTCGGGGTCGGGCAAGTCCGTCTCCACCCAGGCGATCATGGGTCTCGCCCCCGGTGCGACGGTGACCGGCGAGGCGCTCCTCGAAGGGGTCGACCTCCTCACGATGACCGAGGACGAGCTTCGCCACATCCGGGGTCGGACGGTCTCCTTGATCTTCCAGGATCCGCTGACGAGCCTCCATCCGCTGTACCGGGTCGGCGCCCAGATCGCCGAGGTCATGGAGACCCACGCCGACATGAACCGCAAGGCCGCGCTCGAGCGCGCGGTCGAGCTGCTCGGCCTCGTCGGCATCCCCGAACCGAAGAAGCGGGTGCGTGACTACCCCCACCAGTTCTCGGGAGGCATGCGCCAGCGGGTGATGATCGCGATGGCGCTCGCCCTCGAGCCCAAGCTCATCATCGCCGACGAGCCGACCACCGCCCTCGACGTCACGGTGCAGGCGCAGATCCTGGAATTGCTCGGCCGGATGCGCAGCGACTTCCGGACCGCCGTGATCCTGATCACCCACGACCTCGGCGTCGTGGCCGACGTCGCCGATGACGTGGTGATCATGTACGGGGGGCGCCCGATGGAACGCGCCGACGTGCGGGCCGCCTTCATCGAGCCGCACCATCCGTACACGCAGGGCCTCTTGCAGTCGATCCCGTCGTACTCGGGAAGGATGGGTCGGCTCCGGCCGATCAAGGGCTACCCGCCATCGCTGATGCGGCAGATCCAGGCGTGTCCCTTCGCCCCGAGGTGCCCGCGGGCCCACGACGAGTGCCTGGTCGCACCACCCCCCTTGAAGCCCGTCGGCACCAGCCCGGGCCACCTCTCCGCCTGTGTTCTGCCCGCCGACGCGGTCGGGCTTCCGGCCAACGATGCGCAGGCAGCGCCCGCGGCGGCGGTGGGTGGGGTCGAGCGGTGAGCACGGCGACCCAGGGTGATCTGGCGGTCGACGGCACCGACGCAAAGGTCCTCCTCGAGGTCGACGACGTCGTCAAGCACTTCCCGGTTCGGAGCGGCGCGCTGATCGACCGCACCCATGCCAAGGTGCGGGCCGTCGACGGGGTGAGCTTCTCCTTGAAGGTGGGTGAGACCCTCGGGCTGGTCGGGGAGAGCGGGTGCGGCAAGTCGACGCTCGCCCGCCTCGTCACAGCGCTGCATCCGGTCACCTCGGGGCACGTCCGTTTCAGGGGCCAGGACATCACCGCGCTCAATCGGCGCCAGATGCGGCCCATCCGAAAGTCAGTGCAGATGGTGTTCCAGGACCCCTACGGGTCGCTCAATCCGCGGCGCCGGGTCGGGTCGATCCTGTCGGACCCGTTCTCGGTGCACGAGAAGATGTCCCGGGCCGAGGTGAAGCGCCAGGTCCAAGAGCTCATGGCCCGGGTCGGCCTCAGCCCCGAGCACTACAACCGGTTCCCTTCGGAGTTCTCGGGTGGCCAGCGCCAGCGCATCGGCATCGCTCGGGCCCTGGCTCTCCGGCCGGACCTCATCGTTTGCGACGAACCGGTCTCGGCACTCGACGTCTCGATCCAGGCCCAGATCATCAACCTCTTGGAGGATCTCCAGGACGAGTTCATGCTCACCTATGTCTTCATCGCCCACGACCTGTCGGTGGTGCGCCACGTGAGCGACAGGATCGCGGTGATGTACCTGGGCAAGCTGGTCGAGACCGGCCCGGTCGAGGAGATCTACTCGAACTCGAGACACCCGTACACGGCGTCGCTGCTCTCGGCGGTGCCGGTGGCCGACCAGGCGTTCCGGACCGCTCGCAGGGAGCGGGTCATCCTCACGGGGGACGTGCCGTCCCCCGTCAACCCCCCGTCGGGCTGCCGGTTCCACCCGAGGTGCCCGAAGGCCCAAGCGATCTGTGCAACCCAGGAGCCACCACTCGAGCGCAAGCCGGGTGACCCGATCGGTCATCTGACCGCGTGCCACTTCCCGGTCAACCCCGGCGAGCCGCTCGCGAACGCGTCGAGGGACGCTGCGCCGGCACCGGCGGCGGTGGTGGGCGCAACGGAGGCGGTCGATCAGTGAGCCTCTTGCGAGCCGCCGTGGAGCTCGAGGTCATCGAAGAGCAGAACCCGGATGCGAAGGGCACCGAGCAGGCCTTCGAGGGGCGAACGCCGTGGCGGCTGGCCTGGGGCCGGCTCAAGAAGGACCGGGTCGCCATGGTCTCGCTCGGGTTCATCGTGTTCCTGTTCCTGGTGGCGATCTTCGCCCCGCTGTTGACCGCGCTCATCGGCCATGGCCCGAACACGCAGTACACAACCAGCGGCTTGTCGCTCTCGGGAATACCGGTCGCCCCGGGCCACAACGGTTTCTTGCTCGGGACCGACGACCAGGGCCGCGACGTCTTGTCGCGGATCATCTACGGCAGCCGAATCTCCCTCGAGGTCGGTGTCGGGGCCACCGCGCTCGCGCTCGTTCTCGGCCTGGTCATGGGGATCGTGTCCGGCTACTACGGCGGGTGGATCGACTCGATCCTGGCCCGGTTCATGGACATCTTGTTGTCGTTCCCGATCCTTCTGTTCGCGATCGCGATCGTCGCCCGCTTCGGACCGAGCCTGGACCTCTTGATCTTCGTCATCGCGATGTTCAGCTGGCCCTACATCGGGCGCCTCGTGCGGGGCCAGGTGATCGCGCTCCGAGAGCGCGAGTTCGTCGAGGCCGCCCGAGCGCTCGGCTCGAGCGACGTGCGCATCATGTTCATCGAGATCGCGCCCAACCTGATCGCCCTCGCGGTGATCTACGCGACCCTCTTGATCCCCATCAACATCGTGACCGAGGCGACGCTGAGCTTCCTCGGCCTCGGGGTGCTGCCCCCGACCGCGTCGTGGGGGAACATGATCGCCGAAGCCCAGACCGGCGACCTGTTCACGGTCGCGTGGTGGTTCCTCGTCTTCCCGTGCGTCGCGCTCGTCTTGACGACGCTTGCGTTCAACCTCTTGGGTGACGGCCTGCGCGACGCGCTCGACCCCCGCCACGGCCGATCCAACATCACCCCGACGAAGCGCGTGAAGCGGGCGGCCCGCTCGGCGCGCCGGGAGAAGGACGACTCCGGGGGGAAGCGGGCGTGATCAGCCTCATCATCCGCCGCCTCTTCTACCTGGTGATCGTCCTCGTGATCATCACCTTCTTGACCTACGTGGTGTTCTTCGCCGGGAACCCGAACGACCTCGCGGCCCGATTCGCCGGGCGTGACGCCGGGACGGCCGAGATCAGAGACGCCGCGATCCGGCTGGGGCTCAATCACGGATTCTGGTTCCAGTACTGGCATTACCTCGATCGGCTGCTGCACGGGAACTTCGGCCTCGACTTCCAAAATGCCGTGCCGATCAACAGCGAGCTCGCCCGGGCCATCCCCGTCACCGCATCGCTCGTTCTCGGTGCGGTCGTGCTGTGGCTCCTGATCGGCATCCCGATCGGGATCATGTCGGCGACCCACCCGCGCACGCTGCGGGACCGTGGCGGCACGGTGTTCGCCCTCACGTTTTTGTCGATGCCGCCCTTCGTGCTCGGGTTGCTGTTCCTCCTGATCTTCTACTTCTACCTAACCCAGGCCGGGATCACCTGGTTCCCGGCGGCCGGGTACATCGCACCCTCCCAATCCATCGGCCAGTGGGCCGACCACCTGATCCTGCCCTGGCTGTCGCTCGCCCTCGTCCAGGCGGCCGTCTACACGCGCCTCATACGCGGGTCCCTCCTCGATGTCCTTGGGGAGGACTACATCCGCACCGCCCGGGCCAAGGGGCTGTCCCGCCGGACCGTCGTCTTCAAACACGGCGTTCGCGCCGCTTTGACCCCGGTCATCACCCAGCTGGGCATCGACGTCGGGACCCTGCTCGCCGGCGCGTTCGTCATCGAACGGGTCTTCGGCCTGACCGGGCTGGGCCAGCTCGCCCTGAACGCCATCGGGAACGACGACCTGCCGGTGGTGGCGGCCGTGGTCGTGCTGGCCGCCGTGTTCATCGTGGTCATGAACACGGTCGTCGACATCCTCTATGCCGTCCTCGACCCCCGTGTCCGCCTGACCTGAACCGGCGACCGACCGGGCGGCACCCTTGGAGACGGCCGTGCCCGATGGCCGTGGGCACCGCCCGGACCGGACCGGCCGCTCGCTAGCTTGGATCAGCCGGGGCGATGGCCCTCGGCCGCCGGTCCCGGGCGTGTGATGTGGGAGAATGACCCGACCGGTCGCCTCCGGTACCAGGCGCCGGGTCGGCCCCCGATGCCGGAAAACGCCTGGACGAAACGCGAGGACGAAGAGAAGAGTTGGCTGCAAAAATCCGCGTGTACGAGCTCGCTCGTGAGCTGGGCCTAACCAATAAGGAGGCCCTCGACCTCTGCGTGTCCCTCGGCATCGGTGTGAAGAGTCACTCCTCGTCGATCGAGGACGCCCAGGCAGACCGGGTCCGACGCAAAGCCGACGCCGACGGGCTCCGCCGCGCCGTCCAGCCCGAGGAGACCGCGGCCGCCCCGGCCCCGGCCAAGGCCGCGAAGGCGGCCAAGAAGGCCGCCGGGACGATCCAATCGACCCCCACCGCCGAGAAGGAGCCGGCCGCCGCACCGCCGCCGCGTCCGCGCCTCATCAGCAGCACCCGCACGCCGGCGGCACCCGCCGCCGCTCCCGCGCCTCGACCGGCCGCCGCTCCGGCGGCGGCACCCGCGCCTCGACCGGCCGCCGCTCGGGCGGCGGCACCCGCGCCTCGACCGGCGGCGGCACCAGCCGCGAAGCGGTCCGCCCCGGCTCCGGCTGCCGCCCCCCCAGTCGCACCCCCGGCTGCTCCAGCGGTCCCGGCCGCTGCCGCGCCGGCATCTCCGGCGGTTCCCGCGGCCGCGCCGTCGGCGCCACCGGCGATGGCCGACCCCGGGACCCGGCCCGAGCAGCGGCAGCGTCCGGCCCATCCGCCCATGTCCCAGTCGGGCCGACCGATCCCGCCGCCGCCCGCGGTGAAGCCCCCCCTCGGACCGTCGGGCCGACCGATCCCGCCGCCGCCCGGCCCAGGCGGTCGACGCGCGTCTGGACCGGCTCCCGCATCGCGTCCGGGTAGCGGCTACGCACCGCGTACCGGCGGTCGACCCGCCGGTGGCCCACCGGGAAGAACCGGTGGTGGGTTCGCCGGCCGACCCGCCGGTGGATTCGCCGGACGATCGGGTCCCGGCGGCCCGGTCGGTGCCGGGGGGCCGGGCGGACGTCCCGGTGCCGCATTTGGCCGCGGGCGACCACCGCCGCGACGCTCGCGCCGCCGCCGCCGGAACCTCGAAGAGCTCGAGCCGACGCAACTGACCGCATACACGCCGTCGAACGCCCCGGTGCCCGACGGCGAGATCATCGTCGAGCGCGGGTCGACGGCTCGCGACCTCGGGCCGAAGCTCAACCGTTCTGCCGGTGACGTCATCCGCTTCCTCCTCCTCCAAGGAGAGATGGTCACGGCGACCCAGTCGCTCAGTGACGACATGATCGAGCTGTTCGCGGCCGAGCTCGGTGCCGAGGTGCGGCTGGTCGACCCCGGTGAGGAGGCGGAGGCCGAGCTGCTGGCCCGCTACTTCGAAGAAGAAGACGACGAGGTGGAAGAGGAGCTCCGGCCCCGTCCGCCCATCATCACCGTCATGGGCCACGTCGATCACGGCAAGACACTGCTCCTCGACAAGATCCGCCAGACCGATGTCGTCGCCGGCGAAGCGGGCGGCATCACCCAGCACATCGGCGCGTACCAGGTGGACTGGCGCGGCCAGCTGCTCACGTTCATCGACACACCGGGCCACGAGGCCTTCACCGCCATGCGGGCCCGGGGTGCCCAGGTGACCGACATCGTGGTGCTGGTCGTGGCGGCCGACGACGGTGTCATGCCCCAGACGGTCGAGGCGATCGACCACGCGCTGGCGGCCGATGTCCCGATCCTCGTCGCCGTGAACAAGATCGACCGACCCGACGCCGACCCGGCGCGCGTCCTCCAGCAGATCTCGGACCGCGGGCTCGTGCCCGAGCAATGGGGGGGCGACACCATCACCGTCGAGGTCTCGGCCCTGCAGGCGACCGGGATCGACGACCTATTGGAACACCTGATCCTGATGGCCGAGGTCGAGGAGTACCGGGCCAGCCCCGAGGGCTTGGCCCGCGGCACCGTGCTCGAGGCGATCCTCGAGACCGGGCGGGGGCCCGTGGCCACGGTCATCGTCCAGCGCGGCACCCTGCGGGTCGGCGATTCGGTCGTCGCCGGCGCGGCGTGGGGCAAGGTGAAGGCGCTCATCGACGACCACGGCGACCAGGTCAAAGAGGCGCTCCCGTCGATGCCGGTGCAGGTGCTCGGGCTGTCCGAGCCGCCCCAGGCCGGTGACGAGTTCCGGGTGGCCAACGACCTCGGCACGGCGAGGACCCTCGGCGAGGCCCGGGCCCAACGATTCCGCCTGTCCGGTCACATGCCGACGCCATCGGCGACGGGGGCACGCCTGGAGGACCTGTTCGAGCAGATCCAGCGGGGCGAGACGGCAACCCTCAACATCGTGCTCAAGGCGGACGTCCAGGGGTCGCTCGAGGCGGCCACCGAGAGCCTGCGCAAGCTCGAGCGCGAGGACGTGAAGCTGAGCTTCGTGCGCCGGGGCGTCGGTGGCATCACCGAGAACGACGTCGCGCTGGCCAAGGCGTCCACCGCCACCATCATCGGCTTCAACGTGCGGCCGGACCGCCGGGCGAGGGAGATGGCCGAGTCCCTCGACGTCGAGGTCCGGACCTACGAGATCATCTACAAGCTGCTCGAAGACATCGAGGCGGCCATGCTCGGCATGCTCGCCCCGAAGTACGAGGAGATCGTCACCGGCGACGCCGAGGTCCGCCAGGTCTTCCGCATCCCGCGCATCGGTGGGATCGCCGGTTGTTACGTCCAGAACGGGACGATCCGCCGGGGCTCGAAGGTCCGGTTCCTGCGCGAGGGCGTCATCATCTGGAAGGGCACGATCAACTCCCTGCGGCGGGTCAAGGACGACGTCCGGGAGGTCCAGGCCGGCTTCGAGTGCGGCATCGGCCTCTCGGACTTCCAGGACCTCAAGGAGGGCGACATCATCGAGACCTTCGAGGAGCGCGAGATCCCGAGGGTCTGAGGACCAAGGAGCCCGAGAGCGATGTCCCGGGGGCGACAACCCTTTCCGGCTCACGGCGGGGCGCGGTACGCGCGCTCGCTCCGGATCAACCAGGTGCTGCGCGAGGTGCTGGCCGAGGAGCTCGAGCGCTTGTCCGACGCGGACGAGCGCCTTCGCCTGCTCACGATCACCTCTGTCGACACGGCGCCCGACCTGCGAACGGCAACCGTCTACCTGAGCACGCTCGGTCCCGAGGCGGCCGAGGCCCTGGACGAACGTCGCACCCAGCTCCAGCGGACGATCGGGAGCGAGATGCGCATCAAGCGCACGCCGCGGCTGGCCTTCGTCGCCGACCCGGCCGTTCAGTCGGGCGCAGCCGTCGAAGAGGTGCTCAGGAGGCTGAAGCACCCGCCGGAGGAAGCCGACGATCGGTGATCGGTTTCCTGGTCGTCGACAAGGAGGCCGGTTGGACCTCCCACGACGTCGTGGCCCGGTGCAGGAGGATCTTGGGGGAGCGCCGGATCGGCCATGCCGGCACCCTCGACCCCGGTGCGACCGGGGTGCTGGTGGTCGGGGTCGGTCGGGCCACCCGGCTCCTCCGGTACCTGGTCGGGGTGGACAAGGACTACGTGGGCGAGGTGGTGCTCGGGTCGACGACCGACACCCTCGACGACGCGGGGGAGGTCCAGGAGCGCTTCGACATGTCCGCGGTGACCCTCGAGCAGGTGCGCGCCGGCGCGGCCGGTCTCACCGGCGAGATCGACCAGATGGTGCCGATGGTCTCGGCGGTCAAGGTCGGAGGCGAACGGCTCCACAAGCTGGCCCGGGCCGGGACCGAGGTGGAGCGACCGGTGCGCCGGGTCCGGGTCGAGCGCTTCGAGGTCGGTCTGGGCGCGGAGCCGGGGACGTTCACCCTCGATGTCCGCTGCTCGTCGGGGACCTACGTCAGGGTGCTGACGGCCGACCTCGGCGCCGCGCTGGGCGGCGGGGCACACCTGCGGCGGCTCCGCCGGACACGGGTCGGCTCGTTCGAGGTGACCCAGGCCAAGACGCTCGGGCAGCTCGAGGAGGCGTTCGCCGGCGGGGATGGCTCGGCCCTCCTGCCGCCGCTCGACGCGTTGGGGCATCTCGAGCGCGTCGAGGTCACCGAGGCGATCGCTCTCGACGTCGGCCACGGCCGC
>Ga0182018_10004575_pt1 | contig 11538 bp, 7 predicted proteins | sample 812P2MmetaG_FD_120490 | JGI IMG/M metagenome (GOLD analysis project Ga0182018, IMG submission 120490) | Permafrost microbial communities from Stordalen Mire, Sweden - 812P2M metaG | ecosystem: Environmental > Terrestrial > Soil > Wetlands > Permafrost | place: Sweden: Stordalen | collected...
ATCTGTTTCGGATTACCCCGCACGGCTTCCCTTCGTTACGAAGGGGAGCCGGGCGGTGACGGTCTTCCCATTTCAAAAACGACACCCTCCTGCAAGGCCGTAGTGTCTCTAATCGTCAAAGAAGTTGGCTTCTTCCCAAATCCCCCCACTCCTTCCACGGGACGCTGCCAGGAAAAGCACTTGAGGACCATGAAAACAAGAAACTTATCATCATTGGCTTTGCTCGGCGGAAAAGACTCCGATCGAATTCGTCAGCCGCGATGCGCCCGCGCGATTGTTGACGAGCCGCGCCGGCCCAACCGCCATGCCCAAGGGAATCGCGGGCGCTCGAAACGCCGAGTCGTGCCAGTCCCCGTTCCGGCAACCGGCCCGCGCCCCGCAGGGTACCAGAGCGGTGCAACACGTGCCAAACCCTTTGATTCCAGTGGTAACGGCTTTGTTCGTCCAGTGCTGCATCCAGCCCGAATCGCGCCCGCTGCTTGAGCTTCAACGCAACTTTCAGACACTATCGGCGCGCAAGTCGTGCCCTAAAGGAGTAGAATTGATCCAATGCGACGACCCGCTGCCCGGCCGTGTCTCTGCCTCTGGGTCCTCCTGGCTGTCTGGGGGAGCGCGGAAGGCCAAACCCAGCAACCGCCTCCGAAACCGCCCGACGAGGTGACTACCCACGAGACCCCCGCGACTTTCCGCACCAAAGTCAATCTGGTGCTCGTGCCGGTGGTCGTCCGCGACCGCCAAGGTCGCGCGGTCGGCGATCTGCATAAGGAAGACTTCCAGCTTTTCGATAAAGGCAGACCGCAGACGATCTCCTCCTTTTCTATCGAGACGCTCGCCAGCCAGACCGCCGAGCCGGTCAAGACGGAGACGCTTCCCCAGGTGAGCGGTGAGGAAATGCCCGCCACAGTCAACCCGGCCGACGTCCCCAAACGCTTCGTCATATACCTCTTCGACGATGTGCATATCTCGCAAACGGACCTGATGCAGGTCCGCGCCGCCGCCGAGCGCCACATCGACGGATCGCTGGTGCCCACCGACCGGGCCGCCATCTACACCACTTCCGGCCGGACCACGCTCGATTTTACCGACGACCGCGCCAAGCTGCATGCCACCCTCCTGCGCATCACTCCGCAGCCCATCGCCCGCGCCAGGAGTCAGTTATGCCCGGACATCAGTTACTATCAGGCGGACTTGATCATCGACAATAACGATCCCAGCGCTCTGCAAGCCGCCGTGCAGGACGCCATTGTCTGTATGACTCTGGACCCTACCGACGCGAGTTCCGTGCAGGCTGCGCAATCGATGTCGCGGGCCACGGCTTCGCAGGTCCTGAATACCGGCGAGTCGGAAACCCGGCTCGCTCTGCGCTCGCTCAAGGATGCGGTCCGCCGGATTTCCGCCATGCCGGGGCAGCGTAGCATCGTCATGGTCTCTCCGGGATTCCTCACACTCTTCGATCTGCAACAGGACAAGACCGAGATCATCGACCACGCCATACGCGCCAATGTCATCATCAGTACTCTGAACGCGCGCGGCCTGTACACCATCGTTCCCTTTGGGAATCCCAGCCAGCCCACTCCGCAGAGCCCTGCCGGCGCGTTCATGCGGTCCCAATATCAGTTGGCCAGTGCCCGCACCGAAGAGGATGTGCTCTCCGAATTTGCCTATGGAACCGGCGGCGTATTCTTTCACGACAACAACGACCTGGTCGAAGGATTCAAACGCGTGGCCGCGCGGCCGGAATTTATTTATGTGCTGGGTTTCTCGCCGCAAAACCTGAAGCTCGATGGCCGGCTTCACTCGTTGAAGATCTCCCTCAGGAACGCCGGCAAGCTGGACGTGCAGGCGCGCAGCGGCTACTATGCTCCCCAGCATCTGGCCGATCCGGAGCAGACCGCCAAGCAGGAAGTCCAGGACGCCCTGTTCTCGCGCGAGGAACTGCGCGATATCCCGCTGGTGATGCACACCCAATTTTTCAAGCCGGGCGGGGAAAACGCGAAGCTTGCGGTGCTGGCTCGCGTGGATGTCAAGCGCCTGCATTTTCGCAAGGAAAATGGACGCAACCAGGATGACTTGACCGTCGTCTCCGGGCTTTTCGACCGGAACGGGAACTTGGTTACGGGAAACTCCAAGACCGTCGAGATGCGCCTGAAAGACCAGACTCTGGAAAGCAAGCTAAACTCGGGGATCACGGTGAAAAGCAGCTTTGACGTGAAGCCGGGCAGTTACATGATCCGGCTGGTGATCAGAGACTCCGAAGGACAGGAAATGGCAGCCGCCAATGGAACTGTCGATATTCCCATGAATTGAGGTGTCAATTGAGGTGCAAGATGCAGCTTCGCAGCATGTTACTTCTGGCAGCCGCGATCGGCGCGGCGGGCCCGGTAGCGCGGGCTCAGGACGCTAACGCGCAGGCCTCCGGCTCCCTGCCCGTGATCAAGGCGGAGACGCGCGTGGTCTTGGTGGACGCGGTCGTAACCGACAAGAAAGGACAATACGTTCGGGATCTCGAACAGAAAGACTTTCGCGTCTTGGAAGACAACAAGGAACAGACCATCACCAGTTTTTCTTTCGAAGCCAATCCTAATTCGCCAAATAACAATCAGCAACACTATATGGTGCTGCTCTTCGATAACGCCACCATGGATTTTGGCGACCAGGCGCGCGCGCGCCAGGCCGCGGCGCAGTTCATCGACGCCAACGCCGGTCCGAACCGCCTCATGGCGATTATCAACTACGCCGGCAGTATCAGCGTGGCGCAGAACTTCACCGCGGACGCCGACCGGCTGAAGAAGGTGGTTGCGGGCGTTAAGTTCTCGCCGGTTTCGCCCAATGCACCGGTGGAAGTGGCATCCACGGGCATGCCGAATCTGGGCAAGGCCGAAGCGGCCTTCGGTCTGTGGGACGAGTTGTTGGCCCTGCGCAGCATGGCCAAGTTGCTGGCGCCCATACCCGGCCGCAAGATGGTAGTGTTCCTGACCTCCGGTTTTAAGGTGCCTCCCGAGAATATGTCGGAGCTGACCGCCGTGATTTCGGAGTGCAATCGCGCGAACGTGGCGATCTACCCCATCGACGTGCGCGGTCTGGTGAGTGGCATAGGGGCTGGACCCGCCGGCGCCAGCCTGTGGTCCCCGTCGAGTCCCCAACAGGTGCGGCTCATCCCCGCTTCTTACAGCCCGGCGAATTCGCTGGGCATGGCCTTCTTCCAGCATGGTGGTGGCACGGGCGGAGGCAGTACGGGCGGAGGCAGTACGGGTGGCGCCACAGGCGGCGGTAAAAGTGGTGGCGGTACGGGTGCTGGCACGGGCGGCGGTAAAGGAGGCTCCACCGGCACGGGTTCGGGCGGCAAGGGCGGCGGCCCGAGCACCACGAACAATAACAACTCCCTCAACAACACTCTGAATCCGTACAACCAGTCCCGCAATCTGATTCCGCCATTCCCGCCCAGCGCCACCACCAATCAACAGGTGCTTTTCGCGCTGGCCGATGGCACGGGCGGTTTCGTGATCGTCAACACCAACGACCTGTTGGGCGGATTGCAAAAGATCGGCAAGGAGCAAGACCAGTTCTACCTGCTGGGCTACACGCCCCCCGAGACCGCGGAGGGAAGCTGCCATTTCCTGAAGGTGAAACTGGATCGCCCGGGAACCTCCGTGCGCTTCCGCAACGGTTATTGCAACGTGAAGCCCGCGGACCTGCTGGCGGGGAATCCGGTCGAGAAGGATCTGGAGAACCGCGTGGCCGGCGCAGCCCCCGGCGTGCCCGGCGCCAGCATGCAAGCGCCGTTCTTCTATTCGTCGAGCAACACCGCGCGCGTGGATGTGGCCATGAATATTCCCGCGCAGAGCATCAAGTTCGAAAAGGAGCACGGAAAATTTCATGGCGACTTGAACATCCTGGCCATCGCCTACCGCCCCGACGGAAGTGTGGCGGCGCGTTTCAGCGACAACAAGAAGATCGAGTTGGAGAACAAAAAGGACGTGCAGGCCTTTAACGAACGGCCGTATTATTATGACGGCCAGTTTGACATCGCTTCCGGCCAGTACACACTCAAGGCCGCCTTCAGTTCCGGCGCCACCTTCGGCAAGCTGGATATGCCTCTCACGGTCGACCCCTACGACAGCAAGCAATTCGGTCTCAGCGCCCTGGCGCTCAGTAATGATCTGCACCGCGCCGCCGACGCCGGCTCGGACCTTGACGCGGTTTTGCTCGAAGGGCACACGCCCCTGATCGCGCAAGGGTATCAGTTCACGCCAGCCGCCGCGTACCGTTTCAAGACGACGGATCACGCGGCCTTGTACGCCGAGATCTACGAACCCCATGCGGTGGATAAGACTCCGCCCATCGTGGGGATCCAGCTTCGCGTGCTGGACCGCAAGACGCAAGAAACCAAACAGGACTCCGGGATGGGCGGCGTGAGTAACCTGATTCGCGCCGGCAACGAGGTGATTCCGGTGGGACTAAAGCTGCCCCTCGATAAGCTCACTCCGGGCGCTTATCGCGCCGAGGTGAAAGCGATGGATGCCCTCGGGAACTCGAAGACACGGACGGTCGATTTCGACGTAGAATAGAATTCGCTGACAATTGGAACCACGGGTCCAAAGAAGAGAGTCTGAGCCTTATCTGTGTGCATCTGTGTCTATCTGTGGTTCCGGTTTTCCGGTACAATACCCGTATGAAGCTCTGTATAGCCGCACTCGCGGTATTGCTGCCCTGCCTGGCGGCCGCTCCGGATCCGATTCACGGCAACGATCTCGGCGATCCGAAGGCCCCGATTCTGATCGAGGTCTTCAGCGATTTCCAGTGTCCGGCCTGCAAGCGATTTCATGACGAAGAGCTGCCGCTGATCGTCTCGGATTACGTGTCTCACGGCAAGGCGTACCTGGTGTATAGATATTTCCCGCTGCCGCAGCACGCCTACGGCCGCAAGGCCGCCGAACTCGTCTGCGCCTGCGCGCAGATAGGCAAGTACGAGCCCGCAGCCGATATCTTGTTCGCCAAACAAAGTTCGTGGTCGCAGGATGGCAAGCTCGACGAAACCCTCTCGACAGTCCTCACGCCCAACGAACAGAAGCAGGTAACGGCGCTGATCAAAGACCCGCGCGTTCAGGATCCCATCGCCCACGATCTGGCGGAAGGCCGCGCGCTTCCGTTGGCCAGCACGCCCACCGTGCTGGTGACTTACAAATCCAGGCAGTTCAAGCTCGATGGCGAAGGCCTATTCAATTACAGGTGGGTCAAGGCGACCTTGGATGACCTTCTTAAACAATAAGATCTCAGGTCGTAAGACGCCCGCGGGCGTGGCCGCATTGGTCCTGCGAGTTGTATTAGGCGGCATATTTCTGTATGCCGCCTGGATGAAGCTGCGCGAGCCTTGGGCCCTGTTCGCCATGGCGATCGATTCTTATCAAGTCCTGCCCGCATGGGCGGTGGAACTCGCCGCGCGCTCTTTGCCGTGGTTCGAATTGCTGCTGGGCGTGTTGCTCATCGCAGGCGTGTGGCGGGGTGTTTCGGCGGTTGCCGCATCGCTGCTGCTGGCTGTATTCTTCGGCCTGATGGTCAGGGCGATGGCCAAAGGCATGCAGATCGACTGTGGTTGCTTCGGACCCGGCGAGCGCCTTTCTTGGATGACACTGCTGCGGGACGGCGCGCTGCTGGCAAGCTCGTTGTTCGTCACAACCATGGCCTTGCGCTCCGCCAAAGCCGTGGCCCGGATTACTGGCTGACTGGGTCCACCGCGCGGCGCGCCGCCAAATCCCGTTGAATACCGTGTACCACGCGCCGGTTCAGGCGATAAGGAACGATCAGGAGCAGCGACACCAGCATCAGCACCGCCGGAACCGCGCCATACAGAATGCCCAGGTAATGGGTGGCGGCCGGAGCGCCCTTCGGCGCGCCATGCGACAGCTTCCCGAACAGAGTCAAGAGCGTGCCGGACAAAAGCAGCGCGCCGCCGCCGGCGATCTTCTCGCCGAAATTCGAAATGCCAAAATAGATACCTTCACGCCGCAGGCCGGTTCTCAGCGCGTCGGCGTCGGTCACGTCGGCCACCATGGACGGCCCGATCACCCAGACCGCACTGGCGAACATGCCGCCTATCGCGCTCCCCACGATCAGGGGCAGCGCGTGGCCTGTGCCGAAGAGCCGCCCTTCTCCAACCAGCAGCGTGGCCATGAACAACAGCGTAGCCATCCCCGCCAGTGCCACTATTTTCAAGGTGCGCTTTTCTGCACGGCGGGCCAACACGATCCACTGGAATACGCCCACCAGCGCCCCCATATAAAAACAGGTCTGAATGGCGGTCAAGGCGCCACCGCCGCTGACGCGCGCATACCACGTGAAATACTGGATGGACAGGCTGGTGTTCATCACTGCAGCCAGAAAAAAGACAGTCGATGCCCCCCACAGCTTCCGGTATTCGGCGTTCTGCATCGAAATCCGTAAAGCGGAAAGGAATGGCGGCGCCGCGGAAGGTTTGCCGGCGGCTGCAGTGCGATGGCCCAGCGTGCCGAAAAAGCAGATCAGGCCGCTAACAGTCATCAGCGCCCCGAAGGCCAGCCCGATGTGCGGATAACCCTCGTAGCGCAGCTTGGGTTCGGAGCCATCGGCAGTGGCCGGAAAGAACAACAAGAACGGAAGCGCCGCGGCCGCCAGAGTACCTATCAACCCGAAGACTGCGCGGACCGCTACGGTGCTGGTACGGTCGTCGTAGTCCCGGCTTAATTCGGCTCCCAGACCTAGATAGGGAATCCTGTATATCGCGCTGGTGGCGCGCAACGCGATCATCGCGCCCAGCAGCCAGAGAAACAATCCGAGATGCCCCAGCGTGCGCGGCGGACTGAACAGCAAAAAGAAGCACGGCCCCATTCCCAGCGCGCCCGGCAGCATGAAAGCGTGGCGGCGGCCCAGGCGGTGGCGGCTGCGGTCCGAGAGGTGGCCGATCCACGGGTCGGTCACCGCATCCAGTGCCAGACTGGCAAACAGGCCAATGCCTACCAGCGAGGCCGGCAGGCCCATCACCGAATTGTAGAAGAATAGGATGAAGAGTCCGGACAGGACCATTAACACCGTAATGGGCATCTCACCCACGCCGTACAGCAGTTTGGCGGAAATTGCCACTGGGCGCGGTTCCGCGTACACGGTGGGCAAAGGAGAAAGCGCGGGGGTGCTCAACTCTTTCTATTTAAGCAAAGGGTGTGCGCATGTCAAGCAACTACGGTACTGACGCAGGACTTGTCAGCTCTTTCAAGTACCGGTAATAGAACTCCACGCCGTCGTAGAACGCGACCGTGCGCACGCGCTCATCCTTGCCGTGCGCGCGGACATCGTCCTGATCGATGGCAACGCCGTTCACGCCATAGGTCGGGATGCCGGCCGCCATGGTGTAGATGCTGTCGGAAGCGCCAGTCTCCATGTCTGGAATCACCGGCGCCCCCGGCCACATTTGCGCGGATACATGTTCCAGCGGCCGCAGTATCTCCGGCCCGGGTAAGATGGGCGGAAAGGCCGTCTTGTCGGGCGCGCGGTCGGTCACATTGTACGAGTTATCCACGAAACGGACGATGACTTGGGGGTCGGCGAAGATGGCGATCAGCTTCTGCCTAATCTCCTCCGCCGAGTGGCCGGGCAGGATGCGGCAGTTCACGTTGGCCTGCGCAAGTTGCGGCAAAGCATTATTGGCGTGGCCCGCGCTAAGCCGGGTGGCAACGCACGTGGTGCGAAGGGTGGAGTTGTAGCGCGCATCCTGCGAGAGGCGGGCGATGGCGGCTTCATCCGGGGGCGTGCGGAAGATGGCCCGCATGTCGTCGGCGGTTTGCCCGGTTTCGAGATTGGCGCGGCGTTCAAAGTAAGTGCGCGTCACCTCGTTCAGTTCGAAGGGGAAGGGCGCGCGCTCCAAGCGGGACAGTGCGTCCGCGATGTGGTAGATGGCATTGTCGGGCATGGGCAACGAACTGTGGCCGCCTGCATTGGTCGCGGTCAACTGGAAGTCGGCGTAGAGCTTCTCGCTGGCCTCGATGTCCACGTCCACCGCTTTGCCGTTAACGGAGGTAACGCCGCCAGCATCGGGGTTGAGGGCGAACCCGGCATCCACCAGGTCACGATGGTTGCGCAGCAGCCAATCGACGCCATTGGATTTGCCGCCCTCCTCGTCGGCGGTGAGCGCCAGGATGATATCGCGGTCGGGCTGGTAACCTTCGCGTTTGAAGCGGATGAACGCAGTGACCACCGCGGCGTCGTCGACCTTCATATCCTGCGTGCCGCGCCCGTAGAAGTAGCCGTCTTTTTCCACGAACTCGAACGGGTTGGTGGTCCAATCTTCGCGGCGGGCTTCCACCACGTCGATGTGGCCGATGATCAGGATCGGCTTGTGAGCCCCGCTGCCGTGCAGGCGCGCCACCAGGTTCCCCTTGCGGTCGTTGGGGCCGAGAACCTGGGCGTCCGCAGGCGCGAACCCGGCGTCGAGCAGGCGCTGGCGCATGGCTTCGGCGGCAACCGTAGTGCTGCCGACGGAATCGGTGGTGTTGATTTCAACCAACTGTTTAAAGATGTCGTGGGACAGGCTGCGCGTGGCGTCGTCAAGCTGCGCGCCGGACGCCATCGCCAGAAACATCGTGGCGCACGCAAGTGGGGCCACATCATTGATCCACATCTGCCCATGTTCGCAGAAGAACCTCCATTGTGGCAACATAAAGGTGATTCCATGATCCGCTCCATCGTTTACCTTTGCGCCGTGCCGTTGATTGGACAACTTGCGGCTTCCGCGCAGCAGCCCGCGCCAGTCCGCGGCCAGAAAGAGTTCGCGCAATCTTGCGGCTTCTGCCACGGCGACGACGCCACTGGTTCGCGTGGGCCGGACCTGGTGCGCTCGCCGCTGGTCAACAAGGATTTGGGCGGCGACCTGATCGCGCCCGTCATTCGCAACGGCCGTCCGGATCAGGGCATGCCCGCCCTGCCGCTGCCCGACGCGACGATCCAGGACATCGTCGCCTTCCTGCATATGCGCGTAGGGCAGGCCGCGAAGAGCTCCCATGTGGGCGGCGATTATCCGCTGGATCGCCTGCTCACCGGCAATGCGGAGGCCGGCCGCGCTTACTTCAATGGCGCGGGCAAGTGCGCGTCCTGCCACTCGCCCACCGGCGATCTGGCGGGCATCGCGGCGAAATATGCGCCGCTCTATCTGGAGGAGCGCATTCTCGCTCCGCGCCCACCAGGGCATGCCCCCGTTACCGTAACGACTTCTTCCGGCGAGCAAGTGAGCGGCAAGCTCGACCACTTGGACGAATTCTCCGTCTCGCTGCGCGACGCTGGCGGATGGTACCACTCCTGGCCCCGCGATCGGGTAAAGGTGAGCGTGCAAGATCCGTTGCAGGTCCACCGCGAGATGCTGACGAAATACACCGACGCGGATATCCACAATCTATTTGCCTATCTGGAGACTCTGAAGTGAATGCGAACCTGCTTGCGAATGCATTAAGGTGCGCGGCGCTCTACGGCAGCATTGCCGCAAGCATGGCCGCGGCACTTGCGCAAGGCTTGGACCCCGCCGCGCTGCTGCAGCCGCCCACGGATACCTGGCCCACTTACAATGGCGACTACACGGGCCGCCGCTACAGCCCGCTGAAGCAGATCGATTCTTCGAACGTCAAGTCGTTGACGCTCGCCTGGGCGTTCCAGGCCAACGCGCAGGCCATCAAGTCGACGCCGCTGGAAGTGAACGGCATCCTGTACTTCACCGTGCCGGAGCAGGTCTGGGCGATCGACGCGCGCACCGGCCGCCAGGTGTGGCACTACCATTACAAAAAGTCCGACGGCGATCACATCGGCCAGCGCGGCGTGGCCATGTGGGGCAATTGGCGGTACTTCGAAACACCCGACGCGCACTTGATCTGCCTGGACGCCAAGGACGGCCGCGTGCGGTGGGATATCGTGCTGGCCGACGTGCAGCTCGGGTATTTCGCCACCATGGCGCCGCTGGTGGTGGGCAACCACGTGATTGCGGGCGTCTCCGGAGACGCCACGGATATTCCCGGATTTCTGGAGTCCGTGGACCCGGAGACCGGCAAGCAGCAATGGCGCTGGTACACGGAGCCGCAGCCGGGCGAACCGGGCTCGGAGACCTGGCCGGAGAAAGGCGATGCCATCGCGCATGGCGGCGGCATGACCTGGATGACCGGCACCTACGATCCGGAGCTGCATCTGCTCTACTGGGGCACCGGCAATCCAAATCCGGTGCTGGCGGGCGACGCGCGCCCTGGCGACAATCTGTATACCTGCTCCATCGTGGCGCTGAATCCCGATACCGGCAAGCTGGCGTGGGCCTTCCAACCTTCGCCGCACGACACTCACGATTGGGACGCCGTGGAGACGCCCGTGCTGTTCGACGCGGATTTCGGCGGCAAGCCGCGCAAGCTGCTGGCGCAGGCCAGCCGCAACGGATTCTTCTTCGTGCTGGACCGGACCAACGGCGAGCATCTGCTGACCGCGCCTTTCATCGACACGAACTGGACTTCGGGGATCGATGCGCGCGGCCGCCCGATCACGCTCAAGGAGAAAGAGCCGCACGCCGATGGGCGGCTGGTCTATCCCGGCTCCGACGGCGCCACCAATTGGATGTCGCCCAGCTTCGACCCGCAGCTCGGCTTGTTTTACGTAGTGGCGCGGCGCGTCTACAGCATCTTCTATTACACCGCCACGGGAAAGCCGGAGGGCTGGGCGGGACGCGATCACAATATCTGGGAAGAATCCACGCTGCGCGCCATCGATTACCGCACCGGCGAGATCCGTTGGAACCACGAACTGGGTCCCAACGAAAGCGTCGCGGGGGTTCTGACCACCGCCGGCAACCTGCTGTTTACGGGCGATGCGCAAGGCAACCTGCTGGTGCTTGACCCGGCCACGGGCAAGACGCTGTGGCATGTGAACGCCGGCGGCTCGATGCTCAGCTCGCCGATGACGTATGCGTTGGATGGCCGGCAATATGTGGTCGAGGGCGTGCAGGGCGTGCTCTACGCCTGGGCGCTACCGGAATGAATCCCCTGCTCGCATTCTTGCTAGCCGTGACTATGCCGGATCTTACCCAACTCAAACAAATGGAGGCGCGCTTCGCGCCCGTTGAACTGCGCGTCGATACCTCCGGCCTTTCGCCCGGCGACCGGAAGGCGCTTGCGAAGCTCATCGAAGCCGCGGGCCTGATCGACGATATCTTTCTGACCCAATTGTGGAGCGGCAATCAGGCGATGTACGCGCGTCTCAAAAAGGATGCGACGCCGCTGGGCAAGGCGCGCCTGGATTACTTCTGGCTGAACAAGGGTCCATGGTCGGACCTGGACGATTACGCCGCCTTCCTGCCGGGTGCGCCGCCGCGCAAGCTGCCGGGGGCGGACTTCTATCCGGAGGACATGCGCCGCGAGGAGTTCGAGGCTTGGGCGAAGACCCTGCCGGAAGCCCAGCGCCGCGCAGCCGAAGGCTTTTTCACTGTGATCCGGCGGGATGCCGCGCGGCATTTGACCGTGGCGCCGTACAGCCAGGAATACGGGCACG
>Ga0182018_10004577_pt1 | contig 11535 bp, 14 predicted proteins | sample 812P2MmetaG_FD_120490 | JGI IMG/M metagenome (GOLD analysis project Ga0182018, IMG submission 120490) | Permafrost microbial communities from Stordalen Mire, Sweden - 812P2M metaG | ecosystem: Environmental > Terrestrial > Soil > Wetlands > Permafrost | place: Sweden: Stordalen | collected...
AGATGCCGAAAAACCCGCGGACTTCCTCCCAGGAGGACGTTGCGAGGACATAGGCGATGAGTTGCCCGGGTGGATTGTCGAAACTGAGCGTGTATCCCGCGAATGCGGCACTCAACAGTAAGAACGGCATTTGCAGCAGAAAAAATCGCCGCCAGGTTTGCGTTGCGAAAGCAAGCACCCACATCAGGAGGGCGACGGATGCGACAAATGCGGCCAGGCTCTGCGACCCCTTCACTCGCTCCAGCCACATCGCTAAGCCCACGTACGGCAGACAAAGTACGACGAACGGGGCAAGCACGCGAAAGGGTAAGGATTGCATCACGGACTCCTGGATCACCGACGGTCCGAGCGGAATGGGCGACCCTAGCGCATCGCGCTTCCTTGGGCCACCGAGGCCGTCATAATCACCGTCCGCTGGAAAACGCACCGGCGAGCACGATGGCATTCAGCAGTCGGCGTTTGTTTGACGCGGGGAATTGCAGAGGACATCCCCTTCGGAGGCGATCGGGCGTTAAGCGGCAGCCCGCATCAGATGCGCTGCGCGCCTCCATCGCGCTCCGATACGCCACGTCGCGCCGCCGCATTTTGAAGCGGCCGCTCGATGCAGTGCACCAACGGGATTACCTGGCGCCGAGCTCATCACGGGCGCCCCTCTGAACGGGGGTGGGCCGGTTAGGCTCCAGGCGGTCAAGCCGAAAAGCCTCAGGAGGACAGGCGGGTTCATGGGTCCCGCGAAGGCCGACGCCGCGTCGCTGACATCGTACGCACCGGTGTGAGCCGCGGCTTGAGACCAGCCGCCCGTCCACTGCGACGAAGACGGCCTCATCGATGGACGGATTCGCGAATATAGACTCGGGAGGATAGTGTATGACCGCAGCTCGAGCGATGGCGATTTCGCGAACATGATTCTTCAGGTCAGTGCAGGGAGTTCCTGGCTGGTCCGCGGCGCCGCGGCGCTCATTCTGATTGTTCACATCAGCGGTGCGGGAATCGGGCTACTCTCCGGCGCTGCAGCGTTATTGTTCCGCAAGGGTGGGCGCCTGCATCGAATCGCCGGAAACGTGTTTTTCGTTTCGATGCTGACCATGTGCGCTGTGGGCGCGTGTGTGGCCCCCTTCTTACCGCAACCGCAATGGAGCTCCGTCTTTGTAGCGGTTCTGACGGCCTACCTGGTGGTCACGTCCTGGGTGACCATTAGACGCAAAACAGGTGGGGTCGGAGCCTTCGAGATTGGTGCGCTTCTTGTCGCCTCAAGCGTTGCCCTGGCCTGCTACACCTCCGGCTTGATGGCAGCGCTGCGTCCGACGCACTTGCCCAGCGATGGCCCCACGGCGGCCTACTTTGTCTTCGGAACTATCGCAGCGCTTGCCGCCACCTTGGATCTGCGTCTAATCTTGCGCCGCGGCGTTTTTGGTGTCCAGCGCATCACGCGACATATTTGGCGCATGTGCGTCGCACTTCTCATCGCTGCCTTCTCGTTCTTCCTCGGACAGCAGCAAATTTTTCCCGCGTCCGTGCGCGGAGCGCCATTGCTCCTTGTGCCCGAGATCGCGGTGCTGGGAGTGATGCTTTTCTGGCTGGTTCGCGTTCGATTTAACAAGGCGTTCTCCCGCGCAAAAGATACGCGAGCGCGGCCACTCGCACAGAATCGGATGACTGAAGCTACGTCGATTCCGAACGTGACATAGCCGGAGAGCAAACTCCCGCGCCTCGGACGATACAATTAACCGGAAGGAGAGGGGGCGTGAATTCAATCCCGAACAAGGGAAGATTTGCAGGCTTGCTGTATCTCTTGACAGCAATACCCAATGTTTTTTACCTCATTTACCTGCCATCCGTCTTGATCGTCCCTGGCGACGCCACGGCCACGGCCGGCAGGATCATGGCTTCCGAGTCGCTGTTCCGCATGGGCATCGTGAGCGAGCTTGCCGGTGCGACCATCTTTATTTTTGTGGTTCTGGCGCTCCAGGATCTACTCAAAGGTGTCAACAAGAAGTATGCATCGCTCATGGTGACATTCTTTGTAATCTCTGTCCCCATATCATGTGTGAATGTGCTGAACCAAATTGCTGTCCTCAGGCTCTTGCGAGGCGACAGCTTCCTGTCGGTATTCGACCAACGGCAGCTGGATGCCCTCGTCATGGTGTTCCTCAACTTGCATGGGTACGGCACCATTGTCGCCCAGATATTTTGGGGTCTTTGGCTCTTCCCGTTCGGCGTCCTCGTTTTTAAGTCGGGTGTCCTTCCGCGAATTCTCGGTGTCTTGCTGATAATCGGATGCTTTGGCTACATCGCTGCCAGCGTTACAGTCTTGCTCTTCCCAGCTTCCGGACACATGGTGCACGAGCTTTTGATCGCGCCCGGGGGCGTCGCGGAATTGTCGATTCTCTTATGGCTGCTAATCAAGGGTATACAGGCTCGGCCGCAAGCGGCGGCAGCATGAACTGATCAGAACATCTTCGGGCTGCGGCATCCGGGTGGGTCTGCGCCTAAGGCTCGGAAACCACGAGCGTGACCCCTGCGAGCAGAATGAAAAGGCCTGTCAGCACGACTGAAAGGCCGATAGGTCCCCAGGCCTGCATGGCCGCGCCGATGATTGGTGTACCGACGAGCCCGCCCGCGCCCCACATGGCGGCAAACGCTGCATTGCCCGCGACTAGAGCGGCGCCTCTAAAACGCTCGCCAAGCCGCACCAGGCTCAGAGTGTAGATCGCGTAATAGGCACCGCCCCAGATGAATACGACGACCCAGAAGAGCAGCGGCACGCGAACTGCGATCGGCATCAGCGCTGCGCCCGCTGCCGTCGTCAGAGCGCAAGCGACGTACAGTGTCCGGCGCGGCACGTGGTCCGCCAGCCACCCCATGGGATACTGGAGTCCAATGCTTCCGGCGACCATAACGATGAGCGTCACATTGCTGCCCCTGACATCCATCCCGTAGCTCAGGGTAAATATCGGCAGCAGCGACATCGCTGCCTGATCTGCCAGTGCCGCCGCCGCGGCGCCGGCTAATAGAACTGGCGCAATCGGAAGAAACGCAAGGATGGATTGGCTGGGCTCGCCGTCGCGCGGAGGCAATTCGGCGCGGCTTGCGATGAGCGGCACTAACGACAGCAATCCGCAGGCCGCGCCGGCGAGAAACGGCATCCAGCCTTGAGTGCCTACGATCAACAGAAGCGCAGGTCCAAGGGCAAATCCAACTGAAGTCAACATGGAATAGAAGCCCAGGACGCGCCCGCGCGCATGTGCTGGCGCAAGCTGATTGACCCAGGTATCGGTCACGACGAATAGACAAGCGAGCGCCAAGCCTTGGAACAGGCGCAGCGGCATCCACACCCACGGGTCTTTGATTGCCCCTATCAAGAGCAGGCAGAGCACGGCGCCGCAGATGCTTCCCACGGCCAGCGCGAGACCACCGACGCGCCGCATCATTGCGGTCGCGACCGGAGCTGCCAGGATCATACCCAGCGGCATCATCGCGGTATTGACCCCGATGAATGTCTCGGTTGCTCCGCGGCGAAAGAGGACTATGGCGAGGAGCGGATAGCTCAGCCCTTGCACGGTCGTGAACAAAGTCGCGCCGGCAGCGACTGCAGCGATGGGGCGCCACAGGATGCGCGCACGAGCGATCTGCATGCTTTCCTCAACCTAAGAATGAATATGAATTCTTTTTGAGACGGCCGCATTTTCCAAATTGCTATCCGCCGTCGCTACCGCACGTGGCCTAGTGGCCTGTACCAACTGATTGTGTACTGATGTGGCGGGACGGATCGGCATATTTCCATTTCACCGTCCGGGGCGCCTTGTTGTAGTGACGGATGTAGCGCATGAGTTTTCTCTTCAGATCGGGTACGGAAGTGAATACGCCGCGGGCGATGACGTCGCGCTCGATCTTGCCGAACCACAGTTCGACCTGGTTGAGCCACGATGAATAGGTCGGAGTGAAGTGCAGGTGAACCTGCGGATGCGTAGCGAGAAAGTCTTTGACCTGCTGACTCTTGTGAGCCGAGAGGTTGTCGGCGATCACATGGATCTCTTTGCCGCGAGGTTGATTGATCACGATGTCGGTGAGGAAAGCGACGAACTCAGCAGAGGTATGCCGTTCAGCGGTCTTGCCGAGAACTTCGCCGGTCTTGGTGTTGAAGGCTGCGTAGAGCGACAACGTCCCGTGCCGGTAGTACTCAAATCCGTGTCGTTCCGCCCTGCCCGGGGAGAGCGGCAAGACAGGATCCTTGCGATCCAGGGCCTGAATGTGCGTCTTTTCATCGACACAGAACACCGCAGCGTGCGCCGGCGGGTTCAGATACAAACCAATGATATCGGCCGCCTTCTTCTCGAAGTCCGGATCGTTCGAGGCCATGTAGCGCTCGATCCGATGGGGCTTCAGACCGTGCTTGCGCCATACGCGCGCCACCATCATGTGGCTGACATCCAAATGAGCGGCGAGCTTACGCGTGGTCCAATGCGTCGAGCTGCTCGGTGCGTGGCGCGTGCTCTCCAGAATCCGCGCTTCCAGCTCCGGCGTGAGCACGGAAGCCACTTGGCCGATATGCCGGCTATAGAGTCCCGCGATGCGCTGCTCAGCAAATCGCTTGCTCCAGCTAGCCACAAAACCCCGGCTGCAGTCGATGCGCTCGGAGGCTTCATCCCACGTATGGCCATCGGCCAGCAGCAAAATCAGCCGCGCTCGTCGGGCATCTTCAGCTCGATCCGTGCGGCTGCTGGCTCGCCGTGTCAGTTCCATACGCTCCGCGTTCGTCAAGGTGATGGCGTCTGTCATGGACGCCATTATAGTCTATAACTGGTTGTTACAGTCCACTAGGGACCCTCACCCGCCGCCGTCGCCGCCAACGCGCCCAGCGCGGCGATATTCCTCTCAAGCTCGGGCGGGAAGTGGTGCCGCGTCTGCAGGTAGCCGGATTCGTTATAGGCCACCCATGCGCGCCCGTCCGCATCCTCCCACGCGAGCACCTTGAGCGGCAGATCGATCGCCACGGTCGGGTTTGCGACCATCAGCGGCGTGCCGCTCTTCGGATTGCCGAGTATCACGAGTCCAGTCGGGCGTAGTGCGAGGCCGGAGCGCGCCGCATCGCCGCTGAAATCGATCCGCGCGAAGACGGTGAGGCCCCGGGCTCGCGCCAGCGACTCGAGCCGCGACAATGTATCTGCCACGCTGTGCTGTGTCGGCAATATTCGAAGTCCCTGAACTGTGACTTCAGCGCTCATGACAATCTCCTGTCAAAGTGTAAATGGCAGCGTTGCGAGCGATTCGGTCGCTGCCGCCATCACCCGGGTGTTATACGGCGGCGCGCCAATAAGTGCGCGCCTTCTGGCGCAGTATTCGGTGCAGCGCCCGACTCGGCTGGCGGAGGGCTGCCAGCGCTGGGATTTCAATGACGGACCATGCCTCGGCACAAAACCCTTTCGACGCGTGGGACGCCGTCACGATGGAAGGCCATACCCGCGACGTCATGAATTTCTCTCACTTGTTCGTGCAGCAATTCTCGCTTGTCGCGGCCCGGATGAGTTCCTAGAGTGGCTTCTTAATGATCGCCAGCAGGTCGTCATGTTAACCCAACCCAGAGTATTCTCTGGCGCGCATTTGAGCCGCGGCGTGCGACGCGGATGCAAGCTTGCTTATGGCCGGCATGTGACGCAGCCCAACGATGGCGCGCCGCCTGCTGGCAGCATGAACTCACAAGGGAGGAACGCGATGTACACGAGGTCATTGGCTTCCGTGGCGCTCGTTGCGGCCGCTGTGCTCGTCAGCACTTCTGCACGCGCTCAAAGTGCTACTGCCGTCGAACAGGTCATGGTTGGGGTTTCGATGCAGACAAAGCGTCTCGACACAGCGCTTTCCAACCTGGGCCAAATCGAAAAAGGCCTGCGCGGCACGGATGCCGGCAGCGTGGGAGAGGTCGCGAACGCCGGCCGGCAATTTACCGGCGCCGTCGGAGAAGCAACGCCCGTGGGCCTCATCCTCAGGCACATGAAGCACCCAGACGATATCCGCTTTACTCGGGCGATTCTGGCCATTTCCGCGAGCAAGGCCGTGCTCGTTGCCAATACCGATGCCGAAATAATCAACCGCTATCTGCCGCAAATCGCAACGCCGGCGGCCGTTGCGGAATCGACCAAGATTCGGGACGCCATTCTTGAAACTCGCAACCTCTTGGAGGCGTTCGCGCAGGCGCCGGACTGATTCGTGTGCTGCGGTATCGGCGTGCGGCAGCGCCGATGTGCCGCGGCAGGCATTTGCCTGGCGGTGTGTGAACGGCCATCAGCTTGTGGGGGTCGCCAAGCTCTCGATTAGCGCGCTGTAATCCTCAACGCACGGAGTCGCAAGCCCTGCGACCTTTCCTCGATCGTCCCATTGGCGAACGCGCACGGCTTGCCTGAAATAGGGCTCTGCTTCAAACATTGCAATCTCATGCGGCGCCATCGCGCCGCCCTGCAGTTTCAGCGTATGGACCGATGCACTACTGAGCTTCGCGAAGTACGTTGCATCGGTCGCGCACAGATAGCGCTTCGCCGCCACGTGCAGCCGCACCGGCTCGGAAACTTCCGCGCTGAAGCGCTGCGCGAGCCAGCGGCTGCCGAGCTCTTCGTGGTGCACATCCGTAGTCCAGTCCGCGAGGTCGTCCGGAAGATGGGCGAGCAGATGCCCAACGTCGTGCAGGAGCGCCGCGATGACCAGCGCCGTCGGCGCGGCCTCTTCACGCGCGAAGTATGCGGCCTGCAAGGCGTGTTCGGTCATCGAGACGGGTTCTCCGAAATACGCGTCCGCGCCGCGTCGCTGGAAGATCCTGCGTATTTCCTCGACTGGGCTCACGTGACGGCTCTGCGAGAGAGTTCGCGGCGCAGCAGCGCCGTTTGGCAATAGACACTGTCGCGGGTGAGGTAGCAGCCTTGCAGATGGCGCGGATACGTTGCAGAGGAGAAGCCGGTGCGGCCATGCAATGTGCGCTGATTGTCGAACGCGACGAGATCTCCGGTATTGAGCCTATGCTTCATTTGAAACCGCGGCGCGCGCAGGAGCGCCGCGAAGCGCCGGTAGGCTGCGTAGAATGGGCGCGCGTGTTGCACGGACAGAGGCAGCGGTGCTATCGAGCGGCTGTTGTAATGTACCGCCGTCACATCGCCCCGGCATGACACCTGAATCAACGGTCGCTCCGCGTAGAGCTCCGCTTCTTTGGAGCGATAGTGGAACGGCACCGGCGTCTGTATCAACTGTGCAAAAGCGTCGGGGTCGGTCGAGCGCAAATGCTCGGCGAGCGCGAATCCGTCGGCGAATAGACTCTCGCCACCCTCGCGGGAGGCAATAAGGGTATGCAGCACCTGGAAGCCCGGCACGGGTTCGCGATACGGGTTGTCGGTGTGCAGGCCGAGGCCCAAGTCGGAGTACGCAAGGTTCTCGGGTTGCGGCACGGAGCGCACGTCGAACACCAGCCCGTAATTGGTCTCGGCCACGCGTCCGACGAAGGACATCGCGTCGAGAATGGCCCTATCGTGGGATGGCACGTCGCTCAGGAATGCGATGCCATCCTGCACAAGTCGCGTCAGCCAGGCGAGGCGTGCGCTCGCATTGCCGCGCGCCTCGGCAAGTGTCGCCCACGCGAAATCTCGCGGGGCATCGAGCAGAGCGCCCTCGAGCCAAAGCCTGGTCGCAAATTCCGCCCGCGGGCGAGCGCTGCCGAAGGCGTGCAACGCGAGCCAATCCAGATCAAACGACGCATGGCGCGATTCACTCTCCCATTCAACGCGCACCGTCCTATCGTCGGCCAAAGCCGAACGAATCCTCGGCTCCTCAGGCAGGTCGGCAATGTCGACCAGCCGCTGGCCGCTGTGCGGATCACGATCCTCGCGCAGATTGTCACGCAGCCATATGCTTGCGAACTCGCTCACTTCCCCGTTCGCCCACTCGACCGTGAGCGATCCTGGGATCGATGAGACGCGCTTCGCCGAGGTTGGATGATTCATGGCAGATGATGCCCTGTTACGGCAGCTCTAGCGTTCAAGGCATAGAGAAAGCCTGCACCGAGCGCGGCCAGCGCGCTGATCGCTGCCAACGTCACGAACACTCCCTGCCAGCCGAATGCCACTGAGATCCTCGCGACGCTATCCCCTGCGAGTACGCCACCCAGATACCCCACTCCATCGATAATTCCCGAGGAGACGGCGCCCGCCTGCTTACCACCGAAATCGAGGGCGAATGCGCCACCGAGATAAGAATAGGGCCCCAGCAGGCAAAAGGCGATTGCGCCGATGGCGATAAGCGCAAGAAGGGATCCCGAGGGGCTCGCTCGCATGGACATAAGCACCAGTAGCGCAGCGGCGGTTGCGGCAAGCCCCAGAAACAGAAGAAGCGAACGTCCGTTCACGCCCAGGCGATCGCTAAGCCAGCCCGTCGCGAGCACGGAGACCGCACCGACACCCGGAAAGATCGCACTCATGCCGGCAGAATCGCTCATGCTGTAACCCAGGTAATCCCGCAGATATACCGGCGTCCAAGTATTGAATGTCTCGCGGATTATTGTGCAGCCGAGCGACAGGAGACACACCAGCACGAATGCGCGGCTGCACAGCAGGGGTCGAAGGAGGGCCGCCACATTCCGGGGGCGCGTCTTGGTCTCTGCGAAGAGATTGAGCGGATTGGGCGTTGCCTCGTCGTACCCCTCCTGGGTGCGCGACTCGCGCAGAAACAAAACGTTTGCGACCAGCAGAACACCCGCCACCGCGGCCGCAAAGTAGAAAAGTGCTCGCCACCCAAAACCGTGCTGAATCAGCAATCCCATGCATTGGCGTGCGATCGCATCTCCGACCAGGTAGCTCAAACTCAAGACGCCGATAATCGTGCCATAGGAGGAAAAGTCGAACCATTTCGAGGAGACTTTGATGAGCCCGGCCCACGCGATCGACTGAGTGAGCCGGTTTCCGAGCCATGCGAACGTGAACAGGGGCAGGGCTGCCCCTGATGCGAATAGGAGCGTAAAGACGGTCGCACCGCCCAATCCGATCAGGAAGTTAACCCGACCCCCCCAAAAATCGCCGAGCCCGCCGAGGAACAACTTCCCGAGCGCGTAGGCCAGAACCCCCAAGGAACTCATCGCGCCCACGCGAACGATGGCCTCGGCGTGACTGACTCCATGCTTTCCCAGTTCTTCGACCAGCAACGGTGTCGCGACGGAAAGATCCGCTCGGCAGAAGTAGCAGGCGGCGTAGCCGCCGAATAACAGCACGACGATTTTGGCTTGCCGGTAACGCAGTGATTTGACCCGCGTGACGCGCGGTGCGGCCTGTTTGCCGTGATTCACATGACCCCCGAAGATGTCGCCGGGGAGAAGTCTCGACTGCTTTCGACTTCGGGTGCGCTTGTCATAAGAACCTTCAGACCGAAGAGCGCCTGGGCTCCCTTGGGCCGCTCGGCGGCGCTACCCGAAAGCTCGTACGCCGCTGCGTTTTTTGGTACGTAGCCTTTGGGCATGGTACTTGCTCGTACTTACTCTGGGAATATCGTGATTGTCCTTTTGGGAGATAAAAAATGGATCTGCTCATTGTCCTGATTGTCCTCCTGCTACTGTTTGGCGGCGGCGGGGGCCTGTATTGGGGAATGGGAGCGGGCTGGGGAATTGGTCCAGTCGGTCTCATCCTCGTCGTCGTCGTGGTCGCTTTGCTTCTTAACGGCTATCGCGGCAGACGCGGACCTCGGCTCTAATTGGCAGGAGTTTTCCAGCTGCCCCTCTAGCGGCGGCGACGCGGACTCATGCAGGTCTGCTGCGCAACTGAGGGGCCGCATCCCGTTCTATCCTATCGGCCCTATCGCTCCGCGCGGCGGTTGCGAGAGCCGCCGCTGGCTCTGCGCTTTATCTCAGCGCCAACCGGATCACGAGCCGCAGACCTGACCACGTCTCGTCGATTGCGCAGACCTTGTTGTCGACGAGGCCGGTGGGAAGAGCAATTTCTCTGACCACGCCCTCAGTCACGTCGGTCGCGACTCCCGAAGCCTTCTTCGGCCAGGCAACCCAGAAGCCCGCTGCCGGCGTCATGTGCCGGCGGGTGGCGGCGATTTGTCGCTGCAGTTCCGCGCGGCTCGTCACGAAGGCCACAATAACGTCGAAGCGTGTATTGGCCGATAAGCCGATCTGGATGACGGCCTGGTCGGGCAGATCACCCAGAGTCTTCTCGAACGCCTTCGGCGGGTTGACTACGGCAACCTTGTGGCCTGCCTTAATCCCGAGCTTCTTCGGCAGCGGGGTATTCGAATATCCAGCCATCTTGAAGTCCTCACACTTTACTGCGGTGAACGCGTGAGTTTGACGTTGGCAAATGTCGTCCATTTGCCAGTCTTGTCTTTTTGCTCCATCACCCATTGCCACGTGTCATTTTGTGGGGACCAGCGGTACGTGGTGTGGAAGGGGCCGTCGGCATATTCGAACACGAAGCGAATCGAGTTTCCGTCGCGGGTGCCGTAGCCGAGCGTTTCGGAGAATCGAGCGCCAAACACATCGAGAAGATGCAGGACGTAGCGCTCGCTGACTGGATCGTAGCCGAGAAACCAGCTCGCCTCGTAGCGGTGCTCCGAGGTCGGCGCTCCAGCGGCCGTTTTCTCCTGGATGTTGAGAAATTGGTGGTCGAGTACCCACTCGCCCCGCACTTCGTGGTGAGCGTCGTGACCCAGGATCTTCCCTTCCAGCTTCCAGGTGCCCGTCATGTGATTGACGAGGTCATCGGGCCACGGCGCGGAGGTCTGCGCGCGAGCGCCGAGGGGTGCCAGCGCCAGAAGCAGCATGATGCGTAGCGGCAGAGGAAAGGCGAGTCCGTTCATGGCTTCTTGCACTCCCGCCTCGGCTTGAGGAAAGGCACTTCTGAGACTGAATACGAAGCTGCTGAATGCCTGGCGTTGAATTGGATTGCGATGACCGTGCCCCGATCCGCTGCATATCTGCAGCAGCTGCCGGTCAACCGCCTAGCGCAAAGATGCGGCAAGCGCCGCGATCCCCCCGACCAAGTGGTAAAAACTGCTCGCGGGCGCCGGTGAGTCGATGAGCGCGCCGTTCGGCAGTCGCAGGTCGAGCCACAATCCGGTGATCGCCGTTTCCAGATAGAGGAAGAGACTGGCAGCCGCCTCCGCCGCGATAGTCGAGTACCTGGAATCGCCGGTCACCGATGCTGCAAGGAGCGCGCTCTTTAAGCGCTCGGTCTGCGGCCACAGGCGCGCGTTTGGATCGTGGACGCTGAAATCATCGAGAAGTGCGTTGATGGCGACGCCGCCGCGCACTCCGGTGTCTTCGCCGACCGCGATCAGGCGCAAGGCGTGATCACGTCGCGCCGGCCAATTGCGGCGCTGGCACTGCAGAAGAAGCCACGCCCATTCAAACTGGTGGCCTGGCTCGATGAGTCGGCCTGCCACGCTCGGCGCCGCGTCCCACGAGGCTGTGAAAGCTTCGCCGAGCGCGCCGCTCGCCGGGTTTATGAAACGCTCGATGGCAAGGTCGGCAATTTCCTCCGCCCAAGCGGCCCAGCCGGGATCATTGCC
>Ga0182018_10004578_pt1 | contig 11533 bp, 7 predicted proteins | sample 812P2MmetaG_FD_120490 | JGI IMG/M metagenome (GOLD analysis project Ga0182018, IMG submission 120490) | Permafrost microbial communities from Stordalen Mire, Sweden - 812P2M metaG | ecosystem: Environmental > Terrestrial > Soil > Wetlands > Permafrost | place: Sweden: Stordalen | collected...
AATCCCCATTGGTTGTCCAGCACCGCTATCCGCTCCTACTCACAAAGCTCGATCCAGAAACGTCAATATCAACTCCGGTTCCAACCCGCCTCTTTCATCGCGGTTCGGATTATTCACATCCCCGGAATCTCTATTCACATGCCCGGAATCCTTATTCACATCCTCCCGGAATCCTTATTCACTTCGCCCCGGAATCGGTATTCACATGCCCCGGAATACGCAGCTTGCTGGGAAGTGTGTTACCCGCCTGTCTCCTTCATCGCGGACAAGGCGGAAGATCGCCCTCTCGCCGTCGCAGTTTTACCCTATCGATTGGGTAGTGCTCGCCTGCCCGCCGCCAAGATGGCTTGAAGCTTTTTCAAGTACACCATCGTTTCGTCGCTGATTTTCGTGCGGCTCGCCCGAGAGAAAGTTTTTCGTTATAACGGCATTCGGCGGTCAGTCCCCAATTTGGTGAACTGGTTAAGTCCCGGCGCAAATGCCAGAAAAGCCCCTCTTTCGGAACTCTTGTGTAAGGTGGATTTACTCAACCAAGGGAAGGCACACAGGTACCGAAGGATAGTAGATTTTACATTCACACACTCCAGAGTTTGTCAGAATCTAAACTAAAGGCATGCGCCGCATTGCCCCTGCCGGTACAGAGCTGCTAACCGCATTTGAGACCTAGCTACTTCAGCAAGAGACTTGGATTTAGCTGGGATGCCGGATGTGTCGAATCGCCGGTTCGCATCCCACTTGACTCGAGCCTCTCGATCCCAGCTTCGCTGAAGCCTATGTTTCCCTCGGGATTATCTACGAGAATCTGGGTCAGCTAAGCTTAGCGATAGAGAGCTATAAGAAGGCGTATGAGTTGCGTGAGCGGGTAAGCACCCGCGAGAAGTATGACATCATTACCAGTTACTACCAGGACGTTACTGGCGAGTCGGACAAAGCCGTCCAGCAGTGCGAACTTTGGATTCACGACTACCCGCGTGACCCGGACGTTCACAACAATTTGGCGACCGTTTACGAGGCGTTAGCCCAGTTCTGAAAGAGCGGCCGCGCTTACCCGTGAAGAGTTGCAGCTGAATCCGTACACTGGCGTTGCGCTCTCAAATTTGGCCAGAGATTACATCGCCCTGAACCGGCTGGGCGAAGCCAAGGCAACCCTTGATGAAGCAGAAGCTCGCAAGCTCGACCAGCTGTTTGCAAGACAGGAAATCTATCATTAGCGTTCATGCAGAATAACTCCGCAATGATGGAAGAGCAGGTGACATGGGCTAACGGCAACCCCGGTGCTGAGGATCGGATGCTGAACGAGCAGTCTTTTACCAGCTTTAGCTCTTGCCGGCGACGCCTCCAAGGCGCAAAAGCTGGCCGACGAACTGAATCACGATTTTCCTCTAGATACGATTGTCCAAGGCTCTTGGGTTCCTACCATACGGGCTGTGATCGAACTGGGCCGCGGCCGCGCTACCGAGGCGATTGAGCTTCTACAACCGTCGAACTCCGGGGCGCTCATGAACTACGATCCGGAACGAATACTCGCATCTTCCGCCTGAACGACCATGACTTCGGGGAAGGCACGGTTCCAACGTTGACTTACGCGAACTTACAGCGATTTATCGATGGGGTAGCGAGCACCGCGTCGAAGATGTTTCCTTCAAAACGCAAATTAGCCCTTTAACTTTCTGAATCTCGATGTCTACGCGCAAGACACCTGGAAAGTGACGCGCACACTGACGTGGACGTTCGGTCTGCGTGACACCTTGAACTCCAATCCGCTGAATCCGCATGATCAAGTCGCTCGTCTTCGCTGCTCTTCCGGTTCCGTCTCCTGATGACAGAATGATTGCGCGAGCAGCGAAGTTCTGGTAGCCTTTGTTCGCCCCGAGAGGCGTGGTTTACAGTGCCGCCTATCCCCAACGCGGTTTGCGCTTCTTGCGGTCCTCCCCCTGGGGCAGATTTGATTAAGTCCGGTCCGTGAAATCCGCAGGGTACGTCTATGCCGCAACTCGAATCCGACGCTGACTTCGCGAACGGTAAAACCGGGATTCTTCTTTCGCGCACACAACAGCCGTAGAAGTTTGATGATCAGGAGGCAGTGATGAACCGCACTTCGCGAAGTGAAAAGATTCTAGGGAAATGGTTAGTGTTTCTGCTATCGCTCGCGCTCCCCGCGCTGGCCTCGGGCCAGCACAGGTCAAGCGCACCTGCACCTCACGCTTCGGCACCATCACACGCGAGTGCGCCCTCTCATGCGGCGCCCTCTCATGCAGCACCGTCCCATACCGCACCATCCAGCCGTCCAGCCAATAGCCGTCCCATGGGCGGGCAGGCCGGCCGCACCAACCCATCGGTGGGGCACAGCAATTCAACGATGGGTCGCGGTAACACGACGGCGGGGCGCAGCAATATGCCCGGCCATGCCAACACGACCGCAGGCCGTGGCAATACGACCGCGGGTCGCGGTAACACCAACGCCGGCCATACCAACACAAACGCCGGACGTAACAATTCCATGGCGGGCCACAACAATGCCAACGCCGGTCGTAACAATGCCAACGCCGGTCGTAACAATGCCAACGCTGGTCGTAACAACGCCAACGCTGGTCGTAACAACGCCAACGCTGGTCGTAACAACGCCAACGCTGGTCGTAACAACGCGTCGGCTCACGCCAACGCGGGACGTGCCGGCGGCCACACTCCGCCCGGAAGGAATGTTTCGCTGAGGGGTGGAGGGTCCGCGCACCTTCGTCCCAATGGACAAATCCGATCGGTTAACAGGAATGGAATGCATATCGAGCACGGCATGCACGGCGGGCGAACAGTTGTGAGCACGCATAACGGGGCGCGAGTGGTCACCAACGGAAGGCATGGCGGCTATGTGCAGCGCGCGTATGTCAATCGCGGGGGACATTCCTATTATTCGCGAACTTACTACCATAACGGCGTCTACAGCGTAGGTGTCTACCGCGGCTACTACTACGGTGGATATCCCTACTATGGATACTACCCTGGCTATTACTACGCTCCGGCCTATTATGGATGGGCTTATAACCCGTGGCCGGCTCCCGTGGCCTGGGGCTGGGGCTGGGGCGGAGCGCCCTGGTACGGGTATTATGGCGCCTACTACCAGCCATACCCGGTGTATCCCGCGGCGGCTTTTTGGCTGACCGATTACCTGCTTGCGGCCAACCTACAGGCCGCTTACGCAGCCCAGGCGGAAGCAGCAGAGGGTTGGATGTATCACGATGCCTCGGACGGCACGCTGTTAGCCAGCTTGCTTGCGGTGGCACCCGCGCCAGAAGAAGCGGCAAAGCTCAGCCCCGATGTGAAGAAAGAACTGGCGGAGGAAGTGAAGTTGATCCTCGCGCTGGAACAGTCCGAGGCTGGCAAGAGCGGCAGCAGTTCTTCTGGAGGACAAACAACCAGCAATGAAGCTCCCCCCGCCCTCGATCCTAAATTCAAGACATTCGTGGTTTCGACTGACACGTCTCTGGTGGCAGACGGCGGCGACGAGTGCGCCCTTTCGAACGGCGACGTCATCGAGCGAACTACGGAAACTCCGGATGCAGACCGGAACGTAAACGTGAAAGTGGTCGCCAGCACCAAGTCCGATTGCGCCATTGGCAAGGAAGGCCCGATCGCAGTGGACGACTTGCAGGAGATGTACAACCACTTCCGCGAGCAACTCAAGGACGGCATGGGTGAACTGGCGAAGAAGCAAGGCACAGGTGGACTGCCGAAGGCTCCCGACACCAGCACGAAGTCTGGAGATGTTCCCCCCCCTCAACCGGATAAGAGTGCGGAGAAGACTCTGCAGGACCAGCAGGCATCTGCTGATCAAGCCGAGGGGGAAGTGAAGCAGGAAGCAGCTTCCGGGCCCGGTGGTGGGCAGCAGTAGAGAAACATTAACCGGAGTGGGGGCGTCTGCTCCTACGCGGAAGCTCCCGCTCCCACAACTTTTGCGGTGTGAATTTACCGCGTCTCCTGTACTCCATTGGACACCATCAGTCAAGTACAATTTGTATGTACAATTTGTAAGCCATTGGACACCAATGGCTTAGGAGACCCTTTACTGGATGGCGAAGAGTGGAGAGAGATCGAAGTGCAGCAAAACATCTTCGCAATGCATGCAGCAACGCAAGAAGGACCGTCCTTGATTCCCTATGGCCGGAACTCCGATCTGGATGACTCGTTGATCGTTCTTACAGAGGGGCGCGACAGGAACTGAAGATCGCGCTAATGGTAGGGATCTATAAAATGACAGAAGCTAAAACACCTGGAGCGGGAAGGGTATTAAGCAAATACCAACTGCTTGCCCTGATGCTTATTGCTATCTTCGCACGAGGAGGGTCGATATCACAACTGTGGCTGGCCGGGATGGCTTCAATAGCCGGTTACCCGTAGAAACTTGCACTCTACCACTCATTTATGGATGATTCAGGATGTAGCGCGGGCGTTGCTTGTCCGAGAGGACGGGGCAGCATGGACGAGATGGCGGCCCTAGCGTTTGCGAACTCATCGACCCGTCGCCACCTCTAAGACATAGCTCCCATTTCAAGCCGTGAACGGCGTGTTACGATTTTGTCATATGAGACGAGCTACATGGTCCGAGCAGCGCGTCTGCATCTCAAGCTGGGGACTTCTTTGAGAACTCGGACGTCACCAATGTCGTGGACACGCGAAAAGTTTAGAGCGAGAGGATTTGGCAAAACCTATCCCTGGATCGACTTGGTCAACAGCGAGGAGTACGACGGTTTCGGAATTCGATCAGACCATCTCGCAGATGCAAGGTGGGTGAAGACGTTCCTCAGGCATTGGTCCCTCGGTGAAGGATTCGGAAAAGATGTGGACCCTCGCGATCTGAATCGAGTGCGAGATTTCCTTCGTCGAATAGCTGAGACGGTATCTTCTGGCCAGGGAGTGCCTGATCGGGACCTAACAAGGATCAATAGAGCGCTGCGAATTCCCGTTTATCGCCTGTTAAGAAAGCGCCGGAATGCTTCTTACAAGCTGGATCTGGTTCCCCTGCATCAAGGTTGGGGTTATGTGAGAGCTGAAATATTCAGATCATTGGCGCTGATGCTCGCCGAAGGGCAGCGACAAAGACTCAAAATCTGTCCGAATCCAGACTGCCGCTGGCTTTTCTTCGACCAAACTCACGGCAACAGCCGCAAGTGGTGCAGTGATCTAAGATGTGGAAATCGAGATAAAGTGCGCCGATTTCGCGAGGGTCGGCCAGCGAATGAGAGGAACGCCTGAGTTGCTCGCCTTAACTGGACGACCGGTCCGCCCGTAATTGCCGCCGAAACGGCGGATAAGGAAGTATCGATACATCAACTGGCTCTTCAGTGCAGGACTAAGACAGCTTGATCCCGGTGCTTTTCAGACGCTCGCATGCGCCAACCGGATGATGCGTGATGGTCCGCGCGAACTTCCCCGAGCATGTCCCGCTTGATGCTGTTCCAATAGCAATACCCGCCGGGCGAGCCACGTGGAATGCAGTTGCAGAGCCCATTACACCCAGCACCGACGACGATCAAATCGAAGGTCGGCATTCCGCCTAACTCTCGTACATCTCGTAATGGGCGGAGGAAGGTTCAAGTTCGAGCAGGAAACTCTTGTCGAAGTCGTAGTACTTCGCCTTACTGATATTTTCCCCGGCAAAGGCGCGGATGGCCGCTTCAGATTCCCAGAAGGTCACCATCAGGAAATGAGCGGTATCACCTTCGATTCGACGGAGCGCATACGCTCCCTTATTACCGGGAGTCGAGCGGTAGTCGGGAATCGCGACGTTTCGCATCAACTTAAGATACTCATCCCCTTTGGCTGCGGGCGTTGCTCCGTGCCAGATGCGCGTGATCATGAGGAACTCCTTTTTCAAGCTGATGCCCTGCGTTCGCTGTTCCGACCCCCCACAGTTTCTTTGTGGTCGCGGTCGTCATGGAGACTGTAATATAATTGTCGTAACTAGTCAATATATGTATGGTCGTTACAACATCGTAGGCACTTCACACACGACTCGTGACTCGCGGTCTGTGTTTCTGATGCGATCGTGTAAGCGCTGATGGCCTCATGCAGATCTATGAATGCCGAGTGCAACATCATCATCACGTCGTTTGGAGCGCCTGGGGTGCGAGCAAATCGGAGGGACGCATGATCGCTCGGCTATGGCATGGTGTAGTTCCGATTTCGAAAAGCGATGAATACTTGAGCCTGATGCGAAGGATTGCGCTTCCAGAGTATCTGGCGACGCAAGGAAATCGCGGTGCGTGGTGTTTGCACCGCGCCGAAGGAGATGCCAAGCATTTCCGGATGCTGACATTCTGGGACGATATCGAGGCCGTCGAGCGCTTCGCGGGGAACGATTTGAGCGTGGCCAAGTATTACGGCTTCGATTCTGAGTACTTGATCTGAATTGTGACCGAGTGTGACCAAGTGACCAGCAGCGAGGCTTCTAAGTGATTGAAAATATGGTGGCCAGGGACGGAGTTGAACCGCCGACGCGAGCCTTTTCAGAGCTACGTTATGCTGTAGTTTCAACAACTTAAGTGACTCCAGGTGGCCGCCGAAGTCCTTGAGAAGTCGTGAGAGACATGCGAATCGTGGGTTGAGTGCGTGGGTTCGAGAAAGGCCCGCACGCAACGGTTTCACCTCGATATTGGCGAGCAAGCGCCTCTTCTTACCGTGGTCAAGTATTACCACATTTGTGGTATGGTTCTACTATATGCTTGACCTTCGCTCTAAGGCGCGCCAGCAACTGCTAGCTTATTACTTCACAAACCCGACGGCCCGTCACCACTTGCGCGATTTGGCGGAGCGGCTGGGCGTCGATCCGTCTAACCTGTCGAAAGAGCTGGGACGCCTGGAGCGCGACGGCCTATTTCGGTCGGAAGTGAGTGGCCGCCAAAAGTATTTTCAACTGAATCGGGAGTATCCGCTTTTTAATGAAGTGCGCAAGATCGTTGCGAAAACTATTGGTGCGGCAGCCGTGATCGCACAATCCCTCAAAAGCATTGAGGGAATAGACGAGGCATACTTGTACGGTTCATTTGCAAGGAACCAGCAGGACGCTGCCAGCGATATAGACGTGCTCGTAATTGGCTCCCCGCGCGAGAGAGATTTGGCACAGGCCGTGGGAAGGCTTGAGCGGCAGCTAGGGCGCGAAATCAACTACACGGTTCTAACACCGAAGGAATTCGGGTCGCGCCGCGCTCGGAAGGATGCGTTTCTGGAAAACGTCTGGCACAATAAGCGTGTTTCACTCATAGGTCGGAATGAAGAAGCTGAAGCCGCACGCGGTTGACTGGGCACAAATCGACCGTTTCCTCGCGAGCGCGGACAAGAAGCTCGCCTCGGCTCACAAAAACGAACATCACACTTGGCAAGATGGTAGCGGTTTGCGGAGAAGCTGAATGGGCGGCGATGCAGACGGTACACGTCGACGACTCGGTAGCGCCCCAATGTTGATGCGTGGCGAACGCTAATGCCGACCAGAACGTCAGCAGCACGCACAGACACGCTATCCGCCTCGATATCGACCGCATGAAGGCTACCCCATGGAAGCTTCGTTTGAATTTATACCAAAAGGGGAAACGAACGCAAAGACATAGTACCTAGCCGGGTATGTATCGCTTCCTGCAATGCCAACCAGAATTTGAGCCACATGGTACTGGAATCACCTTCCTGCACAATCTGATTGTGTTTTGTGTTTCCTGGCCGCCAGTGCTAGTGGTGGTGTGACGGCGCAAGGCCCCCGTAAAGGCCAAGTATGACGACGACTATTGCCCCCAGAATGATCCATAGCAACTGAATGATCCCCTTCCTACTGCCCCCTCTTCTGCTGCGATTCTGACTCTTTTTGAAGATTGATACGACCAGGTCACTGCGTTGCGCTTCCAATAGCAACGCGCGAAGCCACGGAAGCCTTGATCTGTGTGGATACCGCAGTGTTGGTTGTGGTGCTCTCTGCACGTTGAGGACACTCCCTTGTATGGAGGGCTGTTCGGCCGCCCCGCGGATTCCCCCGAATCTTTACGAGCGAAATGGGCTGATCCTGCATTCGTGGAACTCGCGCGGCAGATCTAGCATCTCGCCCGCATCCCGACACCGGACAGCCCACTCAACTAGGCTCCGGTACTGGTCGAACTTAACAATATTCCCCAGCCACTCCGTGCCCGACGAGCTTGTAATCACGACCACATTCGGCACATCACATGGCCCAACACAACCGCTAATGGTCAATTGGACTCGCTTCAGCAGTCCCCTTTTCCGCCATTCACTCTTCAGCCATTCCACCGGAACTTCGGGCAAATCACGTTCGACATCGCCGCAACAGCAGCCTCGACAGATCGTGATCTGTCCGACCACGAGGCGTTTCGTTTTCAATGGACAATCTCGATCCTCATTCACAGCGTGTGATCCATCCCCACTTCTGGAAGCCACTTAATCCAACAAGCCATATAGGTCGTCCATTTCAAACGGCTTTGGTGATCTGCGAGACTGCAAGAAAACTGCCGCAATCAAAATCACCAAGATCGAGAGGGCGACTAGGATTGCGCAAGCTCTGACTTTCCGACTCTGGATCACATGGGCAAAGTGCATACTCACAACTCAAATTCGCTCCAACCCCCGACTCATCGCCCGGATTCAGCACCACGGGGCAACAACCTCGTGGAATTGAGGATGAATACCAATTCTGAGGTCACGTGAATAAAGGCGGCCAGGAGTGGATTTAGGAAGCCAAGAGCTGCCATTCCGACTCCGATGCTGTCCACAACAAGCGTGCCTACAAAATTCTGCATGATGATCCCGCGACAGCGTCGAGCAAGCCGCAAAGTTTCGACTAATTTCGAGAGATCGCTTCCGATCAAGATCACGTCCGCGCTCTCCCGAGCAACGTCAGATCCCGATCCCATGGCTATGCCGACATTGGCCTCTACCAGGGCTGGAGCGTCGTTGATTCCGTCTCCGACCATCGCGACATTCCGCCCTTTGCCACGAAGCTCAGCCACCCACTTTGCTTTCTGCTCCGGCAGGAGTCCTCCCACCGCTTCATCTACTCCGAGATCGCGGCCAACCGATGAAGTCGCAGCTGGCGTGTCTCCGCTCAGCAGGACAGTTCTCAAACCCATCTGTCGCATTGCCGCAACCGCATTCTTGGCTTCCGGCCGCAACACATCCGCAATTCGGATGCTTCCGAGAACTTGCCCCGCCCGAGCGACATAGACTTCCGACGCCCCGCCCGCGCCGTTACCATCTGGGGGCAAACCCCTCGTCATGCCATGTTCCACTAGGAGCGCCAGACTACCCACCAGGATCTCCTCACCTTGATAACTCACCCTGACTCCTCTTCCGGGCGTGTAGGAGAATTCATCGGGCTCCACGAGCGGAATGGCAAGTTCCGCTGCCCGTGCAACAACTGCCCTGGCGAGAGGATGTTCCGATTTGCGCTCCGCAATACTGGCGGCGGCTATGATTTGTTTCTCGGCGAAGCCATTGGCTGAAATGACTTCCCGGATCTGCGGTGTACCAAAAGTCAGCGTGCCAGTCTTGTCCAACAGCACCGTGTCGACGGCAGCCAGCGCTTCCAAGTAGAGGCCCCCTTTAATGATGGCTCCCTGACGCGCCGCTCGGCCGATTGCTCCCAGGATTGCAAGAGGAGTCCCGGCCGCAATGCCGCATGCTCCGGCAACAATCACAACTGAAATAGTCGACCTGACATTGTGAGTAACGATGAAGGTCAGAACTGCTGCCCCCAGGGCAAAATACACAAGGTAGCCGGCCAAGCGATCGGCAGTTTTCTGAATCGGAGCCCGTGACTTCTCCGCGCGCTCGACAGCTTCAATGATTCTTCCGAACGTCGTGTCCCGTCCGAGTTTCTGAGCGCCGATTTCCAGAGCCCCAGATTGATTGATGGTTCCAGCGTAGACCACATCTCCGGGTGTTTTCTCAACCGGCATGGCTTCGCCAGTGATTGCCGCTTGTTCAACGAACGAGCGACCACCGAGCACAACGCCATCAACCGCGATGCGTCCACCCGGTTTCACGATCACCGTGTCACCAACCTGAACTTGGTCGGACGCAACCTCAATCACCTGATCATTGCGGCGGACTGCGACGGTTCTCGGGAGAAAATCGAGCAGACTCTGGATAGCCCGCCGCCCTCTGCCAACTGTGAGACCCTCCAACACTTCGGCGGCAAGGACGAAGCCAGTGATGACCAGAGCAGTGAAGAACTCTCCAATAGCCAGAGCCGAGAGAAGAGCGATAGTCATCGAGAGTTCCATCGTCATCTTTCGTTCAACGATGTTCTCGAAGGCTTCCTTGAAAATGGGGTATCCGCCGATTAGGGTAGCGGCGATGCCAATTAGGCTGATGTGCGGAAACGGCTCCCAAAGCCGAAACCATACAGCGACCGCAGCTAAGAACACAAAAGCAATGCGGACCAGTTCGGCCCATTCCACACCGTGGCCGTGTTCTTCGCGTTCGGAGCCAGGATCAGGCTCGTTTAGTTCTGGGGACTTCCGCGTCTGGAGATGTGGAGGGTTGTTTGGAGACTTTTCGATTATGTGCAAAGAACTCATGGCAACATTCCCTCTGTGGTGGAAAAGCAATATTCCAGGCAAAACTCGACCCTCTCGACACCTTTCATGGGCGCGTCGCACACCGGCGCAAAAGAATGGTTCAATGATACATACCCCCATAGGTATGGTGCAAGTTCCGGCATGATATCATTCGCTTGCAAATGAGTCATACAATAAAGAACAAACAGAAACTGATTTTGCGGAGCAAACGCATCCGGGGGCAATTTGAGGCTCTTGAGCGGGTCCTCGACGAGGGACGCGATTGCTCGGAGGTGTTGCAGATCATCAGCGCGGCACGAGGGGCAGTCAACAGCCTGATGACTGAGCTCTTGGAAGGCCACATCCGGCACCATGTGCTTGACCCGAAGCGGAAGCCAAATTCGGAGCAGACGCACGCGGCCGATGAGGTGATCGACATGGTGAAAACCTATCTGAGATAGCAGGACTGCGCCTTGTGGACGGGCTTCTGATGAACGACCACGCCGATCTCGCGAGAGCGCCTGCGCTCGTCAGAACAATTGCCCATGTCCACCCCGACCTCATGATTTTCGTCACTTTGCTATTAATCACTTCGCGACCTGGTAATTAGTAGTGAAAACGGTAGCGAAACTCTACATAAAGTTGCCGTGGGTCGTTCCAGTGAAATCCACCGAAAGTCAGACTGTTATCAAGCTCCACGCGGCGGTTCGTCACATTGACCGCCGTTACAGAAACCGAATACTTCTCCAGGAAGGTTTTCCCGACTGATAGGTCAAACGTGGCCGGGCCCCTGCTACGTTCGGAACACCGGGCGTGAACTCCAAAGGTGATCCGGAGCCTCGATCTCAGGAGCATCGTTTGCAGAGCTTTCTGATCACTAAATTGCGTGGCTGGTATAAATCGTTATACCGTTCCCATCAGGGTCCTTTATGCAAAAAAGATGATGTCCAAAAAACGTTTCATCAGGGATCTCTCCTGCTGCG
>Ga0182018_10004580_pt1 | contig 11531 bp, 7 predicted proteins | sample 812P2MmetaG_FD_120490 | JGI IMG/M metagenome (GOLD analysis project Ga0182018, IMG submission 120490) | Permafrost microbial communities from Stordalen Mire, Sweden - 812P2M metaG | ecosystem: Environmental > Terrestrial > Soil > Wetlands > Permafrost | place: Sweden: Stordalen | collected...
CAAATATGGAACGAAGCTCAGAAAAGAACTCTGCTCTTCGTTCCCGGGTCAATTGTGAAGGTGTGGAGACCGGTGTCAAGGGTCGAGATGAACGCCAAAAAACGGCGCCCTTGACACCGCTCTCCACATCAAAGAGATTCTTTGCGCTCTTTTCCCGAAATACGGTTAAAAAAGAGTGTTGACAACGCCGACGCTGTCATACATGGGCATTGCACATTCTGAGGCCAATTTGCCGAAACGACATGAGCAAAAGGTTCACCTGCATCAGCGGGGCGGCACGAGCTCAATGCTCTCCGCGCTCAGGACGAGCTCCTCGATCGCACAATCTCCTGACCCTTTGCCGCCCAGCGGCGGCCCCTTGTAACGGACCGGCATCGCTTTGGTGAATTTCCAGGAAATGATTGGGGTACCGGTCTCGTCGCGCAAGGTCACAGTTCCGCTCCGGCGGGCTGCAGAGCTTGAATTACGCGCGGCCGCCATCCAGCTCCACAGATCTCCCACGCTGACCACGCCTCGTTTCAAAGTGATGTCGCCAACGTTGTGGATGCCGCCGGTCCCTGGTATCTTGCGGACGCCTAGGTTTCCCCCGGACTCATTCCCCGAACGATAAACTGCCGACCTCTGCGTAAGGCCGATGGCTTCGCTGAATCCGCCCAGCGGCATCCGCAAACCTGCGGGGTGACTCAGGTAGACGACATAGTTGAACGAAGGATAAGGCACTGAGCGATCGGGCACTATAATTCCTCCGATTCTTCAGCTTGTTTTCCACCACGACTTCAAAATGCAAGAAGAGCGTAAACGGAAATCCCATTTTCTTGGCCAAAATTGCTGAAGGCATTTACCCGGAATCTCCGCTTTCGGCTCCGATTTGACTGAATTGTACTGCTCCAAGGTGGAACGGCAAGACCGGAACTACGCTTGCAGCCGAAGTCGGCCACTCGGACATTCGGCAGTCAAGTGTTGAAAACTGGGCATTCCGCCAACTGAGAGCTCAAACAGTGGAATGATTCCGCATCCTTCAGTCGATCCAGGCCTGTCCAGGGCGGCCCACAGATTGAGGGCTGAATCCCTGTCGCTCGATACTCTCCGAATGTGAATCCGGTAGACGGTTCCATCTCACGTTGCTGCCTACCCAAACAGGCCCCAAGCTAGCTCACGCTCGGCAGAGATCAACGTTATAGAACTAAACAATATGACCTCCAATATGACTCTCCTGAAGGCCACGAAGAGCCCTGAACTAAACTAAATCACCGATGTGTCGATATGTTGTTTCCACCCGCGTTACTGCACCGTGAGCGTGACCGTACCTGTTTCGGTGACGCTGCCGGAGGTGCCTGTTATTGTCAGGGTGTAGCTGCCCGCCGTAGTACCCAGATTGCCCGTGCCACCTCCGCCACCGCCCCCCGAGCCGCTTCCTCCTCCGCCGCAAGCCCCGGCGCCTCCTGTAAGCGCCACCAGAAGCGCGATCATCCCGAGCAGGTTACGCCAGCTCCGCCGCCGCGCCGGGATGCCGAAGAGTAATATGCAAGCCAGAGTCGCGCCGCCGGTTGCATACCAGGGCATCCCGGGGTGTTGCATCGGGTGCTGCGGAAATGCCAGTCCCGCGGTCGTGGGTGCCGTGGTTGTGATGACCAGCGTCGCTGTTCCAGCGTTGCTTCCACTAATGCTCGCCGGCGTGGTCGTGCCGAAGGTAAGTGTGGGCGAATCCTGACCTCCGGTCGGGCTGGATGTGATTGCCACGGTCAGCGCGACGCTGCCAGTGAAGCCTCCCGAAGGAGCGATCGTGATCGTGGAGGCATTCCCGCTAGTTGCACCGGGTAGGATACTGACGGTTGTACCGCTGATCGTAAAGGCGCGCGCCATAACTGTGACGATATTTGTACCCGCAGCATTGGTATAGGTCGAAGAACTCGCCGCATCCGGCATGTAGCTGGCTGTGAGCATGTCCATTCCAGCTGCGAGCGATCCGGCCGGAACGGTGATTGTTGCACTGCCGGCTACGAGCGCCGTCGACGTCGAAGTGTAGCTTCCACTGCTCAGTGTGACTGTACCTGTGGCCGTCGGATAGCCACTTCCACCACTGACGGTGATCGTTACCGGCAACGACGAAGCCGTAGAGACGCTGGACGAGGACGGCGCCACAGTCACTGTGGGCGTAATGATCGGTACGGGTGTGACAACAACAGAAGAGCTCTGCGACGACGAAGTTAATGTTGAGGAGGCAGCCGCATCGGGTGTGTAGGTGACGGTTAAGGTGTCCGTCCCGACAGGCAGGACCCCAGCGGGTATGGTAAATTTCGCCTGTGCAAGTACGAGCGTTATTGCAGAAGCCGAATAGCTGCCGCTTGTCAGCACAACACTCCCACTGGGCACCGGCAGCTGATCACCGGTTTCGTTAAGAACGTCGACTGACACCGTAAGCGGCTGTGCAGTTGTAATGTTGTAACCTGCCTGCGACAGGCCTACCGACGGCGTGACCTTTACCACGGCCACAGTGCTAGATCCCGATGCACTGTTGTAGATAGGAAAGCTTGTTGCATCCGGCGTGTAGGTGACTGTTAGTGTATCGGTTCCCACAGGCAGCGCCCCGGCGGCAAGGTTGAACAACCCACTACCGTTTGCCGGAAGAGTGAACGACGATGTGTAGGTCCCGCTGGTCAATGTTGCCGTTCCCGTAGGTGTCTGGTTTCCCGCACCGCCGTTTACTGTTGCAAGTACGCCGAATCCCTGGTTGATCGGCACATTGGATGGCGACGGCTGTACGGTCAAAGTGGGCGTAATCTTTGCGGCGGTCGTGACCGTTAGAGGGGCAACAGTTGACGCGCTGAAATAAATTGAGGAGCTGGCAGTATCCGGTGTGTAGGTCACGGTTAGTGTGTCGGTGCCTGCCGGTAGCGAATTGGCCAGAACATTGACCGTTGCGCTGCCGTTGGTGAGAGCTACAGGTGCCGAAGAGTAGCTGCCGCTGGTCAGCGTAACCGCTCCAGTGGGTATCCCATTGCCACTTCCCCCATTTACGCCGATGGAAACGGTAAGGCTCTGCGCCGTGGTTATATTCGACGAAGATAGCGTAGCCGTCACGGTTGGGATGATCTTCGGAACAGCAGTTACTGTAACGGTATTCGCACCAGTGGCGCTGCTGTATACCGATGAGGTCGATGAATCGGGCGTGTAATTTGCCGTAATCCTATCGTTACCTGCTGCCAGCGATCCGACGGGAATTTGGATCGTAGCACTGCCCGCCGCCAGCGTAGCGCTCGCAGATGTATAACTGCCGCCGATTATCGTCACCGAGCCAGTTGGAATAATCGTATCGCTTGTGCTGCTTACAGTAACTGTGGCTGTCAATGGTTGCGCTGTGGTGATGCTCGATGAAGAAAGCGACACTGTTACCGTTGGAGCAATTATCGAACCCGTATAGTTGTCAATGAACTTCTGCACATCCAAGGAACCGAGCCCGGTAACTTCGTTGTATCCAGTAGTCACAAGGTACCCCGGCTGGCCCCCGTTGAGCCCCGTGCTCGAAGGTATGCTGTTGTTGCACATGCTGGGCGTATTGATGTTGCAACTGGTTACACCACTAGTGGCAACCGTAACGTCGTTGAAGGCCTGGGGAGCGCTTGCTGCCATCTGATAAAGCTCTGGATTGAGATTGCCGACGCCGCGCCCCATCTTCTCTGCAAGCAGTGCCGCCACCCCAGCCATGCTGGGAGCCGCTGCTGACGTACCGCAGAAACTCACAAAGTAGAAACTGCCGTTCGACTGGGTGACGCAGCTGCCTCCTCCCGCGGCAAAGCAGCCAAAATAACCGTCGTGACACGAACTGGAGAATGCAATGTCCGGCGTGTAGCGACCTGACCTGGCTGCAGGGACTCCGGTCCCCGTCTGCCAGCTTGGGGTCGGGATAATAGTGCTGACTCCTCCGCCAGAGGAGGCCGCTTGCGGGCTCAAGCTTGCATTTAGCGGCTCGTTCCATCCACCTTCGGGAATGTAACTCCGAGCTGAGGCAAGGTTGGTGCCGTTGCTGGAGTTCCAGTAGAGAGAAGGATCACCGGTGTCGTTGAATTCTGTACCGCCGACGCACGTGGCATAGCTTGAAGAGCAGATGTAATTGGGGCTGTTGGGCGAGGGGTTTGCGGGCGGTGTTGCGAAGCTGGTGTCGCATCCCGATGCGCCGGCATCCCCTGAGGAGACGAAGGACGAGATTCCCTCCGCCGCGGCCTGCTGAAACAGTGTGTCCCAGAATGTAACTCCGCTCGGTCCGGCCGACGACTCGCATGCTCCAAAGCTGATAGTCATCACTTGCGCGGGAACGGGTGAGGTCTGCACCAGGTACTGCGCGTCTGCTCCGATGCCCCCGCTCGCCGGCGTCGCAACCACAAGCAGGAGATTCGCGTTGGGAGCCACGCTCCCGGCACGCAATACGTCCAGCGTCGCTTCGCCCTGTCCGCCGGTGGAGACGCCGGAACCCGGAGGAGCGGTAAGCGCAGGACCCGGATCCACACCCCCGAATGCGGTGGGAACAATTTCTGTTGGATTCTGAAAGTTCGAAGCGGTCTGCTGCTCGAAGTTGGAGAAGTCAGCAGGATTTGTCCGTGACTGGCCCACGATACCGATAGTCCGCTTGTAGCCGCTGTAGGAGACTAGCCCATCGTAGATGGTTTGGAAGTCTGCAGGAGTGATGAAGTTAGTTCCGCTGGAAATGGTCAGTTCCGGCGATGCCGACTGCGCCTCTGTGAAGTGACTGAGCGGTTGCTCATCGATGGCGTACAGCCCCTGAATGGCCTTGATGGCCGGCGCCAGGGCCACCGGGACCAACGGGTCAGATGAGACACTCAGGCGTTCAACACCGTTGACCTCGTAGAGATGCACCTCGGTCCGGAAGGCTTGCCCGACCTCCGCCGTCGTGCCGCTGAATCCAATGAATATCCTGCTCGGCGAAACCCAGTTCACGTGCAGTCCCTGCGACTGCAACCACTGAGTCAACGTTGCAATATCCTGCTCCGAGAGTCCAAACCGCTCCCCGAACTCGGCAGGAGTCAGCCAGTGGTGGTAGTCAGGCGATGTCGGATTTTGCTGGTCGGCAAGCAGCTTCTTCAATCCCGCTTCCTGCTCCGGCGACCATGCCAAAACCATGGTCAACCCGTCCATCGTCTGCTTCGCCGGCGCCAGGCCCGCATCATTGCCCGGGTTTGCCCACTGCGGAAGATGGTTTGCCAGCGCCTGCATCTTCAACTGATCCACATCCCGCATGATGCGATCGGTGGTCTGCGCCTGGAGCCCGTTCGCGCCAAAGGCACCGGCGATGAGAAGTAGAGGGATCGCCAGGACTGCGATCGGCCGGGTTATCAGACTTATTCGGTACGTCACCTCAGAAACTATAGAAGAAAAAGGGCCGAGCATCGATTGGCGCATATTTGGACGTTCCTCTGGGCACGAAAGGATGGAATGACCCGTGGGTGCGCGTAGCCCGCAAGTGGCCCTGCTCATGCACCAACATAAACAAGGACGAGGAAAGCGACTATGGCACGCGTCACCGTTCTCATGGCAACCGCTCTGGGAATTTATTGAAGTATAACGCGCTTCTGCGCTTATCCACGAGTTTAGGGAACTTGCCCCTGTCTTTCGGATGTATTGTCGCCGATATTTCCCCAATGTGATTTGGCTCACGTTGGGTCCGAGTGGCCGGTCGTTCACTCAGGGGCTCAGGGCCGACGTCTCCTGTAATACGACAAAATCATTACGACCAGGACGACGGCTGTAAGCCAGGCGATTTTTCCGTAATGAAGCTGCATCGTTGCGGGCTCACCTTCTGCCGATCATCGGTATTAATTACGGTTCTCCATCTCAATATCCTTCAGTTCGTCGATCTCACGCTGGAGCTCGCTCTGTTCGCGCAACCTGATCAGGAACCACGAGACTATCCAGACAACCATCAGAATCAGGAAGGGAAGTCCATTCGGTAATATGCCCTGTTCCCTCGTCGAAACCATCGCCAGCGCCAAAACGAACGTGGCAATGGCCAGCATTACTGGACCAAATGACCACAGCAGAAACCGGCGCACATGGTCGCGTTGGCGCTTGATCTCAAGCCGGCAAACCTCCAGGCCTGTATTAAGTCCGACGTCCCCAGGTATCACCGCGGACCACATTCCCCGGTTCAGGAAGTACAATCCGACAAGGCTCCAGGCGAGGGCAAATGCGAACGGCGGTTGCAGCACTTGTCTCAGCGCAGGAAACTGTTTCATGCAGTACGCGTAGAAGATGCCTGCAACGAGCGGGCAGGCCACAGTCCCAATCAACTTCCTGCGGGTCTTTGCGCGAAGTAGACGGGACCTCTGTTCAATCAATTTCGATATCATTGTGGGTTTCTCCGTTGGCTGGTTCAGCCATATCGCTCTTACCCCGTTTTCGGGCGAATCATTCTGCATCGTTCCCTCCCTCTTGCCGATGTTGGTGGAATCGCTTCGCGAGGATGTTCTTGATTCGATAAATTCTCATTGCCACGTTCGCGGGCGACAAGCCCGTGATCTCTCCAGTCGATGCCGCATCCATATCTTCGAGATAAGAAACAATGACCTGGCGATCGAGCGGTTTGAGCCTCTGAATCAGCGCTGATATCCGGTTCAGATCTATTCGCCGATTCGCGGCAGACTGCGCATCCGCTTTGTCCGGCAGGACTTCGAGTTCCTCCAGGCTCACAAGATTCGAAAGGGTCCGGCGTTCACGAATGATGTGCGAGACGGCCACGTGGTGAGCCACGCGATACACCCAGGTGCGAAGGGAGCAGCGGAAATTGTAATTCTGAAGACTCCGCCATAGTTGAAAATGAATCTCTTGGCTCAGGTCGCGGCGTTTCTCCGGATCTGCTTCATAGGCTCTTGCCAGGCGTTCGAGTGCGGGACCAAATTGGTCCAAGGCCTCCCCATAGAGGCCACCCTGATTTGTTTGTTCGGCCAGAATCGATTCCTTTCCTCCCACAATCAAGGTAGTCGCCGAACATCGAAGTTTTTAACTGACTCGAACAGAATATTTCGCTGTGCGGGAGTTCTTGGGCTCTCATGGCCGGTTCCCTCCGGTCACTCAATAATGACTACTCATCGGTAAACAGAATCGAAGCGGCATGGAGGCGCGGCCAGATTAGGCCACCGCAACGGCCTAAAAAGTAGGACCGCTCCGCCGAATCGACGTTCCGGACGGTCTGACCGCCAAACCGGCCATTCGGCGGTCAAATGTTGATAACTGGGCTTTGCACCACTTGAGGGCTAATTTGGGGTGCTCTGGGCGGTCCGAATGCGGGGAACGCATTCGAGTTGGGCTGCGTAGAGGTCCCTATGAGGCGTCTACGAAAGGTTCTCCGCAGGGGCTTGGTTATTGTCTTGGTTTGGATTGGTATCTGCGCCGGGATTGGCATCATGGCCGCAGAAATGGCACTGCATCCAGGGCGGCGGGCGTTGGGAACTCATGCGAAAGAGAACGCCTCGGATGTGGCCGCACGAAATGGTGCGGAGCTGACCGAAGTCGCCGTCACCGCAGTCGATGGTGTGACATTGCGCGCTTGGAGCATCCGACACTTTCACGGCAATGGCGATGCGGTCATCCTTCTACATGGGCACACCGACAATCGTGCAGGCATGTTGGGCAATGCCGATCTTTTGCTTCGCCACGGTTTCGCGGTTTTGCTGCCCGATGCCCGCGCGCATGGGATCAGCGGTGGAGATATTTCTACTTGCGGCGTGATGGAATCGGGAGATATAAGGCGTTGGTTCGACTCGGTTCAGAAGGCAGAAGCCCCGCGATGCGTTGACGGGCTTGGCGAATCGATGGGTGCCGCGCAGTTGCTCGAGTCTCTCCGAACTACACCGGGATTTTGTGCCGTCGTGGCTGAGTGCCCGTTTGCCAGCTTCAGGGAAGCCTCCTATGATCGCCTCGCAGAGCGGCTTGATGCAGGAGCGTGGTTGGGACGCACTCTCCTCCGCCCCGCGGTGGACACTGGTTTTCTATACACACGATGGAAGTACGGTGTTGACTGAGATCAGGCTTCGCCGTCGAATGCAGTGGCCGCGAGCGGTGTTCCCGTCCTGCTCATTCATGGCAAGAAGGACACAAACCTTCCGCCCCGCCACTCGGAAATGATTCTTGAGCACAGCTCTTCGCGTGTCCCTTCAGTGGTTTTGTGGGAGCCTGAGGATGCCGGTCACACTGGCGCGGCGGGGGGGCGGCGGCGCCGACAAGTGGTTATTAACGGCGAGGCTATGCGACTGCGTAGCCAGTCAGCATCGTCACTGCGGCCAATAGCCCGCATTGCAATATATTTGCGAGCAGAATCCGGCTCCCGACGGTGCTTCCAATTCCCACGGTGTACCTCAACTCAGTTGCTTGATCAGACTTGATTGAACTCGATGACTGATGGCAAAACGCGAGATCCAAGATATCCCAGCCTGCGCATTTTTGGTGAGCGCATCCTGATATTGGACTCATTGTGTCTTGCCCCTGACGGCGTATGGTCTTGTCGCATGCCGTAGCATTCAGCCAAGATTCTTCAACTCCGGATAGCGCGAGTAGATGCGCCGCCGATCTTCGGGAGGCAACTGCTCGAGCCGAACGGGCCTGTCCTGTAGCCGTGTGCCCTTTTGATTCAGCACATTCATCAGGCTCCATTCCCGCTGCAACTGTTGCGGCTCTTGCGCCTTTAGATCGTACCGTGTAAAGTCCGAGACCAGTGCCGGACTGTCCGTACTCAAGTCATTGAGCAGCGCCAACCGGAATTTCCGATTCATGAACCACCTGATTCGGAAGTCCTTCTCTGAGCCTGGAGCGCCTGTTCCATTTTCATCAAATCGGTAGTCGAGGGCCGCATTGGAAGGCGTGTGCTTTCTCCACTCCAAGCCAAAGGCTCCCTCTGTTAGTACCTGTACATCTGCCCAGCGCTCCTTGACGGCTTGCAGCCACCAGGTCAGGTCCTGGTCGTGACCAACCGAGACCTCCCAGATTCCTGTTACCCATCCAAATCCATTCAGTGCGTGGCCCCGATCAAAGTGAATCGCGGTGGTGTCCATCATTTCTTTGCGGCCTGCTTCAACCCCGAGATTTCCGACTGTCTCGATGGGGCCGACCCCCAGGCGACTGTTGAATCCTCCCTGAAAGCCGTCGCGACGGGCAGCCAGAAAGTCGCAGGTCCAACCATCGAGACACACACAGTCAATGAAATCCGCAGCGCCCTGCGCCGGCTTCAGGTAATGTTCGCGACTGGGATAATAGGGATAGCATATGCCTCCGTCGCCGTCGCCGTTGTCGATTCCGTGCTGACTCCATATCTGCCCCTGGCACACATGAATGCCCTCTTCTGTCGCCAGGAAATTCTGGTTCTCCGCATCCATGAATCCTGCAACCATACACTCCGGTCGGTATCCACCGCCCACCATGGCCGATATCAGTTGCAGCGCCTTGTGGATCGTTTCCCGTATGTGCTCGCGAGTGTCATACATGGGCGCGAAATACCCGCCCGGGATGAACGTGATTTCGTCGCCGAACCGTTCGTGGTAGGAAGCGAGCAGGCGCCGCGCATCTTTATATTCCTGGCGGGTGTCATTCAGTGCCAGCCAACTGATGGCCCACGTCATTCTTCCGTTTGGACATCCTCGCTCAAAGGCGTCTCGTCGTGAGCGGATGTGGTCTGGACTGTTGTCAGGAGCCTCATCTTTGCCGATAGAGCGATTCGGAGTGACCTCGATCTGGTTGACTCGCACGACGGATACATGAGTCACATATCGCCCATGCAGAGCCGATGGCCGCGGGCGGTCGATTGGCGCACCTGATCCCGACCGTGCAAGCGCGAGCGAGGCCGCTGATGCCGCCGCCCGGCCCAAAAACTTCCGCCTGTCCCACAAGTGCTCCATCTCTGTCCCTGTCATTTCGACTTGCTGCGTCACGGGTTTGCATCAAGAAGCGATGCTGAGTGTTCGTTGAATCTGCATCTTTCCTCTAGGTCTCTGACCGCTTATTTTGAGCTTTTCCACCCTTGGCGCGACAAGGCTGCGTCAAGGATGAGACACCCGCAGTGGTACAAGAACAAGCGGTCAGAAAACTAGCGTGGTTGTTAACCCGATCGAGCCATTAACGATTGGCGAGCCTTCGGCACACGGTGAGAGAAAGTTGAAAAAGTATCTTACGCCTTTTGGCAGGGACGAGGAAATCGTCTATGTATAAGCCTCTTGAAGAGGGTATAGTTTCTAGATCGGCTTTCGGGAAAGAAGAGTATCGTCGTGGCTCGACGATTCCGGCTTCTCATACTTGACTTGATGCGGTACCGCGGAAGGCGAGATAGTTCGTCAAACAAACTCAGCCTAACCTATGACCAGCGCATCGAACCGGTCACTCCATAATAATTTCCATTCAGTACCTACCAACCACAGCCAAACAGCTGACTCCGATTCCAAGATTGAGCGTCACATGGCGATAATTGGGCTTTTCACATTCTGAGGCCAATTCCAGTCAGCAGCGGAAGACTGCGAGCATGGCGATATTGCTCAACCATGAGCTGAAGGCTTGCGACCATTCGACCGATATCCAGACCACCGAATACAGCGCGGCGAAATGAAAGCGTGGGGCTGATCTCACCAACCTATTGGATTGCGGGCTAGAATGACAGTCGTATTGGAGAAGACTCTTGGATAGGAACCGGTGGGGAGTCAAGTGGCTCCTTTGTTTGGCGCTGATGCTACTCGCTTTGCGCTGCGCTGCTGCTCAGTTGGTGGCAACCAAGGACCTCTCGGGCAATGTTGCAGTTTCCGCATTGCCAGCGACATCGCACCCAGAACCGTCACCCGCGCCGATCACATCCAATCCTGAAATCGCAAGGAAGGCCGATTGCGTAATAGGGATTCGCGACGGTGAGGTTGTGTGAAAAACCCAAGAGAAGTTGCAACTTGAGGTCATCCGCATCGACCCTACAGTGGTTTACCACGGGGCAGAATTTAGTGTCACTGTTCGCCTGAAGAACGTCGGTGCCGATAGCGTTCTAGTGCCTTGGGAGACGCCACCCGTCACGCTCGACACCGACCCCAAGACTGGAAATACAAGCACGGAGATCGCAAGCATCCACCTTTCGCTGGCAACTGGCGAGGACAGCCGAACCAGCAGCAACCTCAAAGGGGAAGCCGTGCTCTCCGCAGCCCCGAGCAACCGTCTTCAGCAAACGGAATTGTTGTCTGGTCAGTGGGTGGAAGTGAAGTTTAAGGCTGCCATTGAATGCGACTCATCGATGTCACCTGCATGCCATGTGTCTGCTGCCAGTAGACACGCAGAACTCACCGCCCATTGGTGGGAATGGCTGAGTACCCACGAAGTCGACGGTTGTAATGTGTGGAGTGGCTGGTACAATTCGCGGGAAGTTGACTCTGAGCCTCTGCCGGTTGTTTACGTCGCGGCATCCTCAGTTGACGACAGGAAGTCTGCCTCACCTCACTAGTTGTCCTGGGTGTACCGAACACGGCCAGACAGCCGGCGACGGCCCCGTGATCGATGGTCAA
>Ga0182018_10004581_pt1 | contig 11531 bp, 11 predicted proteins | sample 812P2MmetaG_FD_120490 | JGI IMG/M metagenome (GOLD analysis project Ga0182018, IMG submission 120490) | Permafrost microbial communities from Stordalen Mire, Sweden - 812P2M metaG | ecosystem: Environmental > Terrestrial > Soil > Wetlands > Permafrost | place: Sweden: Stordalen | collected...
AATGGCGGACTCGAAAAACCCATCCAATGCGCAAAACACCAAGAACGCTCCACAAAAAGCAAAAGCGGAGTTCCGCGAGAGTCTATGAAAACGAAAGGCGCGCCTGATGCCGGCAAAGAGTAAAAGCGTATACGCAACCAGTCCCACTGTCCCTAAAGTGAGAAGATAGTCGATGTATGCCGAGTGGCCGTCCGGAACCCCCCATTTTTCCTCGTCCGAAATCACGTTAATGTGAGTTGGAGTCCAGAATCCGCCGTAGCCGTAACCGAGAATTGGACGTTGACGAATGTAATAGCCGGCATCCTCCCAAATCATGGTACGGCCGGTGAACGTGCCAACGCTATCAGGGTCATCCCTTCCGAGCAGAATCGTGCCCTTGAGGCCTGGAAGCAATCCGGCCTCAAGAAACAACAGAAGAAAACAAACAATTATGCTCAGACTATACGCCAGCGCAATCTTCGTTGCCCTGGAGCATGCGGCAGCCGAGTATACGACAAGGGCAAGTAGGGCCGCGGCAAGCGCTGTCCTCGATCCACTAAGGATCAAGAAAACAAACCCAAGAAACGCACAGGCCCAAAAGAGCGCTCGCCAGCGCTTATCCAAGTCGGCAGCCGCCACTGCTGAAAGCAGAAGAAGTCCGCATTCAGTGCCCTGACTGTTGGGGTGCAGACTCCCCGAGAAACGATACCCGGATGCGAAGGGCCGAAACGTTCCGAAGAGCACCTCCGCAGAAACACCAATAAATAGAAAAAGGATTGTACTGAAGAATGTCCACAAGATGATCTCGCGGAGTGAAAGACGGCGCACGACGGCCGCGGCCGCAATGCAAAGTATCCCGAAGCCCGTTAAACTCTTAAGGGTTAACGGCAAATCCTCGGCCCAAATGGGGCTAACGAATGCCCAGACAACAAAGCTTAGCAGAAGCCATCCCCATGGACCATCGATACGAAGGCGGCCGTTAGCCCGATGACGGACCAAGCTAACGATTGCGCCAATTCCTAACGATAATAGCGCGATGCGGCCGACGGGCAAGCCTTCAGTTCCTTTAGCTGCGGCGGCGAAGATATCGTCTTGGGATAGACCGTAGTTGTCTATTCCTATCTTAGCAATCGACAGGTCGTGATCATGCAAGAAAAATACAGCAGTAAGGAACAGGAACAAGAGCCAGGGGGGCGGTCCAACCCTGAGTGCTAGCCCGGTATGCGGATGATCACTGTAACTCATTCAATCTGCCTCCTGCCCGTCGGGAATGAGCACCGGAAGCCTGAGGAAGGCGCCAGCCCTTATTGCCGACGTCACAATGTTTGCCCCCAGCAACCCGAGTGCCGCGCCGAGTGGACCGAGGCTTCGCACCAGCCAGAGCCCTAGGGTGACCATGATGAATAGAGCCGCAAAATTAAGCAGGAAATCCACATCCGCGCGTTCGATGGCAAACAGAGCGCGCGAAAATGAAAACGCCACAACTGTGACCAGAAGGTTCAACGCCAAGATCGCGACGACTAAGCCGTTGCCGGCATACTGGCGCCCGTACAGCAGAGCTATGAGGCGGCCTCCCCAAGACATCAGCACGAGGCAGAGCAGCGACACGGGGAGAGCGATAATAGAGCTGATCTTGAGCACCAATCGGCGCAAGGCCATCGAGCCCCCTGCCGCATACTCGTGGGCGATTTTCGGGCCCACGAGGTTCTGTATACCTACCAGCGCGGGGTTGCATACGGACGCAACTCCCAAGCACGCAGCCCAAACTCCCGCCGAGGCGGTGCCGTGGAAGAACGCCAAGAGCCACGGATAAAGATTCATGCTGACTGCCCAGACCAAACCGCTGGCGAAAACCCACTTTCCAAAGATCCAATTCTTCCTGAGGTCAGCAAGTGATTCGGTGATCTGGGGGTGATAGAACTCTCTGTCCGACCAAAGCCACCCGAGAACCGCAATCCCGCAGGCCGATCCAATTACCCAATACGCGCGGCTTGCCGACAGCTGGCCGAAATGGGCAAGAAGAAGCAGGCCGCTAATTTGACCAACCGCAATGCAGATATCGAGAATAAAGGCGGTCTTAAGCCTTAGGCGGGCGAAACATACGCGACGAGCAAACTCACGTAGCGTGATCAGAGCGATCACGCCAGCCAACGCCCATATAACCGGTCCAAGGCCTCGAGGGCCAACTCCGTGGGAGACCGCGAACGCGCCGCACATGACACCGAGCATCGTGATAAGACAAAATGCCAACTGATGAATCAGTGCGCTTCCAGTGTACAGAGCGTGAACTCTTCCCTTAAGGCGCGGAGCGTAAACCATATAAGGTGTTGTAATCAGTGACGTCTGCAAGTCCGTTATCAATAAAATTAGGCTGAAGCCGAGCATGTACAGGCCGAGCTCTTCCTTCGAGCAGGCTCGCGCAATGATGACGCCAGTCACAAAGTTTGTCGCGCTGGCTACGGCTTGGTCGGCCAGGGAAACAATACCCTGATGCAACGGCCTGTCGGCGGACAGGTCCAGGCCGAAGCAGGGTAGCCGGCGGTCTTGTTTCGCAATTGGTTTTGCCTCGGTCGCTATGCTCGCGGCAGAGGCTTCAGCTGAAGGTGTCATCAACTCACGAGTTCCTGGCTATGATTCACCATGCTTAAACCCGGCTCTGACGTAAAGGTGTTAGGAAATGCTGTTCCAGAGGTTTACCAAGTAACTAAGCTCAAGAACTACTCTAGAACCAATCTGTAGAAGCTGGTTTCCCAACACTCGTCAGAGCTTTCGATATAAAAACTCGGGAATGGGGAACGTACGCTGATCCAGAACGGCGCCGAGAAGTTGTACTTGAGCAGTTTCCAGGTGTTTTTTTGCTTGCCGAACGGATTCGCGTTTGGTGTGATTAGCTTCGACGATCAGAACTATTCCATCGGCCAGGTGTCCCATCAACGTCGCCTCGTTTTCACGGGTAACGGGAGGCGCGCTGATAAGAATGTAATTAAATTCCTCGCGCAGTTCAGCGAAGCGCGCTCGACAGCGTTCCACGCGCGTGTAGAGTTCCCCTTTCGTCGAGCCAGACGGCATCAGCCAAAGATTCTCGCTAGAAAGTGAAGTGGCAAAGCTTCGGATCGACCCCTCACTGGTCAGCGCATCCGCCAGCCCAGTCCGATTGCTGACTCCGAAATAATTATGCAATTGCGGTGACCAAAAGTTTGCATCCACAACACATATCGGGGTGTCTGTTTGAGAGGCTAGAGATTCCCCCACACACGCACAAATCCAACTACTTCGGTCGTCTCGCGCAATACCGGAGAAAGAGACTACTCTGGGCTTTGCAGCTCGACCGCAATGCAAAAACAGGCGCTGTACCACTTTCTCGATTTCTCTATGCGTGTTTTCTCTTGCAAGAGTTGGAGCGGACATTGCGTGCCGAAGAGACACCTTAATGTCTACCGCTGTAGGAAACTCCTCCTTTGCGACCTGTTGCAGAAGTTCGAAGTTTCTACTCATGTAGTACCTCCTTACCTCAGTTTTCCCACATTAAGTCGTTTGCCGCACCGACACTTTGCGATTTGACAGGCTGGAAGAGTCGCTGCAGATTGTGTCTGCTCGCAGTTGCTGCAATGCAGTTCGGATCGGTCAGGATAGGGTTGAGCTTTCGAATCTGTTGAATGTGTTTGCCACTTTCTATCCCAGAATGCGGAGCTTAACAAACATAAGGCCTGTCACTCACCCTTTGGCAGGGCGCCGAGTACCGGGATCCGAAGAGCTCGCTGAAGCTCATCTGGAGTTCGCAGCCAAGGATCAAGATAGTCGACAGCAAAGGCAAGTCCCGAGCTGACCAAACCGGCGAGAACTATTCCTAGGAGAAGAGTTACCGCCCATTGTGGATGCGCGGGCAAAGCCGGCACAGTGGCTGCTTCCGCGATTGCTACGTTCACAATCCTCTGACGATCCAGAGCGTCGGCAATCCGAGCCTCTTCTCGCTTCTGCTTGTAGAGAAGATCGTTTCCTTCAGCTTCCTTGACCTCGCGGACAAGGTTTTCATGCGTTGCCCCGTTCACTTCGATCTTGGCGAGCTGCGCCCGATACTGACTCATGACGCTTAGCGTCTCGCTGGCCCGTGCGCGCAAACTCGGGAGGTCTGCATTAGATTTTGTCAGTTCCGATCGCAGCCAGTCGTAAGAAGGGTTCCGGTCTGTCGTTTCCTCCCGCATTGGCGATTTTTCTGCTTTGGCAATCGCCTCGAGCGTCTGCTCAATCTGTTGTTGTATTTCCTTGACGGGCCGATAATCAGGTTCGAACTTCTCCAATAACTCCGTACGTTTCAATTCGAGATTCAGCAATGTCGTCTTGAGCTGCTGCATAAGATACGGATTCTCTGATGTGCGGACCTGAAACATCGCCTGCTGTGGTGTAGACGCAAGTTGGTATTCCTCCGCCTGCGTTCGCTTTTCCGCTTCTTTGATTGCGACCTGGGTCCCCCTGAGAGTGGCCTCGAATTCAGCAAGTTTTTGAAGCGCGATCTGTTTCTCAATCGGTGGATCTGTGACACCATTTTCGCCGTCAAATTCCGTCAAATAAGTTTCCGCTATGTTCAACTTCTCATCATAATGCTGTGATTCTGCCTGGAAGAACTCAAATGCTCCAGGAAGCCGATGAACGGCCACGGTTTTTTCCAAATACAGATTGCTGAGCACACCGAGTACATGCGCAGCAAGTGCCGGGTCCGGCGAGTCATATGTCACCTGAATCAGATCCGTCTTTTTCAGCGGTTCAATTTTCAGTTTATTTTCAAGGGCTGACACAGCCTGCGAAATATGTTTCGCACTGTCCCGCCCTTCATCCTTCCCGTGAGCCGAAGGGGTGGGAAAAAGTCGATTCCACAAATTGCCTGACTGCGACCCTTGAAGATTGCAAGAGACAACCACTTTCTCAAGGAGGTCGCGGCTATTGAGAAGTTCTACTTCGGAATTTAGCTCCTTTTCTGTGACATCCCCAGGATTCGCAAGTGCCGCGTCTCGCCCGGGCGATACAGCCGCGTCCACCCGCTCGCGCTTGACTAGTATTTTCATTTTAGCCTGGTAATCCTTCGGCAGCAAAATGATTGCAAGGATGGTCCCCAACACAAGGCTTAGGAAAGTCAAGAACACGAGTCTGCGGTGGCGGAAGATCGGAGTCGCAATGTCCCTGAGTGTGGGCAATCCCTCTGGCCCGAACGCGCGTAGTTGAAAATTCTGTTCGTCCATATTCACCTATTCTTAATCCTTGACCTTCTCAAACCTAATAGGTTGCAGGGTTATAGTAGGCTCCCGCTGTGGTAGTCGGTAGGAAGGGTTTGATTTTTGAAAGTGCATTTTTTGGAACGAACAGCATATCTCCGGGTTGCAGCTCTGGATCTTCCCGAAGATCTCGGGAGTTGAACATTTTCTTCGTGTTGATGATCTTCGCTTCGGTCCACTGATCCGATACGCGCCGGAATAGAAGCACCTGCGAGTGTTTGGCCGAATCTGTGAAGCCCCCAGCCATGGCAATCGCTTGAGTCAGAGTGACGTCACCGCGCCACTCAAATTTTCCAGGCTTTCCAACTTGGCCTCCAACCACGAAATATGGTTTCTCGAAGTCTTTCGGATCAACTGAAAGTACAGGGTCATGAAGGATCTTGGAGTAGGCCATCTTAATGGACTCAGTGAGTTCCAGAAGGGTGTCCCCTGCTGCCAGCAGATCACCAACATTGCGTAAGGTGATATAGCCGTCCGGTTGGACGGTCACAGTCTGATTAAATTCTGGCGTCAGCGTGAAAGTCAGTTCTAGTGTGTCGCTCGGATGTATTCTGTAGCGCCAGTTTCGTTTGTGGAAAGTAGAACCGTTTTCACCGGGCGTCTCTCCCGGCGCCTTGTCCGTAATGGCAAAATCCCCCCCATTGTTCGCGTTTGCCGTTGACATTTCCTGACCCGCAAGCGAACGTGTGGTCGAGAACATGATCAAGTTGATAATTAGGATCCTTAGGATTCGGCTCTGATTATTCATTTCTGACTCTCCCGCTCTTCTTTTTCAGAAAATGATGTGGGGCCTGTTTTCGATTCGACGTAGGACCTTCTCCGCAGGGTAACAAGGTGTAGTCCTCGTTTAGTACCCAATTCATCAGGCAGCCTAGATCGCTTAGTACTTGTCAACTCGACTACCAATCGAGCGCGCAGGGGGTCAACGGAAATCACCAGCGTGCAGTCTGCGTTCCGTGGGGTGAAAGGCCCTTCAGGCGCATCGAACGGAAAGTCATCTCGCAACAGCCGGGCGGAACACAGTCGGCAGTGGAAGGTGTAATCCCACATCGCCATGGCCTCGCGATGTGAGACATGGGTTCCGGAACACCGACGGCCCGGCCAATGCTGTGACAAATTAAACCAGCACTCGGCATCCGGTCTGTCGGATAGAGATTTCGTTCGTCAATAACAATCGGCTGCTTCAGAAGAAAGCGGATCCTGAGAAGATCAAGTCTCGAGAACTCGGTCCATTCAGTCAGCAGGAGCGCATTCTTCGCTCCTAGACATCGGATTTATTTGTTCTTGTCATTGGCAGCGCTTCTCGTAAGCGCCGAAGAGGCTTTCGGCACCCTTATTACCCCTTTTCGACGCTGCCACTAGAAGCACCTGAGCTTGCGGACAGCTCTGTGGCACTGCAACTCCGTCAAGATACAGACCTGCAAGCGCGACTTCGGCGCCCGTACTTCCGTTTTCAACTTCTTTCCACAACTCGACGGGATCGATTTCTGACTTCACGATGCTAGTCCCAGCGTGGGGTGCCACAGATCGTGGGGACCAAGTTGCAGTGTGAAGACCGACTGTAACCTTGGAACGACCAGTTTCGGGAACTGGGCTTTTCGCTGCAGGAGAGTCCTTCACCGCCGTGTCCGGCGCGTGGGACTCAGGGGCGCTCGGAAGAGCCGATTGGATCCGGGATGAAAATAGAGTCACACTCGAAGCGACCGCCGGCGTAGCCTGTGACGCGATTACTTTCATGTTTCGCTGGTTCGCGCCTAGAGGCCACATCAGCATCAAGAAAAGCATCGTCGCCGTAGCGAACCTCGACAGCCAAACCCGTCGATCGGTTCCTATACCTGGAGTTCCTACACCCGCCACGCGGGAAGCCGTTGAAGCCTTTGCGAGCTGATGTCCTCGACTCGCGAATGGCCATCTCCATTCCATCCTCAGAACCACTGCTGATTTCCTTGGCTCGTGAATGGTGATCCCCATCTCATTCTCCGAACCAAGATCCAAGTCGTCCATGACCTCGCGGATTATCTCTTCATCGATCGGCTTCCGCTTTAAAGCACACCCGAGCGACAGGGCGTTAAAGCAGAGATTGTTGATGTTGCGCGGAATTCCTTCACTGCGCTCTGCGATCATGCCCCCAGCACGTCGGGTGAAAAGAGGTGTGCGGAAGTCGTATCCTGCTACTTTTAAGCGGTGGCCCACATATAGATTCGTTTCCTGAGGAGTAAACGGCTTCAAGCGAGCGACAACCGAAATCCGCTGCCGAAGCTGAACTAGACTTGGCGAAGCCAACTTCTCCGCGAGTTGAGGTTGTCCCGCCAAAATGATGTGCATTAGTTTTTGGTGGGGTGTCTCGAAATTAGAGAGCATTCGCAGAAGTTCAAGGGACGAGTCGGAAAGATTTTGCGCTTCATCAATGACAACGACAACCTGCTTACCTCGGCGCGATTCAGTAAGTAGGCATTCGTTCAACTGTGAGTGCATCTGCGGAACGTCACAACCATGCACTTCCGTTCCGAGATCCTGTAACAGACTGCGAAGTAAGTCCACAGGGCTGCAGAGAGTCTGAAAAAGGAACACTGTCCTGGTAGAATGCTCGAGTTGTTGCAAAAGCTGGAACAGGAGTGTGGTCTTTCCCATTCCAGGCTTGGCTATGATAGACATGAATCCCCGCCCAGATTGGACGCCGTAAAGAAGCGATGCCAGGGCCTCTCGATGCGCAGAGCTGAGATAAAGGTAGCGCGAATCCGGAGTCACACCGAACGGCTGATCAGCTAGATTGTAATAGTCTAGAATCACGTTGTCGTCTCAAGAGTTGGGACTGGTTTTGTCACGCCAAGATAAATGGTTCTAGATCGCTTCCACTTGGTACTGGTCAATTCGGACTGCAATCGAGCGCTGAATGGGCTCCACAGAAATTACCAAAGTACGGTCTCCGTTACGTGCGATCAGGAGGCCTTCGATGCCGTCTAGCGCGCCGCCACAAATACGCACACGTTGACCGACTTGCAGAAAAGGACAGACTGCGTACGGAATACCACTCGACGCAACCGCCTGAAGGGTCTCAATCTGGCTCTCATCGATCGGAATGCCTTCGCCGCGGACGCCCACGAATCTCAGCACGCCATTGGTCTGCATTACTTTGTACCAGAGCTCAGGCAAAAGTTGCATGTGCACGAATGCGTAGCAGGAGAACAGTGGCAGGTGAACCACCTTCCGCCGATCGCTCCAGCGATGGACCTCTCGGATCAACGGGAGAAACGTCTTGATTCCACGGCGTTCAAGCTGATTTACCACGATCTTCTCATGCCTCGAGCGGGTGTGAACGGCGTACCACTGCGGCTCGAACCATGGGCGTGCAAATTGGGTTGGCAACGCTCACACTTCGTCCCTCTGAGTCCCAATCGCGGTGGCCCGGAAGCCTTGCGAGGGCAGATTCGCTGAGTTTCTTAAATCGGTTCTGTTAGCACATTGAACCAGGGTGCCAGAGCGCGAAGACTAACAACAGCGTTCCATCCAAGATTCGGATTCTTTAGGAGCCACTTAATCCGACGTACTGCACAGCCTCGCCCTCAGTCCCATTTAAGCTATCCGTCGCGTTGCAACAAATTTCACTGTTTGCCAAACGTTCTGGCATTGAGGCGTGCCTGGATCGCATCGTCGTCCTCAAAGTGTCCAGAAACAGCAAAACCGACCAGATCTTCGTCTGTTTGAATTCGGACTACCCGACCGTGATGGTGGAACCGGATTTCTTTCGGTTCTGGATAGAAAGCAGGCACGACAACATCAATTCTTATTTCCGTGTCTACTGGGGGACAGTTACCAGCAACGATAAACACGCCCGCTAATCCAATATTTCTGCAATAGCCCACCTCAGATCGCTCTGTTCCATCGTTCCAATGGAAAACGACCGGCAAGACCAATCGGAACCGGTTGCGAGTTCTTCGCTCGGTCCAAGAACTCTTGCGCGCGTTATCGGCCGCCATCGGTTGTAATCCACTGGTCGTCGAACGCATTTGTGGTCATTTCCTATATTTTGGAAGAAGCGCCACGATAGCGAGTGCAGTGGTTAACCACAAGCGGGCGAAAGTCCGTAACAGCTGGGATTCAGATCCCTATTGAAACGGTATGCGCGGCCCACTTAGGCCCTAGAGAAAAGAAAATGTCGACCGGGCGAGTTGGGTCTCAAGCAAATGGAAACATCAGGGTCGGTCGTTAGAGAAAGTTGGACTACACGCGACGTTTGCGTTTTCCTTGGATTGACGCAAGCAATTTCGGAAAGGATGAGGGTGTGAAGAGAAAAAATGTGACGAGAAGAATTGAAAAATTTGTTTGACATGATTATTGAACGGGTCTATAACCGGTCAATGTTTCCTTCCCCCAACGGAGATCGCGGCAAGTTTTTCTTGGCGCCTAGATAACGTCTGGCAAAGCCCCCTGTAGTGCTTTTTTGACCACATTAACGAAACAACACAGGAAATAATTCAACAGAGAAAGATACTTACAAACCTTATTTGATGTTCAACTTCCGATTCCTATGATAGGTGTCGATAATCGGGAGACGAGAATGTGAACTATTTAGCTAATCGGTCAAATGCGGTCTGCCGCTGCAACACGCTCCTATTTTTCAACAGGGTATGTTTGAAAACTTCTTGAAATGGTTTCAGAGTACTGGGCCACGGTGAAGGGATCGCCAGAGTTAAGGAGTGGTGATGTCGTCAATTTCATTGTCCGAGAGTTTTCAGCTGTCCCAGCCCATTCGGATTTTGATCGCGGATCGAAACAGTATGGGAAGTCAACTGCTTGCGGAGTCGTTAGATCGTGACCCACGATTTGAAGCAGTTGGCATCACAGCGCCGACGGATATTCTCAACGCGATCGGCGCACGTAAACCCGACGTAGCGGTCATCAGTGCTGACTTTGACGGTAGAGCGAAAAGTGGCCTCCAAGTTGCTAGGACGCTGAGTAGTCATGGGAGCACCGTCAATCTCGTGCTTTTGCTTGAGATCAGCACCCGAGAGTCGGTTACTGCTGCGTTTCGCTGCGGCGCAAGGGGGGTGTTTTGCCGATCCAAACCCTTGAGTGAGTTGAGCGCCTGTATTGTGCATGTAAGCCGGGGAGAAATTTGGGCCAACTGCGTTGAAACGGGGTATTTACTTGAAGCGGTGAGAGACGCACCGTCTTGCGACGGCATCGATAATGACAAGATCAAGATGCTTTCAAAACGGGAGGTCCAGGTCGCAGAACGTGCTGCCCAAGGCTATAGCAACAAGCAGATTGCCGAGCAATTTAGACTCAGCGAGCATACCGTGAAGAATTACCTGTCTCGCGTTTTCGAAAAATTAGGCGTTTCAACTCGATTCGATTTGCTCTTCTTCTTAATGTCTAGCCAAGCACGGGAGTCAAATGTCGCTGGGCTGGGGAATTCGATAGAAATTTATCTTAAGGCAGCCAAAGAAGGGTACGCTGCTGCCCAATTCATTGTCGGATTGGCTCATCTCGAGGGGTGTGGTGTCGAGAAAAATGGTCATTCCGCCTATTACTGGCTCAGGATGGCCGAGGAAACTTCCTCCGCAGTACGACAACGGAGTCGTGCTCTCACGGAGGACCTCAGGACCAAGATAAATCCGGGAGAGATTGAGGGTTTGGAAAGGCGGATTGCGGCCGGCGGTCAGAACGACGAGATCCTTGCGTGCAAACCTGTAGATCTTTTCAAGCGGCGTTTGCCTTTACTAACCGATCGGCAAGCAGTCTGAGCTAGAAAGGTAAGAGGAAGGCAGACCGAGATGTCTGTGTTCACCCCTCATAACGAGGAGAAGGACGTCGAGAGAAAGCGATTGAATTCCCAAGACAAGAATTTTGACGGAGTCGGGATCTCTCGCGGCAGAGGGCTGTTGCCGATCGTTGCCGCAGATGCCGCCTTGATTCATTCTCTTTCAACGCTGCGTTCCGCCGAATAGGAAACGAGCTCTGCCCCCGCCATGAGAGTGCCGACTCCGGGGCCATCATTGACTTGAACATCTCACCCACGTAAGATTTGCCCCTAATGATCGGGCAAACCATATCTCACTACCGCATCGTCGAGAAGCTCGGCGGTGGCGGGATGGGTGTGGTCTACAAGGCCGAGGACGTAAAGCTGCACCGCTCCGTCGCCTTGAAGTTCCTGCCTGACGAGATTGCTAAGGACCCGCAAACACTGGCCCGCTTCCAACGCGAAGCCCAGGCCGCTTCCGCCCTGAACCATCCGAACATCTGCACGATCTATGAAATTGATGACCAGCACGGCGGAAGCGT
>Ga0182018_10004582_pt1 | contig 11530 bp, 9 predicted proteins | sample 812P2MmetaG_FD_120490 | JGI IMG/M metagenome (GOLD analysis project Ga0182018, IMG submission 120490) | Permafrost microbial communities from Stordalen Mire, Sweden - 812P2M metaG | ecosystem: Environmental > Terrestrial > Soil > Wetlands > Permafrost | place: Sweden: Stordalen | collected...
AAGTGAATCGGTGCTCTCAGCGTGGCGGTCCCCAGGGATGGGACACAGAGGCCAAGGTCACCGCCCGGGAGGACCTTCGGCCCTAGGGGGCACCCGGGTCACCCATCACACTGGAGGGATGGGCGGCTAGCAGATTTCCACCCAAGGACATCGATTGAACAAGGAAGAGGTACACCATGAAAGCGCTCGTCTACCACGGTCCCGGCAACAAGGCTTGGGAGGAAGTTGCCAAGCCAACACTCTTGAAAGACACCGACGCCATCGTGCGCGTCGACGCTTCGACCATATGCGGTACCGATTTGCACATCATGAAGGGCGACGTGCCAGAGGTGACCGACGGACGCATCCTGGGCCATGAAGCAGTGGGCACTGTCGTAGAAGCCGGGTCGGCTGTCAAGAACGTGCACGTGGGCGACAAAGTATTGGTCTCGTGCATCACAGCGTGTGCAGCGTGCCGATTCTGCCGAGAAGGTCGATACGGACAATGTCTCGGCGGCGGTGGATGGATCTTGGGCTACCTCATCGACGGGACACAGGCAGAATACGTTCGCGTCCCCTTCGCCGACACTTCGACCTACCCCGCTCCCCCTGGTATGCCCGACGAGGAGCTGTTAATGCTGGCGGACATCTTGCCCACGGGATATGAAGTCGGCGTGCTCAACGGGCAGATCGAGCCCGGTGACGTCGTCGCGGTCGTGGGTGCAGGCCCGATCGGCCTCTCAGCGATCATGGGATCCCGACTCTTCAGTCCGTCTCACATTGTCGCCATCGACAAAGCAGATACTCGGCTGGAAGCGGCCAAGCACTTCGGTGCTGACGTGACGGTGAACAACGATGTGCAGGATCCCAAAGAGGTCATTTCCGAGCTCACCGGTGGCCTCGGAGCCGACGTGGCGATAGAGGCAGTCGGAGTTCCAGCCACCTTCGAACTCGCAGCAGAACTCGTACGCCCCGGTGGTCGGGTCGCCAATATCGGGGTACACGGTGAGCCGGCCACACTGCACCTCGAGCGTCTGTGGATCCGAGACGTGACCATCACCACCGGATTGGTCGACACCTACTCGACGCCAACCCTATTGAAACTGGTCTCGAGTCACCAGGTGGATGTCGGCCGCTTCATAACCCATCACTTCGATCTCAATGAATTTGTTGAGGCCTACGACGTCTTCGGGCGGGCGGCCGAAACTGGTGCGCTGAAAGTCGTCCTCACCCGGACCTGAGATCCAGAGCCGCCACCCCTGGTGCAAAGAGGATGAAGACAAGGAGAGAGCCATGCTGGTGAGACAGTGCCTCCACAAGGCACCGGTCACGGTACCGCCTGAGTGCACCATCGAAGAAGCTGCCCGGACGATGGGAGGGCACGGTGTGGGTTCCTTGCTCGTCGTCAGCGGTGGTGCCCTTCTCGGTATCGTTACTGACCGGGACATTGCTGTCCGCGCTGTCGGAGCTGGGAAGTCCTTGGGATCACCGATCCGCGACGTGATGACCGAGCACCTCTTGACGATCCAGGGTTCAGCCGACATCTTCGAGACGTTCACCATCTTTAAGGACACACAGGTCCGCCGCCTCCCCGTCCTCGAGGACGAGGATCTGGCGGGCATCATCACGCTCGACGATCTGCTGATTTCGCTCGTCCTCGAGCTCGGTGCTCTGGTCTCCCCCGTGGCGCGGGAACTTCACCCCGAGATGAGATAGGACGCTCCCGTCGCGGGATGGGGTGTTCCTAGCCTTGCAGGAGGCGTAGTGCGAGCCGTCGGCCTCGCCCCTGTGGAGGCGGACGCCGCGCTGGTCTGGACAGAGTGACAGAGGGCATCCGTCCGCACCCTTCAGCTGATGCAGCAAAGCTGATCAAACATTCCGGCAGGGCGCGAACACACTTCGGGAGAGAGACTGGACGCCCTACGTTGACTCGGATTTCATTCGCTGAATGAGGGCAGAGTAGAGAAGGAGATGGTGGTCGCCAAGGAACTCTTCACGAACACGGCGATGGGCATTGTTGCCCAGCCGAGTGATCTCATTGGGGTTTTCGAGCAGGGTGGCGAGAGTGTCCCCGAAGGTGTCAAGGTCAGCGGGGTTGTCGAGCAGGATTCCCGTGTCGGGAGTCACCTGATCGATGATCCCGCCTACCCGTGAGGCGACGGGCGGCTTTCCCTTCCACATCCCTTCGGCAACTGTGAGGCCAAATCCCTCGACCAAGCTCTTCTGGACGATCACGCTCGCTGAGCGCTGCACCGCATTGACCATGGCCGCGTTCTCCTCGATATCATCCATCGGGAGCGTGACCAGTCTGATTCTCCGACGAGATGCGATAGGGAGACGTTTCCATGTCGCAATGCACTCGGCGAACACGTTGGCTGCCTCGGGATCGTCAGCCACCCCTTCGACGGCGGGTCCGACAAGGGCGAGCTCGGCGTCCACTCGGGCAGGAACATGGGCTGCGAAACCCGTCATCACACCGTGCATGTCCTTGAGCCGGTCCCATCGGGAGACCTGGACCACCAGGTTCCGCAGCGACGTGGGCGTCTCACCTTCCGATACGACTGCGGCGCCGCGGACCACCTCCCCTAACGTGCCATCGGTCCGCCTGAAAAGGGCCCGGCGGCCGGTAGGCCCCGCCGTCAGCCCGATCCTTGACAGGTAGAGCGGTAGTTCATCCGCCGCGATCAGTTGGTTCTTCGGTGAAAATGGATCAATCGAAGGCGCAATGATCGAGACCCTCTCGGCCGGGATCCAGGAGGGCACGTAGCTCGAGCGGGTAAAGACGAACGCCTTGCACGACGAGAGGTGCGGACGGAGGAACTTCCATGCCTCGTCTGTCCAAGAGTTGCTCTGATCCGCGCCAATGTGCGACCGCCAGATCACCTTCGCACCGGCCTGAGTGAGCGGATGAGCCAATCCGACGGTCTGTGGATCATGGAGCAATACGACGTCCCCGGACCGGACCCGGGCTTGCAAGCTGGATGCATTGGCCGCCGACACCTCGGCATAGTGGGCTTGCTCCACGCGACCGAGCTGTCCGGCATCTCCTTGCATCCCATGGATCCGATTGTGGATTCTCTTGGTGATTTCGAAGAAAACCGGATCGCCGTCTATCACGACCCAGCGAGAATGAACTCCCGTACCGCTGATGTAGCCGACGAGCACACGGAGCATCTCAGCCACTCCTCCGCCGGAAGCAGTCGAATTGACGTTCCAGATGACGCTGCCGTCGAGCAGCGATCGGGTTGCTTCCGCGGCCGCTCGAAGGTTCGCATAGCGTTCATCGCCGATGAGGGGCTGGAATGCGGAAAGCGAAAGTGCGGGTACCTCCACGTCACGTGGCATCACCGCCAACCATCGTCCCGCGACCCGGATCGCCGCAGTCGAATTCTTGGCTCAGGGCAGCTCACCCGGCCGAGAGCCGATCCCGAACGATCACAATCGGGGATTTCGAATGCGCGGCGACGAACTGGCTCACCGAACCCAGCAAGACCTCGTGGTGGACATCATCAATCCTCGTCTGGCGGGGTCTCGTGGATGATCACACGGCCCGTTATTTCATCCGGTCGCAGACCAACGAGAACATGCCGGTCACCTCCGGCCCAAGCTTCGAGATCGAGGGAACTCAGTCGCTGCACCTCATCGGGATCGTCGATTCGCCGTGCTCGACCGGTCACCAACACGCTCCAGCCTTCGCTCATTGCCTCATCGACGCGATCGATCTCGAACCCGACGGACTCCTGAGCCTCCAGCAATTCCGTCTTCGTGTTGTCGGTGCTGATGATGATCTCGCCGGCAGTGAACTCGAAGTTCACCGGGACGGCTATCGGGCCGCGATTGGTCGAGTAGACGACGCGCCCGATCCCCCCCGCTGAGAGGTGCGCCTCGCACTGTTGGCGCCCAAGACCCTCCAGAACCGGGTGTCGACCGGCCCGCCCGTGTCCCGGGGGCCGATCGAGATTCCCACCACTGAGCGCAATCGGCGAGGTGTCAAGGGCCATGGCTACGAGCAACATCGTGCCGGCACTCAGGATCGCGTTGGGACTCTGCTCGAAGTAGCGGAGATACCCAGGATCGATCCCGGCACGACGAGCCACCTCCTCCACGCTTAGCCCAAGCTCGGCCCGACGGTGGGCCACCCTCCGCGCAATATCCCCCGCGTTGAGATATGACGGCTGGGCCTGCGAGGTCGAACCAGTGGGATGAGGAGCGGGAGTGTCCGCGGCAGCATTCATGGCGCCAGTGATAGCACTCCGATGGGCGGTCCGCTGACGCACCCCCGATCGGGGAACCACCGCATCCTGCCAGAGTGTCGACCAGGGGATTGAGTCGAAGATTTCGTGATCGTGGCGAATCGAACGGCCTGAGATGGCATCCGGACGGATAGAGAACACCCGTATGCCCGGGTGCATCACAAGAGGAGTCGGGAAGTTCCTCCCGAGACGCGCAACTTCCTCGAGATTTAGTATTCGCGCGGACCCGCGCACGACGACGCTCCATCCCGCCTTCGAATAGGCCTCCGCATAATCCACTTCGAACGCAACCGATGCCTGATCCAGATGATTGGCGAAGGCTCCAGGTCCGATCCGTACGATCACCTCATTCTCGAAGACGGCGAAATTGACCGGAATGATGTCAGGACCGTCATCAATGCTTATGGCCAGGCGACCCGTCTCGCCAGCACCACCGGCCGAAGCCAGGAGCCGCATGCACTCTGGCCGCTCGATGATGAGCGAACCCCGTTGATCGATCCGGTTCACCGTTCGGGCTTTGTCGTGACGAGTGCCATCGGGGATTCCTTTCGTCTATTTCGACCACTCCTGGCGCGGAGAACTACGGCCACTTTGAGGCCAATAGGGGTTAGCCAGTAGGGCCTAAGGTCCCCGCAGACCAAGGGACCTCCGCCCTGAAGGCACCTCAGGCCTCCTATGGATCCTCGTGACCCAGGACCAAGGCCACCTACGTAAGATCGGCTTCGGATCCCAGGGATCTGTTTGGACAATGCAGAAGGGAGCACACACCTTGGTCACCCGATGCGCACGACCACCGAACACGGGGAAAATGCCATGAACGACGCCGCTGGCGGATCCTCCCGTCTGGACCCGGAGGAGCTGTCCTGGCTTGACCGCTGGTGGCGAGCCGCGAACTATCTCTCGGTCGGCCAGATCTACCTGATGTCCAATGCCCTCCTCGCCGAGCCGTTGCGGCCCGAGCACATCAAGCCCCGGCTCCTCGGTCACTGGGGAACGACTCCCGGCCTCAACTTGATCTACACCCACCTCAACCGGGTGATCCGCAACCAGGACGTCAACATGATCTTCGTCTGCGGGCCCGGGCACGGCGGCCCGGCAGTCGTCGCGCAGACGTGGCTGGAGGGCAGCTACACCGACTGCTATCCACACATCGGACGTGATGTCCACGGGATGGAGAAGCTCTTCCGCCAATTCTCGTTCCCCGGGGGCGTTCCCTCGCATGCATCACCTGAGACCCCGGGATCGATCAACGAGGGCGGGGAACTCGGCTATTCGCTCCTCCATTCCGCCGGCGCCGTCTTTGACAATCCGGAGCTGATCGTCGCCTGCGTCATCGGTGACGGCGAGGCCGAGACCGGGGCGCTGGCCACCTCCTGGCACGCCACCAAGTTCCTCGACCCGGTCGGCGACGGCGCCATCCTGCCCATACTGCACCTCAACGGCTACAAGATCGCCAACCCGACGGTTCTGGCTCGGATACCCGAAGACGAGCTGGTCCGCCTTCTGGAGGGCTACGGGTGGGCACCGGTCGTCGTCGGTTGCACCGATCCCGAGGAGGTGCATCAACCGCTTGCCGCAGCTCTCGATGGCGCCTTTGACGACATAGCCCGGATTCAGCAGCGCGCCCGCCGCTCAAGCGGCTCTGCCGGTGATCGGCCGCGCTGGCCCATGGTGGTGCTCCGTACCCCTAAGGGCTGGACCGGGCCCAAGATGGTGGACGGTCTCGCCGTCGAGGGGACCTGGCGGTCGCACCAAGTTCCGCTCGGGGGTGTTCGGACCAACCCCGAACACCTCCGCCAGCTCGAGGAGTGGATGCAGAGCTATCGCCCGCGAGACCTCTTCGATGAGGCGGGTCGGCCTCGATCTGATCTGCTCGAACGGGTGCCGGTGGGGGCGCGCCGCATGGGAGCTAATCCCCACGCCAATGGCGGACTACTGACGGCGGCCCTCGAATTGCCCGACATCCGCTCCTACGGTGTGGAATGTGACCGACCAGGAGCACCAGCCGCGTCAGCCACGGGAACGCTCGGCCCTTGGCTAAGGGACGTGATGGGAGCCAACCGCGGCACTTTCCGCGTCTTCGGACCCGATGAGACCACGTCCAATCACTTGGCGGCTCTCTTCGAGGTGACCGACAGGGCCTGGCAGGGCGAGAGGCTGAGTACGGACGACCACCTGTCCCCCGGCGGCGGGGTGGTCGAGATCCTCTCGGAGCATTGCTGCGAGGGCTGGCTGGAGGGTTATCTGCTCACAGGGCGCCATGGACTGTTCAATTGCTACGAGGCGTTCATCCACATCATCGACTCCATGTTCAACCAGCACGCCAAGTGGCTCAAGGTCACCCGCGGTATCCCCTGGCGCGCACCGGTGCCGAGCCTCACCTACCTGCTCTCCTCCCACGTGTGGCGCCAGGACAACAACGGGTTCTCCCATCAGGATCCGGGCTTCATTGACCACGTGGTGAGCAAGAAGGCCGAGGTGATCCGGGTCTACCTCCCGCCTGACGCCAACTGCCTGCTGTCGATCATGAACCACTGCCTCTGCAGCAAGGACTACGTCAACGTCGTCGTGGCCGGGAAACATGAGGAGCCCGTTTGGCTCGGGGTCGAGGAGGCGAACGCGCACTGTGCCCGTGGACTCGGGACGTTCGATTTTGCCTGCTCCGATCAGGGTGGGCTGCCGGACGTGGTACTCGCCTGCGCCGGGGACGTCCCTACGCTCGAGACATTGGCGGCCACGGACCTGCTGCGCCGTTACCTGCCCGACTTACGAGTCCGGGTGGTCAACGTGATCGACCTGATGCGCCTGGAGCCCCCTTCAGAGCACCCTCACGGGGTGCCCGACGCAGAGTACGACGAGTTGTTCCCGCCTCAGGTGCCGACCATCTTTGCGTTCCACGGCTATCCGACACTCATCCACCGCCTGACCTACCGGCGGGCACACCACGGCCGGCTCCATGTCCGGGGTTACAAGGAGGAGGGCACCACCACTACGCCATTCGACATGGTCATGCTCAACGACCTGGATCGATTCCACCTCGTCCTGGACGTGATCGACCGCGTGGAGGGCTTGGGGGCGACCCAGGTGAAGCTACGTCAGGAAATGGTCGACCGCCGGCTCGCCGCCAGGGCCTACACGCGTGAACACGGCGAGGACGCACCGGACATCGCCGGTTGGACATGGCCGGGGTGATGCCGCTTCTCACCGTCAACGCCGGCTCGTCGTCAACCAAGGTTTCCGTGCTCGGCGATGACGATGCGGTACTTTCACACCTCGACCTTCCGCACCCGTCCGATCCTGAGGTCCCCCGCGCCATCGGCGAGTTGATCGAAGAGTTCAACCCGGCCGCCAGCGTGCATCGCATCGTGCATGGCGGTCCCCGCCTCCACGGAGCGGTGATCGTCGATGCATCGGTGGAGTCGGAGATCGCTGCGCTGGGCGACCTGGCTCCCCTCCACAACCCGCCCGGATTGGCGCTGCTCGATCATGTCCGCAGGCAGTCGCCGCTCCTCCCCGCAGTGGCGTGCTTCGACACCGCGTACTTCGGCGCACTGCCCGAGGAGGCGTCTACCTACGCTGTACCACTCGAGTGGCGCCAGCGCTTCGGCATCCGCCGCTATGGCTTTCACGGATTGTCACACGAGAGCGCCGCACGGCGGATGTCAGACCTGATCGGACGGCGACCGGAACCTCTCCGGGTGGTCAGCGCGCACCTTGGCTCCGGATGTTCGCTGGCGGCCATCGACGGCGGGCGACCGGTGGACACGACGATGGGATTCACCCCACTTGAGGGTCTGGTGATGGCCACCAGGTCGGGAACGGTCGATCCGGGTGCACTCACCACCGTCATGCGGCTCGGTGCCCTCACGGCGGAGGAGCTTGACGACGCTCTGGAAACGCAGTCAGGGCTTCTGGCACTGGCCGGAAGCGGCGATCTCGCACTGGTGCTCCAGCGGAGCTTGCAGGGTGACAAGGAAGCTGAGCTGGCTATCTCCGTCTACGTGCATCGACTCGTGGGCGGCATTGCCGCCATGGCCGCCGCCATCGGTGGATTCGACGCTCTTCTCTTTACCGGCGGCGCCGGCGAGGGTTCAGCTCCGCTGCGCGCCGCCACCTGCGAACGCCTCGGCTGGCTGGGGGTCAGGCTTGATCCGACACGCAACGAGAAGGGTTCGGGCGACCGATTGATCACGGGCGACCGATTGCCGGTGGTGGCCGTGATCACCGCCCGGGAAGACCTGGAGATGGCCCGGCAGGCCAGATTGGTGCTGCGCTGAAACCTCGATGGCGGCCAGTGCGTCAGGTCGCCCGGTGCGGGACGCGCCGACCACTGAGACATTCCAACTCCAGGCGCACGAATCGGTCCCTATCCTCGCCGGCCCCAACGCAAGGCGAAACTCCGGGAGCGGTGCAAGTGCGCTCGAGGTGACAGAAGACGTTTTCGAATCGCCGCCATCGATCGTCTTTGCGACGGCGGAGGCGACCCTGCCGGTCGTGCGTGACCAGGAGGGTCGCCTCCATGGGATCGAAGCCGTGGTAGACAAGGATCTGACGGCGGCACTGCTTGCCGAAGCGCTCGGGGCTGATGCGCTCCTGCTACGTACCGACGTCCCGGCGGTGGAGGTCGATTACGGCACAGCAGAGGCCAGAGCGCTCCATGGCGTGTCGGTCGGCGAACTGCGCGCTATGCAGCTCCCCCGAGTTCCATGGGAGCAAATGTCGAAGCAGCGTGCCGCTTTGTCAAGCGGACCGGCGGTTCGGCTACATCGGCTGTCTTGATGATGCAGCCCTCTTGCTCTGCGGCCAGCGGGGGACGTTTGTCAACGGAGGGAAACGCTCCTCCACGAAATGGACGGCGACACGTTGATGTCCCAAGGGAAGACGACATGCACGACATAGGCTCCACTCTCCTCACTGGCGTCGACTTGAACAGCCCGGGTCGATACCTGCACTGGTCGATCTTCCTCGTGTCGGAAGCCAACCTGGCCCTGATCGGGGTCATGGTGGTGATTTTCGGCGCCGCACTCATCATCCCTTTCCCCGGTCGCAAGCGAAATGGGCAAACCAGCGAGGAATCATCACCAGCACCCGCCGTCGACGCGCCTACTGCATTCGATCTCGGCGACGACGCGGACGCGGCCATGTGGACCTCACGAGTGCGACGCCGGGTGCTCCGCCTCCTCCCCCCAGGGAAAATATTGCCGGACCGCCAGCCCGCCTACGTGGCCTCGTGGATCTACGTCTTCGGCGTCGCCTCGCTGGCCACGCTCGGGCTCGTGATCGCTTCGGGCATCATCATCGCATTGGGCGGGCCAGACTGGTGGCACACCAACCCCGTCGGCCACTTCTTCAACAGTGTGCATCTCTGGAGTGTCGAAGCATTCATGGCCTTCTTGGTCATCCACCTGTGGGGCAAGTTCTGGATGGCGGCATGGCGCGGGAAAAGGGCTCTCACCTGGATGACCGGCGTCGTGGCGTTCCTGGCTGCCGTCGTCGAGTGCTTCACCGGCTATCTGTCCCAGCAGAACTTCGACTCACAGTGGATCGCCACCAATGGCAAGGATGCCATCAATGCCGTCGGTATCGGCGCATTCTTCAACCTCATGAACTTCGGCCAAATGCTGATGTGGCACATCGTGGTGATCCCCTTGGTCCTCATTGCTCTGGTTGGCGCCCACATCCTGGCCGTACGGGTGCGTGGCGTGGTCCATCCCCTCCCCGTAAAGCGGGTGGGAGGGCACGTCACACGGCGCGCCCTCGCCGAGACCGATGCCGCGCCGTGGCAGGGGCCGACCCGCCGCTATGACATCGTCAAGGAAGCCACGGTGGCCACCGTCGTCGCTCTCGTCCTCGTCCTGGCGTTGGCTGGTTTCCTATCCTCGCCTGACGTGCCACCGGTCACGGTGGCAACCTGGGCCAAGCTCGCACCGGCCGACTTCCTCGCCACCGCAGACAGCGAGCTGTCGGGCACCAGTGAGACTGCTTCCTACGGACCGCCGTACACATCAAATACTGCCGGATCGCAGCGCCTGTGGTTCTCACTGGAGATCTTCGCCGGGGTGCGCCAGCCCGTCGACGCGGCCGAGACCTTCGTCCTGTCACCGCTGTCCAAGTTGGCACCGAGCGATCCCAGACTGGCCAAGGCCCTCGCCCGTTACCAAGATGCCTCCGCAACGACGCAGGCCGGGTGGAGCGCCTCCTATGCCAAAGCGGTCAACAAGGTCACGTTCGCCGACGGTACTCCGATCGTGCCCGGGGCAGATGATGGACCCGTGCCACAGCTCATGTCCAACGAGCTCACCATGGCCCGCAGCGGAGCGATCGACGCCGCCTTGATCGCGCACGAGGACTTCTACGGCACCGACTTCACCAAGCCTTTGCTGTTCCTCGAGGACGGCCAATACTTCGCCGGTCTGGCCCAGGCCGACCACCTCACAGGGGCGCAGTGGGGCGTGATGAACGAAACGGGGAGCTACCCGGGCCAACCCTGGCTATGGCTCTACACGCTCTGGTACCAGGTCCCGGGATTCGACAACTCCACCAACGTGGACCTCATCGCCATCTACCTGACCGGCGCCGCCACACTTTTGCTCCTCGCCATCCCGTTCATCCCCGGGCTGCGTGACGTGCCCCGCTATATCCCGGTCCACCGGCTCATTTGGCGCCAGGACCCACCGCCAGACCAGAACCCACCGGCACAGTAGGACCAAGGTCCCGGATTACCGGAACCTTCGCGCCCGCTCTCTGGTGGATTGTGGTGAGAATTACAGGTGGTACGACGCAGGTCCGGAGCCGAGCCGGGCGCGTCCCCCGGCCCGCCGACATAGACGATGTCGCCAACGCCAGCCTCCTCGCCGTCCGCCCGAACGCCGCGGCCAGACGTAGGTCGGCATCCCGCCCGCTCCCACCTGCGACCATCGAGGGAACCAGGTAGTGGGCGGCATCCATCTCCGCCCTGGGCGCTCTTGGTGGCTCCTCCGTCACCCATGTCGACGACACGACGCGGCTCCGGTCGAGTCCGAGGGCGCGGACCGTGCGAGCACGACCACTTCGTGGCCACGTCCGAGAACAAGCGTCGCGAGGGGGGCCCACGAAGCCAGAGCCCGCCAGCGATCGCGACCTTCATGCGAGAGTCTCTCGCGGGGGAAGTGCCCAGCATCGCAGTCCCCCACGCGGCTCCACCCGGCCCGCTGAGAAGCGGACCGGGTGGAGGGAAGGTGCTGTGGTGTCGGGTTGCTCAGACGGTTGCAAGCACCCGCTCGGCTTCATGGTGCACGGCGAGTTCCTTGTTCTCGGGA
>Ga0182018_10004584_pt1 | contig 11524 bp, 10 predicted proteins | sample 812P2MmetaG_FD_120490 | JGI IMG/M metagenome (GOLD analysis project Ga0182018, IMG submission 120490) | Permafrost microbial communities from Stordalen Mire, Sweden - 812P2M metaG | ecosystem: Environmental > Terrestrial > Soil > Wetlands > Permafrost | place: Sweden: Stordalen | collected...
CGCGAATTTTGACGATTTCCGTCCGGTCGGAACGCTGGTGATCCCGTTTAAGATGAGGGTTCAGTTGGGCGACGTTGTGACGAGCTATTGCCGTTCGAAAATCGTCATCAACCCTCCCGTGGACGAGGCCTCCTTCGTCCTATCGACGGAGCAGCTGCGGGAAGCCACCGAGCTGGACGCCGTCGTGAGGAATCACGACGCAACCTTGGGCACGGCGGAAGCCTTCGCGCGGATCCGATCCCGCATCACCCACCTTTCGCTGGAGATTTCGACAACGGGCACAAAAAGCTCCGAGACCATTTCGCAGAAGCTGCCCAATCTCATTTTGCTTGAGGTGGATACGCCGGGCATGGGTCGGGAATGGAGAGGATACGACGGCAAGTCAGGGTGGCTCTACAGCGAGATGGAAGGCTACCGCCCTTTAAAACCCGCCGAACTTACCCAGCTCGTTAACGAAGGATCCATCCACCTGGTCGGGCACCTCAAGGAGGCCCTCCCATTTCGCCGAAGGATCGGTGAACGGGTGGTCAATGGACAACTGGCGGTTGCGATCGCATTGGCCAGTCAGGACGGGCCGGCGGGAACGTTCTATTTTGATAAGGAGAACGGCCGCCTCTTGCGGATTGGATTGCCCGTTGCAGGCGATCGCGAGAACACCACGGAATCGACAAACGACTTTATGGACTTCCGTGAGATCGATGGCGTGGAAATCCCGTTTGTCCTCGTCCAGACGAATCCCCTGGTGCGGGCCGTGAGCACCGTGCAGTCCGTTGAGAACAATCCCACGCTCTCGGATGATCTATTTCATCCCAAACACGATGATTAGGGCCATGCCGCTGCGGGAATCCGGGACACCATGCTTCAAACCGACGGATGGAGCTGTGTTCACGCCTTAATCCTTCGTCGCTGGGCGTTGCCCGCCGATCGTCCGCATCGGTCGGCCGCTGTGATCTCGTGGACCACCCCGTAACCTGAACCCGTCCCAATACCTTAGATCGAGGAGGTGGGATTATCCCACTTGACGCCATGTGGGACGTTTGCACACTCAGGGCGTGGCTCATGTGATCAAAGACCCCCATTTCACCCTAGTGACTGAAATCCAGAAACCCGACGCGAAGAAACGCCTGTCGATTGGACAGGCCATGGAGGAGCCGGCGGCAGCCTACAACATCTACCGGAACCCATTGGGACAGATCGTGCTTGATCCGGTGAAGGCGGTGCCCGTTTACGAAACATGGCTGTTTGAAAACAAGAAGGCATTGGCGTCGGTCAAGCGGGGCCTAGCCGATTCAGCGGCTGGGAGGACCAAGGATCTGGGCTCATTCGCGTCTCAAACGGACGAGGATTGAACCGTGCGCCGGCAGTTGCGTTTCACCCATGAGGCGGACGCGCAGTTGCGCACCCTTAGGGGAAATTTGGCAAGGAAGGGCCTCCAGAAACAGGTTCTCAAGGCGTTGGCTTTGCTTGAGCTCGATACCCGGCATCCCGGCCTACATACCCACGAATACCAATCGATAGTCGGGCCGCAAGGCGAACGGATTTGGGAAGCCTACGCGCAAAACGATACCGCCAGCGCCTATCGGATTTTTTTCCGTTACGGACCCGACGAGACGCTGGACGGCAAGCGGATCGCGATTCTCACGATCCTTTCGATTACGCCGCATCCTTAGTGACGCTCCGATTGGGCCTTATCGTTGAAACGGGGGATTCCGTAACCGAGACCGTACCGCCTATCTCGGCGGATTCTTCTCGTAGGTGGCCCAGCCGCCCGTGAGTTCGTGGACCACGCGGCTGCCCACACGGTAGGCGGCCTCGAGCGAGGGGAGGTAGGCCGAGTAACCCTTGTCGAGGCTCTCGCCCGAGAGGCTCTGGGCGGCGCTCACCCCCGGCCATTGCATGTCAAAGTTGGACGCCGTCCTTAGAATGAGGGCGCGACGGGCATCGGCCCGGCCGGCCCGGGAGAGCCAGGTGAGCGCCTGCAGGGTCCCGGTGTCCTCCATGGCGCTGGTGGCGAAGGTGCCTTTTCCACCGGTGTAGTAGCTCGTCCAGGCCTCGGCCCAATCATTCATGAGCTTGCCGTGCCAAAAATTCATGGAGGAAACGGTGTCGCCCTTGAGCACGAAGGGCGGCCGGAGCGCGTTGGGATAGCCCGTGTAAAGCGCGCGGTGCCTGCGGAGGGGTTCGCTGTCCGGAAGGGGCGTATCCCGGGTCAGCCGGTACGCCCAGTCGACCAGCGCAGGGTCGAGATGGAACACCTGCCCCTCGGATGCGGCCATCGGCTGCTCGTAGGGAGATTTCTTGCGCAGCGGCAGGTGGCCCGTCGCCCAGCCGAGGGGCATTTCCCGGGCGTCGATCTCATGGCCCAGGTCCCCGTCGACCGCCCATTCGGCCCAGGCGGCGGATCCGAGCGACATGACGTTGGGATCGGCCCCGGCGATCCCCGCCACGACCCAATAGGCTTCGGTCAGGTCAAAGCGAGGGTCGAGCCCGAGGGCCATGATCGTCGCCGCGCTGTGCACGGTGCCGACTCCGGTCACGACGCCGAGGACGCTGCCATCGGGGGTGGAGCGGAGCTTCCTCTCCCCCTGGGGGAAATCCCAGATACGGTCCAGCTTCTCGCGTTCGACCCAATATTGGAATTCACCGGGAATGTCGCCGGTGTCCGCGCCGACTTCGAACATCGCCACGACGACCACCCTGACCTTGACCGGGGCGTCGGCCGCCCGCGCCTTGCCGGCGAGGAGAAGGGAAAGGACGAGGGCGATTCGTCGGCTCACGACGCCGGGTTCAGCAGTTTCCGCGCCCGTCGCCGGCCGTCACTGGAAGAATCTACGAACGGGCCCGAGCAGCCGCCCGTTTGGGTGCGGTCCCTTTGCCGGCGGGCGGCTTGCCCGACCTGGCGGCGAAGCGCGCGGGCAGATGCCCCAATCCGCGGAATCCGGCGATCTTGGACCACGGGTTCGTGCCGCGGGCGGGGGCCTGCACCCGGACGCGCTCAAGGAGGATGGGGAGCGCGACCGAGGCGATCAGGCGACCCAGCGAAGCGCCGAGGCAATAGTGCGCTCCTATGCCGAAGGCCAGGTGCGGGTTGGGCTTGCGCGCCACGTCGAACCGGTCCGGCGCATCGAAAACCGCGGGATCGCGGTTGGCGGATCCGAGCAGGATCTCGACGCGCTGTCCCGGCAGCAGACGGCGGCTTCCGAGCTCGACCTCCTCCGTGACATTGCGCGCGGCGAGCTGCACCGGGCTCTCAAAGCGAAGGATTTCCTCGATGGCTTTTGGGATCAGATCGGGCTGCTCCAGCAGGCGCTGTCGTTCGCGCGGATGCCGATCAAGGAGGTACATCCCGCTGCCGACCAGGTTGGTCGTTGTTTCATGGCCGGCCGAAATGAGGAGCGTAAACGTCCCGAAGGCCTCCTCCTTGCTGAGCCCGGTGTCCTGGCCCTCAAGTTCGAAAAGCGCACGGAGCACTCCCTTGCCGGGGTGCGTGCGATGCCGGCGCCAGGCCGCCTCAAAATATCCGCGCAGGCCGCGGATCGCTTCTTCGGCCCGCGCCAGCGCATCCGATCCCCACTTTGGCCGGTCGAGTCCGTCGCGAATGGCGGCGGACCAGCCATGGGAGGCGGCGCGCTCCCCGAATTCGACGCCGAGCACCTCAGCGATCACGTCCAGAGGGAGGGGGGACGCGATCTCCGTCATGAGATCGAAGCTCTCGAGCTTTGCGAGGGGAGCCAGCAACTCGTGGACTCGCCGCTCAATCAGCGGGCGGAGCGCCTGGGCTGCGGGAAGCGTGAACAGGGGCTTCACCGCCGCCCGCATTCGCGTATGGCGGGGCGGATCCTGGAACAGGAGCCAGTTTCGGATCGTCGAAAGGAACCCGCAGGCCGCGGGCTCCTGCGACGCGGCCGTCTGGCCGGCGCGGGCTGACGGGACCGGGCATGCACCGTGGGAGGGCACGGGCTCCCGGCAGAATCGCTTGTCCAACAGGGCCGTGACGGCGGAGCGATAATCGAAGATGTACCAGCGGCCCCGTCGGCCGTCCGGGCAACCGCTCCAGTGCACGGGATCCCGCAGGCGGTATTCGTCAAAGAAGCGATGGGGTTCGGCCTGGAATTCCGCCAGCAGCGGGTCGAAGGAGGGCAGTCCAGAACCTTGTGAGGAGGCCTCGCTCATGGAGTGGGAGGGCTCGAAACCTCGCGCAAGCTCCCGATCAGCTCGTCGCAGCGAACACCGGCTCGGTATCGGCCGATCCGCTCAGCTTGTCGGCGCTCGCCTGCAGGGCCACGAGGTGGTCCTCAAGCCCCGCACGGAGCCGTTCGAATTCCGGTGCCGTCATCTTGGCCGGCACCTCGAACGGTTCGCCGAAGACGATCTCGACCCGGGAAAAAGGCTTCGCGAGCAGGGTGCGATCCCAGGCTTTCTTGAAAATCCACGCGGAGCTGGCGGAAGCGGTCACCGGCAGCACGATCCCGCCGGTGCGCTGCGCGAGGGCGATGATCCCGCCCTGGACGCGGCCCCGGGGGCCGCGCGATCCGTCGACGGCGAGGCTGGCGCCGGAGCCGGGGCGTTCTCGAACGGCATAGATCATGTCGACAATCGCCTGCACCCCCCCCCGGCCCGTCGAGCCGCGCACGACCTCGTATCCGAGCCGCTCCTCGAGGCGCGCCATCGCGTCGCCGTCGGCGCTCTTCGAGCACATTGAAAACCAGCAACGGCCGTCGCGGCGGTCCCTATTGGCGCCGAGCAACATGAACGACCGGCCATGCAGGAAAGCGATCACGGGAACGCGCCCGCCCGCAAGGGCGCGATCGTAGCCCGCTCGGCCCGTCTCGCGGATGCGCCACGTCATGCGGAGCGACTTGAGGAGCGCGAGCGCGAGCTCGGGGAGGAGATAGCGCGTGACGGCGCGCCTGACAGCACCGGGATGGCGGCGGGTCCTTGGCGGTTTCCGCGCGGCGTCGATTTTCGCCAGCGGTTCCCCTGGGACTACAATAGACGCGGATTCGGGCATCGTGTTACTTTCCGAGGCGGGATTCGAGATGGGTGACCAGGTCGCCCATCGTCCGCATCCCCGTCAGCTGCTCCGCGTTGAGCTTCACGCCGAATTCCTGCTCGACGTCAAAGATGAGGTCGATGAGCCGCAGCGAGTCCACGGAAAAATACTCGAGCGACGTGGCCTCCGTGACGCCGGCCGCTTCAATGGGAACGGATGACGATTCGGCAATGACGGAGACAAGCCGTTTCAAGATTTCCGAGCGGGACATGACTAGTTATTAAAAGAGGCGCGGACGAACCTCAGCGGGAGGAAATCATGAGTGCCGCCTGAGGACAAGCACGGCGTTGCCGCCTCCGAATCCAAAGCTGTTCTTGACGACATAATCAGTTGCGAGCGCGCGGGGTGCGTCGCCGATCAGGTGCACGGGGCATGCCGGATCCGGATTTTCCAGGTTGAGGTTGCGCGGGGCGACCTGGTTCTCGAGCGCGAGAAGCGTGGCGACGGTCTCAATCGCGCCGGACGCCCCGAGGGTATGGCCGAAATAGGGTTTCATCGCGCCGACGGGAATCCGGTCGGCTTCCTCGCCCATGGCCTCGCGGATGGCCAGCGCCTCGGTGGCATCGTTGGAAACGGTCCCGGTTCCGTGGGCATTGATGTACCCGATCGCTCGGGGATCGACGCCGGCACTCGCGAGCGCGGCCCGGATCGCGTGCGACTGTCCCGCGACGGACGGCCGGGTGATGTGGGTGCCGTCGGACGATTCGCCGTACCCGGCGATTTCCCCGCGAATGCGGGCCCCGCGCTTTTTCGCGCTGTCGAGGGACTCGAGGACGAGGGCCGCGGCACCCTCGCCGATCAGCGTGCCATTGCGATCGGCGGCAAAGGGCCGCAGCGCGCGGGCCGGATCCGGATCAATCGAGAGCAGGCCGATATTGGTCCAGGTCCCGTAGATGAAGGGATCGAACGGGGTGTCGGTGCCGCCGCACAACACCGCGTCGGCGTGGCCCTCGCTGATCATCCGGAAGGCGACCCCGATCGCATTGGAAGAGGAGGTGCAGGCCGAGGCGATGACGTAGTTCGGGCCGGTGAGCTGAAAGGAGATCGAAAGGTTGGACGAGAGCGAATTGGCCATGCAGGTGGTGAGCGTGCTCGGCCTCATCCCCTTGGGCCCCTTTTCAAAAAAGATCCTATAGGCCGATTGGATCTTTTCCGCCTGGCCGGTCCCGCAGCCCCAGATCGACCCGATGCTCTGGGGCAGCGAGGAGAGCAGGCCGGCGCCTGCCAGCGCCTGCCGGCCGGCATCAAAGGCGAACCTGAGGCAGCGATCGGCCCGCCGCATTTCAAAGGGCAGGTTCGCGTCGATGGCGCCGGCGTCGACGTCGGCGCCGTTCTTCACGGGGTTTTCCGACAGATTGTGGTGAATCACCCTCCTGATCCCGGAACGTCCGGCAAGAAGGCTCGCCCAGAACGATTGCTCGTCGACGCCGATCGCCGTCACCATCCCAAGGCCGGTCACCACCACGCGTTGCCGATGCATCATAAATTGCGCCGTGGACTCAGTCGTTCATCCAGAGGCCGCCGTCGACGTGGAGGACCTGGCCGGTGAGATAGGACGCGTCGTCCGAGAGAAGGAACGCCACCGCGGCCGCAATTTCATCCGGTCGGCCGAGGCGGCCCAGCGGGATGCGCAAGCCGGTGCGGTTTTCCTCGGTGAGCGCGGCCGTCATGTCGGTCTCGACCAGGCCCGGGGATATGGCGTTGCAGCGGATTCCGAAACGCGCCGACTCGAGCGCGAGGCTCTTGGTCATACTGACGAGCGCCGCCTTCGACGCGGCATAGTCGGCGCCCATCCAGCCGCCCGGGCCGTGGGCCGAGATCGAGGCGACGTTGACGATCGCGCCCGACTTCTGCTTGCGCATCACGACGTAGGCCGCCTGCGACGCCGTGAGGGCGGCCTCGAGATTGACGCGAAAGGTCTCTCGCCAGCCCTCAAGGGTGAGACCGCGAAACGCGACGGCGCGGCCGCCGCCCGCGTTGTTGACAAGGCCATCGATCCGCCCCGCGCGAGCGACAAACGCATCGACGAGGGATTTTGCCGACGCCGGGTCCGAGAAGTCGGCGGCGAATGGAAGCGTATTCGGGCCGCCGATCTCGCGGGCGGTTTTCTCGGCCGATTCCAGCGAGCGCCCATGCACGCCCACCGTTGCGCCGCCTGCGGCGAGGCGCTGCGCGATGGCGCGGCCAATCCCGCGGGTCGAACCGGTGACGAGGATGCAGAGGGACGTGGCCGGCAAGGACGGCATGGAATCAAGGCGCCGGACTGCACTCCTGCCCGTGAAGCGGGAGCCCGGCAGGTGTAGGGATCAGCATGAAGGTGCGGTTAGGGTGGGCTTTAAGGAATCGGCAGCCTGAAATAGGAGCGCGCGGTGGGCAAGGCTTCCGTGGCTCCCGCTTGTGCGTCATGGGACGCAATGCGGCGGCCGCCGTCACGACCTCTATGAGTTCGGGCTTGTATAAGTTACTTTGGAGTGACCGTTATGTTTCATGCGAAGCCCAGCACCCACAGGATTCCCGATGCCCGAAACGCCACCCCGCGGGATCCCCCGGTACCTTCGCCAACTGGTCCTCGGCGCGGCGTTTCTCCTTTGCGCCGGATGGGCCCAGGCCCAATTGATGGGCACGGGCAAGCTGACGATCGTCTCGGGTCCCGACGCCGACTCCAATTACGTCTATACGATCTCGATCACGAATACGGGCACCAGCGACATCGGCACCTTCTGGTTTGGTTGGATGCCGACTGACAATCAAGGGGATGGCAATAGTCTGCTTTTGTCGGCACCCGGGCCGGTTTCGGCCCCGACGGGCTGGTCCACCTCCAATTCGGGCGGGGGAGGCAATAGCGGCGACGGCATCTCGGTCCTATGGGTCACCAGCAACAATCCTACCCCCAATCCCATCCTGCCGAATACGACGCTTGCGGGCTTTACTTTTACGACGGGGGATCCACCCGACTTTATTTTGGGCAATTCCGTCTATTTCCCGTCGGTGCCCGCGCGGACAAGCACTTTGTACGTCGCTGGGCCTACTTTGGCCGCTGGCTTCCAATTCGTGGTCAGCTCGATTCAACCCTCCGGGAACGTCGATGCGACACAGGCGGCTGCGAACACCCAATCCAAGACCTACCCGTTCACCGTCACTTATACCGATCCCGCTGGGATCGATGCCTCGACGATCGGCAACGCCAATCTTGTGGTCACGTTTCCCAATGACAGCCAATCCCAGGGCGCGGCTCTCGTAAGCACGGGGCTTGCCAACGGCCTGGTGGTCCATGCCACGTACCAAATCACTTTCTCGTCGGATATTTCCAGCGCAGATAACGGCGTCTACCAGGTGACCCTCAATGCCAACAGCGTGAAAAACACAGGCGGAACCTCGGTGCTCCCCGGCAATATCGGTTCGTTCACACTTCCCGCTGGCGCTGCCACGCCGACGCCCTCCCCAACACCGACCCCGACGCCCACGCCTTCCGGAGGAGGAGGGGGTGGAGGCGGCGGCGGGGGCGGGGGTTCAACGGGGTCCGCCCGCCTCATCAATATTTCCACGCGCGCGGAAGTCGGGACCGGCGCCAACATCCTGATCCCCGGGTTCGTGATCAGCGGAAGTGGCACCGAGACGCTCCTCATCCGCGCCGACGGACCGGCCCTGGCCGGCTTCGGCGTGGCCGGGGTGCTGGCACAACCGAGCTTAAGCGTGTTCGACAGCGCGGGCACCGTGGTCGCCTCAAATACGGGCTGGGGCACGAACTCGAACCCGGCGCAGATCGCCAGCGCCGCGGCCTCGGTCGGTGCGTTCGCGCTGGGCTCGGGCAGCGCCGATTGCGCCCTGATAGCCGCCCTGCCGGCCGGGGCGTACACGGTCCAGGTTTCGGGCGTGGGCAATTCCACCGGTGTCGCGCTGGCCGAGGTCTACGAGGTGTCGTCTAGCGGTACTCAACTGGCGAACATCTCGACCCGGGCCCTCGTGGGGACCGGTGCCAATATCATTATACCGGGCTTTGTCATCGGGGGCGCGGGCTCCGAGCAACTGCTCGCCCGGGGCGATGGGCCGGCATTGACGGCATTCGGCGTCGGCGGCGCGCTCGCGCAACCGAGCCTCAGTGTGTTCGACAGTTCGGGCAACACGATCGCTTCCAACACGGGCTGGGGCACGGGCTCCAACCCCGCACAGGTTGCCAGCGCGGCGGCATCCGTCGGGGCCTTTGCGCTCGCTTCCGGAAGCGCAGACAGCGCCCTGATTGTGAACCTTTCGGCGGGCGCCTACACGATGCAGCTTTCGGGGGTGAACAATTCGACGGGTGTCGCCTTGGCCGAAGTGTACGAGGTCCCGTGACGATCGTTGTTGGCCTGCCGGCATAGATGGCGGCTTGGCTTTCCCACTGACGCCTCTCCGGATTGGCCTCGGCCCGATCCCCTTGGCGCGGCGGTAATCGCCGCCCCAATTGGTCATTCTCGCTGAGTGAGGCTACCTCTGTGCCGCCATGCGGAAGATGATGATCTCCTTCTCGACCCTATTGCTGACGGCCACCGGCTTCGCCTGCTGGACCTTTGTGCATTTCGAGGACATTGCCGGCTGGGGCTGGATCGTGGTCCTGGTACTCCTCAACGCGGCGTTCGTTCCGACGACGATGCTGAGCCACCGGATCCAAAATCGGTGGCTCCGTGCGCTCAACGTCGCCTCGGGGATATCTATCGGGTTCCTCACTTTTTTTGTCCTGGCGGCGGCCGCCTGCTGGATGGCGGCGGGCGTCTCGCGTCTGTCAGGCGTTCCCATGGAGCGGTCCGCGATCGCATCCGTCTCGTTTGGCGCTGCCGTGCTCACGGGATTGTTCGCGCTCTTTTCCGCATACTGGCTCCGGGTGACCCGCGTCAACGTCGCACTCCCGAATCTTCCCCCGTGCTGGAAAAATCGAACGATCGCCCTGGTGAGCGACATCCACCTTGGCAATTTCAGGGGAACCGCATTTTCCCGGCGGGTCGTCTCCCGGCTGATGAGCCTTCATCCCGAATGCATCCTCATCGGCGGCGACATGTTTGACGGCGCAAAGATCGACGTCGAACGGGCGGTCAAGCCCTGGTCGGCGCTTTCGGCCCCGTCCGGCGTCTATTTCGTGGGAGGCAACCACGATGACTACGGCGGCCGGAGGGCCTATTTTGACGCCCTGCGAAAGACGGGGATCAGGGTGCTCGACAACGAAAAGATCGATCTCCAAGGCCTTCAGCTTGTCGGGGTGCACGATAGGGAGACTCATCGGCCGGAGGTTTTTCGCTCGATTCTGGAAAAGGCCGGCTTGGTCGCCGGCAGCGCCAGCATCCTCCTGGCTCACCGCCCCTCGAACCTTTCCGTGCCGGAGGAGGCCGGGATCAGCCTCCAGCTTTCCGGCCATACCCACGTGGGCCAATTCTGGCCGTGGACGCTCGTGGTCCGGCGGGTGCACGGGAAATTCGCCTATGGGCTCAATCGCCACGGCAAAATGCTAGTCCTCACGAGCAGCGGGGCGGGGACATGGGGCCCACCCCTTCGCCTGGGAACGCGGTCCGAAGTCGTCCTGATCCGCCTCGAGGCAACTTAATCACGTTTGCACTGTCGCAAGTTGTTTCCCCACCACCCTGAGTTTGAACCCCTTTTGCTGCATCATTTTCCCCCGATCGGCGAAACGATTGCCCGGTTGGCGGCGTCCTACCCATCGTGCCGCTTTCCGAACCCCGGATCGCATTGTCCAAGCGCCCCGCGCGCCCGGAAATCACTAGGCGGTCGATGAGTGCCCACGCCCAGTCGCCTTGAGGCGCGGAGTGAAGGTCAAACGTATAACCCCATAGCATGATTTCACGAAACCCCGCATCGATTGGAGTACTCGTCTTTCTAGCGATGTGGGGAGGTGCGGTCGGCCGAGCGGACTCCGCGCCGGCGACGCGGCAGGCCTTTGCCGACAGCATACGGGAGGTCGCCACTTCCGCGGCCGCGGGTTCCATCGCGGCGGACCGTCCGGTCGTGTCGCGCGTGGTGCTGACCAACGAAGAGCGTGCGACCCAAATGACGTTCGAGGTCGCCCTTCGCATGCGCAATTTCTCCGAGCTCCAGGAGCGGGTTGCAAAAGGGGATCAGATCCCCCGGGACGAGATGCAGGCGAAGTATTTCCCAATCGCCGCCGATCACGAGCGGGTGCGCCGGTGGCTCGTGGCGCAGGGGCTCACGGTCACGCGCACCGACGACAACCATCTCGCGATCTTCGGGCGGGGAACCGTCGACGCGGTGTCCCGGACCTTCCAGGTCACCTTTGCGCGGGTGGCGAAGAGCGACACCGAATATACGTCCGCAATCACGGCGCCCAGCCTGCCGTCGGATCTTGCGCCGGTGGTCCTGGGCGTCCACGGACTCCAGCCTCATATCCGGCCGCACCCCCTCTCGAGCCCCCGGAAGCTTCGTCCCAATGCGGGGGGCGGAAACGCCATTTCCTACATGCCGAACCAG
>Ga0182018_10004585_pt1 | contig 11524 bp, 11 predicted proteins | sample 812P2MmetaG_FD_120490 | JGI IMG/M metagenome (GOLD analysis project Ga0182018, IMG submission 120490) | Permafrost microbial communities from Stordalen Mire, Sweden - 812P2M metaG | ecosystem: Environmental > Terrestrial > Soil > Wetlands > Permafrost | place: Sweden: Stordalen | collected...
CCGCGAACGATTTTTCAAAGAGCTGGAACGCTATCGCCCTATTTTGGCGCCGGGCGTCTCGAAGCATAACTGCTCCGGGCTTTCGCCACGAGTGAGCAAGAATTGGCAGCGCGATAAGCTCGATTACCTGCGCAAATTCAAATTCACCATCGCGTTCGAGAATTCGCGACGAAACGGCTACGCCACGGAGAAACTCTACGACGCGCTTCGCGCTGACACCGTGCCGATCTATTGGGGTGACCCCTGTGTGGACCGGGTCGCCAATCCGGCGGCGCTCGTCATTGTGAAAAGCGATTGGGAAAACGATCTCCTGCCGTGGCTGAGCATGCCGGAGCGCCGCGTGCCCTATCGGCCGTATCTGCGCGAGCCGAGCTTGCTCAACAAAACATTCGGCCGCACCAACGATGTTCTACACTGGCTGCGCGCCCATCTTCCCTATCGCCGCGGTTTCGGTGCCGCCATCGACGAGATCGTAGCGCTCGATCGCGATGATGCGGCTTATAAGCGTAAATTATCGGCGCCGAAGCTGAACACAGGCATCGTCGAAATGAGGCGGCAATACTTCGACTTCTGGCGCAAGATTCTTCGGCAGGCGGTGTCGCCTCGTCCGAACGCTTGATGAATGACCGCATGGGTCCGGCAGTAAAAATATCCGTCATCACGCCGACCAAAAATCGTCGCACCCTACTATGCGAGACGGTCGATTCGGTTCAGGCGCAGAATTTTGCCGCGTGGGAGCATATCGTTGTCGACGACGGCTCGGACGACGGCACGGCGGAGGAGGTCGGGCGCCGGGCCGCGGCCGATCCGCGGCTACGCTATATGGCGCGGGCGGGTGAAGTCAGCGGCGCCAATGCGTGCCGCAACCAGGGTATCGTGGCGGCCGCCGCCGAGCTGATCGTGTTCCTCGATTCCGACGATGTACTGGAACCCAACTGCCTGGGGCGGCGCGTTGCCATCATGGAGCGCAACCTCGACCTCGATTTTGCAACATTTCAGACAGGCGTATTCGTCAAATCACCGGGCGATCTGAAGCGGCAATTCGATCCGGTACTGATTGGCGACGATCTCCAGCGATTTCTCTATTTCGAAGTGCCTTGGATTATCACGGCGCCGGTCTGGCGCAAAGCCTCGCTGCAGCGACTGGGTATGTTCGACGAAACGTTGCCGAGTTGGCAGGACATAGATCTGCACATTCGCGCGCTTGCCGCGAAGCTGCATTATTTGCGGTTTGCCGAGGTCGATCATCACGTCCGCTGGCAATACGAGCCGACCAAGACCAGCATCGAGCAACGTCGTACGCCTAGTCACCTCGCCGCGGCGGAGAAAATGCTTGTAAAGTTCGAGCGCGTGGTCTGCGAAGGGCCGGGCATGACATGGTCGCGGCAGCGCGCGCTTTGCAGTCTCTATTTTTTCGTCGCCGAGCGCTGGATCGAGGCGGGACGGCTTTCCGAGTCGTTGCGATGTTGGGCTCTCGTCCGCCAAAGACGACTCGGGTCGCCGCTGTTGCATGCAATGGGCGCTGGAATTCTCGTCCTGCAAGCCATGGGCGAGGGGGGTAAGGGTCTTGGCCGCCGGATCGGACATAAGTGGAAGGGCCTCGCGCGGATGAGGACCGATCCCGAACTGGTGCCGCGATGATCGAAGCGGCTGTAGGCACAAAACGATGAAGTCCCTTCCAAACTTTTTTCTGATCGGCGCGCAGAAAGCCGGAACGACGGCGGTCGCGGAAACTTTGTCGCGTCATCCTGAAATATTCATATCCGAGCCCAAAGAGCCGAGCTTTTTTGTGTATCAAGGCGGTAATCCATATGGATGGAAAGCTTCCGGCAGGGATTCGCTCGCGTGGTATCAGAGCTTGTATCATGAGGCGCAAAATCGAAAAGTATTAGGCGACGCCTCGCCGTACTATATCTATTGTCATCATTGCGCGGAGCAAATCTACCGATTCAATCCCGACGCCAAGATTATCGCTATTCTGCGCAACCCGCTTTTTCGCGCGTTTTCGATGTATCGCTATTGGCACATGAATTCGCCGCGGCCAATCAGTCCGGACGATTTCATCGACTGCTTCCAACACGAAAAATTACATCTACGCTTCGAGGCAAGCAGAAAGCTTCATGTGGGATGGCTCAGGGACGCCGGCTATTATGGCATGCAATTGAAGCGATATTTCGACGTGTTTCCCCGCGATAATATCAAGGTTTTGTTCTATCATCATCTGGTGAACGATCCTCAAGCTTTCTACAACAACATCTTTGAGCATTTGGCTGTTGCGCCGATCGATAACATCGCCGCAGTGAACCGGGTGACCAACATAACAGTTGAGCGTAGATTCAAGAATATATTTCACCTGCTGAATCGAGGTCATCGCGGGCCGGTCTTCGACAATTTGAAGAAATCGCCGCTGGGTTCCATATTGCGCCACGTTCGTGATTCGGTGAATGGGATAAATGTAAAACCGAGATCGGAATGGATAAAATTCCCGTCTGAGCATTACGCCGAACTGATCGCCGCGTATCATGACGATATCGCGTCGTTGGAGGATATGCTGGGTGTCGATTTGGAAGGTTGGCGTGACTGTACGATGCTGTAGCCTTCAGTCTGCATAACGCTCATCAGCCTCCTGACGGATCGGCGTATGATTCTGCTCGGCGAGGCGAGCTACGCGATGTATATTCTGCACATGCCGCTGCGGTTCTGGTGGGGCTGGATCACGCGCCAGAAATTGCATGCCGATATGCCGTGGCTGCTGGACCTCGGCCTGTTTCTCTGCCTCGTTATTATCGTCTCGATAGTGGCGCTGCGTTATGTGGAGCAGCCGTTGCGCCGTAGGATATTGGGCCATCCCAGCCACCGCGACGGCAGGCCGTGACGGGCGCGACGCCCAGGCTCGACTGCATCTACGTTGCGGCGTCGGCACATGACGCCCGCTACACGCGCATCTGCGTCGCCAGCATCCGCTACTTTTACCCGCATGTCCCTGTCAAATTGCTTGCCGGCGGGAGACTTGAGCACGGTTTGTCCGAGGAACTCGCGCTTCACTGCAACGTGGCAACGGCGGATCTGCGCGCCGCCGATTGGGGCTGGGGATTCGTCAAGCTCGAACCGCTGTTCGGTCCGCCGGGCGAGAAATTCCTCGTCGTCGATTCCGACACCGTGTTTACCGGGCCGATGCTGAGCGTTTGGGCCGGAAGCTCCGCGGATTTTCTGGTGGACGATGAGCAGCAAACCGAGGCCGACACCCACCGGCTTTATTATGACTGGCGCAATCTTGCGAAAATCGATCCGTCGGCGCTGCCGCCGCAATTCGTCTTCAACTCCGGGCAATGGTTCGGCACCGCCGGCGTATTGAAGCGCGAGGATTTAGCGGCGTGGATCGAGTGGACCATGCCGCGGCGGCTGAAACACCCGGAATTCTTCATGCCGGGCGATCAAGGCATATTGAACTATGTGTTCAACCAGAAATCGTCGCTCGGCGCAGTGAGCATCGAGCGCCGCCAGATCATGCGTTGGCCGCGTCACGGTATGGATGGAATTACGGCCGCCACAATAGTCAATCGTGAGGCGCCGCCGGTCATCGTGCATTGGGCCGGCATCAAATCGGCGCGTCTCAATGCATTGCCCGGCGCCGACGTTCTCCGCCTATTCGAGCGCCGCTATTACGCGAGGATACAGTTCGGCTTTCTGCTTATCCGCTTTCGCGCATGCCGCTATTTTTTTGCCGCCGCTTTTCGCGACCTTGCAACGCGAGCACGGCTCGCCATACGCAGGCTTTCGGCAAGACCGAATCGGCCGGCATTGGCGCCGCAGACGCCGTCGGCGCAGACACTTCGGCCGCATGATCGATAGGTTTTTGCCGACGGCAGCCCAGCTATTCGAGCGGCTGCCGCGAACGCTGCGCCGGCATCGTCTCATGAAGGCCTGGATGGCGCTGACTGGGGAGAATCCGCTGCAGCTCGTGCGCATCCGCGACCACTCCTTCGGCTACGCCGACATGAGAGATGGTTTCCTGCGTTTGATTGTGATTGACGGCGATTTCGAGCGCGACTTCTTTGCAATGGCGGACGCATTCTTGAGCAAGGGCGGGGTATTCCTCGATGTCGGCGCCAATTTCGGACTTTTCAGTTTCGGGCTTGCGGGACGAAACGGCGGTCAGGTGCGGTTTCATCTTTTCGAGCCAAATCGCACGCTGGTGACTTGGATCAATCGCAGTATCGCCCGTTACCCCGGAATCGATTTCAAGGTCATTTGCGCCGCCGCTTCAGATCGGGATGGCTTCGTGTCCTTTCTCGTTAACGAGGGTCAGACGGGCGCCTCGCACATTACACAAGAAGGAGGCGAACAAATCCGATCCGTCACGATAGACGATTATCTCAGCCAGGAGAATATTGCCGGCGTCAACCTGATGAAAATCGACATCGAAGGTTACGAGCTGACAGCGATCCGCGGTGCCGCGCGCAGCCTCCAAACGCGCCGCATCCAGGCGGTTTATTTCGAACATTTCGAGCAGCTTCTCATCCGGGCGGGGAAGCCCGGCGAATTGCTGCAACTTTTCGGCGAATTGGGTTATGAGGTGTGCTTTTGCCGGAGCGGCGATCTCGCGGCGAACGACGGCGGGTCTCATACCATTAGGGGAGATCTGCCGGGACACGGTATCGCGCTACGGCCGGTGCGAGGTTGCCACATTCCGGCGATGACCGATCTGCTCGCCGTGCCGAAAGAGAATTTGATGGCTTTGCCATCCGGCAAAACCGATGGCGCGGCCAACAGGGACGCGACGGCAATCCGGCAATGACGCCCTTCGTCTCCGTCGTCATTTGCACGCACAATCCGCGTTCGCACTATTTCAGTCGGTGTTTGGCGGCCTTGCGCGGCCAGACCCTCGCGCCGGATTCGTGGGAGCTGATCGTCGTCGATAACGCCAGCGCGCCGGGTAAGGCGCCGCAACCCGACTTATCGTGGCAGCCGCGCAGCCGCGTGGTCCAGGAGCCGAAACTCGGCCTCACTCAAGCCCGCCTGCGCGGCATCAGCGAAGCGCGCGGCGAACTCTTGGTGTTTGTCGACGACGATAACGTGCTTGCTTCGGATTATCTGGTGACCGCGGTGCGGGTTGCCGAAGAGCGACCCTTTCTCGGCTCGTGGAGCGGACAATGCCATCCGGAGTTCGAAACTTCGCCGCCGGAATGGACGCGCCGTTACTGGGGCAGTCTGGTCATCCGCGAGTTCGACGAGGATTCCTGGTCGAATCTGCCGCGGCTGGCCGACACCATGCCCTGCGGCGCCGGCTTGTGCGCGCGGCGAAACGTGGCGCGGCACTATCGTGATCTGCACGATTCCGGGAAGCGTGCCATGCTGCTCGATCGGGTCGGCAAGTCACTTGTATCGGGCGGCGACAACGATTTGGCTGCTTGTGCGTGCGATCTTGGGCTGGGTGTCGGCATAGTCGCGGCGCTGGGGCTCAAACACCTTATCCCCGCGGAGCGGCTCGAGCTCGATTATCTCTGCCGGCTGGCGGAAGGCATTGAATATTCGTCTCGGCTGCTCGACGCGGAGCGCGGCATTGCCTGTCCGCCGCGGAGCTTCATCGGCAACGCCGCCGATCGGCTTCGCCTCATTCGCGCGCGCGGGCCGCATCGGGCGATACTCAAGGCGGTGTATCGCGGGCGAGATGCCGCCGCTCGCGTCCTGGCGTCGCGACATTGAGCCTGGTCTTCACAATGCATGACCTTGCGCGCCTTCGCATGTGGGGCCGTGTATGACCGACGCGCTGATCGCAAGACCGACCGCTCAAGACGAGGATTGGGCTTGAATGGGCTCGCTGCGGCTTTTCCTGGCAATCTCCATTTTAGTCGATCACACCACTCCGCTAGGCTCGCTGCAGCTGATGCCGGACGTTACACCGGTGTGGCTGTTTTTTATTATTTCCGGATTTTACATGCAGATGATCTCCTCCGGAAAATACGGCGATCACATTTGGACCTTCTATTCAAACCGCGCATTGCGACTCTATCCCGTTTATTTCATCGCGGCCGCGCTGGCGTTAGCCCATACCGGCGCGTTGAGGTCTTTGGCGGCGCCGCCGCCCGCGCTCTACTTGCCGACGTTCATAGCCAATACCACCCTGTTCGGCGGAGATCTGCTGTTCTACTTCGGCGAGCACGGCCGGCTTCTGGTTGGGCCGGCGTGGTCGATCGGCATCGAGCTGTGGTTCTATCTGCTCGTGCCCGTTCTATCGCGCGCCAACTCCGTCGTGGTGTTGACGTGTTCGGCCGTATCGGCAGGTCTCGCGATGCACATGGAAGCCGCCCAGCCGGGTTCGAGCTATTACTTCTTCCCGGCCAACTTCTATCTGTTCGGGGCGGGCATGCTGGCCTTCAGAGCGATGAATTTTCTGTTGGCAATGCCTTTCAAGTGGGACCAGTTCGTGCACGCTGCCGCAATCGCCGGTGTCGCGCTACTGGTCCTGCGGCCGCTCATTCCGGGATTTAGAAATTATCCGTGGGCGCAAGAGATCGTTCTTGTCGTCTGCCTGCCCTTCATATTCGAGGCAACGCGTTCGTTACGTTGGGACCGGGCCATCGGCAATCTGTCCTATTCGGTTTATCTCCTGCATGAGCCGGTCATGGACTGGCTCGGCGGGAAGCCAAGCGGTATTGCAACGCTATTGATTACGCTGCCGTTGGCCTTGGCCGTTTACATCGTCGTCGAAAGTCCGATTGACCGCTGGCGGCAACGGCGTGCGGTGGGCCGCCCATTGGCAACGCAGCAACTTCCCGCGGCTTAGCGATCGCGAGCCGAGCATTTGAAAATCATCCATATTGTCGAAAACCTCAATCGGGGCGCGGTGGAGAATTGGTTGGTCCGGATGCTGCGCTTTGGCGTCCAGCAAGGCACCCCTCTCGACTGGACCTTTTATTGTGCGCTTGGTCAGCGCGGCGAACTCGACGATGAGGCGAGAAAGCTCGGCGCGCGGATCGTGTATTCGCCGGTACCGTTGACGCGAAAATGGGCATTCATGCGCGCGCTTCGCCTCGAGCTGGATGCCGGCCGCTACGAGGTGATGCATTGCCATCACGACCTGGTTTCCGCCGTCTATCTTTTGGCCTCGGCCGGATTGCCGATCCGCAAGCGGATTGTTCACGTGCATAACGCCGACGAAGCATTGCCGGCGCCGAACGTGCTCAAGGCCGCGCTGTTGCGGCCGGCGCTGCGGGCGGTGTGCTTGACCATGGCCGATAGCATCGTCGGAATTTCCAATCACACATTGGATAGCTTTCTGGCTGGCCGCGGCCGGCGGCCGGGCCGGGACATTGTGCATTATTATGGTGTCGATCCCGCGCCGTTCGAAAATGCCGGCTTCGATCGTGTCGCTTTTCGCAGAGCACTCGGCGTGGCGGACGACTGTCGAATAGTGCTGTTCGCGGGCCGCATCGTGCCGGAGAAGAATCCGTTGTTCGCGGTCGAAGTCTTCGCTGAGCTTTTTCGACTGGAGCCGAATGTCGCCTGTATCTTCATCGGCGCCGGCTCGCTTGAGGCGGCCGTTCGCAAACGCGTTTCAGAACTGGGGATCGAAACGGCATTCCGTCATCTCGGCTGGCGCCAAGACGTGGCTGCGATCATGTGTTGCTGCGACTGGTTCATTCTTCCCCGGCCGGAATACCCGATGGAAGGCTTCGGTCTCGCCGTGGTCGAGGCTCAACTCGCTGGCCTCCGTATGCTGCTTTCGAGCGCGGTTTCCGACGATCCATTACTGCCGACGGCGGTTTTCCGGCGCTTACGGCTCAGCGATCCGCCCGGTACATGGGCCGCAGCCGCCATTGACATGGTGAATGGGCCGGCTCCGTCGCGTAGCGCGGCGCTTGCCGCTCTCGCGGCATCACCGATGAATATGAATCGTGCTTTTACGCGCTTGTTGGAACTATATGAGTGACTAGGCCGGTTCGGGTCTTGCAAGTCGTCGGTGGGCTCGGCGTCGGCGGCGCCGAAACCTGGCTGATGGAAATCCTCCGCCTCTGGGCGAAGGACGGAAGCGGCGAGATCGACTTCCTCTTGACCGGCGGCAAACGGGATTTCTTCGATGACGAAGCCGCGGCGCTTGGAGCAGGGCTGCACTACCTGCCCTACGGCCGGGCCGAATTGGCAAGCTTTGTCCCGGCCTATCGAAAACTCCTGCGGCACGGACGCTACGACGCCATCCACGACCACGCCGACTATGCAGCCGGCTGGCGTTTCCTGATAGGTGCCGGCGTTCTGCCGCCGGTTCGCGTCGCTCATGTCCATAACCCTTGGAGTCATATCGCGGTCAACTACGCGGTCGGGCCTGCTCGGCGTTTTGCGGCAGGGGTGGGCAAGGCACTCGTCGAGCGATTTGCCACTCATGTTTGCGGGACGTCATCGGCGATTCTGCACAAATACGGTTTCGAACCCGGATGCCTTGGTCCGCTCTCAATTGAAGTCGTCCATTGCGGGATCGATATCGGCAAATTCAATAAGCCGCGCGAGGCCGATCGCGCCCGTATCCTCGATGAATTCGGCTGGCCAGCGCATACCAAACTCGTTCTTTTCGCCGGTCGGCTGGATCGCGTCGTTGAACTGGCACATCCGCAGAACCATAAGAATTCTTGGCTGGCGCTCAATATCGTGAAGGAGGCGCTGGTACGCGATGCTTCGGTCCGGCTGGTCATGGCCGGAGCGGGTCAGTCGCGTGAAGCCCTGCAGGACCAGGTGTGCACGTGGGGGCTTGCGGACGAGCTTCGCCTGACCGGTATCCGGCATGACATTCCTGCATTAATGCGTGCTGCCGACGTCCTGCTGTTTCCTTCCGCGCAGGAAGGCTTGGGCATGGTCGCGGTGGAGGCCCAGGCTGCGGGATTGCCGGTATTGGCAAGCTCGGCGGTACCGCGCGAGGCCGTCGTCATACCCGAACTTTATACTGCGATGTCGGTCGGTGAGCCGTTGCGGACTTGGGCAGAGGCACTCCTTATGATCGCGGCAAAACAGCGACCGCCATTGGCGTTGTGTCGAAGCGCGTTTGCGCATTCCGATTTTTTCGTCGAAAACTCCGCAGCGCGTCTGCTGAAAATTTACGGTTCGGCGAATCCATGACGCGGGTATTGATCATCGAGCCGGCCGGAAACTTGTGGGGATCAGAACGGGCTCTTCTCGACTTTGTGGCGCGGATACCGGATATCGAAACCGCCGTTTGCTGCCCGCCGGGCGCTCTGCTCATCCCTGAACTGAAGAAATTATCAATTCCGGTATTTCCCTATTTCATCTATGCGCTCCACGAAAAGAACAAGCTGATGCGGCTGTGGGCTGCGATCGGCGTGATCTGGGCGTGCATGAAATTCAGGCCGGATGTGATCTACCTGAACCAGGGCGGCTGCTATCAAGTTGCATTGCCGGCATCGATTTTATTCGGCCGGCCGATCGTCGCACATGTGCGTATCTACGAGGACATTGCTTATCTCTCCACTCGCTGCCCGAACCCGCGCCGACTGCGAGCAATTATCGCTATAAGCATGGCGATCGCGGAGGAGTTGCGAGGTCATACAGTTCTGTCAGCGATCCCGCAGCACATGATCTACGATTGCTATGTACCGGCGGGTCCAGCCAATCGATCAAGCTCGACGAGAAAGAATGTCAATCGCGTTGCATGCGTTGGCCGCATCACCCCAAACAAAGGTCAAGGCTTGCTGATAGATGCGATCCATCATTTGGCCAAAACTGGGGACGCAATCGACTGCATGATAGCTGGCGACGGCCCAGCCGATTATATCCAACAATTGAAAGACGCGGCGGAAACCGGCGCGGGTGCTTCTCTGATCCGTTGGTTAGGCGTTTGCTCGGACGTCGTTCCATTGCTGAGTACGTGCGCGGTGGCGGTTTGTCCTTCGCGTCGGGAACCTCTCGGCCGAGTTGTCTTTGAAGCTTGGGATGCCGGTGCCGTGCCTGTGGCGTGCCGTACGAGTGGAGGCGCGGCAGAAGTCATAAACGGGGCAGACGGCGGCATTCTATATGCCGAGCCAACGTCCGAATCGCTTGCGACGGCGCTGCGCACGGCGCTCCGACTACCTCAAGAAGAAACAGAAAGACTGGTCGGGAACGGTCGGTTGTGGATGCACCGGCACTGCGATCCGACGGCATATGGCGAAGCCGTCGCCAGAATTCTGCGAGACGCCATTGACCGGCATAGTGGACGAATTCGATGTGCCTAATCGGAGGATAGGAAACTCTGCATGTCACAATCGAAAAAGACGATTGCGTGGCTAAAACAATATCCGATCGTTTATGATTTCTTGCGGCACCAGCTCTATTCGCGGGTTCGCTCGTTTAATCGACGTAAGATTTTTCTCGATGCCTACCAAAACAATTTGTGGGATGGAGAGGCGACATATTCGGGAATAGGCTCGTCTCTCGAGGCGACCGAAGCACTACGGGCGGTTCTGCCGAAAATCATTGCCGAGCTTGAGGTGAAGTCATTGCTCGACGTCCCGTGTGGCGACTTTTATTGGATGCGATGCGCTTCATTAAAAATAGAGCGATATATCGGCGCGGACATAGTTTTGGCTCTTATCGAGCAAAATAATCGTCTCTATTCTAATTGGGGTAATTTCATTTATGCGGACCTCCTAAGGGACCGTTTGCCGAAGATGGACGAGATATTCTGTCGGGACTGCCTTGTCCATTTCAGTCTTCGTGAAGTTCACAGAGCGCTTCGCAACATTGGCAGGGCCGCACCGAAATACCTGATGACGACGACCTTTCCGGACTGTGCCAAAAACGTCGACACCGTATCGCCATATTGGCGACCCCTGAATCTCGAAATCGCACCCTTTAATTTTCCGGCGCCGCTATTCATGGTCAAGGACTTCTCAGCCGATCAGCGAAATGACCAAGGCAAGCACCTGGGAGTATGGAGAACGGCGGATATATCTCTGTGAAAGACAAAGATGACGTGGTCCACATTGGTTGGACGATCGGAGCGATCTTTGGAAATCTGCCGCCGCCGTCGTAGGAGATCACGGCGAGTCTTGGTCTCTGAAAACACATGAAAATATTATTCCTCGGCGAGATTGGGCCCGGTCAGACCTCGCGCATGAGGATGCGGGCGCTGGGGCGACTTGGGCACGATGTGCGAGGGGTGAATACCGTCACGCCCTGGAAAAGCGCATCATGGCTCAAACGACAGGCGCAGCGGCGACTCGGCCGCGGCGCTGTTGTGAATGAAATCAACCGCTCCGTCCTCGCGACGGCGCGTGAATTCCACCCGCATCTCGTGTGGGCCGAGAAGCAGGAGTTCCTGCGGGTCGAGACGCTGGCGGCGCTGCGCGGCTTGGGCGCGCGGCTTATTCACTTCACTCCCGACCCGTATTTTTCTTTGCAATGGAAGCGCACCGGACTGATGGACAGCGCCATGGGCGCGTTCGACATTCTGGTCTATTGCAAAGTTTACGAGCGCGAACAATACGCCGCGCTTGGCAAGCCGTTGCTGTACATGCCGCTTGGCTATTGCGATGAG
>Ga0182018_10004586_pt1 | contig 11524 bp, 10 predicted proteins | sample 812P2MmetaG_FD_120490 | JGI IMG/M metagenome (GOLD analysis project Ga0182018, IMG submission 120490) | Permafrost microbial communities from Stordalen Mire, Sweden - 812P2M metaG | ecosystem: Environmental > Terrestrial > Soil > Wetlands > Permafrost | place: Sweden: Stordalen | collected...
GAAGCTCGTGGCCAGCTTCGCGGTCCCAGGAAAGTGTAGCGGAAAGTGGAGGGGGCGAACCGGCTTCGGGGCGGCGGTGCTGGATTTTTGACATCCTGCCGATTCGACGGACATCAAAACATGGCATACTCCACAATTTCGAGAAACAGGTCGACATGACAAACGAAGAACTTCTGAGCAGTGCGGCATTCCAATCGTGGAAGCAGGTGATTGGGCGTTTCGACAAAGGGCTTGCGGAACTGAGCGATGAGCAGTTGCAGAAGCAGGTTGCACCCGGCAAGAATCGCTTGTTCTACATTGTTGGCCACCTGACGGCGGTGCATGATCGCCTGCTGTCGTTGCTGGGCATTGGCGAAAGGCTGCACCCGGAGCTGGATGAGGTATTCATCACGAATCCTGACAGGGCGCTGGCCGATCCGGTATCGGCCGCCGAATTGCGGAAGGCGTGGACTGAGATCAACGCCAGGCTGACCGCAGCATTCGAGAAGTTCACGCCTGCGGATTGGCTGGTGAAGCACACAGCGGTTTCCGACGAAGACTTCGCCAAAGATCCCACGCGGAACCGGCTGGCCGTGGTGTTGAGCCGGACGAACCATGTTTCGTTTCACACGGGGCAGGCTGTGATCGCTAAGTAGATGCAAAAAAAAACGTCCCTCAGCGGCTAAAGCCGGATTCATTTCGCAGCGATTACGGCACGGCTGAAGCCGTGCCCCTTCAAAGAACAGCAATTCCTGGACCCTGGAGATCTTTCGATCCTGAAATCAAGCAGAGAGGTCCTAAAGGGACTGAAAGTGGTGGATGACGCCTTCCTTAATGACGAGGAGAAGGTTTTTCTTTGGGTTGGCGAGGATTGTGATGTCGTCGAGGGGTGAGCCGTTGACGACGAGGAGGTCGGCGATGGCTCCTTCGACGATGACGCCGAGGCGGCCTTCCATTCCGACGAGTTTGGCGGCGACCGTGGTGGCGCTGGCGAGGATTTCTTCGGCGGGGAGGACGCGGGCGCGGATGGAGAATTCTTCGCACTGGCGGACATGGGTGGGGCCGAGGAGATCGGTGCCGAAGGCGATGGTGACGCCGGCGTCGCGCAGGATGGAGAGGCTTTCGATGCCGGCTTTGCGGACGTTTTCAATTTTTGCAATGGAGGCGCGGGGAAGGCCGAGGGCGGGGCCGTCCTCGGCGAGAGCTTCGTAGGTAACGAGGGTTGGGACGGCGACAGCATTGCCTTGGGCAGCGAAACGGGCGGCGGGCGGGTCGATGAGGTTGCAGTGTTCGAGGGAGTGGACGCCGCACTCGACGGCGCGGACGATGCCTTCGGCGGTGTAGAGGTGCGCGGCGACGTAGGTTTTTGCGTCGAGTGCTTCTTCGACGGCGGCGTTCATTTCGGCGACGGAATAGCCCATCCACGCGACGGGATCGGTGGGGCTGGCCACGCCGCCGTTGCCCATGACCTTGATAAAGGATGCGCCTTCGCGGAGTTGCTGGCGGCAGGCGAGGCGGACTTCTTCGACGCCGTCGGCGATGCGGCCGAGTGCGCCGAAGTTCGTTGACCAGCGGTTGGGGTCGTGGGTGTCGTAGCGAGGGCGCGCGTCGGAGTGGCCGCCTGTTTTCGAGAGCGCTTTGCCGCAGGTGAAGAGGCGCGGGCCGGGGGTGAGGCCTTGTGCGACGGCTTCGGCGAGCGAGTGGGTTGCGCCGCCGAGGTCGCGTACGGTGGTGAATCCGCGCTCGATCATGCCTTTAAGGATGGGGATAGTGCGGAGGACAGCGGTGGCCGCGGGGAGCTGCGCGTTGGCGGCGATGTCCATCATGCTGGCGACGACATGGACGTGGCAGTCGATGAGGCCGGGGATGACGGTGCGGCCTTTGACGTCGATGATCTGGCAGGTGGAGGAGGGGGTTTTGGCGTTGAGGTCGCGGATGAGGCCGCCTTCAATGAGGATGTTGCCGGGGCGCGGGTCGGGGCTGGTGGCGTCGACAATGATGGCGTTCTGCAGAAGGGTCTGCATGGTGAGATAGTAATGCGGGACGGAGTGGGTGCGATGGCGGAAGTCGATTTCGATTCGGTGGACGACTATATCGACGCACAACCCATGAGTTCGCGGAAAGTGCTCGAGCGGGTGCGCGCGACGATTCGCAGGGCGATTCCGAAGGCCGAGGAAACGATCTCGTACGGGATTCCGACTTACAAAGTGGATGGGGCGGTGGTGGTCTATTTTGCGGGGTGGAAGAAGCACTATTCGCTGTATCCGGTGAGCGCGTCCGTGCTGGCTGAGTGCAGTGATGTGGAGGGGTCGTACACGCTGGAGAAGAGCACGATCCGATTTCCGCTTGGGGAGCCGGTTCCGGTGGGGCTGATCGAGTGCATTGTGAAGGTGCGTGCGCGGGGTTTGGCGGCGCGGGAAAAGAAAGCAACGAGGCGTTGAGTAGATGGCATGTTGGGGTGTCACGGCGGGTACGGAGGCAACGTGAGCCGCAAGGGGCGTGATCGGCGGACTCGGGGGCGGCAGGCCGTTTGCGGGGTCCTTGCGACTTCTGTTCCATCCCGAAGATTAGGGTTTCCCGGTGTTTGATTGGACGCTGCTATGTGGTCCCGACCCACGCTCGTAAAGTCGGTCATAGCCGATTTCGTAGTCCTCTGCTGAGGCCCAATTATGTATGGTCCTCCAGATCTCGTCGATTTCTACGGGGACAAAAATGCCCCCCCCAGAGTGCTGGGATGTCGTCTTCCGATAGCTCGTCTCCGTAGAAGTCAAGTAGAACTAGTTTTCGGTCGTTCAAATACGCCACAAACTTGGTCGCAGCGGCATTGAGCTGCGACTGCGTCTCTGAAGCAGTCCCCGCCTTTGCATCCTCATGATCGAAGTCGTCGAGAGCCATCTGCATTTCATGGGCGATAATGATGCCATTTCTCTGATCATCTTCTTCACCCAAATAAGTCTTCCGGAACTTCCACTTCAATGGCTTAGTCTCGCTGACTGGCAGATCCTCAGGGCGAATGCGCCTTAGAGCGCTGCCTATCTCCTGCGACGCGCCTTGAATCTGCTTATGGCTGAGCCGGTCAAACTCGCGAGTATCCAAGGTCAACTTGTACGACGCATCTCGAAACAAGTCGCCCGCGTTCTTCCAGATCGCATTGGCGAAATCATGCTCAAGCCGATGTCGATGGAGATAGTTGGGAGGCCATACGACGGATTTGCGTTCAATTACCATCCTTCTCCCAGTACTCGGGTCCGTGAGCAGCACTTCCGGCTCCTTGGGTGTCGCCCCGGAAATCTTCACGACATCCAGACACGCGGTAAGGGCGAAGGCGTCCCCTGATTTGCCGTTGTAGTGCCGAACAAATGCGTCAAGGCCGCCCCCCAGCCATTCACACTTTCCGGGGTAATCGAAGTGCGTGAACACGTCATAAAATCTCCTAACTCCAGATGTTACTTTAGACGCGAGACCAAATTCGAGACCGTTGCTGCGGGGTGATGAGGCTGATGCGGGTGGAGCGCATCTCATGGAGTGTTCACATGAGGGATGGGGGAATCGCCCTAATCTGACTTGATGCGCCGCGTGATGATGTTCCTGAATCCGTTGCTGATCCACAACGAGAAGCGGCGCGCGGCCGTGGAGCAGATTGCCGAGTTGCTGAGCGGGTACGGCAGCGATGTGCATCTGCAGGAGACTCTGTCGGCGCACTCGGCGGGGCAGCAGGCGCGCGAGGCGGTGGCTGCGGGGTTCGACGCGTTCCTTGTGTGTGGTGGGGATGGAACGGTTTTTCAGGTAATGCAGGGCGTGGCTGGGTCGGAGGCCACGCTGGGCGTGCTGCCGTTTGGGACGGGCAACGTGATCGCGCAGAATCTGCGGATGCCGCGGAATCCGCTGGCGGCGGCGAAGCTGCTGGTGGGAGCGCAGGCGCGCGAGGTGAGCCTGGGGGAGATCACGCTGAATCCGGTGGGACACAAGCGGATGCAGAGCTGGTATTTCTTTATCGCGGCGGGGATGGGTGTGCATGCCGCGCTGATGAACCTGGCGCCGACTGGGCAGGGCAAGCGGCGGGGTGGGCGACTCGCTTATTTCGTGGGTGGGGCGAGGCTGCTGGTGGAGCATCCGGTGCAGGCGTTTGAGATCGAGATGAAGCTGAGCGATGGGAGCACGCAGCGAGTGGAGGCGTGCGAGGCGATTGCGACCCACGTGGGGGAGATCAATCGCTGGCGGCCAGGGGGCGATCCTTTTGCGGAATGGCTGCGGGTGGCGTGGGTTCCACCGACGGGGCGGATGGGGTTGGGGCACGCGAGCTTTCATGCGCTGGCGACGGGCAAGAGCAACGGACACGGGGGCTGGGGCGGGCTGCCGTTCGCGCAATATGTAACTGTGACGAGCATGATTTGCCGCCCATTGAACGGGAATCACTACAGCGAGCCGCTGCTGGTGGAGGCGGATGGCGAGGTGCTGGGGGCGAGCTACACGGCCATTGGGGTTTCGGACAAGAAGCTGAAGCTGCTGTGGCCGGAAGGCAGGGAACAGGGAACAGGGAACAGGCAATAGGGAACAGTGGGGCTATTCGGTGCGCAAGGCGCGTAGCGGGTCGATGCTGGCGGCTCGGGCGGCGGGGATGGTGCTGGCGGCGAGAGCGACGATTGCGACTCCGATGACGGCGAGCAGGTAGGTGAGGGCATCGAGAGGCTTGACGCCATAGAGCGATGAGGTAAGGCCGCGGCCGACGAGCATGGCCAGCGGGATGCCGGTGACGACTCCGAAGGCGGTGAGGAGCAGGCTGTCGGCGAGGATCATCCAGACGACCTGGGTGCGGCGTGCGCCGACGGCCATGCGGACGCCGATTTCGGCGGTGCGCTGGGTGACGCGGTAGGCGAGGGTTCCGTAGAGGCCGGTGGCGACGAGGACGACGGCGAGCAGTCCAAAGAATTCCGCGAGGCGCGCGAAGAGCAGTTGACCTGAAATGGTGGTTTCGAACTGCGCGCGCTGGGTGATGGGCTGGATGAGCGGGAGGTTCGGGTCGAGTTGCTGGAGCGCCTTGCGCGTTATCGGCTGAAACCGCCGTGCCGGAATGGGAAGCGCGCGCGGTAGATTGCCCTTCCTGGTCTCATGGCGCCAATCCACCGCGCCGATAAGCCAGCTATCAGGCGTGCTTTGTCCTGATCCGATTTTTTTGGAAATGAGCAGATATGCCGCAGAAAGCGGAGAGCGCTGAGGACTGGTGTCGATACGCTTTGGCGCTGGAGACATCGGAAGAGGGGTTCTGGGACTGGGATCCGGTCGCGGAGAGGTTGTGGGGATCGACGCGCTTTCAGTCCATGACCGGGGTGAGTGGAGCGTGCCCGAGCGTGGATGCGTGGATGGAGCGGGTGCATCCGGAGGACAAGGCGGGGCTCGAAGCGGAGGTGCGGGCGCTGGGAACGGGGAATTCCGGAAAGATCGCGAACGAGCACCGTGTGCGGAGCGAAGATGGCTCATGGCGATGGGTGCAGGTGCGGGGCGTGGCGGCGCGGGACGCCGGGGGCCAGGTGACGCACGTAGCGGGAACGCTCAAAGACAACACGGAGCGGCGGATGGCGGATGCGCTGACGGGATTGCCGAGCCGCGCGTTTTTTGTGGATCATCTGGAGCGGCGGATCGAGCGGGGTTTCCAGCACGCGGACTGGGAGTTTGCAGTGCTGTCGGTGGCGCTGGACCGCTTCGAGCATCTGAGCGAGACGCTGGGATCGAGCGGCGGCGAGCGTTTGCTGATCGAGACGGCGCGACGGCTGCAGGCGATGCTGCCGGGGCAGTCGGTGGCGGCGCGGCTGATGGGAGGGGAATTCATGCTGTGCCTGGAAGGGGCACACACGGAGGGGGACGCGGCGCAGTTCGCGGCACAGGCCATCGAGGCATTTCGCCAGCGGTTTGAATGGCGCGGACATGAGATTGGGTTGGAGCTGGCGGTGGGGGTGGCGAAGGCCAGCATGGTGTACTCACACCCCGAGGAGCTGATGGCGGACGCGGAGAGCGCGCTGATGCATGCACGGAGGCGGGAGCCGCCTGGGGTGGTTTGTTACTCGGAAGGAATGCGGGAGCAGGCGCTGGAAAAGCTGGCTCTGGAGGCGGAACTGGAGCGGGCGATCCGCGGGGGTGAGCTGGTGATGTTCTATCAGCCGGAGGTGGATCTGCGGACGAACCGGATTATCGGATTCGAGGCGCTGGTGCGGTGGAAGCATCCGCGGCGCGGGCTGCAGCCGCCGTCGGAGTTTATTCCTCTGGCGGAGGAGACGGGGCTGATTGTGCCGCTGGGCTTGTGGGGGATGAGGGAAGCATGCCGGCAACTGGTGGAGTGGCGGAAGGGCGGCGGCGAGGAGATGCAGAAAGCGCGGATGAGCGTGAACCTTTCAGCAAAACAGCTGGAACAACCCGACTTGGTAGAACGAGTGGTGGAAGTGCTCGCGGAGACGGGGCTGACCGCGGCCAGCCTGCGGCTGGAAGTGACGGAGACGAGTCTGATTGCGGATGGGGCGGCCGCCCAGAAGACGATGCGGGGGCTGGATTGGCTGGGAGTGGGACTGCACATGGATGACTTCGGCACCGGGTACGGCTCGCTCGATTACCTGCAGCGGTTTCCTTTCGACACGCTGAAGATCGATCGGTCGTTCGTGAGGGGGATAGCGTACGACCACGAGTCGCATCTGATCGTGCGCTCGATTTTGGATCTGGCGCAGGCCTTCGGGATGGATGTAGTGGCGGAAGGGATTGAAGATGCGGAGCAGCTGGAAGAGCTGAAGACGATGGGCTGTCCGTGCGGGCAGGGATATTATTTTGCGCGGCCAATGGAGCCGGGCGCGATCGACGCGGCGGCGCTGACGGCAACATGGCGGGCGCAGGGGAAGGTGGCGCAGGCGTAAGGGAGAGCTGCCGCCTGGCTCTATCGATTAAGGAAAGACCCGTTATGGGTGCCTGGAAAAAGCCGGGGAAGAGCTGTTGACAATCCGGAAAAAGGGCGCATGATGGAGCGCATCTGTTGCGATCCGCCGTTCGGGTTCAGGAGAAACCTTGCCGCTGGGGAAGCGCTGGTGAGCCTGAATCCATGCTCTCGAGGTCGATCATGGGCAATGGTCCAGTTCCGCCCGTCGTTCCGCCAGTCCTACCTCCGCAGCCAGCCGTAGCAGCCGCGGTTGCACCGCCCCAACCTACAAGCTGGTGGCAGTACCTTTACTTCCTTAGATTCAGCCTTGCGGGGTGGTGTTTGCTGCCGGTGCTGTGCGGGCTGGATTTGTGGCATGTGACGAGCAATCTGACGCGCGCGATCCTGACACTGGACAGCAGCTGGCAGGTCTTCAACGCAACATTTTTCATCGTTGCGATGGGGATGGTGGTGCTGATCACGGCGAGAAACACAGCACGGAATGGGGAGAGGCGGTTCGAGTCCGCGTGCCCGCGATGGGCTTATCACGCGCTGACAGATGACCGGCCGAAGGCGCTTTGGTGGACGCTGGTGGTCGCGCATGTGCCAACCATAGTGACGCTGATTTACCTGGGACATACAGCTTTGTCTGAAGGCGAGTCCTACCAGGTGTGGCTGTTGGGAACGCACTGGTGGAATATCTGCTTCCTCTACCTGTTCGGGGTTACGGCGGCGCTGGCGTTCTGGTATGTGGTGTCGCTCTTCTATTACTGGACCTACCGATCGGTACCCGCGAATCGAGAAGCGGCGGCGCTGATCTTTCCGGAAAGTTGGTTTGGGGGAACGCAGCGGGCGGTTCCGCCGCCACGGCTGACGCGGTGGATCGAGGTACTGACGGAGAAGCTGCTGTCATGGACCAACTACGCGGGCTATGCGGATTCGCCGAATGGGCCGCTATGGGAGCTGCATTTTTTGTCGACGATTGCGCTGGTGGGGATTTTTGTTGTCTATCTGCTTCTGTACCCGGTGACGGCGCCGGTGCTGCTGCAGTTCACGGATAAGTGGTGGATGGCGGTGGCATTTTTAGTCACGCTGGTCTTCGAGTACAGCATCTGGAACGCGGGCTCGCTGGCCGCCGATGGGAGTCACAGCAAGTGGGCGGCGGGGGTGAAGCTGTGGTTTCAATGGTCGCCGGTCGCGGTGCTGGCAGGGTACATGGTGATCGTCAGCTGGGATCTCGCGCACGGCACGGTGCGGTTCGAGATGGGGTTTCCGACGCTGGCTTCGCTGCTGGTGCTGGCGAATTTCTTCGTATGGCTGTTGGCGGGCGCGGCGTTTTTCTTCGATCGATTCCGGATTCCGGTGATCACTGCGGTTCTGGTGTTCGTCTTTTTGCCGAAGTGGATTGCACCGTACGCGGCGGAGTTCTGCGACTGGATCCATTTCCCGTGGGGGGCCGAGCATCTGGATCTGGAGCACTACTACAGGGTCACGACAAGGCCGCAGCCAGTGGCGCCGCTGCCGACGCCAGGCGATCTGATGGAGAAGCGCGTGCAGAATGCAGAGGAGCCGTACATTATCGTGACGGCTTCGGGGGGCGGAATACGGGCGGCGGAGTGGACAGCACAGTTGATGGGCCACATGGAGAAGCGGTTCGCTTACGACCAGAAACTCAAGTCGAAGGGCTACACGTTTCACGATCATTTGCTGCTGGCGAGCGGCGTGTCGGGAGGCAGCGTCGGGCTGATGCCGTATCTGCTGGAGTATACGGCGGACCCGGCACAGTGGTTCCCAAACAGGGACGGCCTGCAATTGCGGATGACGAGCGCGCCGGCGTGTTCAGATCTGGAGGCGGTGGCGTGGGGCCTCGAATACTTCGATCTGTATCGGCTGCTGCTGACAGTGCGGATCCCTGTGCCGAGCGGGCTGAGCGCCGGAGGATACGATCCGGACCGGACCTGGGCGCTGACGACGGCGATGAATCGCAACCTGACGGACGTTCGGCATTGCGTATCGAAAGAGAACAGACCGCTGCTTGACGGGTTACCGGCGATCAAGGAAGGCGCCGATTGGACGCTGGGAGATGCGGCGGAACAGGCTGCGGCGGGAAGATTTCCCGCGTTCACCTTCAACACGACGGCTGCGGAGACAGGAGGACGTTTCCTGCTCTCGGACTATTGGGTGCCGGCGCCGGCGCCGGATATGATTCCCGCCGACTCGTTTCTGCAGGTTTACACGAAGGCAAATGCCCAGGGGCAATACCCTGACCTGCCGCTGGCGACGGCTGCGCGGCTATCGGCGACGTTTCCGATCGTGTCCTCGGCGACGAGAATACCGGCGGAGTTTGCGGACCACGCGTATCACTTTGTAGATGGGGGTTATTACGACAACGACGGGACGGCTTCGGCGATTGAGTTCATCAAATCGGGGCTGGACAACTCGACGCTGGGAAGCGGCAAAGACGGGCGGCTGAAGGTTGTGCTGTTCGAGATCCGGGATGACGATGGGTCGACGGTGAGCGATGAGAACAATCTCGCCAGCCAGAGTCAGAATACTGCCGATAAGCGGGGCTGGACGCAGATCAATCAGCTGACGGCTCCTTTGAGCGGGATGTGGGCGGCGGGGCACGAAAGCATCTCGATGCGAAACCGCCGGGAGCTGTGCATTCTGGAGCAGGCGTACGCTTCGCGGCTGGATATTCATCACGTGGTGTTCACGATTCCGAACGACCCGGATCAGTTGTCGCCGCTGAGCTGGAACCTGACGATCGCTCAGCGCGATCGGATTACGGGTCGCGTGCGGGGCTCGAAAGAGGATGGGCATCCGACGAATCAATGGATCGACGCGGCGATGGGTTGGATCGCGGACCACTATACGGTTGAGGATGGTGCTGGGGATTCAGGCGAGGTTTGCCAGGCGCTGGTGGAACCTGCGGTGTCGACTACGGCGGTGGCGACGCACTGAGGTTTTTGGTTCCCGCCAATTCTCCGGTGGCTTGAAATCCTGTCACTTTTTGGTTTTTGAGGCGCGGGTGCTCCGGTGTCTGGAGTTCCAGCCTCCCAGTTCGAGGGCGACGGCCATGCATCGGTTGCGGAGTTGATCGGCGACCTCGCGGTGCGCCAGTGCGCGCGCCACAACCATCCCGCCCACGCACAGGGCTGCAATGGCCTCGGCTGTCGCCTGGCGGCGCCGGCCCCGGGCCTCGACATTGCGCGCGAGGACGTCGACCATGGCGAGGAAGACGGCTTCGAAGGCGCTCTTCGCCTGCTCGCTGCCGCGCGTTACATCGCCGGGAAGCGCGACCATCGGACACGAGTTCTCCACGTCCTCGAAATGTTGCTGCGAAAGATAGGCGCGTACCACCTGGGGTCCCGCTTTTTGCGAAGAGAGGTCGACTTCGACCCCCTCCCAGCAGTTCTTCCATTCCGGATCGGTGAAGAAACAGCCAAGCACCTCGGTATACAGATCGCTCTTGCCGCGGAAATAGCTGTAGAACCCGCCACGGGTGAGGCCCGCACCGGACATGATCTGGTCGATCGACACATTATCGAATCCGTGGCGATTGAACAGACGTCGCGCGCTGGCGACGATCCTGGATCTGACCGCGGCGCGATGACCTCCGGGATAGGGCATACTCTGTTCACCTCGATGGAATTGGGAATCAGTATGCGGCCCGGGTTGATGGGTCGTCCAGCAAAATATGATCTTGAACATATTGTGGCCTCGTGATTCCATGCCTTGAGTGTTCATGGAGGTCTTTCGATGCACAGCAAGGTACAGGGCCCAACGCGGAGACAATTTGGCGGTGGACTTGCACTCCTCCTCGGGAGCATCGCCGCAGGTCTCGATAGTGAGGCCGCGGGGCAAAGCATGCAGCAGCTCCCGCCGGCATCGCCTAACGATCCGCGCACCTCGCTGCACCAGGAGGTCGAACTCGCGGCGACGGCATCGCGCATCGAAGGCGCACTTCTCGATGCGAAGCAGTTTGCCGCGTTTACAGGGCTTGCCGCAACCATCGATGCGCACGAAGGCGGGGCGTTCTCGCTGTTCGGAGGGCTGATTGTGGGGCGCAACATCGAACTGGTCTCCGGCCAGCGCATCGTGCAGGCGTGGCGGCCCACGCATTGGAATCCCGGCGTCTATTCCATCGCGAAGTTCGAATTTCGGCCCAGCGGCAGCGGGACGCTGGTCGTGCTCGATCACACCGGATTCCCCGCCGGAGAATACGATCACCTGAGTTCGGGGTGGTATTCGCACTATTGGGATCCGCTGAAGAAGCTCTTCGCCTGAGTGCAGATTCGGCGAGAGGATAATTCAGTGGATGGGAGCGGTGGTGCCGTGGAGGCCATCCGCTGAGAGCGCGATGATGTGCGCGGTGACGAGGCGATTGGCGGGGATTGATCCGTCGAGCGTGAGCTTGAGGAAGTTGTCGGTGACGGCGTGCGTCGTCGAACCAGGACCTGGTTCGATGGTCACGGCAGAGAGCGTGCGGCCAATGAATCCTGAACGGAAGGCACGGGATTTTTCCTCGATCAGGGCGCGCAGGGCGGACATGCGTTCGTGAACGGCGCGGGCGGGGACGGGATTCTGGCGGTGGAGTTCCCAGGCGGGCGTGCCGGGGCGCGCGGAAAACGGAAACAAATGTAAATA
>Ga0182018_10004588_pt1 | contig 11523 bp, 5 predicted proteins | sample 812P2MmetaG_FD_120490 | JGI IMG/M metagenome (GOLD analysis project Ga0182018, IMG submission 120490) | Permafrost microbial communities from Stordalen Mire, Sweden - 812P2M metaG | ecosystem: Environmental > Terrestrial > Soil > Wetlands > Permafrost | place: Sweden: Stordalen | collected...
CGGCGCTCTTGCCCGTACGGTCGGTGGCAGCCCAACCATGGATCGGCCTGATGCTCGTGGCGCTTTCGGCAGCGGCCGTCCTCGCCCCGGTGTCCTTTCATCATCGTGGACACACGTACCTGTTCGTGTTGAGCGAAGTGCCTCTGCTGCTCGGGCTTGTCTTCGCCTCTCCGGCTGTCCTGGTCCTGAGCCGTGTGGCCGGGGACGCCTTGGGGCTCGGGGCGGTCCGGCGGCAGTCACCGCTCAAACTCAGCTTCAATACAGCGGCCGCCGCGGCCGCCGCGGCCGTCGCTGCAACGGTCTATCGGGAGACGCTCGTGAATCACCAAGCAGCGGTGGGTCCTGCTGGCTGGGCAGCCGGAGCGGCCGCACTAGCGGCCGCGGCACTGGTCGCTCAGGCGTCCGTCAGCATCGTGATTCGCCTCCATGGACAGGGGCGCCCGCTCAACTCAGGCTTCGACTTCCCAAGGTTCGCCCTGGTTCTCAGCGCTAGCATCGGGCTTGCGTTTGTCGTGCTGGACGCTGCCTTCTCGAATGCGTGGGCTGTTCTGCCGCTTGTGCTCGTCGGCGGTTTGATTGTTTTCGCCTACCGGGCGTACCTCAAGCTGACCCAGCGGTTTGGTGCGCTGGAGCAGCTCTATGACTTCTCGCGCTCGCTGGGTGGACCGTACTCTGATCCGGCAGGCACGGCCTGGGCAATTCTCGAGCGTGTGCAGTCCGTCATGCGGGCACGCGCGGCTGCTCTGGTCCTCGTTGACACGTGGCCCGTCGCCCACAGCCTCACTCTCCGCGGCGATGCCCGATCGGAGTTTCAGCGCATCACGCTTTCCGACAGCTCTTGCGTTACAGACGTGATCCATGCGGGCCGATCGACCGTGCGTCAACGAGCACTTGATCGGGTCGAAGACCGCGACTCGACCTTGGGTCAGTTCCGCGACGCACTCATCGTGCCACTCCTCAGCGGTGACCAGCCGATCGGCGCCCTCGTGGCGCTCGATCGCCAGGAGGAGCTCGACCCATTTGACGACGACGATCTGCGGCTCTTTGAGGCCCTCGCTGCCCACGCCAGCACGACTATGGAGAGGGCCCGGCTCGTCGAGGAGCTGCGCTTCGAGGCCGAGAGCAAGTCGTACCAGGCAACGCACGACTCGCTCACCGGATTGCCCAACCGGGCATTGTTTCTGGAACGCGCCGGCGCTGCCCTCGCCGAGACGGGCCGTGGTGCCGTCGCCCTGCTCGACCTCGACCGGTTCAAGGAGGTCAACGACACCCTCGGCCACAGCACCGGTGACAGGTTGGTGTGCGAGGTGGCGGAGTGCCTCGTGCGCGCGGCGCGCGGGCGGGCCACCGTTGCCAGACTCGGCGGCGACGAGTTCGCGCTGATCGTTCCCGACATCATCGGACCTGAGGAAGCGATCGGGATTGTGCGCGACCTCGAGGAGGCGCTCTCGAAGCCGATGAACATCGACGGGATCACGCTGGCTGTTCGCGCGAGCGCCGGAGTCGCCCTCGCTCCTGAGCACGGCGACAACGTCTCTCTGCTCTTGCAACGGGCCGATATCGCGATGTACCTCGCCAAGGAGCGGCGCTCGGGCATCGAGCTGTACTCAGCGGTGCAGGAACAGAACATGGAACGGAAGCTCGTGCTCGGGGGCCAGCTTGCACAAGCCCTCCGACAGGGCCGTGAGCTGTACCTCATGTACCAGCCGATCGCGTCGCTTGCCTCCGGAGAGCTCCTTCGCTTCGAGGCGTTGGCTCGCTGGAACCACTCGGAACTGGGTCCAGTGCCGGCGGAGGAGTTCATCGCCATCGCCGAGCAGATGGGGCTCATCGGGAAGATCACCGAGTTCGTCCTTACTGAGGCGTGCGCCGAAGCTGCGAGATGGCGCGACGACGGCATGGCCATCGGCCTGGCTGTGAACCTCTCGGGCCGCGATCTGAGTGATCAGGATCTCGTCGACAAGGTGGCCGATCGACTTGCCGCGAACGGCCTGCCTCCCAGCTCCCTGACGCTCGAGGTCACCGAGACCGAGGTCATGGCAGACATCGTCGAGGCGAGCAGCGTTCTCGGGGAGCTGGGAAGGCTGGGCGTGCGCATTGCCGTCGACGACTTCGGCACCGGCTACTCGTCGCTCGCCTACCTCCATCGGCTCCCGCTCAACGAGCTGAAGATCGATAGATCGTTCGTGGGCAACGTCGCGTACGACGAGAGCAACGCAATCATTGTCCGCTCCTCGATCGCCATGGCTCACTCGCTCGGCCTCTCGGTCGTGGCCGAAGGCGCCGAGGACGAGCTCACCTGCTCAGTCCTGGACGACGCCGGCTGCGACGCTCTGCAGGGGTACTACTTCTCGCAACCACTGGACGCCTCCGTGCTGCGCCAGTGGCTGCGGCTGCGCCCACGCCTAGAGTTTTCTCGCGACCTCGTGCCGACTCTCAGAGTCATTTCGGGACAGGGCGAGAGCTCACACGCTGCACGCGAGGAAATCGAGCAAATCATCAGTTGACCCCCCTGAATCGCAGAGCTTCGACCCTCGGCGGAGGCGTCTGAAGGAAACGGGCGTGCGCGAGCGCGCTGAAGGCACGCGCGCCGATATTCGGAAAATTCCTCAAGACAATTGCTTTTTACCCGCGTTAGCTGGGAGTATGGGCGCGGGAGAATCGAGGGTCACCGGTGACACGGTGTCCAAACCCTCAACTCTCCCGACCAGATCCCGGTTTGCGTGGAGGGGAGGTGGTCGTCTTGGCTCGCGAGACAAAGTGGGGTTGATCTACGCCTGTCCCTGACGATTCTTTTCGAGCCGCAGTACTCTCCGCCGGTAGGGACCCGGCGGAGGGTTCTGCGATGTGTATCGGAACGGAGGCGGTCGTCCTTTAGCGATTTTCCAATGTTCTTTCGGTGCCTCAAAGTTGTTGGTCGCCTGGTGGGCACGCGGTGGCCATAAGGGGGTCCCACCGGCGTCATGATGGTGTGAGGCAGGATGGGCACATGGCTGCCCGAACGCCGAAGCATCGCCGACGGGCGCCTTCCCGGACTGAGGCGGCGGCCCCGTTGGGTCGCCGCTTCACGCATCTGTGGGCCAGCTTCGCCTTGAGTGGCTCCGGCGACGGATTCGCTTATGGTGCTGTTCCACTGCTGGCTGTCGTTGTCGACCCAAAGTTCCTCGCCGTGGCATCGGTTGCAGCGGCCGATAGCTTGCCCTGGCTCCTCGTGGCGCTGCCTGCGGGCGCCCTTGCTGACCGTTTCGAACGAGGGCGCGTCATGGCGGTGGCGAACACGGCTCGTGCGCTCGTGCTGGCGTCGATGGCGCTGCTCGTCGGAATCCACCGGATGGATTACGGCGTCCTCGTCGTCTTGGTGCTGGCCAACGGGGCAGGCCGGGCCTTCTATTACTCGGCGTACCAAGCTGCTTTGCCCGAGCTGGTTCCGGCCCGCGCCCTGGCGCGGGCCAACGGGGTGCTGAACGGCACGGAGAGCGCTACCGAACACTTGGCCGGACCCATCATCGGGACGATCGCATTTGCCGCCTCGAGATTCCTCCCGTTCGTCGCCGATGCCTCCGCCGTTGGGCTGTCAGGCCTCTCCCTCTTCGGACTGAGGACGCGGCGTCCCGACCCGACGACAGCCAGGGGATCGGCCCTAGACGGAGGTCGCTGGCTGCTACGCGACAGGAGCCTTCGGGTACTCGTGGGCTTTATCGCGGCGCTCGCCGGATTGCAGGGCCTCGCCTCTGGCGTGCTCGTTCTCATCGCCATAAGAGATTGGGGGGTGCACACTGCCTTCTACGGCGTTTTCTTGGCGGCCGGCGCAGCGGGCCAAGTCCCGGGAGCTTTTCTCACCGATCGACTGTCGTCAAGGATCGGCAATGTGCGCACGCTGGTCGTCGCGGCCCTCGTCTCCGGGGTGGCCTATCTCGGCATGGCTGCTTCGCATACCTGGCTGTTGGCAGGCGCGGCCTTCTTCCTGGTCGGCGGCAGCGTTGCCGTCGGCAGCGTGATCGCCGTGTCCCTCAGGCAGCTCCTCACGCCTGACGAAGTGATGGGCCGCGTCGGCGCCGCCTGGAGGGGGATCGTCTGGGGAGCGGCACCGGTCGGAGCTCTCGGAGCCGGCGGTCTGGCCCTGCTCGGCGGAAGCCGCCTCCCGCTCATACTCGCGGGAGGCGCGCAGTGCCTCGTGGCTCTCCTGCTCGCCAAGCCGCTGCGCCGCCACGTCGGCGCAGCGATGAAAGCTCTGTCTTAAGGGCGGGTCGACGCCGTCGGTGGACCGTGCCGACGGTGAGCACGAGCAGCGGGGTCCGCTGGCAGGGGAAGCACCAGCGGGCTGGGCGCTGACGCTGCCGCATACGCGTACCGCATGCTGCTGCCGTATGCCGCGGCCGCGGCCATGTCGCCATTACAGTCGCCCCTATGTTGCTCAGCGGGTTCAACCATGTGGCCACGCTTACGAACGACAGCGATCGACTGCATGCGTTCTACCGCGAGGTGTTTGGGTCCGAGGTCGTGCGGGACGGTGCCGAGTTCGCCGACAAACCGGGCCCGCGGATGTCGGTCATCAAGATCGGCCCGGGGGCCGAGCTGAACGTCTTCCAGATCGACGGGAACACCGAGGCTGACCGACAGACGCCAATGTTCGGGCGGGGACGCATTGATCACCTCGCTCTGCAGGCCTCCTCCCTCGAGAGTTTCGAGGAGCTGCGTGCACGGCTGATGGACCGCGGGGCGGCCGACGACTTCGTCACCGACTTCGGGCCGATTCTGAGCGTCTTCTTCCGAGACCCGGATGGCCTCGAGTGCGAGCTCGTGGTACCCAATCCCGACGCCGTGCCCGGGACGGGTAACCCACCGGGTACGCGGGCAGCTCGCTATCCCGCCGGCTGACGCCCAATCGACTCAACAGAATCGGTGCGTGCTCGACTCGGGCAGCACCAGGCAGATCACGGCGGTGCTGCCGCGCGCCGGAAGTCGCCGTGATCGAGGGCGCCATCTGCCCACACCGGCCGGACGTGATGCGGGAGGATCCGCCAGCGGCTAACCGCTCGTCGACGCGAGCTGTCGGGCATGGCGGGCAGCCCCTGCGGAAAGCGCTGTCTTGCCCTGTTCCGCGTAGACGTCGGCCAGCTCCTGCCACGGGGCCGGGTCCGTCGGCGAGAGGGTCGCCGACTGGTGGAGCAACGCAACGGCGACGCTGAGCTGATCAAGCGAGGCGGCGACGACGCCGCGGCTGTACAGCACGTCGGGGTCGAGTGGGGAGAGTGCCTGGGCGCGGGCAAGCAACGTGGCCGCACGACCCGGGCTGTGGGTGAGCTCGGCGAGGGCTGCGGCGTCCTCGAGCGCCTGAAGCGAGTCAGGGTAGTCGGAGAGCTCGCGGGCAACGGCAGGTACGGCGGCTTCGATCGCCTGAATGGCGGGCGGACCAGTGCCTGCCGGCAGGTTTGCTGCGACGTCCTGTTCCGCTGCGACGACAAAGGCATGGCCGGCGGTCGCCTCCAGCTCGCCATCCCAGGGCCGCAGCGCTTCCGCTATGGCGAACTCGTGCCGGGCGGCCTGATAGCGGCCGGTGGCCGTATCGACCACAGCCGAGCGAAGGGGGATCTCGGCGAGCGCGGCCATGGCGAGCAGTACGGCGAGAGCGGCGAGGATGGCGGCCGTGGCGATCCGGCCGACGCGATCGCCGCGAACACGCCCCTCCCTCCAGCGCACCACGCCGGCCCCCTCAGCCGACCTCGGGGGCAGGGCGACGAGCGCTCCCCCGAAGAAAGCGGCGAGTGGTGTCACCCCGGGCGACGTGAAGGCGAATGCCAGGGCGATGCCGTAGCCGGCGAGCGCGGCCCACATGCCCGCAAAGGCGGCGTCCTCCGCCGGCGACGGCTGTCCGGAGACGGCTCGGCGCCCACGCCACATGACGACAGCGGCGAGGGCGATGGCCAGCCCGGCGAGCGGTATACCACCGTCGGCCGCAGCTTGCAGCAGCCAGTTGTGCGGACTGTCGGGCGGGTTGGACGGACCGACCTCGACCTGCCACACCCGGTTGTGCTCCGCCGGAATGGCGTCGAGGTAGCCGCTCGGCCCGACACCGATGAGCAAATGGTGGGCGACGAGGTGCAGCGTCTCGTCCCAGAGCAGCGTGCGTCCCGAAACGGTGCTGCCGGCAAGCGGGCTCGTGTCGAGCACCCGGTCTCGTGTCGCCGGCACGGAAAAGGCGGCTGCCACGAGCAAGACCGCTGCAGCAGCGAGCATGAGGCGCGTGCGCCTCGAGGAGCCAAGGGCAACGAGCACTACGAGCACGACGAGGGCGCCGACGAGGGCACCACGGGAAGCCGAGAGCACGACGGCGAGGGCGGACGCGAGCGCTCCGATGACACACCACGGGTCTCGGACGCGGGACGACACCGCAAGAAAGGGACCGAGGAGGAGCACACCGAGGGCGCCTTCGTCGCTGGCGTTGCCGAGCAGCGAGCCCGGTCTGGCAACGTCGGTCGGAAGCGGACGGAGGCCGAATGCCTCCAGCACGGCTTCGAGCGCGACGGCCACCGCCACGACGGCGAGCACGCGCAGCCACCACGGAACGGCGCCGCGCCGGCGGGTGGGGCCGAGCAGCCAGGCGCCCGCTACGGCCGCCGCCACGTACACGGGAAGCACGAAGACGCCCTCATAGCGAGGGCTGCGGCCGACGAGGGCGCCGACCGGTGAGGCGCTCGCGAGCGCCGAGATGGCGAGGAGCACCGAGCCTGCGGCGACAAGCAGAACGACGGAGCGAGGGAGCCTGCCCCGACGCGGGCAAAGGGCCGCCAGCGCCGCGGCCGTGGCGACAGCTGCGAGCTTCGGAAAGACGAAGCGGTCGAGCGCCCGGGGGAGGAACGCAGCGGGCGCGACTCCGATGAGCAACAGAGCGATCCGTTCGGGAAGCGAGAAGCTCGCCCGTGCGGGCGGGGTTTCGACCGCGCCGGCTCGGATGTCTGGCAGCGGCACGGGCCTAGTCTGGCCCAGCTCATTGCGAAACGGGTCTGCTGGCGCGCGAGCGGTCGTGCGCTATCGTCGGGGCTGCCGACGAGGGCCTTGTCGAGCACGGGCCGGCCGAGTGCCGGCTGAGTGCCGAGTGGAGGGGTGACAGTATGCGGGCACGGAGCACCAAGCAGGGACGTTCAGCGCGGTCGGACGATCCCTGGGGACTCGAGTCCGAGCGGCGCGACGAGCAAGCCCGCCCCGACGCCGCCGGCGCTTCCGATCGGCAGGGCTGGCGGCGGATCGCTCGTCGCAGCATCCCAATCGCCCTCGGGGCTGCTGTGCTCGCCGTGGCGGGGCCGATCACCGCCTCCGCCTCGAGTACCCGTCCGGCGACACTTCCTCGCGGCGTCAAGGCCGTCCAGATCAACCAGGGTGAGAAAACCTCGCTCTTTTCTTCGTTCCAGCCGCTCGCGGCCTCGTCGGGTGGCGCCGTGCTCCTCGAGCAGCACCGCCTCGGTAGCGGCCTCTTGAGCGGCAGTTCCTTCTACACCTGGCGAACCGGGAGCACGAAGCCCGTTGCCTTCGTTCCACCGCCTGGGGGCGAGGCCTTAGGCCAGCCGAGTGTCGTCGGGTCGATGGTGACCGCCGAGTACTACGCCAACTCGGTGGAGCGGATCCTCTACCGCAACATCGCCACGAACAAATCCGGATCGGCTGCGATCGCCGTCGGGTCGAATTGGTACGGTTCGTCGTCGACGGGTTGGCTCCTGGTCCCGGCTGGCGGGACCAGTCTGGCGGATTACGACGTCGCCACGAAGGCTTCGACGACCCTTGCCACGTTCCCGAGCGGGATCTCTCAGGTACTCGCCGGACCCAGCGGAGTCCTGGTGACGACGGGAGACGAGATCCGGTACGTGACGTACGCACACCGGAAAGTGACAACGGTGGTGTCGGACACAAGTGGGAGCTCTTACACCTGCGCATCGATGACGACGAACGCCGCCGGGTGCCTCCTGTACAACGAGACCACCTTCGCGTACTCCGTTGCACGCCTGTCGCTGCGCGGCGGCAAGGCCCGCGTCACGAAACTGCCGGCGACCGTGTACACCGTCGCCGTGGTCACGCCGAGGTCAACGGGGTGGCTGAACTGCGGCACCGGGACGAAATGCATCCTCGAGCGTCAGCCGGCTGCCGGCGGGAAGCCGGTGGCGATCAAGCTTCCCCGGGTCATGGGCGGGAACTACGGGCTCGTCTCGAGCGGGGACAACTTCATTTACGGCCGGCTCCAGAACGCCTCGGCGCAAGGAGGCTTGTTCGCCCTCGCTGACACCTCGAAGAAGCCCAAGCTGCTCGTTGGCGCACCGCCCTCGCCCCTCGCCGCCGGTGTCGTCAGCCTCAGCTCGACATCGGTCGCCTGGGCGGACAACTCCAAGTCCGGCATCGCCGTCTACACGCGCCCGATCACGGCTTCCAAGAAGGGCGTCGCGTTTGGCACCTCGAAGTTGCTCGCCGAGTCGGGGTTCGTCACGGCGGACGCGAGCGCCTTCAGCCTGAGCCTTTCGGACGCCGGATCCGAGGTCGCCTACAGCGACTATCTGAAGCAGCCAGCGACCGACCCGATGGGCCTCGACCTCGACGACAACGGGAAGATCACGCGCTTCTCGTCGGTCGCCGGCTACTTCTCGTTCAGCTTGGCCTATAGCCCGACGGCCGGGCCTCAGGTGTCGGTGGCCGGGCACGACATCGTCTTCGAAACAGCGACCGACACCTTCATCCTCTACAACGCCTCGACCCATAAGAGCTGCACACTGCCCGCCAACGCCGCCTATGCCGTGGGCAACGGACCAAAGAAGGTAGAGATGGTTGAGGTGGCCACAGACGGCGCTGTGTACCAAGAATCGCCCGTCTGCTCGCCGAAGTCGCCGAAGCAAATCCTGCCACCGCTCAGCGACTCCGGCACCGTTTACAGCGTCGGCGGACTCGGAATCGCCGGCAACTACATCGGCTGGTCGTACTCGAGCTCCGCCGGCACGGTGGCGCAGTGGGTCAGCCGCAAGGGCGGCGGCGTCAAGAGCCTGAAGAACGAGAGCACCGTCATTGCCCTTGTGGTCTCCGCCACGGACATCGGCGTGACGACGTACTCCAACGGCGCCACTGCGCTGTACGGGGTGAGCCTTGCGAAGGGAACCGAAACCCTCCTCGCGACGGCGAGCTACGACCTCAGCGTCGGAAAGGGCGTGGCCGCGTGGATCAACCAGACCTCGTCGACGCCGTACGCAGGCAAGATATGAGCCGGTTGCCGTAACGACGCGGCCAAGCTGGCCGGCGCCTGAGATCGAAGGAGGTCAGGGTGGAGCCCCGGCACGCCGTGTTGTTTGAGCCGATCCGAATCGGACCGAAAACGCTGCCCAACCGGTTCTATCAAGTGCCGCACGCGTCGGGTTTCGGCGTCGCCGAGCCGCGCACGCAGGCGGCTTTCCGGGGGATCAAGGCCGAAGGTGGCTGGGGCGGGGTGTGCGTCGAGTACGCACCGGTTTCTCCCGACGCCGACGACAGCGGAGCCGTGTCGGCGGTGTTCTGGGACGACGAGGACGCCGCTGCGCTGCAGCCGACCGTCGATGCGGTGCACGCCTACGGGGCACTCGTGGGCATGGAGCTGTACCACGGCGGCTCGCACAACCCGAACGGAAAGTCCCGCGCGGTGCGAGTCGCGCCGAGCCAAGCCACGTCCGAGGTGCGATGGGCCGGCCTCGCAAAGGAGATGGATATCTCCGATATCAGGCGCCTTCAGCAAGCCTGGGTGGATGCCGCGCTGCGCGCTCGTGACGTCGGGTTCGACATCGTCTATGTCTACGGCGCCCACGGGTACCTGTTGACGCAGTTCTTCTCCTCACACACCAACCAGCGCTCCGATGGCTACGGCGGGTCGCTGGCGAATCGGGGTCGGTTCTGGCTGGAAACGCTCGAGAAGGTCCGAGACAGGGTGGGGGCGGACTGTGCGATAGCCACCCGGATCCCGGTGCACGGACGGGAAGAACTGCCGGGGATCGAGATCGACGAGATGGTGCAACTCGTCGAACTTGCCAACGATCTGGTCGATCTGTTCGACGTCAACGTCGGCAGCTGGCCAGAGGACTCCGGTACCTCGCGCTACTACCCCGAAGGACATCAACGCTCCTGGACTGATCAGGTTCGCCGGGCGACGCCGAAGCCGATCGTCGGTGTCGGCCGGTTCACGTCACCCGACCTGATGGCCGAGATCGTGCGATCCGGTTCTCTCGACATCATCGGTGCCGCCCGCCCGGCCATCGCCGATCCGTTCCTGCCCCGCAAGATCGCCGAGGGGCGCCTTGACGAGATCCGTGAGTGCACCGGGTCGAATGTCTGCATCGCCCGCGAGGAAGTGTCGAACCACGTCGGCTGCATCCAGAACGCCACCGCCGGCGAGGAGTACCGCCGAGGCTGGCACCCCGAGCTTTTCAAGCCTGCCACCAACGCCGACCGGGCGGTACTGGTCGTGGGTGCCGGACCGGCCGGCATGGAGTGCGCAATCGTGCTCGCAAAACGCGGCTTCGAGGCGGTGCATCTCGTGGAGGCTGCCCCGCAGGTCGGTGGCAGGCTTCGGTGGACACGGCGGTTGCCCACACTCGGCGACTGGGGACGGATCGTCGACTGGCGTGCGGTCCAGCTCTCCAAGCTCGGTGCCATCGCGGTCGTCACGGGGCGGAGGCTCGAAGCCGGCGACGTGCTCGACTATGGAGCGCAGATCGTGATCGTCGCCACGGGGTCGACCTGGCGCGGAGACGGAGTTCAGCCGCACCGGAGCGAGCCGATCACCGGGGCCGACGCATCCCTACCGTACGTTCTGACGCCCGAGCAGGTGATGCTCGACGAAAAGCGCCCAGCCGGGAAGCGCGTTGTCGTGTACGACACCGACGGCTACTACGTCGCCCCCGGCATCGCGGAGCTATTGGCCGGGGAGGGGCACGAAGTCCACCTGGTCACGACGTTTCCGGTGGTGTCGCCGGAGTCGGACGCGACGCTGGAAGGCGACTTCCTGCGCCGGCACCTGCACACCGAGGGGATCCACGTTCACCGAGGCATCACGCTCGATTCGGTAACTGGTGACGCCGTCGGCGGCCGAGACGAATTCGATCAGCCGTGGTTCCTGCCCGCCGACGCTCTCGTTCTTGTGACCCAACAGCGATCCGATGACGATCTGTACGGCGCCTTGATGGCTGACGCCGAGCTGTCGCGATCGTCCGGGATCGAGCATGTGTACCGGATCGGCGATGCCGTCGCCCCCAGACCGATCAGCGAGGCAATCTTCGACGGCCACCGGCTGGCGCGCGAGATCGACCAAGCCGATCCTTCGCAACCGCTGCCCTACCTGCGAGAGAGAGCCCGGATCGAGTCCTAGCGAGCGGCGCCGGACCGGCCTGAGCGCCGACGCCGCACAGGTCAGCGCTTGGCCGGCAGTGTCGAGGCGAAGATGCTGCGGTAGCGCGAGTCGTGGAAGAGCTTGGCCGTGAGCGTCTCGAACGGGACGAGCACCCAGATCCCTGCTGCGAGGAGGGC
>Ga0182018_10004590_pt1 | contig 11517 bp, 10 predicted proteins | sample 812P2MmetaG_FD_120490 | JGI IMG/M metagenome (GOLD analysis project Ga0182018, IMG submission 120490) | Permafrost microbial communities from Stordalen Mire, Sweden - 812P2M metaG | ecosystem: Environmental > Terrestrial > Soil > Wetlands > Permafrost | place: Sweden: Stordalen | collected...
GCCGCGGAACGGGGACGCTCGACGGCCTGGCGATCGCGCAAGCGATCTGCGAATTCTTAGTCGGTCTCGAAGAACAGTCGCCGCTCGTGCTTTTTGCGACGCACTTCCACGAACTTTGCGCGCTCGCCGAACACTGGAACGTCGTTGCCAACTATCATATCACCGCCGTCGAAAACACCGCCCGCGGCGGAGCCCCGGTCTTCTCTCATCGCGTACAGCCCGGAAGCTCTTCTCGATCGTTCGGCATCGAGGTGGCGCGCATGGCGGGATTGCCGGATGCAGTCATCGAGCGCGCGCAAGAGATTGCCGATGCGCTCTCGGGTGAAGCCGACATCGAAACGCGCGTGCCGCTGCGTAAGAAGATGCCAAAGCGCCCCGAACCCGAACGCCAGCTTTCCTTCCTCCAACACTGAGGGGTTGCCGAGAGGGGTCGCTAGCGGCGCACCGGAAGGGCGTTGGGGCTTGAGATCCTCGTCGAAACTTGTCCCGTTCTGCTTGGCAGTCGCGGTAATCACCGCGGCCGTTGCGGATCCCATCGTGGAGTTCGCTTCCAACGCCGGCTGGTTTGGTCCCGGAAACTTCACCGACCGAAGCAATCTCGACGTTTTTCCGGCGCTCGTGGTTGGCGTCGGAGTCCTCGCGCTCTATCTGATCGGGCGGGCGGGAGCAATCTTGGCGGGGACGGCGTTACCGCGCCGGATCGGCTCGCTTGTGCCGGCGATCTTCGTTCTGCAGATCGCTGCGCTGTACGTGATGGAGACCGCCGAGCAATTCGTCGTCGGCGGCCACGTGCTCGGTCCTGCGGTATGGCTGGGAGCTCCAATCTTCGCCAGTCTGGCGATCCACGCGGCGTTCTGCCTCGCGGTCACCTTTTGGATAGCGCGATCGGCGCGCGGGCTTGCGGTAACGACGCTGCGCGTCATTGCACTGATCAAAACTACTGCAAGTTTCGCAGCGCACGCGTTCGAGATTCTGCTGCCACGCCGCTGCGACGAATGCTCCTTCCGGCGACTCGTCCCAGTTCTCTGCCGAATCGGAGAACGCGCACCCCCTCTCCTACCAACGTAGCCCGTACGTCTTCGAGCCCGGTGTAGACGACACCGCGCCTGCTTTAACGCATTTTGGGAGAGAGGGTACATCGTATGTTTAGAAAGGCTTGGTTCCGCGTCGCCGCCGTTGCGGCCGCCGCTATCGTTTCGATCGCCGTTGCCGTCATCGCCGTTCGTGGCCCGATTCGTCAGCAAATCGTAACGCAGACGGCAAAGCGCTCGTTTGGGCAACTCAAATTGAATCTCTTGATTCTTGGCTACCAGGCGGACGAAGCGACGACCGATACGATCATCCTGGCGCATCTCGACGTGGGGCGGCGAACCGTTACGCTCGTGTCGATTCCGCGCGATACCTGGGTGCCCGTTCCCAAGCAGGGCCCCATGAAGATCAATGCCGCCTACGCGTTCGGGGGCGCTCATATGACCGCCCGCGTCGTAAGCCGGTTGTTAGGAGGCGCGTCGGTCGATGCAATTGTGGCATTGCAGCCCGAAGGCGCCGCCGCGATCGTGGATGCCATGGGCGGGCTCGACGTCAACGTCGACGAGAACATGGACTACGATGACGATAACGGCGACCTCCACATCCACCTGCAAAAAGGAGAGCAGCATCTCAACGGGGCGCAGGTCGCAGGCTACGTGCGATTCCGGCACGATCCCGCCTCCGACTTCGGACGCGTCAAGCGCCAACAAGCGGTGCTCAAGCTCCTGATCGATCGGTTGAGCGAACCGCAGAACTGGACGAAGCTACCGAACATCATGCGGCTCGCGAGAAAAGACATCAATACGACACTCAACAATCAGCAGCTCGTCTCCTTGTTGACGATCTACCGAGACGTCCCCGACGAAAACATTCGTTCCTTTACGCTCCCAAGCAAGGCCGGGTGGGTCGGGGATGCGTCGGTCGTCTTTGCCGACCAGCGCTGGGCTAAATTGATCGGCGCGGTACTCTTCGGTAAAGGCGATCCACCGCAAGACGAAGTCTTGGTCGCCAACGCGACCGGCAATACGGCGTTCGACGGAACGCTGATCGGTGCGCTGCGCGGCGCCGGCTGGAACGTGCCGACCTTCGTCGACGAGAAGACGAAACCCGCGACCGTCGTTATCGGCGCAACGCCGGCGGCTGCAAGCCTGGCGCACGTGTTTGCGACAACGATTCATCCGGGAAGCAAGACGGCTCTGGTTATCGGCGCCGATCTTGCTCCCGACACCGAATAGGTATGCCTATGTCATCCTGAGCCCTCCCGGTGTCATCCTGAGCCCTCCCGGTGTCATCCTGAGCTTGTCGAAGGATGACTTAGCCGCTTGGGCTCGCGAGCCAGCCTTATCACCACGTCATGGTTCGACAGGCTCACCATGACACTGGGGAGTTACTAGCTGCCGAGCGCCGGGAAGACGATCTGCGCCGTCGATATCAAAGTGAGCGCGCCCACGATGATGACGGTGGCCCAAGCGATGATGTTAAAGAGCGGCGAGTTGGTCCAGCGCCCCATCAAGCGCTTGTTATTGATCAGCAGCAGCATCAGAACGAGCACGATCGGCAGGAGCACGCCGTTGAGTACCTGGGAGTAGAAGATGATTCCCAGCAGCGGCGCACCGGGAATGATTACGGTCCCGGCGCCGATAACGATAAGCGCGAGATAGAAGCCGTAGAAGACCGGAGCTTCAGAGAAACGATTGTCGACGCCGCGCTCGAAGCCGAAGGCTTCACAGACGTAATAAGCGGTGGAAAGCGGCAGGATCGAGGCCGTGAAGACGGCCGCATTGAGCAGCCCCAACGCGAAGAGCAGAGCGGCGAACTTTCCGGCAAGCGGTTCCAGCGCGACCGCGACGTCCCCGACGTCGTGCACGACGATCGGATGAGCGGCATGGATATTGTGAATGTAGATGGTTGCCGCGCACGAGACGATGATAAAGTACGCGATTACATCGGTCCATATGCCGCCCGTCACGACGTCGAGGCGTGAATAGCCGTAGTCTCCTTCGCGAATCCCTTTTTCGACAACCGCGGCCTGGATGTAGAACTGCATCCAGGGAGAGATGGTCGTTCCGATGACCGCGATAACCATCAGGACGTAGGCCTTCGACGCCTGAATATGCGGTACGATGCTCTGGTGCAAGACGTCGTGCCAAGCGGGATGGACGACGAAAGCGCTGACGATGTATGCAACGTAGACGAAGCAGAAAAAGAAGAAGATCCGTTCGAGCAGCTTTGCGCTTCCGCGCGTTACGGTCATGAAGACGAAGACCGCCGCGGCGGCCACCAGCGCGATCTTGAAGGCCTCGAGGTTGGGAACGTGCAGGTAGCCGCCGAAGATCGGCGCCGACGACGCGACGCCGGCGAACTCCGTGGCCGTATTGCCGATGTCGCCGAGGACGAAGAGCAGAAGGCACCAGAAGGTGACCCTCACCCCGAAGTTCTCGCGAATGAGGTCGGCCAAGCCTTTGCCGGTCACCGCCCCCATCCGCGCGCACATCTCCTGTACCACGACGAGTGCAACCGTGATGGGCACCAACAGCCAGAGCATCGAGTAGCCAAACTGCGCGCCGGCTTGCGAGTAGGTGAGGATGCCGCCGACGTCGTTGTCGGCATTTGCCGTGATAATGCCCGGCCCCACGATCGAAAGGAACATGATGATGGAACGAAAGACGTTCGGTCTCACAAAGCGGCCGGCGACGATTTCGGTGCTCATAGGCTGACCTTCTGATCGACGATGAAAGCGGTCCCTCGCATCGTCGGGGGCGGGCCATAGGGAATCGAAGGTAAGCCCGTCAGCGCGTATCGTCTTCCTTCGACGAGTAGCGCCGTGTTGGTTCCCGTCGCGAGCTGGACGCCGGCGAAGCCGACGCCGTAGATTGCGTCGACGGGCGTGATCGCCCACCGTCCGATCGTCTCGTAGCGACCGTAGCCGCCGACTGCGAGCAGCTTGCGGCTAAAGTGATGCGCCCAGCTCACGACGACTTGCGGCGAGCGTGTTTCGACGACATCCAACGGCTGGCCGGGGTCCGCATCGCGATTGAGATAATCCTCGACGCCGTCGAAGGCAAAGTCGTCACTGGGAAGATGCCAGGCCACGTAGAGTCCGAGCTGGCGGTCGTGGCCGATCGTGCCGAATCCATTTTGCTGCAAGAGGAAGAAGCCGTCGACGAAGCCCACCTGCGACGCGTTCGCCTCGGTTTCGGGTATGAGCTGCCGCCAGTCGCCGTAGCTCGCGTGCATTTCCAGGTACTTACTGTTGTGATCGTACTTGAAATGAAAGCCGGCCCGGTTGGCGCCGATGACGCTGTTGTCGACGAGCTGGTAGGTTGATTTCAGCCACACGCCGGGCCACGACCAGGCCACGCTCCAGATGTTCTCGGGGATGCCGTAGGGCAAGATCATCGTTGCGTAGGTCGGGTCGAAACGATGAAACTCCAGCGTTGCCACGTCGTCCCCAATGTGACGCGCCAGGCTGAAATGCTCGTAATTTCCAAAATGCGACGTGCCGGGTTCGGTCACCAACCCGGCGTCGTACCAGGCGCGCCCGAGCTCCGCCAGCGCATCCCAACCTTTGAGAGGATGAAAGAAGGCGCGGGCTCCCGAGATCGTTTGCTCTTGATTTGCCAACTCGCTCGTGTAGAGGCGCCCCTGGGTCCCGTAATGGATGTCCTGATCTACGCCGAAGAAGCTCGTGGTCAAGATGGGGTCGCCGGTCGTCCAGAGATGCGCGACTTGAACGGAAAAGCGTCCGACGTCTCCCCGATCTAAGACGAGGGAGCCCATCGTCAAACGGACGTTCGTATTTGGGAGTGACGGCAGCAGCGCGTCGGTCAACTCCATCGAAAGCCCCCCTCGATGCCAGTACCCGTCGGCGCCGAGCAACGGCAGAGATGACGGAGCGGCCGTCCAGTCTTTGATCGACGGCATGCCTGGACCGAGCGTCTCCGCGGTTTGCACGCCCAGACTCGGAACGGCATCGGTTAGCGGCGGGGGCGCGAAGACGAACCGGTCGCTCTGCATCAAGTCAAAATAGCCGCCACGAACCCTCCAGCTGGAATCCGCCGCGCCAATCGATGCGCCGAGTAAGCTCGCGCTCGCGACGCTTGCATCGTCTTGGCCCGCGTGGGTCGGAAAGAGAATTTCATACGGAACGTTTCGAGAAAGGCCGTGATCGTTCAGGTTGGGGATCAACGGTTCGCCCCAATAGAGCGCGTTGGTCGTGCTGCCACTCAAGCCGCCGATTCCGAAGGTCGCGCCGAAGTCCAGACCGGTTGCGTGGTAGGTGCCGGAGATTTCGTATTGCGCGATGCCCGCGACTCCCGGCGTCACCGGCGCGCCGGTGAACCAGTCGTACGGCGACATCGGCGAGATGGGCGAGCCGTTTGCAAACCCAGGCCCCTCTGGAGGCGTAATTCCGCGCCCATCGGTCGCCTGGTCGACGAAGACGTTGGAGCCGCTAGCCTTCAGGTCGAAACGCGGAGTCGGCGCCGCTGAAGGCGACGGCGAGGCTGCCGGCATCGCCGCGATTTGGATCGTCGCCACCAGCATCGCAGCAAGCACGGCAAATCACCCTTGTCCGTCTAATCGACGAGAGAGCGCCAGTAGCTAAAGGTGTACGTGGGATTGCTACCCTGGTTCGCCCGCAACGTATCGTCGTGGAACGCAGTCTTTCCGCGCGCCGCCCGATTGATCGTTAAATCGAGCAGAAATGCCAGAACTCTTTTCATGACATATACCTCCTGTTTTCTTATGCTCTGCCGCGCCGATCGGACGGGCGTAGCAGGAATACGCGGCTCATCGCGAGCCGGTGCGATCGACTACTAGGTCCGTCGTCCATGGCCAGACATCACCCCCTTCCGCTACCAAACAAAAAAAACCGTCGGTGCTCCTCGCAGGCCGACAGCTTGAGAAATTCATGCGCTATTCCCCGCGCATTCTCCCCTCACTGTCGAGCTTTAGCACTGCACAACGTAGAGGTCCGGGTGGCCTCAGCCGCATTAGATTCCGCCTTGATTCGGCGGGATCTGGTCACCCGTTGGGGTCTCTCGACCTTTCCGGGCAGCGGCATCTCTTCGTGCAGACGCCTCACCTAACGAAGGAATCCTCAACTAGGATACTCGGGTGAGAGGCTTTGTCAACCCCGCGAATGCTCTACTCCCTGCTGGGACGCAAGTGGACCGTTCGCGAATCTAGCAGGCGTGGCTGCCATTCGCGAGCTCGATGCGGTGACGATCGGTCAGATTGCCGCCGGAGAGATTATCGAACGTCCCGCGTCGATCGTCAAAGAGCTGGTGGAGAATGCCGTCGACGCCGGGGCCACTCGCATCGCCGTCAACATCGAACGAGGCGGCCTCGATCTCATCGAAGTTATCGACGACGGAACGGGCATCGCGAGTGCAGACTTAGCATTGGCGATTCGACGCCATGCGACCAGCAAACTCAACGTCGCGTCCGAGCTGGAATCGATCGCGACGCTGGGCTTTCGCGGCGAAGGTTTGGCCTCGATTGCCGCCGTTTCGGATCTCGAAATCGTTTCGCGCGAACCCGGCTTCCCGGTCGGGGCGCGCGTTGGCGCGCATGCCGAGGAAGTGCGCGCGATCGAACCCGCGGCGGCGCCGGCCGGCACGCAGGTCCGGGTTCGCTCGCTCTTTGAAAGGCTGCCGGTCAGGCGTGAGTATCTTCGCGCGCCGAGCGCGGAGTTCAATCGCAGCTCCTCGTGGCTTTCGAGTTTCGCACTTGCGTATCCGCAGATCACCTTCACGCTGCGCCACGACGGGAAAGACGTTTGGGTCATGCCGGCGACCGAACAAGAGCACGAGCGGCTTGCCATGGTTTTCGGCGCGCAAGCCGCGAAAACTCTGCTACCGCTCGATGGAGCTCCGGCCCGGATGCTCGATGGCACGCTGCACGGCTTCGTTAGCGAACCGGGACGCGATCGCCCCGATCGGAGAATGCAACTGCTTTTTGTCAACGGGCGCCTCGTGCGTGGAGTTCCCCTTGCCGGCGCCTGGACCAGCGGCTATTCCACGTTTACCATGATGGGGCGCCATCCGTACGGCGTGCTCTTTCTGGATTTGCCCGCCGACCACGTCGACTCCAACGTCCATCCGACAAAGTACGACGTTCGCTTGCGTTACGCTTCGCAAGTCTTCGACGCCGTCCGGCGCAGCATCGCCGCAACCTTGAAAGAGCATGCCCGCGGGAGGTTTTCCGAACAGACCGGCAGTGCGCCGAGCGTGAGTATGCCCGCCGGCTCGGCGAGCGCGGCCATATCGCTCTTTGCTCCGGCGCCGGACGATAGCAATCAGCAGGATGTCGATCGCCTGCGTATTCTCGCGCAGCTCCATCGCACGTTCATCCTCGCTAGCGACGGCGAAGCGTTGTTGCTGGTCGATCAACACGCGGCGCACGAGCGCATCGCGTACGAAGCGATCGTCACGGCTGCCGCACAGCGGACTCCAAGCGAACCACTGCTGGTGCCGCAGATCGTCGAGCTCGATGCGGCGCGAAGCGCGGCACTCGACCGGGCGCTCGAAGCACTGCGCGAGGGTGGCCTCGAGATCGAAGCCTTCGGCGAGCGAACCTATCGCATCGTCGCAACCCCCGCAGGCTATGCGTCCCGCAACTTCGATTTGGGCGGAATGCTCGACGATCTGAGCGAGGATCCAAAGCAACGTGACGTTCGCGAGCGCGTTTGGGCTACGCTCGCGTGCCACAGCGTCACGGTCGCCGGCGAACCCCTCGCACCGCAGGAGATGTCCACGCTCGTCGAGCGTTTGCAGCGCTGCGCGAATCCCATGCATTGTCCGCACGGCCGTCCGACGATGGTGCGTTTGAGTCCCGATGAGATTGCGCGCATGTTCAAGCGTGTCTGACGGCGTCTTGATTCTAGCGGGCGCGACGGCGAGTGGAAAGACGGAGATCGCGCTCGAGCTCGCGACGACGTACGGTGCGGAGATCGTCGGAGCGGATTCTCGGCAGATCTATCGCGGGATGCCCATCGGCACGGCCGCGCCCACGACGGAGGAGATGGCGCGCGTGCCGCACCATCTCGTCGCGTTTCTCGATCCGACCGAACGCTACTCGGCGGCTCGTTACGCAAGCGACGCGCTTGCCGCGATTCGCGATATCATAAAGCGCGGAAAGCGCGCGATCGTCGCCGGGGGAACCGGTTTTTATATTCGCGCGCTGCTCGGAGGGATCGACCTCGCGCCGCAGCACGACGAAGCGCTGCGAGAACGGCTCGCGCGAGAAGCTCAGCTTCACCCGGCGGAGTTTCTGTACGGATGGCTCCAAAAGCGCGACGCGTCGCGCGCGAGGGCAATTCATCCCAGCGACGGCTACCGGGTGCTTCGCGCGCTCGAGATCGCGCTCGCGCAAACCTCGGCACCCTCTTTTCCGGAGCCGGCACGTACGTTGCGCGGCGAGGGACTCGGATCGCTTCTCGTCTTTCTCGATCTGCCGCAGGCCGAAATCGACCGGCGCATCGCGGCGCGGACGGGGCGAATGTTAGCTGCAGGATTGTTGGACGAGGCCGAGCGCATCGGCGAGGCTGCCGTCGCCGCCAACGCGGTCGGCTACCCGCAGGCACTCGCCTATCTCCGCGGCTGGAGCACGATCGCCGAACTGCGCGCATCGCTCGAGCGAGCGACGCGGCGCTACGCTCGGCGCCAGCGCGCGTGGTTTCGCAGCGAGGCCGATACGTTCTGGTGCACGCCTGACGCGCTGCACGAGCAGGTACGGGAAAAGCTCGGCTGGTCTGCGAAGCGCGTTTGAAATGAAGGTGACCAAGATGCACGGTGCGCGAAACGATTTCGTAATCGTCGATCGGCGTAGCGACGGGCGCGCCGGCCTCGTACGCTTCGCGAAATGGGCTTGCGATCGCCGAGCGGGCATCGGTGCCGATGGCGTTATAGCGATCGAGCCGTCGACCGTCGCGGATGCACGCATGCGAACGATCAATGCCGACGGAAGCGAAGCGGAGATGTGCGGCAACGGAATCCGCTGCGCGGCGCGCTGGCTCGACGAAGCGGGAGAAGGAGGGAGTGTCACCTTTGAAACGGAGGCGGGCTTAATTCCGACCGAGATCGTGTCGCGCGGAGCCGAATATGCGGTTCGCGTAGCGATGGGCCAGCCACGGATTACGCCATCAGTCGAAGGGTGGTTCGTCGAACTTGGGAATCCGCACGTCGTGCTCGTGCGGTCGAGCGTTGAGGGTGTGGATCTCGAAAGCATCGCCGAGGAGTTTCAAAAGGACTCGCGATTTCCAGACGGCACGAACGTGCACGTCGTTGCGTTGGAGGGTCGGCGAGCGATTCGCGTCGCGCATTGGGAACGCGGGGTTGGCTTGACGATGGCGTGCGGTACCGGCGCCGTTGCGTGCGCGGCGGTTGCGATCGCGAACGGGACGGCTACTTCACCGATTGAGGTTCTTGTGCCGGGCGGACGGCTGGTGGTCGAATGGGATGGCACCGGCAACGCGTATCTCACCGGGCCGGCCGTGCGCGTTTTCGATACGGAAGTCGAACTCGACGATGAACTTGCGCCGTGAACGCTTCGACGTCGCGCTCGCGTCGTGCGATGGCGGGGGGCGAATCTCGTACGATCCGAGCGTCGTTCCGCTGGCCGACGCCGGCATCGTTCGCGAGGCGCTCCGCGACGAGCTGATTCCGGCGCCGCAGAGCACGCTTGAGATGCTGCTTCCAGGACGCCGTCCGCTGACGACGATTGGGCCCATCTCCGGCCGCAATGCGCTCGCGGTTGCGCTACCTGCCGGCTACACGCGGCTGCTCGTGCCCGCCTATGCAACGCAGCGCAACGCGCCGGCGTTGCCGCTCTTCGGTTACACGTTCGCCTGTGCCGTGGACGACCGTTTGTACGTGGCCGCGATGAAGACCGACGAGAGCGACGATTGGAAGCCGCGCCGCTTTAAACGCGGCGAACTGGAAGGGCTGATCGAGGCGCGGATCGCGAACGGGCCTCGCAACGGCGTACTCGAGCAAGTGGCGCTCTGCTCGCGTGAGTACGGCTGCTTCACCGCGCAGAACGTCTTCCTCGAACGGGGGGAAGCCGCGTTGCCGGTTTCGCCGAAATGCAATGCCCGCTGCATCGGCTGCATCTCCGAGCAAGAGGCGGAGACCGGCGTGCCATCTCCGCAAACGCGCATCGCCGAGGAAGTCGCGGCCGAGGAGCTCGCGGTCGTGGCCATTCATCATTTGGAACGCGTGGAAGACGGAATTGTCTCCTTCGGCCAAGGATGCGAAGGTGAGCCACTGCTGCGCTCGATCGCCATCGCCCGCGCCATCGAGCACATTCGCGCGCGCTGCGCGAACGGAACCATCAACTTGAACACGAACGGCAGTCAGCCGGCGTCGCTGGGGCGCTGCATCGACGCTGGATTGCAGGCGGTTCGGATCAGCCTCAACTCGTTTCGCCCTAACGTCTACGCCGCGTATTACCGTCCGCAGGGCTACGGACTCGACGACGTGTTCGACTCGATCCGATTGGCGGTGGAACGCGGGCTCGCCGTTAACCTCAACCTGTTGACGCATCCCGGCGTCACCGACGACGAGGAAGAGGTTGCGGCCGCGGACGCGTTCTTGCGCGCGACGCCGGTCGCGATGGTGCAGACTCGCACGCTCAACATCGATCCGGCGCGCTACTTCGAAGCCGTCGGCCGTCCGCGTGCGCCTTTAGGCATGCGGCGCGCAATCGAGGCGATTCGAGCGGTCACGCGCGTGGGAAATTTCACGCACACGCACTAAGGGAGCGCTGATTCATCCGGCGCTTCGTCGGGCAGTCCTTATGCTTTCGAGCGAGGCCAGCGGCATGCGTACCATACGATGAGCGACGTCAACATGATCTCAATGATTCCAAAGAAAATGTAGAATGCCCAGGCGCTCAGGAAATTGGTAAGATTGATTAGCGTGTAGAGTATGCCGAGAATTGCGTTCAGCCAGCGATTCGGGTTAGGTTTTAATGCAAGTGACAAGAAAATCATCACGGCCGGGATCGCGAGGACCGCGGCAACTGCCAGCAAGACTCCTTGGGTAGCAGGCCCAAGCGGACCCATCCTTCCCTGGAGCATCCCTTGCAGCGCTCCCGTCCGGTAGAGCCCAAAATAATCGGCGTAGATGTAGCAGAACATCACGCTCGTCCACAAGGCGGCGAGCTTGATCTTTACGTCGATCTTGAGGTCGTCGAGCGATCCGGCGCCGTTTATCGTACGCAATGCGATGTCTCCCTACTCCATCGATCTCCGGGCGCCTTGACGTACGTTTCGAAAACGTAGCGCCACGGAATCGTGAACGGGAAGATTACCCAAACGAGCGCGCAGGCTTTGATGGTCTCCCACGTATCGGGGTCGACTTGATGCGCCGTCCATAGCGGCAGCGCAAAGAAGAGCAGCCAGATCGTTTTCCAGGCCAGCTCGAAGAAGAGCACCGGCAACATCTTGAGGGGATAGCGAAGGCCCATCAGCATGAGCGGCGC
>Ga0182018_10004592_pt1 | contig 11517 bp, 10 predicted proteins | sample 812P2MmetaG_FD_120490 | JGI IMG/M metagenome (GOLD analysis project Ga0182018, IMG submission 120490) | Permafrost microbial communities from Stordalen Mire, Sweden - 812P2M metaG | ecosystem: Environmental > Terrestrial > Soil > Wetlands > Permafrost | place: Sweden: Stordalen | collected...
CTGAGGTCGACAACAGATGGGCGATGAGAGCGAAGATCTCCATGATTGCGGCGAACATGACCGCCTATTCGAGCATTCGCAAGCCTGCACTTGAGCCGCCAGAGCCGATAGAATTGGAATTCGCCAGGGACACGTCAGTATTGCGACCAACGCGGAAATAAACAGGAGCAAGCCGAGTTGCGAAAGGTCCGATGTCATGGAAAAATTTCCCAAGTTCGGCGCTTTTTGAGATACAGCCCGGCACTCGGCAAGAATGATAATGTTCGCTTCTGGCGGGGCGGGGCTTTGCGATTCGGATACTGTACATCGTCAGGGGGTTGCGGTAGCGCGACGATGCGGTCGGACTCTGTGCGAGCACCTCCTGTTCACAAGCGTCGGCTCTCGTTCGGACTAGGAAGGAAGTCCCACACCGAGACCCTTGACGCGAACTATCCGCGACGAGCCCGGTATCGGCATCGGCGTAATCGATCAAATAGGAAAAGACTGCACGCTGCAGGTGATCGGTCAGCGCCTCATCCGAAAGCTGCGCCAAATTGCCTATCTCGCTCAACTCGAGAAATGTATTGCGGCGACCGATTGCGGGGACATTGACACTTCAATGCTCAACGTACCGGTCTTCTCTTCGATCGGAAGCGGTTCGCTCTGAAGCTGCGACGAGTTCTTGAGCTCATCGACGGCCGCGGCGTTCAAATATTCAGGCACGCCCAGTTGTTCCCAGTGACGCTTGGCATTGGCGTGCTCAAGGTCGATCCGCTGAATGGATGCTATCGTTGTGGACGTGGCGGATTTGAGTGCGAAGGTAACGTGCTCCGTTTTGATCGGGTGACGCGGCAGCGCGAAGTTCGTCAGCACGAGCGTGGAACGCTGGTCACCGCACACAAACCATGCATCGACGGTTTCATGGTCACCTTTCACCGGCAGCATTTGCGTGCCCAGTTCATGCAGCAATTGGAAAGCGCGGTAGGCGGGTTTGGCAATACCGTGAATATTCAGCAGTCCGAAGCCGCCCTGGAACGGTACCGAAGGGAAATAGTTTTCCTCGAAGATATCCGAAAACGTCCAATAGCTGTATCCCTGAACTAGCCCGCTGGCTTCAAGGACGGTTTTGACAATGAACGCAGCAGCATACGGGTCGTCATGCATCGGATCGCGTGGATTTGAGGATGTGCACCACTCCGTATAATAGACTGGCAGGTCGCCAGCCTTCTTTCGCACATCGCGGGTCTGTTCGCGCAGGATGCTGCGCGTACTGTCCGCCAGTTGCGTCACGGTGTCGTCACCCGGCTTGCCGAACGCATCCGTGGGATAGTGATGCGTGCTGATGAAATCGATCGGCACGTTGTTCGTTTTGCAGAAATTCCGGAAATCGTCGATCCAGGCATTGGCCGCGGTCGCCGGGCCGCCGACCTTCAGCATCTTGTCGACGCCCTTGATGGCCTCCGCGGTGTAGCGGTACAGCTCGAAATAGTCGCTCTGCTTTCCGCTGCCGAACGCCCTCAGGTTCGGCTCGTTCCAGACCTCGAAGAACCATTGCCGCACTTCGCCCAATCCGTAGCGCTCCACCCAATGGCTCACGAGCTTTCTGATCAGAACGGCCCATTGCGAATAGTCCTTTGGACGCGTGACATTGGCGCGATAGTGAAAAATTGTTTGATCGCCCGAGGACAGGATGGACGGCATAAAACTCAGTTCAACAAAGGGCTTCATGCCGATCGAGAGAAGAAAATCGAAAATCTGGTCGGCGTTGAAAAAGGAGTAGAAAAACTTGTCGCCCTCGCCAACGAGCGTACCCATGTCATCGTCCAAAATGCCGTGAAAGCGAACATGCTGCATGCCAAGCTCGTCATGAACCCGCTTCAGTTGTGCTTGCCAATCGGCGCGCAAAGCGAGCGTTGCGTGGCCGCTGCCGACCGTATGTTCCCAGAAATGTGGAAAGTCCGTGACGCACCCGCTTAGGTCGCTTGAGAACGTAGTCGTCACAATAGGCGATCCTTGATTCGGTACGCTGCACGCAGCGCGTTGGCGATGATTGTCAGCGTGGGATTGACCGCCCCGATCGACGGAAAGAAGCTGGCGTCCGCGATATAAAGGTTGTCGAGTTCGTGCGCCTTGCAATCGAGGTCGAGGACCGAGGTCGCGGGATTGAGACCGAAGCGGGCAGTTCCGACCTGGTGTGCCGTGCCCCCGATCGGAATGTCGCTTCCCAAGTACAGACTGCGCTCCAGCAGCATCGAATGTGCGTCGGCTTTGCTAAGTATTTGCTTGAGCTTTTTCTTGAGCCGCTGATGCGCTTCCATATTGCCTTCGGTGACGTCCAGAACGACGCGCTTGCCGTCATATCGAATACGATGCTCTGGCCGCGGCAAATCCTCGCTCGACAGCCAGAAATCCATTGAGTGACGCGCCATCTCGTCGAATGGCATTTGCGGCACCCACCCCAGCCAACTCGGCAGCGCTTCGCCCCTGATCTGTGCGCCATGGGACGTGGCACACATCTGTACGAAGCCGAGGGGATAGTCCCAGTCGTTCGACCCGAAGTAGAAGTCCGAGATAGCCGGCGTCTTCTGAAATACCGTGTTGTTGGGCTCGCGCATCAGAGCCATCAAGACGGACTGGTTGTGACGCATGTAGTTGCGCCCTACTTGGCCAGAACCGTTGGCGAGACCATTGGGATGTTTGTCGTTTGCGGAACGCAGGAGAAGCAGCGCGGACGATAGCGCCCCGCAAGCCACATTACGTTATCGGCCGAGTAGTGCTCTTCGCCGCCGTTGCGCGTCACGGCGACGTCCGTGATGGTGCTGCCGTCGGCGTCCGTTCCGAGCGTGGAGACATACGCGCTGGTCAGCAATGTCAAATTGGAATGCAACTTGAGCGTCGGATCGACGCACATGACCTGCGCGTCGGCCTTGCCGTTGAGAAGGCAGGGAAAACCGTCGATCGCGTCGCAACGGATACAGGTACTGGACGGCGTGACTTTGCCGTCCTTCTCGTCGAGAGGAATGCCGAGCGGCAGATGAAACGGGTGTAGACCGTCGCTCACCAGAGCATCGTGCAGCGCCTGGATGCGCGGCTCGTGCGAATCAGGCGAATAGGGAAAGGGATCACTTGAAGGCGGCTCGCCCGGACCCTCGCCACGTTGGCCATGAACGTGAAACAGTCGCTCGGCCTCGTCGTAATACGGCTCAAACACCTCATACTTGAGAGGCCAGGCGGGAGAAATACCGTCCTTATGTCGGACTTCGTCGAAATCGCGCTCGCGCATTCGAAAGAGCGCTGCGCCATAGACCTTTGAATTGCCGCCGACATAATAATGCAGGCCGGGATGAAAGCTCTCGCCATCCTTGCCGTACCAGGTCTCGTCCGCCTGATAGGCGCCGTCCACGAACACCGTCTGAGAATCCCAATTCGCACGCGAACGTGGCAGATAATCCCCACGCTCAATCAGCAGAACGCGTTTGCCGGTTGGTGCGAGGCGCTGCGCGGCGGACGCACCGCCCGGCCCGCTTCCGATAATGACGACGTCATAGTGTGTCGCCATCGCCGTCAACCATTGGTCGAGAAGCCCGGGTAGAGCGTCATGCCGCCGTCAACGAAAAGCGTGGTGCCGACGACGTAATCGGAATCGTCGGATGCTAGCCAAACGGCGGCCCGTGCGATGTCTTCGGGCAGGCCGATCCGGCCATAGGGGATCAATGTCAACAAACTCTTGAGCGCCTCTGGTGTATCCCAGGCGGAGGTATTTATCGGCGTCTGTATCGCGCCGGGTGCGATGCCGTTGACGCGGATGCCCTTGGGCGCGAGCTCCTGTGCCATGCTTTCCATCAGAAGTTTGATACCGCCTTTCGAGGTCGCGTAATTCGCGTGACCTGCCCACGGAATCACCTGGTGCACGGAACTCATGCAAATGATTTTTCCAGCCGCGCGCGACACGGACGGAACAACGCCCCGGCGCAGAAACTCTCGTATGGCCGACCGCGCACACAGAAATTGGCCGGTCAAATTGACGGCGAGCACTTTGTTCCACTTTTCTAGAGTCATGTCGGCGAAAGCGGAGTCGCGTTGCAAGCCGGCATTGTTGACGAGAATGTCGATCGTTCCGTACTCGCGTACGACGCGGTCGAACATTGCTTCAACTTGGTCTTCCGCGGAAATGTCAGCTCTTTGCGCTATAGCATTGCTGCCGGAGCGGCGGATTTCATCCACCACCGCGTTCGCGGCGTCGTCGCCCTCGACATAATTCACAACCACGTCGGCGCCCGCCGCGCCAAGCGCGATCGCGACGCCCTTGCCGATGCCGGAGTTGGCCCCGGTTACGAGCGCTTTCTGTCGGGCCAATGGCTTGTGATCGGACATGGGTTGATAGTCTTGGACTGTCGGAGGAAGCGAAGCGCATGCGTGACCGCGCTACTGCGGCAGCTGCAACTACATAAAACTCGTGCAAGCCACGAAGGTTCCGACTGTTTTTATTAAATCGCGGGAAGGTTCAAGGGCCCGAGGTAGGGTAATTTCGCACCATTTGGTCGCCCGAACGTATATCTTTGAGAGCGCGACCTTCCATTTACCAAACGATCTGCCATTGCCGTGACCAAAACTGATCAGAAACAGCATGTCGTCATTATTGGCGCCGGCTTCGCGGGCGTGCAAGTGGCGCGCGGGCTCGGCGCTGCTGGTGTACGTGCGACGCTGCTAGAGCAGCAGAACTATCATTTATTCCAGCCGCTTCTCTATCAGGTTGCAACGGCGGCCTTGTCGCCGGCGGACATCGCGGAACCTGTGCGAAGGATGCTGCGACGCTTTGCCAGTATTGAAGTGCTTTTGGGGGAGGTGACAGGCATTGACGTCGCTCTGCGCCGTGTGGCTCTCGCGGATGGCAATTCCATTTCTTACGGCATTTTGGTGCTCGCGGCTGGCGCGACACACGCCTACTTCGGTCATGACGAATGGGCCGAGTTCGCCCCCAGTCTGAAGTCCATCGCCGACGCGCGCAGAGTGCGATCCCGGTTGCTTCTTTCGTTTGAACACGCAGAAATGAGCGACGACCAGGCCGAACGCAAGCGTTTAATGACGTTCGCGGTCATTGGTGGCGGCCCCAGTGGCGTCGAGCTCGCAGGGGCTATCGCGGAGCTGGCGCGGTATACGCTTGCGAAGGATTTTCATCGTATCGATGCAAAATCGACCACCGTTCTTCTTTTGGAAGCGGGCCCGCGAATACTCCCCGCCTTTCCCGAGGAACTCGCGCGCTACGCGCAACGCAAGCTGGAGAGCTTGGGCGTAACGGTTCGGGAAAACTGCGCGGTCAAGGATATATCACAAGTTAGCGTCATGGCGGGCAATGACACCCTACCGATCGGCGTTGCAATTTGGGCGGCTGGTGTGGAGGCATCGTCGGTCGCAAAAATGCTAGGCGTAGCTACTGACAAGAGCGGACGGGTAAAGGTCAATGGCGATCTCTCCGTGCCGGGCTTGCCAGATGTCTACGCGTTGGGCGACGTCGCGCTGGTTCTGGACACGGCCGGCAAGCCTCTGCCTGGGCTTGCGCAAGTGGCTAAGCAGGAAGGCTATTATCTTGGACGGTCGCTCGTAAGAAAAATTCTTGATGGCGCTGCGACGCCGGACTTCGAGTTCCACAATCGCGGCAATGCAGCGATCGTGGGGCGGCAGTGCGCCATATTTGACTTCGGACGGTGGCGCCTGAAGGGCATGTTCGCGTGGCTCTTGTGGGCACTCGTCCATATTTATCTCCTGGCGGATTTTCAGCATCGCCTCCTGGTCGCTGTGCAATGGCTTTGGCAATACGCGACCTACGATCGTGGGGCGCGGCTGATCGTGGAGCCTATGCGGCGTGCGCGCTGCGACCGCGCACCGGGTGGAAAGTAGGGTTTTGTTTGCGGTTCGTGCGTTGGAGGAGGCACCCGATGCTCAGTGTCCTGATCGAGTTCGCCCTCCAGCGCGCTGGACAAGGTCCTGAACTTCAACTTGGCGGTCGACCAGGCATCTTTGGCGATTCCGAAACGGGTGTTCGCGAGCCTTCTGATCGCCGGCGGTTTCTTTGTTGAAGTCTCTATGTCGCTTGCGCTTCTGACGGGGGTCGCCGACCGACTGGCGGCACTGATCCTGGCCGGTTACTGCCTGCTCACGGCGCTGTTGTGGAAGCAGTTCTGGACCAAGCCGGACTTTCGGCTGAAGGGTGCAAGCAACGGCAGGGATGTTTTCTGGGACTTTCTGAAAAACGCGGCACTCGCCGGGGGCTTTCTTATCCTAGCCTTCGGACCCAACGGTTCAGGTGTTCAACAATTTCTGCATCACCCTCTTGCGTCGTCGCAACCCTACGCAACTATTCGGAGTGGAATCCAATGAGCGCGAAGCCGACTATACGCTATTGGCATCTGTGGACGGACGCCGAAGGTGTGAGCCGCCAGACACAATGCGCGATGACGGAGTTCGATCTGAAATCAATAAAGCCGCCCGCCGATCCGCAGTGGCAGGGCAAAAGACTAAGCGGGCAGATGACAATTCTTGTCACCGTTCTACCTATCGGCTGGATCGGCACTTGGCACGAGAATCCCAAGCCACAATGGATCGTCCCGCTCTTCGGACGTTGGTTCGTCGAGTCGATGAACGGAACACGCGTCGAGATGGAGCCGGGCGAGCTGTCCTTCGGCGGTGACCAGAATTGCCGAGAGGTAGACGGTAAGCTGGGCCATCGCTCCGGAACGGTGGGCGATGCACCTGCCGTTTTGATGGTTATTCAGCTCAAGCGTGGGCCCGCGCCGTTCTCTCCATGCGAATCCGGTGAACTTATGAAGGGCGTCGACGTTATCGATCCTAGATTCGCCCATTACGTCCTCGACAATGCGCCGCTCGAGGAACTCGCCGGGGGGTTTCGCTGGATCGAGGGACTTGTCTGGATGGGTGACGCGAAATGCCTGCTGTTTCAGGACCTGCCGCGTGACCGCACTATGCGCTGGATCGAAGACGCCGGCGTGTCGATCTATCGCGCGCCATCGGCTTACGCCAATGGACAGACGCGGGATGTGCAGGGGAGGTTGATTTCCTGCTCGCACCGGGAGCGGTGCTTGTTTCGGACCGAGTTGGATGGCTCCGTCACGCGTCTGGTCGACCGGCACAATGGCAGGCGCCTCAACGCACCGAACGATGTCGCGGTCAAGTCCGACGGCTCGATCTGGTTCACCGATCCCCTCTACGGTATTCAAAGCGACTATGAAGGCGGCCGGCAGGTTTCCGAGCAACCACCCGCGCTCTATCGCGTCGATCCGCAAACCGGCGTTATCGCTGTGGCGGCCGGCGACTTCGATGGTCCGAATGGCCTTGCGTTTTCGCCCGACGAGCGCCGCCTCTATGTCGCCGAAACCGGCGACCAGACCTCGGCAAATCCCAAGCAAAATATCCGGGTCTTTGATGTGATGCCGGACGGCGGCCTGCGCGGCGGCGATGTCTTTCACAAGATAGAACCAGGCTACGCAGACGGGCTGTGCGTCGATGACGAAGGCAATCTCTGGTCAAGCGCCGCCGACGGCGTTCATTGCATCGCGCCGGACGGCAAGCTGCTGGGCAAGATCCTCGTCCCATATCGAGTATCCAATCTCACGTTCGGAGGATTGCTTAGGAACAGGCTTTTCATCGGAGGTTCGCACACCCTATATTCGATTTTCCTCAACCGCCGGGGCGCGGCGCGGCCATGACCGCCAACCCCTCGCGCATCGGCAGGCTCGCCCGTTTCGGCCTCACCACTGGCGATGCCGAATCCGCCGCCAGATTCTATGAAGGGCTGTCGGCGGATCGCAACAGACCGCCTCGGCGGCCCGGAGTTCGAGCGGCTAATGGGTGCAATCGGTGGCGCCGATCGAATCACGCTCAATCTTGGACGAGAAATCATCGAGCTCGTGCAATTCGATCTCCCGGGCGAACCTTATCCGCACGCATCGTCGTCGTCCGATCTTTTATTCCTGCATTTTGCGATTGTGGTTGCGGACATGATGCGGGCGGTCCAAAGGCTCTCGACTATTGCGGGCTGGACTCCGATTTCGACCGGCGACCCGCAACACCTGCCTGCATCATCGGGCGGACTCATTGCGTTCAAATTTCGTGATCCGGAAGGTCACCCCCTCGAATTGCTGGCATTCCCGGGCGACGTACGTTCGAATTGGCCGGGCGTGCCGCTCCTCCCGCGTCAGCGTGATGTCGTGACGGTCGCAAGAATGTTTGCAGCGTTCCCGAAGAGGTTTGAGAACACGTGCTCCAATCGACCTGTATCAACATTCAGCTGGACGGGGTGACTTGGCAGATTTACTGTGCTTTTCCGCTGGTTAACGAGACATTACAGCGTGATTACGGCTGTTTTTGTCACGTTGGATGCGATCCGTCGCAATCTTGAAACGACGGATCGTAACAACACCCCTACGATGCACAATATGCGGTAGTGCACATAATGCCACGTCGGCAAAAAGGTACCTAGCTTGGCGCCGCCCAAATGATTGGGATCAGCTCGATGTCATGGCGAGCTCGTGCATGATTTCGGTAGCTTTATCCTTGACTGCCTGCCCCTTGGCGACGCCGCCCGCGTAGTCTTCCTTTGCAACCGCGCTGGTGGCTTCGGTCCATGCTGAATTGAGCGAGCTGAGACCCGCCTTGGCCGACTCGAACGACGCTTTGCTGACTCCCTTAGGCAGCCGCCGTGACTTCGAAAGCTCGTCGACGCGCAACTGTATCGCTGCGACCATCTTCGGCACATCAGCGCTAAAGCTGCGCCATTGCTGTTTCGTATGCGCGAGTTTGGTGTCCTCCTCCTCCTGCTTGGCTATGGCGGCCTGCTGCAGATTGGCTACGGCGATGGTAGTCGCCGGTGCGTCCGCGAGCACCTTTTTGTAGTCGCCCTTGGATAGATTGTCCTTGAGAGTGGCTACCTGTGCTTCGACAGACTGTAGTCCATCGGGCACATATTTCGCCGCGGCGTCGTGTGCGCTCCCGAGCGCCGCGTTAATATTCGCCACGGCGCGTTCAGCCGGTTCTTTCTGACTTGTGCATCCGAAGGCAATCAGGGCAGTCACGCTCGCCGCAAGCCATTTGGATTTAATCATGACGCGAGCTCCTCAAGGTCATTCTTGACGCACCGGTCGCTGAGCCTAGAGCTTAACGGCGTCGCGCAGGCGATTCCGGGTTTCTGTCCCATGGGAACTCAAGATTAAACCCGCTTCACGCCAACGTCACGCGTCAAGCGTTCTGGGGGAAAGCAGCACCACTGTTGACCGGCGGGAGGAAAAACATGCATCTTCGCGAGCTACAACGCCACGCTGCTGGGGGAAGTCAGATGCCTTTGGAGGTGAGTTAGGGGTGGAACCATGGGCTGCACAAACCCGCGCACTTCTTCTAACGTCATCGGTTCAGCTGGCTGCCCTGCGTCTGCAGATTTGTAGGCTCTGGCTTGGCATCTTAGATGCGGTCATTTAGCTACCGAACCGACGTGCGTTTGAGTTCTACCTAAGCTTCGAGAATCAAGTGTACCGGGAGCGCGTCTCCACGCTTCCCCGCATGGCGCAAGAGTTCGTAAGCACCAATGCAACTCATGAAGCAGCAACATGAAGGTCACTGTTGGTTGGTGTGATGCACAATCGACTATCCGCGCTGACCGTCGCGAACTGGGCGGGCGCGATCTCGCAGCTCGCCTCGAAGTGCCCACAGCCGCGTGCCTGTTGTCAGCTATCCCAATGTCCAGTGCATCGTGCAAGGCAAATTCGTAGGGCAGAAAAGCCGTCGGCTCACCGCCATCGATGCCGATTGCAATGAGTACCTGAAAGATCTCGCCGAGCTCGACAAAGTGGTCAATGTTCCGCTGCTGCCAGGCCTGGACAGTGCATCTGTCGCGGAGCTGGCGCTCGTTTCACGAACCAGACGCCAATGCGCCACGTGGACGGCCAGGTAAGTATCAGGACGGTCGCGCTAGCAATATGGGCCGGGGCGTTCAGGTGGAAGACGATTATGATAAGCAATGCGGATCGCGTCCCGGTCAGGGGCGGGTTGCAACCTGAGTATCGTCGGAGTAGCGGCCGTTGTGAAAAAATCAGCGCTCAATGAGGTGGTCAGAAAGTGCTAAGTTGCGGCTTGGAGCGGGAATTGATCGATGCGCGTACTCGTAGTTGAAGATGACAAGAAAATCGCCGCCTTTGTCGTCAATGGACTGAAGCAAAGTGGCTTTTCCGTGGACTGCGCTTTCGACGGCGACCAAGCGCTGTCCCACTTTCGCACGGTGGCTTACGATGCTGCCGTGCTTGACGTCATGATTCCGAAGCTGGACGGGCTGTCGCTTCTGCGCCGATTGCGCGACGAAAAGAATCTCGTACCGGTTCTCATTCTAAGCGCCAAGGCAAGTGTGGAAAATCGCGTCGCGGGGCTGCAGGCCGGGGGGGACGACTATTTAACCAAGCCATTTGCGTTTTCGGAGCTGTTAGCGCGCGTTCAGGCGTTGATTCGACGTGCTACGCACGTTGCGGAACCTACCAAGTTGTCCGCTGGAGATGTGACGATGGACTTGCTTAGTCGCGAGGTCACTCGGTCAGGGCGGACAATTGAGTTACAGAGTCGGGAGTTTGCCTTGCTCGAATTAATGTTGCGCAATCTAGGCCGGCCGATCACCAAGACCATGATCTTAGAGCACATCTGGGACTACAACTTCGACCCACAGACCAATGTTGTGGACGTATTAGTGCATCGCCTGCGCGCGAAAATGGACAAGGACTTTCCTGTGAAGCTTATTCAGACCATTCGCGGAGTCGGCTATGTTCTCAAAGCTTCGTAGACGTCTCTTGCGAAGTTTCACCGTTCGCCTGAGCCTATGGTACGCGGCCATATTTACCCTTAGTGCTGGCGTTCTCTTCAGTCTTCTGTACGTCCTACTGGCTGCGGCGCTGGAACACAATGACCACGAAATTATCGAGACACGCCTCCGGGCGTACGCGGCTGTGTACGATAATGACGGTCTTGCGGCCTTGCAGGAGTTTGTCGAACGCGGTCGTGAAGCTGATAAGACCCGATCGTTCTTTGTTCGGGTTGCGGGGCTCACAGGAACCGTGTTGCTGATGAACGTTCCCGACGATTGGGTCCAATTTGACGCTGCGGCGCTGCAGCCGGGTGGTGATCTGTCACACCTGGTATGGTTACGGATACCACGGGATGACGAAAGTGACCTAACCATTGCATCATTGCGATTGCCGGACAACTCGATACTCGAAGTCGGCCGCAGCACCAGAAACCAGGAGTCAGTCCTTCAGCCCTTTCGCCGGAACTTTGTAGCGGTGATGACGCCGACACTGCTTCTCGGAGTGCTTGGAGGGGCGTTGTTCGCCCATCGGGCGACTAAGCCGGTGCGAGACGTGGTCGCCACGGCACGCGCCATTATCGATACTGGCGATTTCTCAGCTCGCGTTCCTATGACCAATGATCGCACCGAATTAGAGGGTCTGGCGCAACAGTTCAACCGCGTGCTCGATAAGAACCAGGTGC
>Ga0182018_10004593_pt1 | contig 11516 bp, 11 predicted proteins | sample 812P2MmetaG_FD_120490 | JGI IMG/M metagenome (GOLD analysis project Ga0182018, IMG submission 120490) | Permafrost microbial communities from Stordalen Mire, Sweden - 812P2M metaG | ecosystem: Environmental > Terrestrial > Soil > Wetlands > Permafrost | place: Sweden: Stordalen | collected...
CACGGATGCACACGGATAAAACCAAGGCCTTTCTTATCGGTGTTCATCGGTGGCGGATTTGTCTTTACCTCGATGCCAGGAGAGGCTCATCTTGATTCCCCGACCTCAGGAGTCCAGAGTCTCGGCGCTGCAGACAGGAGTGTCTGCGCCACGGACTCCTAATCCGCCAACGCCCGGCAAGCCGCGTCGACGTCCGTATCCAGGGCGGCGAACGTGTCCATGTGCATCACTTCGAACGTCCGCGCGACTCCGCCCTTGGCGCCGGCAATACGCAGCTTTCCCTGCTTCTCCCCCATCTTTCCCCTGCAACCCATCAGCATGCCGATGCCCGCGCTATCGATGGAGGTGAGACCCGGAACATTAATCACCAGACGGCGGCTGCCCTCGTCGATGAGCTTCAGGATGGAGTTCTCGATCTCGGCCAGCGCGTTACCGAAAGTCAATCGGCCCGAGATATCGACAATATCGACATCTCCCTTTTTGCGCGTGCCGGATTCGGCGATCATGGCTGATGCGTATCCTATCACTTCCCAGTGGCGTTTTTGAGCTCGATGACCATCACCTCGATCGGCTTGTCGCCCTGGTTGGCGTCGGCGTGCCGCTTCTTCCCCTCCGCGGCCGACAGCCAATAGGCCTTTCCGGTGTCCCAGCGCTCCGTCTCGGACGTGCCGTCTTCGTTCACGATCTTCATGGTTCCCCCCGTGAGCGCCACAATCACGCGTGGATGCTCATGGGTGTGCATGGTCAGCGGAGCGTTCGGCATGACGAGCGTTTTCCAGACCTTCACGTCACCGTTCTCAAACTGCGGAGTCCGCTGAGTGTCGGTGGTTTGCTGGCAAGTGAGGGGAGTGAGAGCGATCGCCGTCATCAGAGCGGCGCGCAGGAACGGAGTTTTCATGCGAACTAAAATAACGCAGGAAGCCAGGTTTCGCAATTGCGGCCGCCAAGGAGCGGACCGTCATCTCCCGCGCCGCAAGCGCTTCCGCCGTTCCTTCAATTGCGTATTGAGATGACCGAGCGAAGCGAACTGGCCGGCGAATTCAGCGTCGCGCGGAGCCTGCACCTTGCGCCGGGGCGAAAAATCCCGCCGCCGGAACAGGTCGGAGGACGATATGACTGCGGTTCCCATGGGACGGTACTCATAGGTACCCTGCGCCCAGGCGAAGTCGTGGTCTAGCCAGAGATAGAAGCCCAAAGCTTATGGTATATCGCTGTGGGCCAGGTCTTCGACGGCAGCCAGCAGGTCGTCATTGCGGAAGGGCTTGCGCAAGACCCGGCAATTGGCGAATCGCGATGCCAGGTCGGCGTCCGGAGTGGCGGCAATATAGAGCAGTCGTACGGTACCGGCTAGATCCAGAAAAGCGTCCGGCTGATTGGTGATCACCAGATCGGCGGCAACGTCCCCGTGTCGCAACAGTTCACTGGCGCGCAGTGCTTCGCCAATTACAACTTCGTGACCGTGCCGTTGCAGTACGGTCCGCAGGAAACTGCTGACAAATGGATCTTCGGAGACCAGAATCCTGGCGGAACTTGGATGTTCCGGCAAGAATGCGGACTGTTCCGTGGGCGCGTGTGAGGAGATTGCCATTAACACCGCAGTCAAAGCCGTCTTGATCTTATTCTCGGGGATTCCGGTAAACTACTCAATCCCCCCCAAAAGGGGAATTCTCGGACATTATGTGGGGACTCTTCAGGGCTAAAGGAGAGTGCACCAGCGCCCGAATACTAAGTTCGACAACTCCTCCTGGCGCGCGCTATGGGCTTGCGGATCGAGCGGAGCGGATAAGTCACAAACGTCTCCGCAGTTCTCGTCCTGCGCCTGCCAATCGGCGATCATGGCAGCGGTTACCTCCAGGTGAAACTGCATCCCGTAGATGTTCCGGCCGGCCCGAAACGCCTGATTCCGGCATGCTTGCGACCACGCCAACCGCTGGGCGCCAGGCGGCAATTCCCATGTGTCGCTGTGCCAGTGGAACACCGTCTCCGGCCCGCGAATCCCTCCGAAGAGCGCATCGTGGGCGGCGGCCTCGGTGAATTGAAGGTCGAACCAACCGATTTCCTTCTCGCTATTGCGATGGACGTCCGCTCCCAGGCTCCGGGCGATGAGTTGCGACCCCAGGCAAATCCCCAGGAGGGGTTGTCCCCGATCCACCGCCCGCGCGATCAGCGCCCGCTCCCGATCGAGGTACGGCAACGGATCGTTGGCCGACATCGGACCGCCCAGAAAGATCAGTCCGGCATATGCTGCGATGTCAGGATCGGGAACACCGTCCCGGTAAAGATCGGCGTAATCGCAGCCGATCCCACGAGCTTCCAGCACCGGACCGATGTGTCCTGCGCCCTCGAACGGAACATGGCGGAAAGCGAGGACCTTCACGGCTTCGCGGCGGCCTGGAAATGACTGAGGCTGTCGGTATATCTTTCCATTCCCTTATAAAGGGCCTCGGCTAACTTCTGCCGATAGTCGGATCTTTTCAGGAGAGCCTCTTCCCTGGAGTTAGTCAGGAAGCCGATCTCCGCCAGCACCGACGGCATGTTAGCGCCGATCAGCACGATGAAAGGAGCGGTCTTTACTCCGCGGTCCTTAGTACTCGGGAAATTCTTAAGTGAGAAAGAGTACAAAGACGCCTCCATACGTTTGGCGAATTCGTGGGACTCCTCGGACTTATCGTGCAGGGCGATCTTCCTGACGATGTCTTGCAGGTCGAAAATGGAATTCAAGGTAGGCCCGTTTTCGCGCCGCGCCACGTCCATCGCGTCTTTGCTGCCGTTAATGTTCAGATAATAAGTCTCCACCCCGGAAATATTCGGATAGGACGACGAGTTCGCGTGGATCGACAGGAACAAGTCGGCCTTCTTCTCGTTCGCCAGGGCCGTGCGGCCTTCCAGCGGAACGAAAGTATCGTCGCTGCGGGTGTAAATCACTTCCGCGCCCATGTGTTCCTGGACCATCTTGCCTACTCGCAGAGCGACATCCAGAACCAATTCTTTTTCCAGCAGACCCTTAGCGCCCTCGGTGCCCTGATCGTGCCCGCCGTGGCCGGGATCGATCACCACGCGATTGATTTTGAGCCCCAGGGTACGAATCAGCGAATTCTCGCCCGCGCTGGTGGGCCGTGCGGCCTTGGCAATCTCATCCGGCCCCGGATCGGCGGCCGCAACATGCGTCGGGTCCGGACCGTGGACAGGAGTCGCGGCGGCCGGAGTAGTATCCACCGGCGCCGGTCTCGTGGCTGGGGGATTTACGGGAGCGGGCGCCGGTCTCACGGCCGCCGTAGTGTTCTCTACCGATGCTGATTTCGTGACCGAGGTATTGCCAGCAGCAAGCGCCGGTCTCCCGGCCAGAGTGATATCTACGGGCGCAGGTCTCGTGGCGGGGGGATTTGCGGGAGCGGATGCCGGCTTGGAGATTTCCGGCGTGACGGTAACCTTCAACTCCGGCGGAGGAGGAAGCGGCACCACGGCCGGCTTAAGGGTCACTGGGGAAGGCAGACGGTCGACCGCCCAGCGCACGGGCGCAACGGTTGGCAGAGCTTCGGTGCGCAGCGGATTGCCGGCGGGCATGCGCAGTTCGATAATCAACCGGTCGGGACTCGACAGGGTAGAAGTGGTAGCGGCCGCGCTTCCCGTCAAATCCAGGACCACGCGCGTAATTCCCGGTGTGGTTTCGGCAACCCTTACCTTCGCCAGCAGAGCGTCATCCACGCTTTCGACGTAGAAGCGCCTGGCGTCGATCCGCAGATGGGAATTCAGGATATCGAAATAGACTCGTTCGGGGTTGTGCAGGCGATCCGTGTGGTATTGGAAGGGACCGCTTACCTCGACGGCCACCCTGGTGACATCCTTCAGCGACCAGTGGCGCACGGCGGTCACCGAGCGGACAGTTTGGTCGCTCTGCCCCATGAGGAGCATCACCGAGACCGAGACCGCCGCAATCAGCTTCATGCCCGAAACTCACTGTGATACGTAGTGTACCGATCCGTCGGGACCCACAACTTCCTGAATATGAGCCGGGCCGGCCGGTTGCGCATCCGCCACTTTCACGGGAGCGGGTTGGCTCACCGGCGCCGCGGGCGAATTCTTCCGGAACTGCCGGCTCACCTGCACCAGATAATTGATGGTCTCCGGGTAGGGCGGCACCGTTCCGTATTTCTCCACCGCACCTTCGCCCGCATTGTAGGCGGCCAGCGCCAGGTTGTAATCGCCCTTATAGAGATCGAGCAGGTATTTCAGATAACGGGCGCCGCCCTGAATGTTGTCCACCGGGTCGAAGGCGTTGGCCACACCGAAGCGGCGGGCGGTTGCCGGCATCAATTGCATCAGGCCTTGGGCTCCCTTGGGCGACACGGCCAGGGGATTGTAATTGCTCTCCACTTTGATGACGGAATGGACCAATTGGGGCGGCAATGATTGCGTGGCAGCGATGGCATCGACCGCTTCATCGATTCCGCGAGGCGCAACAGCATCCTCTGCGGCTCTGCGAGCAGCGACGGGCTTTGCAGTCACGATCACGCTTCTCACCAGCTTGCCAGTGTGGGGATCGGCCCGCACCACGCTCACCATTTGCGGCGGCCGATCCGTCTGGTCGGCGGCGAACACAGCCACTGCCAGCGTCATCCCAAGTCCTAGTCTAAAACAAAAACGCCTCAAAATGTTTGGCACCTCAGTATAAGACATTCTTGGATGGAAATCCAAGGTGAGGACGCGGACCCGGCGCTATAAGTCGATGGTATCATTTCCCTGTGAGCAGCCGGGCGGGGTATGTGCTGGTGGGAGGGAACAGCTCGCGCATGGGCCGGAACAAAGCCTTGCTGCCCTATCACGGTACCACGTTGGCGGCGTACGTGGTAGAGGCCGTACGCGGCGCTGCGGGGGGCGTTTCCGTCGTTGGCAGCGTACGGCGCCATGGTGGCTTCCGTTGCGGCGTTGTGCCGGATATCTATCCCGGCCAAGGCCCTCTGGGAGGCATCCTCACGGTGTTGCAGCAATCCCGTGCCGACTGGAATCTCATCGTCGCCTGCGACATGCCGGAGCTGAAAGTCGATTTTCTGCGCCAACTGCTGGATCTTGCGGAGCGCAGCGAGTGCGATGCGATGGTCCCCCTCGGACCATCCGGTCGGCTGGAGCCGCTCTGCGCAGCGTATCATCGCAATTCCCGCCAAGGTCTGTACTCCGCCTTCGCCCGCGGCGTCCGCAAGATCGCGACGGCGCTCGAGGAAGTCCGCACGGTTACTTGGCCGGTTCCAGAACTCTCCTGTTTTCAAAACGTTAACACCCCCGAGGAATGGGCTCCGTATGAACGGTGAATCCTACCCGCATTACATCGAATTCCGCCACGTCTATAAGACGTTCGACCGCCCGGTTTTGGTCGATACCAATTTTCACGTAAACCCCGGCGAGACCGTGGCTATCATCGGCCGCAGCGGCGTCGGCAAATCGGTGACCCTCTCGCATATCATGGGGTTTCTAAAGCCGGATAGCGGCCGCGTGATCGTGGCCCACGAAGACGTCACCGATTACGGCGAAGCCGAGATGCGCCGCATCCGCAAAAAGGTGACCATGGTCTTCCAATCGGGCGCGCTTTTCGATTCCATGACCGTCGGCGAGAACGTCCTTTTTTCCCTGGAGTTACGCCAGGATTACGACGAGCAGAACAAGGAAGACGTGGTGGACGGCCTGCTCCAGATGGTGGATATCGCGGAAGCCAAGGATTCCTACCCCACCGACCTGTCCACCGGCTATAAACGCGCCGTCGCCATCGCCCGCGCGCTGGCCGCCCAACCGCAATGCGTTCTCTACGATGAGCCGACCACCATGGTCGACCCGATCATGTCCGACCACCTGGGCGATCTCATGCTCCGCCTAAAGCGGCAACTGAAGTTGACGTCGGTGGTGGTGACCCACGATCTCGACTTGATGTACAAGGTCGCCGACCGCGTAGTGTTCCTTTACGAAGGCAGTGTGATCTTCTTCGGCTCGGTCGGCGAGCTGGAAAAATCGGACCACCCGCACATTCGCGAGTTTCTGGATATGGATCGCGTAGTGAGGGTGTAGGCAGCGCGGCAAAGCCCGCAACCAAAGGGATTTTCACCACGGAGCATTTAGACTGGGGGGCCAGTCTGGTGGGGGAAGAAACAAAATGGAGGCTTGCGGCGGTCGCCAGCAAACCCTTTCTTTCCAACAAGCCTCCATTTTGTTTCTTAGGAGGCACAGAGGCACCGAGAAGAACAAAATCAAGAGCAAGATCCGAGCGCACGGAGGCGGCGGAGGCCACCGACCGGTCGGCTGGCGCCATGGGCGTCGGCACAGGAATCCGAGGGTGGTCCCATAGACAATCGACCGTTCCAAAGCCTTTATTCATGCGGTTTCGGCTGTGCGCCAAAGAGAATCTTGTTTTTCTGCAAGCTTCTACGAACTTGCTTTGGAGAGAAGAAAACCTATCAGGCTTTCCGATCAAGGACGCAAGGACCAACGGAGCGGTTTCCCCGGACCGCTGGATCCGGTCAGCTGTACGGCGCCGCCGGATTGAGCCGTGACACGGCTTCGTTTCCCGTTTATCTCGGCGTTCATTCCACTTCCCGCCTCGCTCTCCGGAAGAGTAACGTGGAGCGTCCATTCGCCAGATACGGCCGGAGCATACCAGCCTTCGTACCCTGCCTTCGATTTACCGATGCCGAGTAACGGCGACTCGAAGTTGTAAGATTCGAGCGGCAGGCCGGGGCGCAAGCGGACCCCATCTTCGACGAACTCGACACCCAGCAGCCGCGCCAGCGAGTACAGCGAACAGGCGTGCGAATGCAGGTTCATCACCGGCCAATCGGCCCAGCGCATGAAGGGCTGGTTGATGGTTTCACCCGGCTTCGAGCTGACCACCGAATTGAAGGTGTCGGGCCCGCTCCAGACGCCGTACCAGATATCCGGATACACGGCCGCGTGGCGGGCGAACGTGTTCTTCTTCCATTCGTCCCATGCCATTGGCGGATTGACCAACGCCAGGGCCCAGATCAAGGTCTGATTGAGGGAAGGCCAAATGCCGCCGTTGATGGCCATTCCGGGTCCGATCATGCCGCTGGCCAAACTGTCGGCGCTCTTGTTCATCTGCATGGCGCCGATGGGCGACGGTTGACGCAGATTCTCGTCAACCTCGCGAACCAGCCGGCTGGTCCGATCGGGCGTGGTGACGCCGCCGATGATGGCCCAGGGCTGGGGCTCGAGCCAGAGACCCTTTTCGCCCAGCCAACCGAGGGTCGGACCAAGCCATGCCCGGCGGAGTTGGGCGCCATCCCACTGCGCCGCTGCCGCCTTGCGATGCTCGGCAGCTTTGGCGCGCGCATCGGCGATGGGATTGTCGCCATCACCCGCGAACGTGAGCAAGCGCGCGTAATAGTCGAACACCCAGGCAGCCATGGCGGAGTTTAAGACGCTCTCGCCTTTGGCGACACATTCCTTGGTGCCGCGTTGCGCCCATGACATCACCAGCGCATCGTTCCAGTCGTCCTGCAGCATGCGCATCAGGCCGTGCTCACCGGTGCCGACGTCTTCGATCAGATGCCGGTAACAGCGGGCGAGCAGTTCGCGCACGGTGGACGGAGACGCCCCGGGAACCAGCTTGGCGGAGATACGCTCATCGAGAAAAGCCTTGTCGCGCGTTGCCAGGACATACTCGCTCACCGCCCACAGCAGCCAGAGCGGCATATCGCTGGAGTTGTCGCTGGTCATTGGGGCGACCGCGCCGTGGCCGACAATCGCATAGGGAATCGAGCCGTCGGCGCGTACCTCCTTCAGGGTGTAGCGCAGCACTTGTTTTACGATGGCCGGATCGCTGAACAGGAACGGCAGCGCATGCTGCAGCGGATCGCGCGCGGCGCCCTGGAAACCCATCACGTATTGATAGATCGCCCCTTGCGAAAGAATATGTTCGCCGAAGAAATCGTCGTACGTAAGGCTGCTGCGAAGGTAGTAATAGTTCCACTTGGTTTCACGTTCGGCCCACGGTTCGGAAGGCGTACGGAAGCGCATTCCCTGGGCACGCCACTGGGCGGACGAATCGGTCAAGACGCGTTCCGGATTCCGGCGGTACTTCTCCACCAGGCGGTCGAGATCGACGCCGGCGGGGAGATAACCGTACGGGAAGTGGAAGTTCCGGCTTTCGCCCGGCTTGAGCTCGATATGGCGCTCCAAAAGCAGCGCTGACGCGGCATCCAGCGCACCATCCAGGGGACGGTTCGCGCCGCTCGGGTCGATGGCGCCGCCGGGTCCGAAAAAGGCTTTGGCGTCCGCGGACCAACCGTCGGCCGCGCCATCGAGCGAGACCAGAAACGTCGACGGCGGATGCAGATCGTCGAACGATGCGCCGGAGACGGGCTCCTGGACGGGGGACAGGAACGGATTCGTGCCGGCGGAAAGAATGGCTTTCATGCGGTTCCAACCGGTTTCCTGTTCCGGCGTCCAACCGAGGAAGTTGGCGGTGGCGGTGAGCCCGGCATTTTTGTCGAGCAGGCGGACTCGCTGGGCGAAGCGGTCGCTCCATTTCTTGCGGATTTCGGGCGGTCCGGCGGCGCCGCTCATGCCTTCGGCGAAGGCCCGGAAGGAGAACTGATACATCTCGGCGCCCCAGTACTCGATCCAACGAAGCTTGGCGCTGGCCGCGGTGCGATTGGTGACGGTCACCTGCGAGAGCAGCACCGGATCGTCGCCGAACGGCGCCAGGATCACCTGATCGGCGGTGTAATTGGTGCTGGAAACCGTCTTGCGAAAGTAGCCCTCGCCGAAGATGCGTTCGAAGCTCGCGGCGTTGCCGGGATAGTAGGTGCAGAGCGTTTCCCGGCCGTCGCTGAGATAGCCGATTCCGCCGCCGAACTGGGCGCGCTCAGGGGCGTGGACGTTGAGGAACTTGGGCGAGCCCTCGTCCTGCCGAACCTGCACGTGTCCGTAGTTGGAGACGATGGCGATCAGCCGGTCGTTGCCCACCTGATGGATGTGTTCGGTGGTGGAAAGCAGGCCGGGGCCGAGGGGAGTTATCGCCTTGGGATCTTTGGTTTGATCGCAGGTGTAACGGAAAGCGGGCAGACCGAAGGCGTCGTCGATCCACTCGCCGAAGTGGCCTGAGCCGTACGGTTTTCCGCTCGGTTGGGCGGGCAACTGGGACACCGCTGCAATGGACCCGAGCGCTTTGATAAAAGTTCTTCGATCTGAGGACATGGCTTCTGGTTCCCCGATGGTAGCAAGTATCGCTGGCCCCGAAATGCCTCCCGTTCCTGCTGATATGCCTAATATATTAGGCATATTGCTTGAAAATTGAAGAATTGCCTAATATAATAGGCATTATGCTGGACTTGAGCTCCGTGGGAGGCCAGATCGCCGAGCGCCGGAAGGCGCTCAAACTGAGTCAATCCGCGCTCGCGCGCCAGGCGGGCGTCAGCCGCGCCACGCTCGATGCGCTGGAAAACGGCCGCGCCGGCGAACTGGGTTTCGCGAAGATCGCCAGACTGCTGGCTGCGCTTGGGCTGGAGCTGAAGCTTGCGGCCGGGGGCTCACAGCGCCCCACCCTCGACGAACTGATGCAGGAGGATCGCGATGATAAAAGTCTGGACCGACGCGGCTGAGTCGGGACTGCTGGACCGGCACGGCGAGCGCGGCGGCACGTTCGTTTATTTGCCCGATACGCCCGCCGCACGCGCGGTGTCCGTCACCATGCCTGTTCGACTCCCCTCCTGGAGTGTGCCCTTTGGCCTGCCTCCCATCTTCGAGATGAATCTGCCGGAGGGATTTCTGCGCGAACGCCTCCGTCTGGCCTTCGCGAAAGCCACCGGCACCTTTGACGAATTCGACCTGCTGTCGATCGTCGGCCGCTCGCAGGTCGGCCGCATCCGGTACACCGGCGATAAGGAGCAACTGCACGAGGACGTGCCGTTTCAATCGGTCGACGAAATTCTCGAACGCAAGCGCGGCGGCGACCTGTTCCGCTACCTGCTGGAGAGGTTCGCGTCCTTCTCAGGGATCAGCGGGGCGCAGCCCAAGATCCTGGTGCGCGATGAAAAGGCCTTCGCCGAGATGGAGCATACCGGCCACCGCCTCTCGTCCAGCTACCGGGGCGCGACGCACATCGTGAAGCTGTGGGAGCCGAACGAATATCCCCAGCTTGCGGCCAACGAGTATTTCTGCCTTACCGCGGCGCGCAGGTGCGGCCTCGAAGTGCCCCCCTTTCGCCTGGCAGAGGACGGCATGGCGCTGGTCATCGACCGTTTCGATCTGCGAATGGACGGAACCTATCGGGGATTCGAGGATTTCTGTGCGCTCAACGCGCGCCGGACCGAGGAGAAATATCGCGGCAGCTACGAGACTCACGTGATGAAGCGATTCGTTCAGTTCGCGAATTCCACCCATGTCAACGAGGACACGGAGAAGCTCTTCACCCTGATTGCGCTCAACTGCGCGCTTCGCAACGGCGACGCGCATCTAAAGAACTTCGGAATCGTTTACGACGACGTACAGGGCGAAGCACGGCTCGCGCCTGTCTATGACCTTGTGACGACGTCCGTGTACCTCCCCAAAGACGGCCTAGCCCTGACGCTTAACGGCTCGACCAACTGGCCAACGGCAAAGGAACTGAGGAGGCTCGGCGAGACAAGGGCGGGCGGCGCGCCGGCGAGGATCAGGCAGATTCTGGAGCGCATTGCGGAAGCGATTCGGGAGACCGCAGGAGAAGTCGACTGCTATACGAAGGAGCATGCGGAGTTTGCGGAGATTGGACGGCGGATGCTGCAAGAGTGGCAGATCGGCGTGAACAGCTCGCTGCGGGGTTAGGCCCGTTGTTCTGGTTCGCCGGCTATTTTCGGGGTTGGTTGGAGAGGTTGCGGAACCGGCGCTAGGATCCTTGGGTGTTGCCTTCTTAAATACCCACTAATATCGGTGGAGCAGGACAACTGCCCGCGGCGCGATTTCAAGGCGCTGCTCGAACGGTTGGAAGGCGCGGTGGATTGCATCGGGACCCGGCAAAGCCCCCCCCCGGAGGGATAACGTCTGGTACAGGTATATGCGTCCGAAGTTGAGAGCTGTCGGTCGGGCGGACCAGCGCGGGCACGGGAATCTCGGTAGCGGTTGATGTTCACCTCAGGTCCGCTCGTACCGAGCGGGCCGATGCGGCGGACCGGCTCGAACCCGCGACGTCCAGCTTGGGAAAATGGATGTCGATTGCAAATAAATTGAGTTAGGCGTCAAAGGCGCTGTTTTCTGGTCAGATAAGTCCATCTTTTTCAGCGATCCATTTTCACGCTCCTGGTTAATGAGGTAAACAAGGTAAAGCTGCCCCAACAGACATCAATGGCAGCTTTCCCCGCTGACAGAGGGACAAACGTTCTCCGAATCTCTCGAATCTGAAAAAGTCGCCAGTTTCGCGCTTGGGCGGGCCAAAAATCGCCGGGAGCTTGCTCCCGGGAGGCGAGAACTCTCGGAATTTCCGTTCAATTGGTCAGGCCTAGGCCATATCTCCGCAGAAGCCTCGCCAGCACCTGAGA
>Ga0182018_10004594_pt1 | contig 11516 bp, 5 predicted proteins | sample 812P2MmetaG_FD_120490 | JGI IMG/M metagenome (GOLD analysis project Ga0182018, IMG submission 120490) | Permafrost microbial communities from Stordalen Mire, Sweden - 812P2M metaG | ecosystem: Environmental > Terrestrial > Soil > Wetlands > Permafrost | place: Sweden: Stordalen | collected...
ATGAAAGCGCACGACTTCGAGGTCAGCTTTCGGGAGAACCTGCAGCGTGTTTACACCTACCGCAAACAAGTTCTGGCCATCTTCGACGGATTGGTCCTGAACGAGCAAAACCGTCCCCGCGTGCAGTAACGCCGGCAAGCCGTTTTGATATCGCGACCCAGTCCGCCCCCCCCGGACCACCTTGAGGGTTGGTAACTTGCCTCACCCCGGCAGCAAACGTGCTTCAATCAACAGGATATGGCGTCAAAACCTCCGCTGCTGTGCTGCCTGTTGTATGCTTGCGCCATTACCCCCATCGTGCATGCCGGCGACCTCACGCCGCCGGCCGAATACGAAGGTAAAACCGTCGCCCATGTCCGCTTCGATCCACCGACCCAACCATTGGCCGCCGCCGATCTCACGCGCGCACTCGCGTTTTCCCCAGGCGTCCCATTGCATCTTGCCGACGTCCGCGCCGCCATCAAACGGCTCTACGGCACGGGCGAATATTCCAACATCGAAGTCGACGCCGAGCCCGCGCCGGGCGGCGTGGACCTGATCTTCCGAACAACCAGCCAATGGTTCGTCGGCGCGGTGGACGTTAAGGGTAAGATCCATCCGCCGCCGAATGCCGGTCAGCTTTCGAGCGCCGCGCGGCTCGATCTCGGCGCGCCATTCAGCGACGGCGAGGTGGACACGGCGGTCGACAATCTGCGCACCCTCCTCCAGCACAACGGTCTCTATAGGGGCACGATCACACCGCAAGTGGCCCGCGATCCGCAGCACCAGCAGGTTTCCATTACTTTCCAGGTCGACTCCGGCAAGCGCGCCCGTCTTACGCTGCCGAATGTCGTCGGCGATACTAAAATCCCCGCGGCCAAGGTCGCCCATGCCGCGAAATACAAGGAGATTCTCTTCTTTCCCTGGAAGCTGGCTACGGAAGCGAATACGGAATCCGGCCTGGAGAACATCCGCTATAAATATGAAAAGCAGGATCGCCTCACCGCTTCGGTCACCCTGGATCGCACCGATTACCTTTCCACTGCGAACCGCGTACGCCCCACAATTCAGGCCGTCGGGGGACCCAAAGTCAAGATCGATGCCGAAGGCGCCAAGGTTTCCAAAAGCACCCTGAAGAGGTACGTCCCGGTATTTGACGAAGGCACCGTCGATCAAGATCTCCTGGTCACCGGCGCGCGCAATCTGCGCGACTATTTTCAGAATCGGGGCTACTTCGATGTCCAGGTCGGTCTGGCTTCCCACAACGCCAGCCCGGACCTGGAAACCATCACGTATAAGGTTAGCTTGGGCGCCACCCACCGCGTGGTCAGCTTGACTGTCAAAGGCAATCGCTACTTCACTACCGCCGAGATCCGCCAGCGCATGTTCCTTCAGCCCAAGGGATTCATCCGGTTGCGCCACGGCCGCTACAGCCAGACATTTGCCACCCGGGACGGAGAGGCGATTCAGGCCCTGTATCGCGACGGCGGATTCCGCGATTGCCAAGTGGCCACCAGCACCAGCGACAATTACCGGGGCAAGCAGGGCGACGTTGCCATAACCGTCAACATCCAGGAGGGCCCTCAGTATCTGGTGTCCAACCTGGCCATAAATGGCATTACCCTAAGAAACAAAGACGCCATCGTTTCGTCGCTGGCCTCCGTGCAGGGGCAGCCGTACAGCGAAACCGCGGTCGCCGTGGACCGCGATTACATCCTGGCACAATGCCAGTCCGCCGGATATCCGGACGCTACGTTCGAATTCCACAGTACGCCTGCCGGTCCGCATCAATTCAACGTGCAGTACGATGTAACCCAAGGCAGGCCGCAATACGTGCGGGATGTCTTGATCTCCGGCCTGCACACCTCGCGCTACCGCCTGGTGGATCCGTTGATCTCGCTGCACTCAGGGGATCCTCTCTCCTGGACTGAGATGGGCGAAATACAGCGCCGCCTCTACAACCTCGGCGTTTTTGACACGGTCGATACGGCCATTCAGAATTCGGACGGCGATTTCGAACAGAAGTACGTCGATATTCATTTGGTGGAAGCCCATCTTTACAGCATGGCCGTCGGCGTGGGCGCCGAGATCGCCAAGATCGGCGGCAGCGCCACCAGCATCAGCAATCCCACTGGCGTTACCGGGTTTGCGCCGCGCTTCGACCTGCAACTCACCCGGCTGAACATGTGGGGACTGGGTCAGAGCGTCGCGTTCAACGGGCGCTATTCCACGATCGATCGCCGCGCCGCGCTGAGCTACACGATCCCGAAATTCCACAACGTGGAAGGCCGCAACATCACCGTGACCGGGCTCTACGACAACACCCGCGACATACTTACGTTCACCGCCGTAAGGCTCCAAGGCGCCGTGCAGGTTTCGCAACGTCTGAGCAAAGCTACCAAGTTACTATACCGTTACTCCTGGACCAACGATCATATCGATCAGAGCACGCTAAAGATCGATCCGCTCCTGATTCCTCTCTATTCGCAGCCCTCGCAGGTGGGGTTGTTCGGAGTCAACCTGGTCCAGGACCGGCGCGACAATCCGGAAGACGCACACCGCGGCATCTACAACAGCCTGGATATCGGGCTTGCCTCTCACGTCTTCGGCGGCAACAAAAATTTCGCGCGATTCCTGGGGCGCAATTCCTATTACAAGAAGCTGGGGGGAAATTTAATCCTGGCCAGCAATACCGAATTCGGCGTGATTCGACCCTTCAGCACGGACGGCATCGCCACCAGCGAATACATTCCGCTGCCCGAGCGCTTCTTCGGCGGCGGGGAAACCACCATGCGCGGATTTCCGATGAACCAGGCCGGTCCACGCGATCCGGATACCGGCTTTCCGCTGGGCGGCAATGCGCTGCTGTTCCACACCACCGAACTGCGTTTCCCGCTTATTGGCAACGACATTTCCGGCGTCATCTTCCACGACATGGGTAACATCTATACCGGATTGGGCAGCATCTCATTCAGCGTACATCAGAACGGCCTGACGGATTTCAACTACATGGTGCACGCGGTCGGTTTCGGGATTCGCTATCGCACGCCGGTGGGCCCCATTCTAATCGATCTCGCCTACAGTATTAATCCGCCCACCTTCAACGGCCTGCAAGGCACCTATGATCAATTGCTCTTCGGCGGCGCCACCAAAACGGTTCAAAGTGTCAGTCACTTTCAGTACTTCTTCTCCATCGGACAGGCTTTCTAACATGCGACTGAACCCTCACCTCCGCTTGCCCGCGGCCCTGTTACTGCTCCTCCCGCCCGGTTCGGCCGCGGTTGTCGACCGCGTCGCCATCGTCATAGGCAAGCAGGTCGTCACCGAAAGCGAGGTGCTGGACGACCTCCGCCTGACCGAGTTCATCGACAATGAACCATTGGATCTGGCCCCCGCCGCGCGCCGTGCAGCCGCCGAACATCTGGTGGACCAGGAACTAATCCGCCGGGAATTGGAAATGAGCGGCTACCCCAAGGACTCCGCCAGCGAGGCCGACGCTTTGCTCCGCAAATTCCGCCAGAGCCGCTTTCATGCGCTCGCCGAGTATCGCGCCGCCATGCGGAAGTACGGGATCGCGGAAGACCAGTTGAAGCAGCGCCTCCTATGGCAACTCAGCGCCATTCGCTTCACCGATCTCCGTTTCGGTTCCCAACTGCCCGCGGCCGGCTCGCAGTCCGCCGGAGGCGCCGACGCCGACGCGTCAGGCAGCAGCGTCGATCGGCAAATGGACGCCTGGCTCAAGCAGGCCCGCGCCGACACGAAGATCACTCTCAAGCCGGAGGCGTTCCAATGACGCGCGGCCGAAAAATCGCCGCCATCGCCGCCGCGTCCCTGGCGGGACTCGTGGCCATAGCTCTTGTCGCCGGCATCCTGATCGTGCGGACGAATTGGTTTCGCAACGTGGTTCGCGAGAAAATCGTGACGGCGGTGGAAGACTCGACCGGCGGCAAAGTGGATATTGCCTCCTTCAACTTCGATTGGCGCCATCTGCGCGCCCGGGTGCGTGGCTTCGTTATCCACGGCCTGGAACCCGCCACCGCAGCGCCGCTGCTCCGCGCCAACCTGGTGCAGCTCGATCTCAAGTTGTTATCGCCTTTCAAGGGCTTCGTGGATCTTGCATATCTGCTGGTGGACACGCCGCAGGCCAATCTCATCGTCTATCCCGACGGCCACACCAATATTCCCGCCCCTAAAGTAGCGCCCAAAAGCAACGGCAAGACCGGCGTCGAGAGCGTCGTCGATCTGGCCATTGGCCGGTTCGACCTGCGCAACGGCGCGGTGACGTTCGCCGACCGCAAGTCCGAGCTCAATGTCAGCGGCGCGAACCTGCGCGCCTTATTGGGATACAACACACTGGCTTCCAGCTACTCCGGTGAAATCGATATCTCCCCGCTGTACATCCGGTCCGGCGCCAATCCAGCCCTCAACCTGGATCTGAGGCTGCCGCTCACGATAGAGAAGGACAAAATTACGCTGGCCAATGCCCAACTGCATACGCCGCAGTCGCAGATCCTGATCTCCGGATCCATGGACCACCTGATCGCTCCCCGCACTACCGCGCACGTGAACGCCAGAGTGGCGCTCGATGAAATCAAGCGCGCCCTGGGTCTCGCCCTGCCGCTCGATATCGCGCACGGTCCCCGTTTGGTCACCGCCGACGTCTCCGGTTCCATGGACAATAACCGCGTTCAGATTCAATCCGCGCGCGTCAGCTTGGGCCGGAGCGATATCCAGGCTGCCGGCACATTAAGGGACGCACACAACGCCGCCTCGCTGCAGTTCCGCGCCACCCTTGCCCTTGACGAAATCGGCGCGCTCTTCCGCGTGTCCGCCCGCCCTGAGGGAACCGTAAAAGTAAGCGGCAACGCGGCGCTCACCGCTAATAATGAATACAAGGTCGGCGCTCACCTCGATGCGCGCGGCATCGCCATCCATCGGGGGACCCTACGCATCGCGGGCGCCAGCTTCGAAACCGCCCTCGACGCCGATCCCCGCCGCATCGCGCTTTCCAGCCTGCACCTCGCGGCGCTCGGCGGCGCCTTCACCGGCTCCGCCGCCATTCTGGATCTCGCACAATTCCACCTCACCGGCAATCTGCACAACTTCGATATCGTGCAGGTGTCTCGCGCCTTCATGCCTGGCCCGCCCGGCTATGATGGCGTCGTCTCCGGTCCCGTGCAAGCGGATGGCGACATCCGCGATACCTCCACATTGGTCGCCAGAGCGAACCTCGCGATCGCACCCGCCCCGCGCGGCATACCCGTGTCCGGGCACCTCGGCATCGACTATAACGGCCGCGCAGGCAGCCTCAACCTGGATCATTCCCGCCTGGCGCTTCCCCACACCACCGCCGAATTCAGCGGCTCTCTGGGTAAGCAGATCCAAGTCCGGGTGGTCTCCCGCAACTTGGCCGATTTTCAGCCCATCGCGGCGATTCCGGTGACCCTAACGGGCAGCGGCGCCGCCACCGTCGATGCCACGATTACCGGCAGCCTCGGCGCGCCTCGCGTCGCCGCCCAAGTGGCAGTCGGCAACTTTGCCGTGAGTGGCCGTGCTTTCACGCGCTTTACAGCCGCGCTCGATGTGTCGCCATCCGCCGCTACGGTGAACAACGCGGTTCTCAGCCGCGGAGCGCTCCAGGCGCAGTTCTCGGCAGCCGTGGGCCTGCACAACTGGAAACCGGAAAACTACGAGCCCTTGCAGGCCGATCTGGCCATTCGCAACACCGATCTCGCCGATGTCCTGGCGCTGGCGGGCCAAGCCAGCTTTCCGGCCACCGGCGCGCTACGCGCCGACGCCCATCTGCACGGCACCATCGGGTCGCCCGCCGGCGCCGCCGAACTCACCGTGGACCATGGATCGCTCGAAGGAGAGCCTTTCGACAGCCTCACCGCGCGGGCCGCTCTAACCGAGACCGCGATCGACGTGCCTGGCTTCAGCATAGTTGCCGGGCCCTCGCACATCGATGCCACGGCCAGCTATCGGCACGCCGTTAACGATCTGCAACGCGGAGTCCTTACGGCCCACGTGGCCAGCAGCCAGGTGCAACTCGCCCGTTTCCAGTCTCTCGTCAAAGACCGTCCCGGTCTCCGCGGACTTCTTAGTTTGAATGCCGGCGTCACTGCCACGCTTGCTCCGGGGACCGCCGGAATCCAGTTCCAGTTAGACGCCCTGAACGCCGACTTGGCGGCGCACAACCTTGAGATGGAAGGCAAATCTCTCGGCGATTTCACCGCGGCTGCCTCTACCGCCGGCTCCGCCATCCACTACAAGGTTGACTCCAACTTCGCCGGGTCCACCATTCGGGTCAGCGGCCAATCGCTGCTGGCCGGCGACCACCAGTCGAGCGTCACCGCCAGCATCGCGAACCTTCCCATCAATCGCGCCTTGGCTTTGGCTGGACGCCCCGATGCCGATGCCGTGCCGGTCAAGGGCATGCTCACCGCCAATGCCCAACTCAGCGGCACACTGCGGAATCCCCAAGGCAACGGCACCATGACCATTGCTAACGGTTCCGCGTACAATGAGCCGTTCACCCGCATCCAGGCTTCCATCGTTTACACCGCCACGCTCGTTGATGTGACTCAATTTCGTGTCGACGCCGGCCCCTCCAACCTGGAACTTAAGGCAAGCTTCAGCCATCCCGCCGGCGACCTTCAGGACGGCCAGCTTCGATTCCGCGCACGGAGCAATGAGATTCAGCTTTCCCGCATTCATACCATCGCCGATGCGCGGCCCGGGCTTGCCGGCGCCGTCCAACTCACCGCCGACTGCGCGGCCACCCTTCACGGCAACGCGCCGATGGCCTTCTCCGCGCTCAATGCGCAACTCTCCGCCCACAACCTGAGCATGCACGACAAGGAACTGGGCAGCTTCACCGCCAGCGCCGAAAGTCGCGGAAACGCCGTGGCTTTCACGGTGAATTCCGACTTCGCCAAGGCCCGCATCCGCGGCTCCGGCCGCCTCGACATGGCTGCCGGGTACCCAATTGACGGCCAGGTCAGTTTCACCGGGGTCACTTGGTCCGGCCTGCGCCCATTGTTGGGCGCCACAGCCCAGCCCTTCGACGCGTCGCTCGATGGGCAGGTCGCTGTTTCCGGCTCCGCGGCCCGCGCCGATACTTTACGCGGCAGCCTGCAACTCACCAAGCTGGAGGCGCACTCCGTGGCCACCGGCACGGCCAAAACGCCGCGCGTCAGCTTCGAGATGCACAACGCTGGAGACATTCAGGCTTCGCTCGCCAACTCCCTCGTCACGGTGCAGAATTTCCGGGTGACCGGGCCTTACACGAATCTGGCGATTAGCGGCACGGCGTCCATCGATCATACGGGCAAAGACGCGGGCCAGGGTGCGCAGCCGCTCAACCTCAAGGCCGATGGCAATATCAACCTCGAGGTGCTGGAAGCCTTCAGCTCCGATACCTTCTCTTCCGGTGCGATCACGCTGAACGCCGCAGTCACCGGCAACTCTTCGCAACCCGTGGTCCGTGGCCGCCTGCAACTGCAGAATGCGTCGCTCAATCTACCGGACATGCCGGTTGGACTGGCCAACGCGAACGGAGCCGTCAACTTCAATGGCACCGAGGCCGTTATAGAAAATCTCTCCGGCCAGACGGGCGGGGGCAAAGTCACCTTGGCGGGCTTTGCCAGCTATGCTGGGCCGGAGACCCACTTCCGCATTCAAGCCACCGCCACGCATGTGCATGTGGACTATCCCGCGACCGTCACCACCGAGGCGGATGCGCGCCTCACGCTCGCCGGCACCGCATCCAGGAGCCTGCTCTCGGGTAATGTCACTGTGCTCAGTGTCGCGATGCACTCGCACAGCGATATCGGGTCGATTCTCACCTCCGCCGCCACTCCGCCTTCCACGGCCACAGCCAGTACGGGACTGCTGGCCGGAATGCGGTTCGACGTGCGCATTCAGACCTCCCCTGGCATCCAGTTCCGCAGCGACCTGGCGCAAAACCTCCAGGCGGATGGCCAACTCACCTTGCGCGGCAGCCCCGACAATCCCGGCATGCTCGGCCGCCTGGCGGTCGAATCCGGCGACCTGGTTTTCTTCGGCGCCATGTATACCGTGGACCAGGGCACCATCACCTTCTCCAACCCCAACAAGATCGATCCCGTCCTGAATGTCGAACTCGAAACCACGGCACAGGGGGTCGACGTGACCATCGACGTTTCGGGGCCAATGGACAAGCTCAAGCTTACTTACCATTCCGATCCGCCGCTCGAATTTCAGCAGCTCGTGTCGCTCCTGGCAGCCGGTAAAACGCCGACCACCGACCCGGTGATCGCCTCCGAACAGCCGCCGGCTCCGCAGCAGAGTCTCGAACAGGCCGGAGCTTCCACGCTCCTCGGACAGGCCGTCGCTAACCCGGTTTCCAGCCGCTTGCAGCGTCTTTTCGGCGTGAGCAGGTTGTCCATCGATCCACAGATCGTGGGAGCTACCAGCAACAATCCGCAGGCCACCCTCACCCTGCAGCAGCAAATCACGCACAACATCAGCTTCACCTATATCCAGGATGTAACCCAGAGCACTCCCAGCGGGATCCGCATCGAATGGGCCATCAATCCGCAATATTCGGTCGTCGCACAGCGCGATATCTACGGCGAATTTGCAATCGATCTCTTCTATAAGAAGCGATTCCACTGACCCGGCGCCGCCGCGCGGCGCATCGCGCGAACCAGGGCTGCGGAAAATCCAATTCAGTGTTAGATAAAACACGAAAGGCCGGGCGGCCTGCTTGCCCGGCGGAATTGAGCGTGCTTAGGATAAAGACGAGATAGCACGGCGTGACCCCTGACCAGACGAACATACTTGAGCCGGGCGGAACCGAAGTATCTACTAGTGCGGGAGGCGCGCGCCGGTACAGGAAGCCCCTCAGATCCTTCCGCTGGAGCGATGTCAAGGCCCTGCTTGGCGTAAGCTTCAGTGCATGGAGCCGGCACAATGCCCCCAGGCTCGGCGCCGCACTGGCTTTCTATACGCTATTCTCCCTCACGCCGCTGTTGCTGCTGGTAGTAGGCATTGGCGGGCTGGTTTTCGGCGAGAAGGCCGCGGAGAGTCAGATCGTTTGGCAAGTCACGGATCTGGTGGGCGTCACGGGCGCCGCCGCCATCGAGGCGATCTTACAGGGCACGCGCAATACTACCCATGGTATCCTGGCCTCCGTTGTGGGATTCGTGACTCTCTTGCTGGGCGCCTCGGCCGTCTTCATTGAGTTGCGCGACGCCCTGAACACGATCTGGGAGATCCCCGCCGCGCAGGCCACCGGGCTCAGAAGCATTGTCAATATCATTAAGGAGCGGCTGTTTTCCTTTGGATTAGTGCTGGCGATCGGCTTTCTGCTGTTAGTCTCATTGGCCGTCAGCGCTTCGCTTGCCGCGTTAGGAAAATACTACGCGAGTTTCGTTCCCCTGCCGGAAGTCATCCTTCTTGTAGCGAACGGCCTGGTTTCGTTTGCCGTGATTTCGGGGCTCTTTGCCGCAATTTACAAGGTGATACCGGATGTGCGGATCGAGTGGCGGGACGTGTTACTCGGCGCAGCGGTCACATCCACTTTATTTACGCTCGGCAAGTTGGCGATCGGCATGTATCTCGGCAGAGCCAGCTTCGCATCGACCTACGGGGCGGCTGCTTCGGTGGTCCTATTTATCTTCTGGGTCTACTACTCGAGTCAGGTCTTCTTCCTGGGCGCGGAGTTCACAAAAGCCTTCGCGAATCGTTATGGATCCCGGCCTAATCACCACCCGGAAGGTATGGTGGTGGAGGGCGCCGGCGCATCGCCACCGCCAGTGCCCGATTCCAAGATCGTTCTGGCCCGGCGCCTGGCGCGTACGGAGCACCCGGCCGCTACTGTCCGGACCTGGTAACCGATATCGGCCGCTCGGGTTACAGAAGTGGATTCGCCAGCGCCGCGGCAAAAGCCTCGAACAGCTTCTTTTGGGTTGCATCCCGCCGCGCCTGATCTTCGGGATGCCACTGCACCGCCAGGGCGAACCGGCTGTCGCTCCGTTCCAGGGCTTCGACGACGCCGTCCGGAGTGGATCTGGCTGTCACCCGCAAACCCGCGCCGACCCGCTCGACAGCCTGGTGATGGCGCGAATTGACCGCATGCGCGCCCGCTCCCTGGATTGCCGCCAGGCGCGTGTCCGGTTCAACCAGAATCTGGTGGGCCGGGAGCGCCGGATCGTCGTCGTGCACCTGGTGCACTGCGGCGTTCTCCAGATGCTGGATCAACGAACCGCCGTGCGCCACGTTGAACAACTGCATGCCGCGGCAGATGGCCAGCACCGGCAAGCCGGTGGCGAGGGCTTCGGCGAGCAGGCCGGTCTCCAGTTCATCGCGCGCATCGTCGGGCGCTTCGTTGCCGGGGTGCGGCGTTTCGCCATAACGGGCTGGATTCAGATCCGTCCCGCCGCTCAGCAGCAAACCCTGCAATCCGGCCAGGGAGCGGCGATCCTCGGAAGAAATCAAAACCGGCTCGATACCGGCCTGCCGCAGCGCCTCGGCATAGGGTTCGGCTTTGTGCGGATAGCTAAACGTCAACCCGGCTTTCACCATTTCGGCGCCTCCATCCATTGGCTAAGGATAACAAGTTGCCGTCACCGGTGGCGCACGGGAACCATTTTGACTATAATCGATAAGGACAATTCGGTCTTGCGTAACTGTACATAGAGCGGCGCGGCTCAACGATTTACGCGATGAACTTGAAGATTCTTCTTTATGTATTGAAACATTCCATGGTAATTATGTTTTATGGAGAAGTCCAGTCAGTCCTCGTTCCTCAAGAGCCTCGCGCTGGCGTTAGGCGATGGTCTCTTGTTCGGCGTGGCGATGAAACTCGCGCAAGGACCCTCCAAGACGCGGGAGGATGAAATGACAGAGCTTGGTCCCCTGGCGGAAAGGCTGAGAAATATGGAAGACCATACACAGACGATCGACAAGGACGCGCCGCTGAAGTTCGGCGATGGCTTGGACGGACGCGTGCTTGAAAAGGTGATTGTGGCGCTCGAAGCCCGTCTGACTGAGCACGTCGGGCACGTGGACCGGCGCCTGGCTGAAATCGACGCCCAAGTCGCTCTGGATTTGAAGGCTGTGGATACGCACACGGCCACCCACGCGAGCGCGGTTGAACAAGCCATTCAACAGATAGAAGCACATTTTCGCGGCTATGTGGCGGAGGCTCAGCAGGCCGGCGCCGAGCAGATTTCCGGAGTAGACCGGAAGCTTTCCGCGCTGCAGGAGGCCCTGCCGGCCAAGTTCCGCGAGATCATCGAGGCCGTGCGGCAATCCATGGAGGCGCGCGTCGCGCTGGAATTGACGGAACTGGAAAACCGGGTGTCGTCGCGCGGCGTCGCTGTCGAGCAATTGCAAGAGCTGCAGGCGAATCTGCGTGGCGAGGTGGAGGCCCTGTCGGGCAAGCTCTCCGCGGAGATGCGCGACCTGGCGGTATACCAACAGAGCCAGACCGCGCCCCTGCAACAAGCGCTCCAGCAACTGGAAACCAAATTAACTACGCTGCGCGAGGA
>Ga0182018_10004596_pt1 | contig 11515 bp, 9 predicted proteins | sample 812P2MmetaG_FD_120490 | JGI IMG/M metagenome (GOLD analysis project Ga0182018, IMG submission 120490) | Permafrost microbial communities from Stordalen Mire, Sweden - 812P2M metaG | ecosystem: Environmental > Terrestrial > Soil > Wetlands > Permafrost | place: Sweden: Stordalen | collected...
CCGAACGCGCCTACCGAGATTGAGATTCAAGACAGTCTTCCGGAAGAAAACTGGGATGAAGCGGAGATTCGCGCCCACGCCGCTGCGGACACCGAACGCGCCGTCGAAGAAGCGCAGCCGGGAAAAACAGAAGAGATGGAAGGTGACGCAGCGCTCGATGGCGCACTACCTGGTAGAGACGGGGCTAGCCCCGTCTCCGCGGACACCGATGGTCCCGCGGCCGAAGCCGCCGGCGCCGCAGTAGCCGTGGCCGAGCCGCAGGTTGTCCTGAAAATCCGCCGCCGCAAATTCAATCAGCTGCAATACCACGCCGGAGAAATTGCTGTAACCCGCCGGCTTTTCCGCAGCGGCGACAGCGAATATCTTCTGAATGGAAAACTCTGCCGCTTGCGCGACATCCAGGAACTGTTTATGGGAACCGGCCTGGGGCCGGAGTCGTATGCGCTGATCGAGCAGGGACGCATCGGCCAGATTCTGAGCAGCCGTCCGACCGATCGCCGCGCCATCATTGAAGAAGCCGCTGGCATCACGAAATTCAAGACGAAGAAGCGTCTCGCCGAGGCGCGCCTGGAAGACGCCAAGACCAATCTGAACCGCGTGAATGACATTTTCGAAGAAGTCACGCGGCAGATGAACTCGCTCAAGCGCCAGGCCAGCAAGGCCGAGCGCTATGCGAAGTTGCGCGACGAAATGCGCGCCAAGCTGCGGGTAGTCCTCGCCAGCAAGTTCACGCAGATGGACCAGGAAGGCGCAACTCTCGATGCCCAGATCCATCAACTGGGCGAAGAGATACGGCAGCAAAGCGAGAGCGTGCAGCAATCGGAGGCCGAGCACTCCGAGCGCACGCAGCGCGGATACGCGATCGAGACCGAGACGCGGCAAAATCGCGAGCGGCTCAACCAGATCGCGATCGAAGGCGATCGCGGCAAAGCGCGCATTCATACCAACGAAGAGCGCTGCGCGGAACTGATCGCACGCACCGCTCTAGCCGAGACGGAGCTGGCGCAGGCTCAAACCCGGCTCGCCGCCCTGCAACAAGAGCGCGACGGTCACCAGCAAGTGCTAGACTCCGCAGCCGCGGATCTCGCAGCGGCCCAGCAGGAGCTGGCGCTGAGCCAGCTGGAAAGCGCATGCGCCACCACCAACCTGGCAATGCTTGAGCAGGAGCAGGAGACGCATCGGGCCGCCATTCTGGAAGCGGTCGGCGGAGCCTCCCATCTCCGCAATCAGCTCACGCAGTCGCAAGAGCGCTTGGCCGGCATCGGCCGCGAGGAGCAGCGTCTGCGGACGGAAATCGCAACCGCCTCGTCGCAATCGGAAACCTTCGGCGGGCAGCGTGGTCAGATTGCGCTGGAGTTCGAAGGCGTTTCGCAGCGGGCGAGCGGCTTGGCCGCTGAGATCGCGAGCCTGCGCGAAACACTGGAGACGAAGCGTTCGGCCGAGAGCGAAACCAAGAAACATCTCGACTCCATCCGTTCCGAATACGCCACGGCGCTCGGCAAACGGGGATCGCTCGAAGCGGTCATCGCCGAGCACGGCTATTCCACCGAGTCGGTGCGGCGCCTCTTTCAATCCGGCGCCATGCAGGGAGGAAATACCCCCGCCGGAGTGCTGGCCGACTTCCTCGAAGTCGAACCCCGCTACGAGCGCGTCGTCGAAGACTTCCTGCGCGACGAATTGAACTTCGTCGTCGTCAAGTCGTGGGACGCCGCCGATGAAGGCTTGCGCCTGCTGCGCTCCGACGTCAACGGACGCGCCACCTTCCTCGTGCATCCCGAAGACTCGCAGGCAAAGTTCTCCTTCGTCGCGGACGAAAGCCATCACTACTCTCCGCTCAGCGACACGGTCCTCCCGCTGAAGAATTCGATTCGTGTGCTGAACGGATTCGGCAAATCGCTCGAAGTGATCCTGCCGAAACTGGGCAACGGTTACATCGTGCCCGATCCCGCCGTGGCGCGCGAACTCGCGCTCTCCAGTCCCGACGCGTTTTTTCTCTCGCAAACCGGCGAGTGCTTCCACAACGTCACCGTCACCGGCGGCAAACAGCGCAGTGAGGGACCGCTTTCGATGAAGCGCGAATTGCGCGATGTGCTGCGCCTGCTCGAAGAGTTGGAGCGGGCTCTGCGCGAGAGCGAAATGCTGGCGCTCACCCTGGCGTGTGAGATCAAGGACCACACTGGACTGCTCGATCGCCTGGAAGAGGAAAAGCGCGAAGCCGAGAAGCAGGCGATGACCTCCGGACATTTGCTGCAGCAATTGGAAAGCGAGATGGCGCGCGTGCGCGAAAGGATCGCGACCAGCGAAAGCGAACTGCACCGGCTTGCGGCAGAACGGAAAGAGCAGGAAAGCCTGATCGCATCGCGGCAATCGGAGCTGACCACCGTTGAAGAGGCGCGCATGCAACTCGAAACGCAGCTCGCAGCCGGGCACGATCGCCTGGCCGCTTTGCGCAGCCAGCGCGACGCAGCCGCGGAAAACACTTCGCAGCGCGCCGCTCGCGTAGCCACGCTCGAAGAGCGCCACCGTTCGGCCACGACACTGCTTCAGCGAATCGAGACTCTTGTATCCGAGATGCAGGAGCGGGCCGGCGCTTTGCAGGCCCAGATGGAATCGGCAACTGCAGAAATCGCGCAACGGCAGACCGATAACATACAACTGGCCGAGCAACTCGTGCAGTTCGAAGCCGAGCGCAATGCTGGAGAAGCCCGCGAAGGCCTGCTGCAGCTCGAGTCCGAGCAGGTACGCGCGCGCCTCACCGAGATTGACGAACTGCTTCGTAATACCCGTCAGCAGCTCGATCTCGCGCGTGACCGCCGTGGTGAATTATCGGCGACGGCAGCCAAACTGCAGTCCAACCTGCAACATCTGGCCGACACCTGTCTGAACGAACTCGGCATCGAACGCCCGGTCCTGATGGCCGAAGCGCTGTCCGGAGCGACGTCCGGAGCGACGATCACGCTGGTCACCGGCGAGGAACTCGCCGCCGAAGATCAGGCCCACCGCGAAATGCGCGCTCGCCTCGACGCCATGGGTCCGGTCAACATGATGGCTCTCGAAGAGTACAAGGAAACGGCGGAGCGTCACCAGTTCCTCGGAACACAGAGGAAAGACCTGCTCGACGCCATCGAAAACACCGCCGCCACCATTCGCGAGATCGATCAAGTCTCGCGCCAGAAATTTGAAGAAGCCTTCCACAAGATCAATGAGAACTTCCAGGCCACGTTCCGTACGCTATTCGGAGGCGGACACGGCTTCATGCGCCTCACCGACCTCGAAAACAGCGCGGAGAGCGGCATTGACGTAGTGGCTTCGCCTCCGGGTAAGAAACTGCAGAACGTCCTTCTGCTCTCCGGCGGCGAAAAGGCGCTCACCGCACTCGCGCTGCTGGTCGGAATCTTCCAGTACACGCCGAGCCCATTCTGCATTCTCGACGAAGTCGATGCGCCGCTCGACGAGGCCAATATCGCGCGCTTCACCGACCTGGTGCGCGAGATGAGCGTGCAGACGCAGTTCATCCTGATCACGCACAGCCGGAAGACCATGAGCATCGCCCCCGTCCTCTACGGCGTAACCATGCAGGAGCCGGGCGTGTCGAAGTTGGTGTCCGTCAGGTTCGGGGCCGCGTAATCCACCGGTAGAGACGGGGCTAGCCCCGTCTCACTCACCCAGGACTTCCAGTTCAAGAATGTTCGTGTGGGGACGGGCGACCTCGCCCGTCCAAGCAGCTCAACCAGCCAATGACCGATCATCCTGAATACAACAGGTGTACAATGTATACATTATGCCTGAATCGTCGGTTCTTACTCTCCGTTTGGAAACCAAACTCAAGAAACAGCTCGACCGTTTATCGAAGTCGATGAACCGAAGCCGCTCGTTCCTCGCCGCCCAGGCGATCCAGGAATATGTCTCCGTCAACGAATGGCAAATCGCCGAAATCAAGAAAGGCCTAGCCGAGGCCGACGCCGGCGACTTCGCCACCGAAGAGGAAATGCAGCAGACAATCAGGCGATTGACGCGACGTGCGCGTTAATTGGCTGCGAGCGGCACGCGCGAACCTGATTGCAGTCTCCGAGTACATCTCCCAGGACAATGCCGACGCTGCTGCCAGGACCGTGGCCGCAATCGTAAAAGCGGTCGAGACTCTGGAACATTTCCCAGCTCTCGGTCGGCCCGGTCGAATATCCGGCACTCGGGAATTAGTCGTCTCGGGAACGCCGTACATAGTTCCCTATCGCATGCACGGCGACGTTGTGCAGTTGATCCGCGTCCTCCACGCAGCCCGCAAATGGCCTGGCCAATTTTGAATCGTTGCGGCGGGAAAGGCTTTCTCGCTTCGCACTTGACCGACAAATATTTTCCTGCTTGCAGACGATAAAACCCGTTGTCTTTTTTTCCAGAGCCGTCCTCAGCTTTTCCACACCTCCCTCCCGCGAAAACCATTGCCAGGCAAGCCTTCTGGCTTACACTGAAACTGTCAACTCTTTTCGCCTTAACGGCGGCCAGTGCGACCGGGTACCCGTGACGGAAAGCGTTGACAAATTTTCCGCGACAGCTAGAATACGAAAGTTTTCTTCCCGGTGAGTTAAAAATATGAGCCCCGAAATCATGGATTCCGTTCTCCTGCGAACGGACTACTCCGAGCTGGAGCTACATGCCAGCGGCAAAGTCCGCGACGTTTACAACCTCGACCATGACCACCTGCTGTTCGTGGCCACGGACCGCATCTCTGCGTTCGATTACGTTCTCGCGACCGGCATTCCGCACAAGGGTCGCGTCCTCACCCAGATCTCGCTGTTCTGGTTCGACTTCCTTAAGGACATTGTCCCCAACCATTTCGTCACCGCCGACGTGAACCGCTATCCGGCGGTAATTCGCCAGCACGCCGACGAACTCCGCGGCCGCTCCATGATGGTCATGCGGGCCGAGATGTTTCCCGTGGAGTGCGTCGCGCGCGGCTACCTTTCCGGCTCCGGATGGAAAGAGTACAAAGCGACGGGCACGGTCTGCGGCATCCAGCTTCCCCCGGGATTGAAAGAATCCGACCAGCTGCCCGAGCCCATTTTCACGCCCGCGACCAAGGCCACCACCGGCCATGACATCAACATTTCATTCGAAGAAATGTGCAAGCTGGTCGATCCTGAATTGAGCCGCCAGCTTCGCGACCTGACTTTGCGCATCTACAAGAAAGCGGCGGATTACGCGCGGCAGCGCGGCATCATCATCGCCGACACCAAATTTGAGTTTGGACAGACTGCCAAGGGCATCACCCTGGCGGACGAAGTACTCACACCGGATTCCTCGCGCTTCTGGCCGGCCGACACTTATCAACCGGGCAACGCGCAGGATTCCTACGATAAGCAGTATGTACGGGATTACCTCGAAGAAATTCGCTGGAACAAACAACCGCCCGCGCCAGCCCTCCCCCAGGACGTTGCGCTGCGGACAAGCGAAAAGTACCTCGGGGCATACCGTCAGTTGACGGGACGCGAGTTGGAGATTTAGTTCGCTACGACATGAGCATTGCAGATATGCATTGCGAATGCGAATAAGAGATGAGCATTGCGGACTGGATCATCCTCGGGTTTCTGCTGTTCTCTGTGATCGCGGCAGCCTTCGAAGGCTTCTTTCATGAAGCCTTCAAGTTGGCTGGCCTGGTCGTGGGATACTTGCTGGCCGCCTGGCAGTATCATCGCCTGGCGGACTGGTTTGCGCCGCATTTGAAATCGCCCTGGGTGGGCGAGATCGCTGGTTTTCTAATCATTTTTTTTGCAGTTCTGCTGATCGCCGGCTTTGCCGGACGGCTGGCGCGCTGGGCGATGAAGAAAGCGGGCCTCAGCGCATTTGACCGGACTCTGGGCGCGATTCTGGGTTTCTTAAAGGGCGTATTGGTGGTGGCGATCGTGCTGACTGCCATCGCCGCTTTTGCGCCCGCTGCGAAGTGGCTGTCGGAATCTGAATTGGCTCCGTATTTCCTGGTAGGCGGAAGGGCGGCGATCTGGCTCGCACCGCCGGAATTGCGCCACCGCTTCTACCGGGGCTTGGATTACATGCGGCACGCGCGTCCGGCAACGGATGGCATGCAGCCGTGAGGCGTTGGTAGAGACGGGGCTAGCCCCGTCCAGGCCCGCGGAAAGACCGTGGCGAGCAAGGGTTTTGGATCTCTGAACGTGCGGAAGAGAGGCAGCAATTGAAAGATCAACTGGAAGCACTCATCCTTCAGATGTACAAAAGCAATATCCTCTACTCGGAAGCGGTCCGAGAATTCAAGAAGCGCTTCATCATAACCGTGCTGGAAGAAAACCGCGGCAATCAGTGCAAGGCCGCGCGCCAGCTCGGCATGCACCGCAACACGCTCAGCCGCACCATGCAGGAGCTCAAGATCGATGTTCGTCCCCTGCGCGCCGGCGCCAAGCGTCCACCCCGCAGCGCGCGTCCCGTCACGCTGGAAAGAAAACAAGTTCGCTAGTTCAGTTTCAGGCCTCAGTCCAGCGTCTTTGGTTGTGTCGGCAGACACTCGGGTGTCGTGCGGCCGCAAAGGATACGATCGAGCTCGGATCAGGAATTCTGTAAATTGCATTTCGGGGGCGATATAAGAATGAGACTCGCAGTAGCAGCGGCAGTGATGAGTCTCGCGCTGAGTGTCGCAGCCCAGAAGGAGATGCGCATGGCCCATGCCAAAGGTTCTTTCGACGTCAAGATGACTCCCGCCGAAGCAACCGACTTCGAGAAGGCGAACGACATTATTCGGGTCACATCCGATAAGACCTGGCAGGGTGACTTCGAAGGCGTCAGCCATGTAGAAATGATCACCGGCTCGACCGCGAGCACCGGTTCCATGGCCTACGTGGCTATTGAGCGCATGACAGGCAAGCTTAACGGCCGACAGGGCAGCTTCACCTTCTCGCACCGCGGCTCCATGATGAAAGGCGATGCCCCCTCTGCGGGAGTTCTGAGCGTGACGGTTGTACCCAATTCCGGCACTGGAGAACTGACCGGACTCACGGGCTCGCTCATGATCCATATCGACGCTCAGGGTAAACACACCTGGACCTTCGATTATTCGCTTCCGTAGCTACCCAAGATCATTTGCGGCACAACTAAAAAGGCGGCCCTTTCGGGACCGCCTGTCGTCTTGCGAATGACCCGATACCAGCTAGCGGCCCTCAGTGCGCAACGGGCTTCTTGTGTGCCGGCGCCGGCTTTGCCTCCGTCAGCAATGTGCCTTTTTCCATCGTCATCACGAACGGCTTTGCCACGTACGATGCCGGGGTTCCCCCAAACGAGAAGTCGGTATCCTCTTTTGGCATCTGCTTGGCGGAGAGCGCGCCCGACATGGTCAGATCGATGTCCGCACGCTTGGCGTCGATATCGTCGGAACTGCCGGCGAGCATCAGTTTGGTTGCGGCTTTGTCTGACGAGTTGATACTGATGACGTGGGCGATCATCTGCAGCGCTTTCCCTTTTAGTACGGTCCAAATCTTGTCGGCGTCTTCGGGCGTGCCTTCGGAAAGAACCAATTGCCACTCCGCGAAGCTCATGTCTTTCACTTGCTTGCTCTTCACCAGATCCGCGGCCTGCTGGGCCAGCGTGGGCGGCACATACTTCGCGATCGTGAAATTGGCGGGTGGCAGGGGCGAAGTGGCCGACTGCGCCAGGACATCGTTCCATCCATCTTCACCGCCGTGGTAATTCTTGTACTTGCCGCGGCCGAACTTCGCGATCGCTTCCTTGCCCGCCGCGCTCGTCTGCAGATTGGAAGCTCGAGCGATGAAGTAGAGTCCGTTCGGATCATTTTCAGCCGCTCCCGCCGCCAGATAAGACAGCCCCAGGTCATAGACATCGAGCAGATTGGTCGGATCGGCTTGCACCGCGGCGGTCAGATACTGCTCTGCGTGGGCGTAGTCTTTGGCCTGGAAAGCGGCCAGTCCAGCCGCTCCGTTGAAGATCACGGTCGTCTGCGTTTTCAGCTTCTGCCAATCGGCGTCTGAAGTTCCATCGGGCTTGGTCGCCGTCTGCAGGCACTGCAAGCCCTTTGCACTTTGCGCACCGGCGTCGGCGAAACTCTGCGCCGAATTCTGGCCGGCCACGGCCATCGCCTGTTTGGTAAAGGCGAGCAGCGCCAGGGCTCGAAGATTGCAAGGATTCGCGAGCAAAACTTTCTGCGCCGTGTCCAGCGTCTTCGCCTGATTGTTCGTCGCCTGATAGGCGCCCATCAAGAGCTCCAGCGCGTCTTCCTTCATCACGCTGTTCGGATACTGCGTCAGAAAAGCTTCCAGACCGCTGACCTTGGCCGCCGGATCCGATTGCTGTACCGCGCCAACGTAGGCGTTATATTCCGCCGGATCCTTAATCTCTTTTTTCTGAGGCGCGGCGGCGGGTGCGGCGGCTGCGGGCGCCGAGCCCTGCGCCGGCGTGGCTTGTGCGGGCGGTGTCGAACCCTGGGGGGACGCTGCCGGAGGTGGTGCGGCGCTCGGCTGCGGTGCGGGAGTGGTTTGAGCGACGGCGGTAACTGCCGCTACCAGCAACATCGCGAGAACAATCTTCTTCATTCCTGTGGCTCCTTAACTCTTCGGGGAAGCTGGAGTAGACATCTTGCCCGATTCCACCCAAGCCTGGCGTCGGGCCCGCACCATGAACCAATCTTCACAGAAACTGCTTCACATCTCTTGCCATCGACTGGTCCCGAAAGTCATGGGCCGTCCTTCGATACGAGGCGGCTAAACATTATTCCGGTGAGCGGATTATAAGGATGTAATCCCCCTAAGGCAAGCTTCTCGCCCCGCTCCATCCCTGTCTCAGGCTTAGATGCCGGAAATCGCCACGCTGTTGGGCCCAGCTCGACGCCACCTTCAATGCACAATATAACCAACGCGAAATAGAATAGCGTCTCAGGAGATCTTCGCTTGAACGAGAACTTCGCTTTGACGAAAACTACATTATCGACGCAGCCGCCGCTGGCCGGCCAAGTCGCGGTCATCACCGGCGCCGGACGCGGCATTGGCAAAGCCATCGCCGTGAAGCTCGCCGAACTCGGAGCACGCACCGTGCTTTGCGGACGCTCACGCCCGCCGCTGGACGAAACCGCTGCCTCCATCCTGAACAGCGGCGGCCAGAGTTCCGTAGTCGAATGCGACGTCACCGATCTGCATTCCACCGAAGCGCTCGGCGAACGCATCGAACGCACCTTTCACCGTCTCGACATTCTGGTCAACAACGCCGGCATCGGCGGCGCGGGAGGCCCGCTCCATCAGCTTGCGCCCGAAAATTGGGACCGCGTGATGAACACCAACCTGCGCGGCGTCTACTACTGCATCCGCAGTCTTGCGCCCATCATGATCAAAGCCCGCAGCGGACACATCATCAACATCTCATCCCTGGCGGGCAAGAATGCGCTGCCCAATGGCGCGGCCTACGCCGCATCCAAGTGGGGATTGAACGGATTGACCTACTCCGTGGCGGAAGAACTGCGCCCGCATAACATTCGCGTGGCGGTGATCTGCCCGGGATCGACGAACACCGACTTCAGCCCGCATCCGGGAAAAAATAACGAAAAGATGCTGCAGCCTTCGGATGTGGCCCGCGTCGTTGCCATGCTGGTGACCCAGGCGCCGCAGTCATTCGCCAGCGAAGTTCTGCTCAGGCCGACGCAGAAACCGTAGCGCGGGAGCGTGAGTCAGGAAGCCGATTTTCGGTAGTGGTGCAATTTGCGAAATCGTTCACCGCCAAGGCCACGAAGGTACACGAAAGTACACGAAGGAAACATCTGGGGAGAAAAGCCTTCGTGGCCTTGGTGGCCTTGGTGGTTCAGGTTTTCCCGCGCCTCCGGTAGCGATTCCCAGTGGTGAGCGCTGCCCGATTGATGAGGGACGTCAACATGGAGTCAAACGATGCGTCGCCATCGAATTTCTGCGGAGGAGCTTCATCCCTGTATCTCCGCGACGGATTGAAGGGCTCGACCGCATCGTCGTACTCGCAGCCTTCGACGACGGACCATGCCGTAGTCCCAAGCGGACGGCGCTCCACGCAGTCGCGATCAATGACGACGTGGGTCGACTGTTCCGGCTCAAATGAAGTGTGTTTCAGATTGATGGAAGCGGTGCGCAGCGCGTGCAGCAGCAAGGCTGCGGTGCGGGGATCGATCAGTTTGTGGACGAGCAAGCGCATCACCTCGGCCAGTCCGACCTGGATGGAGTTCGCATCCTCGAGAATGGGCAAGGTTATGGCAAGTTTTTCTCCAACATTCTTGTTGACGTCGAGTTGCTTCTGCAGCCATAAGTTGTGAAAGTGACAATGCTTTTCATCGCGGAGGGCGGGCGATCCGCACTGTGTGCCGTTGACTTTGATGTGATGACAGCGACGAATATTTGCTGGATATGAAGACATATTGGAGCTCCTGTTTTTGGAATCAGGGATATGAATTCGGGACTATTCGCTATTAGGGTATTCATGAAAATAGTGCAAAAAAAACTCTTACCCTGATCTTTTGGAATCAGAGAGTTAGGTGTTTTTGGGAGGCCAAATCTTTGAGTTTTAAGGAGTTACAGGTAAAATCTTGCGGCGTAAGGAGTTAGGGATCCTTCGCTAGCGCTCAGGATTTCGGCAGCGGGCTCGCCCCTTCGACTGCGCTCAGGGTCACGCCCGCTAATCGCCTCAACTTCAGTTGTCAAAGAACGCGACGGTGAAAATGTGCGGCCGGGAACGTCCGCTGCCTGGAGCGGCTCGGTCCGTCGACTGCACTGATTCAGGTGCATATTTTCGCGCGAAGCGGGGATCGGTGTATGTGATTGCGCTCACGGATCGATGTGATGAAAATGCAGTTGGTCTTTGGGGATGCAGGACGGTGGAATCCCGCTCAGCGCAGAGTGCGGGATGTAGGGGGCCTTCGACTCCGCTCAGGAGGACAATTTTGCGGGGATGCCGGCGGGACGCCGGCGCTACTGCTGGGCTCAGGATGACAATTTTTTGGACAGGGTTTACTGAGAGCTGACAGCTGAGAGCTGCTTCTCTCAGTCTTTGAACAGATTATCGAAGGCGGCGCGGGCGTCATTCGGGCGCTGGCTGCCTTTGCTCGATGTTTCTTTTTCCACCATCACGCGGATGGAAAAAAATGGGCAGTCGTTGCGCTTGTCTTTGGGAGAAATTCTGGCGGGCACGGGCTGATCGCATTCGAAGCGGCTTGATGGATCAAAGTGTTCGCACTGTTTGCAGGCATGCAGGTCGAATCCGCACTTTGGGCATTGCCCTACGGGATCGGTGAGATTCTGCAGCAGCGCGCCACACTCGGCGCAACGGGACACGGTGCGCGTGCCCGGCATGTTGATGGGCCGCGGTCCGAAAGTGTTATCTTTCTTCGGCGCCGCCGCCGGCTTCTCAAATTCTTTTTTCTTGCCACCGCCGGAATCCTGGTATCCGCGCTGGCGATATTTGCGGTCGGACAAAAGTGCCTCCTGCGAAGCGGCTTCATTCTCCGCCATTGGCGAGCCGGGCACAAGAGCTTGTTTGGTACAGTGCTCAG
>Ga0182018_10004597_pt1 | contig 11512 bp, 7 predicted proteins | sample 812P2MmetaG_FD_120490 | JGI IMG/M metagenome (GOLD analysis project Ga0182018, IMG submission 120490) | Permafrost microbial communities from Stordalen Mire, Sweden - 812P2M metaG | ecosystem: Environmental > Terrestrial > Soil > Wetlands > Permafrost | place: Sweden: Stordalen | collected...
CTATGCCGAACAGGCGGTCATCCTCTCGATGGCCCAGGACGACCTCGAAGCGTGTGCGGCTACCCTGCTGCTCGTCAGCGCGGAGGCAGCAAGGGCCGGTTTCGAGGACGTTGCCCGGCCGGCCAACGACGGCGCCGCCGAGATCTATCGACTCCTCGAGCGCGACGACCTGGTGCAAGTGCTGTCGGGGGGATCCGCGCTCCCCGCCGAAGGCGCAGCCGCCCGAACCGACCGGCTCGAGGCCGGGCTGGAGGCAGCGCGCTCCGTCGTCAATCCGGCAGCGAGCAGCGACCGCCTCTAACCGGACGTCAGCAGTCGGGCACGCCGGGAGGTGGGATGACCAGGCCGCTCTGTGGCGGCGCGGTGCCACTCGGCGGCGACGACATCACCAGGCTTTTGCTCGTCGGGTCGTAGCAGTTGACGACCCATCCGAGCACGTGCAGCGCTGCCGCCTCCCGTGCATCCGACGGGACGATCGCGTGGTGGATGTCCTCCGTGCTGAGCACGTGAATCCAGTTGGGATCGAGCTGATCGACGTCCTCGTACAGCTGGAGGGCGTTGTTGCCAAAGACGGCCGGTTCGTCGTAGAGGAAGACGATGCGTCCCGAGGGGAAGCGGTACGCGAGGTATCCGCCCCAGGAATCGATCGTGTAGACGCGCTGCCCGGGAAAGTTGGCGCCCGTGAAGGTCGCTCCGGCTTCGGGATAGGTGGTGGCCTGGTATGAGGCGGCGGCGGATGTGCTGATCTTGGGGATCAGTGCCACCGCCATGGCGGCGGCCATCGCGACCAGCCCGGCGCTGATCAGCACAGGATGCAGATGGCGCGTGCCGGCCTCCGCGCGTCGGCGCCGGCGAGGCGCGACGTGCCGCGCCCACGCCCGCGATCCGTGAATTGCGAGCTGGGCCGTCATGAAGACCGCGAAGAGCCCGAGGTTCTCCTGCGCATAGAGCGTGGCGATCAGCAGTCCGAAGCCCGTGATCGCGCTGAACCGGTCGGGTCCGCCGGACACGGTCCAGAGCACGACGACCAGCACCACCTCAGCCTCGAAGAGCCGCGCCCACCACTCGTGGAAGTTCGGGGTTCCGAATCCGGCAAGGCTCTGGGCAACCCCCGGGTTGAAGACGCCGGACAGCACCGACGCATAGATGCCCGGTCCAAGCGGATTGGCGATCACCACGACGGCACTGATCACCAGCGCGAGCGCGAGCTGGCGCCGGCCACCCCCCGGGGTAGCGGCTTTGGGCAGCAGCAGGAGCGCGGCAAGCACGAGCAGCAGCCCGGCGGCGAACCCGGCGTCCATGTTCGCCCAGAGCAGGAAGAGTGGCGGCAGCCCCCAGACGGCGGACGTCATTCCCTCACGCCATCGGGTCACGACGAAGAGGACGATTGCGAAGCCGAGCACCGAGATCACCGCGCTGGTGACGCCCGCTACGCTGTTGAGCACCAACCCGGTGATCACCATCGCGATCGCTAGCCACGGTCCGCTGACCCGTGCGGACCTCTGGATCGAGAGCGCCGCGAGCACCACGGCTGCGACCGCGGCGAGGCCCATGACCAGCGACGCAAGACCCGCGCCGCCGGCGCCAACCAGGCCCGCGAGGGTCACCTCGTAGAGCCATTGCTGTCCAACCCACGCGTGCGCGGCGGGCAGAAAGCTGAAGGGTTCATGGGCTGGGATGCCGCTGGTGGTGATCAGGCGCCCGAGCGCGAGATGCCACCACACGTCGGTATTGCTGAAGGGCTGCACCGTGAGCACGAGCACGACAATCGCGGCCGCGGTGATCCACGCGATCCTGCTCGCCGATGCCCGGCGCCCAGAGTCGGGGCCGGCGAGCACGAGGAGGTCTGGTCGCTTCACTGGTTCTGCGCCCCGGTGTTCGGAGCGGACTTCGCCTGGCGAGCGCACACGCTTCCCGGCGCCCAGTGGGGCACGGCCGGAAGCTGCAGGGTCGCGAGCTTGTCGTTCGGAACAAACGCGACGCTCAGGCCATCCTGGTACACCTTGGTCCAGTCGGCGGCGTGCTCCATGACGTCGGCGAGCGGGGTGTTGATGTCGTCCAGCACGATGTCGGTGCCGTACTTTCGGATGATCGAGTCCCAGCTCGGTGTCGCGGTCTCGACGGCTGCGTACGTGTAGAGCATCTGATCACCCATGAGGGCCGCATCACCGAAGATGAACACCTTGTCGCCGTGCAAGGACAGCGTGTAGGCGAGATAGCCACCTTCGCCTTACTGGTTGAAGATCTTCAGCGGCTCCGGCGCCCCGGCGAGCCATTGCGCAGCGCACACGGGGAACTCCTGCGCGTACGTCAGGGAGAACGGCTGCAGCTGCATCTTCGGCACCAGCCACGCGATGTAGACGCCGCCGAGGCCTGCCATCAGCATCGCGTACGCGGTGAGTCGGAACAGCAGTGGTGGCTGCACTCGATTCCGCGGAGGAGCGGTGGCAGGGGCACGTCGCAGTCGCCGGTATGCCGCGCGCATTCGTGGAGTCGCGATCGCGAGCTGGTCGATGAACACCGGAGTCCCCACGGCGACGAAAAGCTCGATGTGACGCGCGGACTGCAGCGACAGCGCGGTGACCACGAGGACGAGCGCCACGTCCCGCGCACGGATACGACGGTTGAAGACGATGAGCATCGCGAGGCTGAGCATCATCGCGCCGTAGACGAGCACCTCCCAGTCGTGGAAGCTCGGCGAGAACCACTCCTCGATGAGTGATTGCTGTGCCGCCGACGTCTGCGTGCCGGCCGCGTAGAACAGGATGCCCGGGCCGTTGAGGTTGATCATGCTCACCGCGGTGCACGCGATCAGCAGGTACAGCACCGGGAGAAGGCGCGACCGTGGCGCCGGATCAGGCATGTGCAAGCGCTCGCCAACGAGCTCGGCCACCAGGATCACCGCGATGAAACCGAGTCCGACGACGAATTCGCCATGCAGGTTGCTCCACAGCACGAACAACGGCACGAGCAACCACATGGCCTTGCCGCCGCGGGTCAAGTAACGCTCAACGAGGAACAACGTCAGCGCCGTGAAGGCGAAGGTGAACATCTGCACGCGCGGTCCCCAGATGGGGAATCCGGCAACCACCGCGACGAGCATGCCGAGACCGAGCACGCCGCGGCCAGGATTCCGGAGGCGCGCCTTCTGCATGACGGCGACGAGTCCGAGCCAGGTGACGGCGGAGAGAATCAGGACGATGAGGCCGAGTCCACCGATGCTGAACTCGACGGCGAACAGCACCTCGTTGAGCCATTCGTGCATCGTCCAGTGATGGTTCGCGACCGTGTAGGTGAACGGATCGTTGCCGAGCAGACCGCCGTGCTGCAGGATCAGCTGGCCGGCGCGAAGATGCCACCAGAAGTCGGGGTCCTGGATGGTCCGCGTGACCGGGAGCGCCATGATGACCAGCACCGCGGCAATGAAGAGCCCGCTTGGTGAGATCAGAGAATCGAGTCGCGCGCGGAATCGGCTCTGCTGCTCGTGTACCGCTTCAGCCGCCACGCTTGTCACGACGCCGCCCGCCACTGTGCTCGTCAGCCCTGTGATGCTCCCGAGATCACGCGGGCTGCCGTTGCATTGCCCGGTTGTTCGAGCCCGACCGACGACCAGAGCATCTTGAGCAGATGCGCAAACTCGAAGGGCTTGCCCATGTATGTGATCCCGCCGAGATCCATGACAGCTTGAATGTCTTCGTCGAAGCAGCGCGCGGTGAGCAGGATGATCGGGCATGTGGCCGTCTTTGTCTGAGCGCGGAGCTCACGGCAGACCGACAACCCGCTCAGCCGAGGCATCATCACGTCGCAGACAACCGCATCCGGCAGCCAGCCTTTGATGACGATCTCCAGCGCCTCCATGCCGTCCTCGGCACAGCGCACGTCGAAACCATCACTGACGAGCCGCAACTCGAGGAGACGGCGAAGCGAGTCGTCATCTTCCGCGATGAGAATGCGAGGTGGGTCGCCGAGTGTCATAAGGCTGCTTTTTTCCTGAGGCGGTGGTTCGACTTCGATCTGGTTATACGCTGGGCGCCAGTTGCGGCTCGCCGTGCAACAGGCCTGTCACAGCCATTTGTGAACTACAGGCAGGGTGCGACTCTGCGGTGACATGATCACGATGGTGAGCGAAGTCGAAGCGGCCCCCACCATGAACCCATCGGCGCTGTCAGGCGTCCGATTCCTGGTGACCAAGCGCATCGAGGACCTCGATGCAACCGCAGCTGCGCTCGATGACGAGCTCTCTGCCGTGGCGGCGCGCCTCCTGGAGCTGCGCACCGCGCAGCACGAGGCCGAGGGACGCTGGGGAGCGCTGCTGAGCGTGCTGCCGGCCGGTGACGTCGATGAGATCGACACCGCCTTCAGGACACTCGCCAAGATCCGCGCGGACCTCGCCGCCACCGAGGAGCGCCAGGTCGAGCTGGGCACCCGGCTCACCGGCATCCGCGCCGAGCAGGAGGTGCTCAGGGCCGTCTACCGCAGCCTCGACGACCTGCTCGCCGCCAACGCGGGACCGACCAACGGCACCGCCCGGCTTCGTGATGCGTCACGGCAGACCTTCCAGATCATCGAAGAGGAGCGGATGCGCATTGCTCGGGACATGCACGACGGGCCCGCGCAGTCGATGGCGAACCTGGTGCTCCAGGCCGAGATCATCGAGCGGCTCATCGCGCGCGACCCAAAGATGGTCGTCAGCGAGCTTGCCGACTTCAAGAACGGTGTCCGCAGCGTCCTCGACGATACCCGGCGTCTGATCTTCGATCTCCGTCCGATGACCCTCGACGACCTGGGGCTGGTGCCGACGCTGCGAAAGTTCGTTGCCGAGTTTGGTGAGCGCAACACGATCAACGCCCACCTGCGCGTGGTCGGCGAGGAGATCCGCATGGGCGGTGGCCTCGAGCAGACGCTGTTCAGGATCGTCCAGGAGGCGCTCAACAACGCGCGCAAGCACGCCAAGGCATCCAACGTCGAGGTGGTGATCACCTTTCTCCCGAAGCAGGTGAGCGCCGTCATTCGCGACGACGGCGTCGGCATGGACGTGGAGGAGACCGAGGCGTCGGTGGACCGGACCCGCCACTTCGGGCTGCTGACCATGCGTGAGCGCGCCGATGGGGACAAGGGAAAGCTCGAGATCAGATCCCAGCTCGGCAAGGGAACGGAGGTCCGGGCGACATTCGATCTCTGAGAGCGCCGATTCGAGAGGCGTCGAGCCTCGATCGGTACGTCCCCCCGACAATGAAGGGGATGCGGCATCGCGTACTGGCATGCGACTTCGACGGGACACTTGCCGTTGAAGGGGTGTGCTCCGCCGAGACAGTCGAGGCCCTACAGCGCGTCGCGGCCGCCGGGATGCGTCTCGTCCTGGTGACCGGACGGACCTCGGAGGAGCTCATCGACGTCTTCGACCCGGGCAGCCTCTTCGAGGAGATCGTGGTCGAGAACGGCGCGGTGGTGATCGACCGCGCAAGTGGCGAGGCGCAGCTGCTGGCGCCCCGGGTCCCGCCTGGGCTCGTCGCCGAGCTCCAGCGCACCGGCGTGACGCCCCTGATCGTCGGCCGGGTCCTCTGCTCGACCGCCTGGAGCCAGGAGCCCAAGCTTTCGGCGGCAATCGCCAAGCTCGGCGTCGATCGTCAGGTGGTCCGCAACCGTGACTCGGCGATGGTGCTGCCACCGGGGATCAGCAAGCGAACCGGTATCGAAGCGGCCCTCCGCTCCATGGGGGAGACGCCTGCCGTCACCGTCGCAGTCGGTGACGGTGAGAACGATGTCGCGCTCTTCGCGGTCGCCGGAGTCTCGGTTGCGGTGGCCAACGCCGTCGACGTCCTCAAGGCTCGTGCTGATGTCGTGCTCACCGAGCCGAACGGGAAGGGGATCCAGGCGCTCGCGGCCGCGCTGGTCGCCGGAGACCTCGGGGCGCTGACAGCCCTCAGCCCGCTGGCGGGATAAGGCGAGCTCAGACCGGCAGGATCGGCTTGCGGATGAGCGCGGTATCGCCGCGTAGCCACGCCTCGATGGCGATTTCGTTCTGGCGGCGCCCGACCGCGGCGCGCCGCTCCGGCTGCAGATCGAGTGGTGCGACGGCGATGGTGGTGCCCTCGGTTGGCATCACCGCCATCAGCGCCGCGACCAGCTCCGGATCGAACTGGCTGCCGCTCTCGCGTCGCAGCTCCTCGAGGATCCAGTCGTACGAACGGGCGGCCTGGTAGGGCCGTCCGGTCCGCATGACGTCGAAGGCGTCGACCACCGAGACGATGCGCGCGCCAAGCGGGATCTGATCGCCGCGGAGACCGTCGGGGTACCCGCCGCCGTCGAAATGCTCGTGGTGATGACGGACGATGAGCCGGACGTCTTCCCAGGTGTCGATGTCGGCAAGGATCGCCGCGCCGACCTCGGGGTGGGTTTGGACGATGGCGCGTTCCTCGGGGGTCAGTGCCTCGGGTTTGCGCAGCAGCGCCTCGGGCACGGCGACCTTGCCGATGTCGTGGAGGCAGGCGCCGAACCGGATGACACTGCGGACGCCCTCGTTGAGCCCGAGATGCCGCGCAATCGCATCGGACATCCCGACCAGCCGGGTCGAGTGCTCCTGGGTCTCGTAGTCCTTGGACTCGAGCGCGTTGGCGAGCACCATCGTGAACCGCTCCAGCATGGGAGCGAGAAAGCGCAAGCGAAGTGCTTCGTCAGCGAGCTCGCGGCGTTCGAGCGCGCGGTCGACGACGGTGAGGAGGTGCATCGTCTTGAAGGGCTTGGGAATGAAGGCGACCGCGCCGGCCTGCATCGCCTGCATGGCGAGGTCGAGGTCGCGAAACGCGGTGACCACGATGCACGAGATCATCGGGTCCACCCGTTGGGCGTGCGAGATGAGGTCGACGCCGTTGGCATACGGCATCGCGTAGTCCGTGATCACCGCATCGAAGCAGCCCGGCGTGTCGATGCTGCTGATCGCCTCCGCTCCGTTGGTGGCGATGGTGACCTCGTGGCCGGCGAACTCGAGCGTCTCCTGGATGAAACGGCGTGTGAGCCCGTCATCTTCGGCGACGAGTACCCGAGCCAAGTGGTCAGCACCTCCGAGGCGTGCCCGTTCCGGGCCCGCGGTCGATCGCGACTAGATCTTCATCGTCCCTGATCGCGTCAAGTCGGAGGTCCTCGTCACAGGTCTGTGCGAGACCGCTACAACTGGGATCGAGGCTCTGGTGCAGTCCCGAACGGAAGGCGCAGCGTGTGCCGCCAGTGCGCGCGGACAGCTCGCTGCACCTGGAGGTCGGTCCACCAGATCGGCACATCGGCGCTCTGATCGTGGTCGACGCGAAGGTGCTTGCACAGCAGGCGGCGCTTGACCGGCATGCCGAAGTCCTTGCGACCCGTCATCACGACTTTGTAGATGAGATAGACGACCACCCAGCAGACAAGCGCGCCGGTTGCGGCGAGATACACGTCGCCGGGGATCGATCCAGATTTCGTGGAGTGCGCGGCAGCCGCGAGGAGAAGGAGCATCGGGCAAAGCCTAGCCCCCGGCTGCGACGCATCAGTTCACGATCCGGTAACAGCCGTGAAGCCGTCACCGGATCGTGAGTGCTGTCTGCGCTGCAGCAGCCCGTTTACGCGACGGGGTCTGGCTGCGGTTCCGGTTCGAGTGCCAGCGCCACGTCGGCGTCAACACCCATATCGATTCCAACGTAGTCCGGGTCACCACCACCGGCCGCCGCTGCCTCTTCCTCGTAGAGGCGCAGCGCCTCGTCACGAAGCTTCTGGTAGTAGTCGAGGCCCGTCCCGGCGGGGATGAGCTTGCCGATGATGACGTTTTCCTTGAGGCCGCGCAGCCGGTCGATCTTGCCGGAGATGGCTGCTTCGGTGAGGACGCGGGTGGTCTCCTGGAACGACGCGGCCGACAGCCACGACGCGGTGTTGAGCGCCGCCTTGATGAGACCGAGCAGCACCGTCTGCGCGATGGCGGGCTCGCCGCCCTCGCTCAGCGCCTTTGCGTTGGCCTCTTCCCACTCGAGCTGCGAGACGATCTCGCCGGGGAGCAGGTCGCTGTCACCGGCATTGTCGATGCGGACCTTCCGCATCATCTGCCGCACGATCACCTCGATGTGCTTGTCGTTGATGTCAACGCCCTGGGTCCGGTACACGCGCTGCACCTCGCGGACCAGGTAGTTCTGCACATCATCGCGCCCGCGAACCAGGAGCAATTCCTGCGGGCTGATCGAACCCTCGCTGATCTTGTCGCCGGCACTGACGTGGTCGCCGTCGCGAACCTTGATCTGCGCCGACACCGGGATCGGGTACTCACGCGAGTCGTCGTCGGTGCTGCGCACCAGGATGTGCTTGGCGTCGACCTTCACCGCTCCGGCATAACGGGCTCTGATCGAGACCTCGTTGCCGTGCTCGTCGACCCCGCGGATGAGCTCGGCGCCCTCAGCGACGTGACTGCCGTCCTCGACCGCCACCGCGTGCTTCGAGGGGATGGGATAGGTCGTGTCGAAGATGTCGCGCGAGGTCACCTTGACCTTCTGCGACCGGTTCTCGCCGCGGATGACCTCAACGACGCCGTCGATCTCGCTGATCAGCGCCTTGCCTTTCGGCACCCGGGCCTCGAAGAGCTCCTCGACGCGCGGGAGACCCTGCGTGATGTCCGAGCCGCCGGTCGCGACACCTCCGGTGTGGAAGGTCCGCATGGTGAGCTGCGTTCCAGGCTCACCGATCGACTGCGCCGCGATCACGCCGACCGCCTCGCCGATCTCGACCAGCCGGCCGGTTGCGAGGTTGCGCCCGTAGCACATCCTGCAGACACCCTCGCGGGCCTTGCAGGTCATGATGCTGCGCACCTTCACCCTGCCGACGGAGTCCTTCGCAGCCATGATCCGGCGAGCGGTCTCGTCGTCGATGTCCTCGCCGGCACGCTTCACCGTCTCGTCGTCGATGAGGATGTCCTGCGCCGCGATCCGTCCCTGGAAACGATCGATGGCGCGCTCCTTGAGCTCGTCGTCGGTGAGCTCGATCCAGATTCCCGCGGTGGTCTCGCAATCCTCGATACGGACGATCACGTCCTGCGCGACATCCACCAGACGGCGGGTGAGGTACCCGGAGTCCGCGGTGCGCAAGGCGGTGTCCGCGAGGCCCTTGCGGGCTCCGTGGGTGGAGATGAAGTACTCGAGGACGGTGAGTCCCTCGGAGAAGTTGGCCTTGATCGGCAGGTCGATGATCCGTCCGGTCGGGTCGGCCATCAGTCCGCGCATACCGGCGAGCTGCCGGATCTGCTGCTTGCTGCCTCGCGCTCCAGACTGCGACATCATCAGCACCGAGTGGAAGCGGTCGAACGAGCTCATGGTGACCTCGGTCACCTTGTCGGTCGCGTTCGTCCAGATGTCAACGGTCTTGAGGTAGCGCTCGTCGTCGGTGATCAGTCCGCGGCGGAACTGCAGGTCGACCTGTTCGACCTCGTCCTCGGCCTTGGCGATGATCCCTGCCTTGGCGGCCGGGGTCTTGATGTCCATGGCCGCGACGGTGACGCCGGCCACAGTCGCGTAATGGAAGCCGAGTCGCTTGATGCTGTTGACGAGCAGCGCCGTGGTCTCCGCGCCGTGCAGGTCGTAGCACTCCTTGACGAGGTGCGACAGCTTGCCGAGGTCGAGGAACTCGTTGCGGTAGGCCATGGACGGAAGGTCGTTGTCGGCTCCCGCGTCACCGAGGGGCAGGACCTCGTTGAAGATGACCCGTCCGATGGTGGTGGTCACGATCTCGGTGCCGGTGGGATCCTCCTCCGAGGCGCGATGTGAGTGCACGTTGCGCTTGGGCATGCGCACCCGGACGCGCTCGTGCAGGTTCACCACGTGGTGCTCGAAAGCGAGTTGCGCCTCGCCGGGAGAGGCGAAGACGCGCAGGTCGGTCTCGGGCCGGTCGTCATCGGCGCCGCGTTGGGTGAGGTAGTACGCACCAAGGACGATGTCCTGGTGCGGCGCCACCACCGGGCTGCCGTTCGAGGCGCTGAGGATGTTGTTGGACGACATCATCAGATTCTTCGCCTCAGCGACCGCGCCGCTGAAGAGCGGCACGTGCACTGCCATCTGGTCACCGTCGAAGTCGGCGTTGAACGCCTTGCAGACGAGTGGATGAATCTGGATCGCCTGGCCCTCGACGAGCACCGGCATGAACGCCTGGATGCCGAGTCGGTGGAGGGTCGGGGCGCGGTTCAGGAGCACCGGGTGCTCCTTGATCACGCCGTCGAGGACGTCCCAGACCTCAGGCCGCACGCGCTCGACCATTCGCTTGGCGCTCTTGATGTTCTGCGTGCTGTTCTGGGAGACGAGCTCGCGCATGACGAACGGCTTGAAGAGCTCGAGCGCCATCTTCTTGGGCAGGCCACACTCGTGCAGCTTCAGCTCGGGGCCGACCACGATGACCGACCGTCCGCTGTAGTCCACGCGCTTGCCGAGCAGGTTCTGCCGGAAACGGCCCTGCTTGCCCTTGAGCATGTCGGAGAGCGACTTCAGCTTGCGGTTGCCGGTGCCGGTGATGGCCCGACCCCGCCGACCGTTGTCGATGAGGGCGTCCACCGCCTCCTGGAGCATCCGCTTCTCGTTGCGGACGATGATCTCGGGGGCTCCCAGCTCCAGAAGCCTCTTGAGCCGGTTGTTGCGGTTGATCACCCGGCGGTAGAGGTCGTTGAGATCGGAGGTGGCAAAACGGCCGCCGTCCAGCTGGACCATGGGTCGCAGCTCGGGGGGAATGACCGGCAGCACCTCGAGGATCATCCAGGTCGGGGCGGTGTCGCTAGAGCGGAAGGCCTCGACTACCCGGAGGCGCTTGATCGCCTTCTGCTTGCGCTGGCCGCTGGTGGAGAGGAGCTCCTCTCGGAGGTGAGTTGCCTCGGCGGCGAGGTCGATCGCATCCAGCATCTCCTTGACCGCCGCCGCTCCCATGGCGGCATGGAAGACCTTGGGGAACTTCTCGATGTACTCCCGGTACTCGCTGTCGGTCAGCAGCTGGCGGACGGTGAGCGCTTCTACCTTGGTCTTGGTGTCCTCGAGCTCCGCCCGCAGAGCCTCCAGTTCGGCGTCGCCGGCAGACCCACCGCCCGCGTGAAGCGCGGCCAGTTCCGCCTGAGCGGTGCTGATCTCGGCCGCCGCCTGCTCCTTCACGGCGTTGATGGCCGCGTCGGACTCGGAAGAGATCAAGGTCAGCCGCGCGCTCACCAGCTCCTTGAGCTGCTCCTGATGCTCCTCGCTGAGCGGGGTGCCCTTCTTGGCCACCAGCAGCTTCTCGCTACCGTCCTTGACCACGAAGTCGGTCGGGGCCTTGCGTCCCAGCGCGGCCTCGATCCGCTCCGAGAGCTGCTCCGCTCCGGCCTCGATCTCCTGGCGGCGGGTGTCGGCGGCCGCCTGCAGGCGCGCAGCCTCGGCCGCGCTGGACTGCTCCAGCTCTTCGATCCGCTGCTGGGTGCTCTTGACCTGCTCCTCGGATTGCTCGCTGGCGGACTGGCGCAGCTCCTTGATCCGCTCGCTGCGCTCCGGGTCAA
>Ga0182018_10004598_pt1 | contig 11511 bp, 14 predicted proteins | sample 812P2MmetaG_FD_120490 | JGI IMG/M metagenome (GOLD analysis project Ga0182018, IMG submission 120490) | Permafrost microbial communities from Stordalen Mire, Sweden - 812P2M metaG | ecosystem: Environmental > Terrestrial > Soil > Wetlands > Permafrost | place: Sweden: Stordalen | collected...
AACCGCCTCGTCGGCATCCTGCACGCCTGCCTCGAGGAGGGCGTCCTCTATGACGAGACCATCGCTTGGCAAGAGGAGGAACAGTCCGCGGCTTGACGGCTTAGAACCGTGGGGTGTCTAGCCGGCGTGTCATAAACGTGTCATACGGATTTTGCGTGCCACGACGTATGACACGGATCAAGCTGCGACCTTCGTGCAGTCTCTTCGGGCCAGGAGCCCCATCACACATGGGGTTATCGGTTGGCATCTCCGAGCTGCCGTCGACCGTGCGGCTGATCGGAAAATAGATCCGAGTGAGCCACGGCAGGTGGAATAATCGCAGGTGACTGACTACGGCCCGCCGTGCTTCCACCCCGAGCCACGGCATCATGATGTCCCGGGGCGAACTGACGCGCCTATTTTCACGCCCTGCGTGACGTCCCGCCACGGGACACTGGTACTGACAGGCAAACAGCCTCGACAGCCCAACTTGGCAATCGTCGGCAGTACGGTTCAATCTGTGAATCCGACGGGTGGCACTGCGCCCCGGGTGAAAGCAACGCCGATCTACCTTGGGTGCTCAATAGGTTGTTTCGTCGGCGCTTTCATTGTGTTCGTCGCTGGCGTCGTCTGGACCAACGGCACGTACGGATCTCGCATGGCTTGGCTCTTAGCGGGCGTGTTGCCGCTTCTCCTATCTACTGCCGTGTTTGCTTGGCTGGCGTCACCCAACACGTCGAGATGGCGACGAAATGTATTGGCCTCCCGAGGCTCACGGCCAAGGACACCACAGTCCGGACCGGCTCGAAGCGTCTTCATCATCTCTTTGGCGCTCTTCGCGATCCCGTTCGTTCTCGCCCTGGCCTTGCTGTCGGTCTATGCAGCCCTGTTCACCGTGCACTACCTGTCGCATTGAACGATCGAGAAAAGCCGATGTGGCCATCGGAATGGTGGCTGACTGCCGATGATCAGCCATGCGCTGGCGGTCGAGGTGACCGGCGGCAGCTCGTGATGTGGAGCGACACCACCATGGCGCTGCCATCCTCAGGCCGAGGGATCAGGGCATCGCACACCGGACAGCTGACGGACAACATGAAAGCCACGGCAGTAGGCGGCTGAGAGCGCAACAGCCGCTAGCTAGAGGCTGAGGTTCTCCTTCCCAGCGGCGGGTGTCGACTTGCGCTTCACGACTGGCTCGAGGTCGGCCCGAGGGCATCGAGGAACTTCGCCGCAATCGGCGCGGCAACGGCGCCACCGATCCCTCCGCCCACCACCAGCACCGCAAAGGCGAGGTCGCCGCGATATCCGATAAACCAGGCATGCGTTTGAGGCGGATTGGCAGTCCCGAACTCTGCGGTGCCCGTCTTTCCATAGGTGCCGGGAGGCAAACCCGCGCCGGCTGCCGTTCCGATGGGGCTGTTGACGACGTCGGCCATCATCGTTTGCAGATCCGAGACGACCGTGGGATCAAGGAGCCGGGGTGGAGCGATGTCATCGGGAGATCTCGCCACCAACCTGGGTAAGCGAAGGCTGCCCGAGTCGACAGCCGCCGCCACCATTGCCATGTCGAGCGGTGAAAGGAGCACTTGCGCTTGGCGATGAGTGACGGTGGCATTTGGATGTAAAGCTCACGAGGTGACTCATTCGTTCGATGAGCCAGGCTTCTTCGATCGTGCGGACCAATCGCCGGACGCAGCCTTCTACTCTTGGCCCAGGCTGGTTACCCACATCGACGACCATGCCATCGCCGCGGTGGGAAAACTCTACGAGGAGCTGGCGATCGACGGGGACGTGCTCGACCTCATGGCCTCCTGGGTCTCCCACTTTCGGCGTCGACCCCGGCATCTGACGGTCCTCGGAATAAACGCACAGGAGCTCGAGGCCAACTCCCAAGCGACCGACACCGTGGTTCACGACCTGAACGCCGATCCGTACCTTCCCTTTGCTGCCGGTTCCTTCGATGCCGCCGTTTGCTGCGTGTCGGTCGACTACTTGGTGCGCCCGGTCGAGGTGTTCACGGACCTCGCCAGGGTGCTGCGACCAACCGGTTTGTTCGTTTGCACCTTCTCGAATCGCTGCTTTCCCACCAAGGCGGTGCGGGGCTGGCTTGCCACGAGCGACGCCGAGCACTGCTCGGTCGTTAACGGTTATTTCGAGCGGTCGGGGGGATGGAATCCTGCGGTAATCGAGCGTCGCACACCGCCGACGCACCTCGGCGATCCACTCTTCGCCGTGTGGGCGGCCAGAACCGGGGAGGTCGTGGAGCGTTCCTTGTGATGTGCGGGGTGCGCCGTGACGCTGTCGGCCGGCGTGGGATTTGGGGCCAGACACTCGCCCACGGATCGACGCCTGATGTCCCGAGGGTCGTTCCCGCCTCTGGGAACCGCGACCGCACGGAGGAGTGTCTGACCAACAGACGGCCATGGCAATGTTTCGGTCGCGAAGGCAGATCCACACCGATTGTGGCTGATTGGGGGCGCCCATGACCCCGGGCGGCCACCCGCGCCAAATGAAATGCTGTCTGCGTCTGGCGGGTGTGGTCACCGAGTGCGGCTTGGCCGCTAGCGCGGGTGCGTCGCCGGACTCGGCCTAGAGGTAGCGACCCGCTCGCGCGACGGTGCCCGATCCTGGACAAGCTTGATCGCCTGGCGGGGACACGATCGGACCGCCGCGCGGGCCGAGTCGGCAAGCTCGACGGGCACCGGCTGTCCGCCCATTCTTGGGTAGCCCCATTCGTCGAGGGTGATGAGCTCAGGGGCCAGCTCTGCGCAGTAGCCGAACGCGTCACAGGCGATCGGGTTGACCTGCAGCCTTACCGCCACTGGACGATCCTGCGCTCCGAGATGCCCGTCATAGGGCTGGGGCGGTGCACGCCGGGACAGGGGCCGTTGGCGAGATGGTATTCAACATCGTCGGAAAAGACTCGGAGGGCGCTGCGCACTAAACGGATCACGCCATCGGGATGTCGACATGCGCCGCGCCCCTCGACGGCAAGAAGTCGCCGCCAGAGCCGCTCGACGATCGCCGGCGAGACATCAGTCGTGGCTATCGTCTTCAGATCGTCGGCGACCGCCGGCAACCCGAAGACGCACGGGCCGCACTGTCCCGCGCTCTGCGTCGCCATCCACTCGACGATACGAGCCGTCTCAGCCAACCCGCAGTGGCCCCTCTCGAGGGCAACCACGACCCCGGCGCCGACACTGCACCCGATCTTCTTCAGCTCATTGGACGACAGCGGGGTCGAGATCTCGTCACTGGATAACCACGTGCCTCCGTACCCCCCGAGCAAGACACCGCTGAGGCCTCCAGCGGGTGCTCCGGCATGGTCGAGCACCGCTTCGAGCGTCGGCCCAAAAGGCACCTCGTAAACCCCGGGGCGTGACACCGCCCCCGAAATGCTCAGCAACCTCGTCCCCGGCGAGTCGGGAGTGCCCACGGAGCGAAACCACTCCGATCCGTGGCGGGCGATGAGGGCGACGTTAGCGAGCGTCTCGGCGTTGTCGACCAAGGCGACCCGACCCCTGATGACCGGGATCGAAGGCCTATCGGGCCGGTAGGCGGGAGCGGCCCTGCCCCCATCGATCCATTGTGAGAGCGCCGATTCCTCTCCAGCCACATAGTGAGCGGGCGGTGTGCAGATCGTGATCTCGACCGAGCTCGAGTCCCATTGCCTACGTTCCCTGGCTGCGATTTCGTAGGCCTGCACTGCACCGCGTTGATCCCGGGCGATGCAGACATAGATCTGTGACGTACCGAGAAGTGCGGCCATGAGCTCCGCACCATCGAGCACCAGGTGGGGCGCGTAGCGGGCCAGGGTGCCATCTTTCTGGCTGGCCGGCTCTCCCTCCATGGAATTGACGACGACGACCCCGTGTCGGCGGTGGGCTCGCACCGCGGCCAGCTTCGTGGCCAACGGGAACTCGGCGCCGCCACGCCCGGTCAGTCCCGACAGCTCGATCTGGGCATGGAACCTTTCGCGCCAACGGTGACGGTGGTGCGGTGGCGGCAACGGGCACCCGCCGAAACGACGATGGTGCTCGGAAAGGTCCGACCGCGTGTTGGTTTCCGACAGGCCGTAGAGGAGACGTCTGTAGGAAGGAGGAGCCTCGAGCACGCTCACCGGCGATGCGTTCCGGTGTAGCGGGCGACCACCCGGCCGTCGCTGGCGGTGTCGGACTTCTCGACCGTTCGATACCGCCGGGAAAGACTGGCCAGCGGCTCTCTCTCCATGGGCAAGGTGTCGGCCTCGGTCCCTTGGGGAGCGGCCGTGCGAAGGCCGCCGCGGTAGGGGTTAGCCCACAACCGCCACCCGATCGAGCCGAGCACTGCGGCGCCGCACGCACCCGAGACAATCTGCATCCACCCGAACCGAAGATCGGTACCGAGCAAGAGGCCGTGGGCGAAGGCAATAGGCCAGCTCGCGTAGACCAGCCAGTGGACACCACGCCACAGTTTTGCGTTGAGGAACCGGCGAAGGATGCTGGTCACCGTCACCGCCAGCAAGAGGTCGAAGGAAACCGTCCCCAAGGCGACGGGGAGGGGTCGGTACCCGGAGGTGAACGGCACGAGAGTGGCCGGCAGGCCGATCGGGACGTAGGTGTCGAAGACGGCCGTGACGACATGCAGCAGCACGAACACCATGGCGATCGACGAAATGCGCCCGTGAAGCTCGCTGACTGCGAACCTCGGAAGACGCCGCGTCACGAAGCGGGTGGTGGTCAGGACGCCCAAGCAGACCGATGCCGTCAGCAAGATGAGGGCGACCACGCCCGAGGCGCGGGTGGTGTACCAAATCAAGGGGCTGGTGGCGGCGATCAACTGCGGACCTTGTCGGTAAAGGCCAGCACGCCGCCCGCGGTGGGAGACGGCCATCCTCCGACTTCGATGACCCGACCACATGAACCGACGAATCGAGCCGGCAGCCCGAATTGAGCCAAGCGAAACGGCGCTTCCTCTCCCCAGACGATCGCGGCCGTCGATGCGGCATTGGCGTCGAGGCATGACCCCGCGGCCACGGTTACCATCCTCCAGACTCCCTTCGCCGGCCAACCCGTGGTCGGGTCCACGATGTGGTGAAGCTGGTTTCCCCCGCGGGCCCACCTCCGAACCGATGTGCCGGAGCTGGCCAACCCCCCATCCCACACCGATACCGAGCATTGGTCGCCCTCGAGCTCGTCGCTCGAGTTCTCGCGCACCGAGACCTGCCAACCGCCCGGCGGCGGCGGACCGGCCACCGCCAAATCTCCACCGATATCTACGACCACACCAACGCCGAGTTGGAAGGCGATGGTGTGGGCCGCTCGATCGGCGCACAAGGCCTTGGCCGTCGCTCCGAGATCCAGGGCCACCCCGGGCGGGATCTCAATCATCCGTTCAACTTCATCGACTTCGACGCAGCGCCAACCCGGAGCTGGATCGGGTTTTCCGACGAGTGCCTGCTCTGGCGAACGACGCCGGACCTCGTCGTAGTCACAGTCATAGCCGAGCACGAGCAAGGATCGGCCGACCGTCGGGTCCACTGTGCCGCCGGTGATTCGCGCGACACGAAGAGCGGACGTCACGGCCTGCATGAACAGGGGACTCGCCGGCATGGTGGTGCGGCCCGCTCGAATGAGGCGAGAGAGCTCGGAGTCGGGCCGAAATCGGCTGCACGCCAAGTCAAAGGCGGAGATCTCTCGCCGGAGAATCTCAGCCGCTGCGTCCAGGGCAGATTCCGGCTCGACGGCGATGGTCACCGAGGTGCTCCAGACCGACCAACCCTCCAACCCGATCGAATCGACCGTCCGGTACGACGCCAAAGCCCTCACGTCTGCCCCGTGACCACGCGGGCTGGCGACGTTGTGGGCGTTGTCACTGGGACCGAGGGGGCGGTGGGGGCGGTGGTCGGCGGAGACAGAGTGGAACCCGCTCCCGTTCCGGCCGAGGCAGGAGATGTGGTCGGTGGCGACGAGGTGGACGTGGTCGGTGGCGACGTGGTCGGCGTCACCCCATTTGCCGAGGCGGTGGGCTCTGCCAAAGCCTTGACGTGGTTGGGTGTCTCATGGAATGCCAGACCAATCAGGACCCCAGTCGCTGCAGTGGCGCCAGCCGCCACGACGCGGCTAATCGACTTGACCCGGTACGCGGCCCGGTCGCGGCTGGCCGAATCGCGCCGATGAAAATGGCCCGGGGTACTCACGCGTACCCAACTTCGCCGAACCCTTTAAGGACCGACACAGGCGCAGATAAGAATGCCGCAAGAATCGCCCGGCTCGAATCGGACCGCTCGATCACCGGCACCCGCAGGATAACCGCCTCGGGGTCTCGGGTTGGTCTTCGTATTCGTGATTCCTCCGGGACACGATCCATGGACTTCCTCCATGCACCCATGCTGCGCCTTGGACCCTGTCCGCTTCATGAAGGATCTTCGGCAATCGCCGGCCCTTGGTTGCGACGGGCCGATTCGAGGGATCCCCAGGCGGAAACTAACGGGCGGAATATCTCCATCGTCACGCGCCTGTCAGGTTTGGCCGAGTAGACAAGCAGCCGTGAGAGTTCTCGTCGCCGAGGACGATGAAGGGTTGCGTTCGGTCCTGGAAAGGGGCCTCCGAGAGAACGGCTACGCAGTCGACGCCACCTCAAACGGTGAGCAGGCGTTGAGCTACTTGCGAACCTACGACTACGAAGTAGCCATTCTCGACTGGCGGATGCCGGTGGTGTCGGGACTCGAGGTCATTCACCGACTCCGTCAGAGCGGCTCGGCCCTGCCGGTCTTGATGCTCACCGCTAGGGATGCCGCCGGTGATCGGGTCACCGGACTGGACGAAGGAGCCGACGACTATCTAGTCAAGCCGTTCGACTTCGGGGAGCTCCTTGCCCGTGTGAGAGCACTGCAGCGCCGGAGCCCGGTCCTCCAAGGGGTTGTGATCTCGGTTGGCAACCTGGAACTGGACGCCGCCAGCCGTGAGGTCACGACTGGTTCGTCGCGGCTTCGTCTCACCTCAACCGAATTGTCGATCTTGGAGATCCTCATGCGACGATCGCCGGCCGTCGTCCGACGCCGGTCGATTGCTCTAGCTGTTTGGGACGAAGAGGCCGATGCTCTCGGATCCAACACGATCGACGTCCACTTGGCCCGCCTTCGAGCGAAACTTGCATCGAGCAACGTGAAGATTGAAACTGTCCGGGCGATCGGATACAGAATCGTTCCGGGATGAGTCCCCGTCAGCACCAAGGTCGTAAGAACCTTGCCCAGGCAACTCGGGTCGCGGTCGTTGCGTCCTTGCTCGTCAGTTTGGCCTATGTGGGTGTAGTTGTCGTATTCGACGTTGTCGTTGGTAATCGTTTGGTGGCACAGGTCGACAGCCGCCTCATTGATCGACTGAGTGACGCGGCTCGTCATCCCACAAGTAGTGGAGCGACCAACAACTCAGCCAACGCTCATGATGTCGATGATGCACCCGTGTACCTGTGGCAATCCCGGTCCGGGGCACCGCCGATTGCGCTCACACCGGGGGCACCAACCCTGTCAAGAACTTCGTGGTCGCAGCGTGGCCAACCGGTCACGGTGCAGCTCGGGAAGACCTCTTTTCGCCTGGAATCTCTCCTCGTGAACGGTCAGTGGTTGATCGTCGGACAAAGCCTCCACGAGAGCGCCCACGTGGAATCGGTACTGGCATTGGTTGAGGTCATTGCCGGGCCGCTGCTTCTCGTCGCCATGTTCTTCGGGACTCTGCTCATCGGGCTGAAGGCGTCGGGTCCCGTGGAGGAGGCCCACCGCCACCAGCTCGAGTTCACCGCCGATGCCTCTCACGAGCTGCGAACACCCCTCAGCGTCATTGAGGCTGAGGTGAGCCTGGCTCTACAAGCCGACAGGAGTAAAACCGAGTATCGCGACACCCTCGAAAGAGTTGGGCAAGAGAGCTTGCGACTGCAAAACATCGTCGAGGACCTGCTCTGGTTGTCCCGGTTTGACGCCGAGCCCCCAACGCCTGGAGAGGAACCGGTCGACGTGTTTGCGGTTGCCATCGCCTGCGCTGATCGGTTCGGCGCGGTGGCCCAGAGAAGAGACATCCAGATAGACGTAAGGCAGTCGACCGCGGGACAACTATGGATCAATGCTGCCCCGGAATGGATCGATCGAATGGTTGCCGTGCTGGTGGACAATGCTTGCCGCTACGCCGGAAAGAACGGTCGAGTTCTAGTGATCGTGGCCGTGGACGCCAACAGGATCAGCCTGGCCGTCGAAGACAGTGGGCCCGGCATTCCACCCGAGGAGCGTGCCAAGCTCTTCGACCGCTTCCACCGAGCGACGGACGAGGGAACCGGAGCCGGTCTTGGACTCGCGATAGCGGATTCAGTGGTGCGAGCAACCGGGGGGCGATGGCGTGTGGGAAACTCCGCCTTGGGTGGTGCTCGGATGGAGATCTCCTGGCATCGTTCACCTGGCTCAAAGGATCCGACTGAGTCAGTCGGAGGGCCCGTTCGCCAGGACGCAGTCGATGCCTTCCGTCAGGACCCGTCCGTAGTGGGCTGACCGCAGCGACCTGCCCACGGGTCCGGACCGTCATCGCTTCATGTTGTCGTAAGACTCGTGGTCGTATTGTGCCTTCCGACGAGCATGGTCACAGGTATGTGCGGCCAGCATCGCAATCCCGAAGCCCGAGAGGAGACTGATGGCTGAGTCGACGATCGTCGACCGTTCAATGGCCTTTGTCAGGGTTGACTTCGCACCTAGCCATCGCCAACCGTCACTCATCCGAGTAGCCCTCGCCACCGTTTTGTCGGTGAGTGGGTCGCTACTCGCTGACGTCCTGCTCGTGGCGATCGGCACTGCTGTGTTCTCATCAACACAGGGTTACGTGCACTTTCAGTTTCACGACTACGCGAGACTGACCATCGTCGGCGTCCTGATTGCGTGCGTGGCCTGGCCGATCGTGACCCGAATCACGTCCTCGCCACGATGGTTGTTCTTCCGACTCGCTATCCTCGTCACCTTGGTGCTGTTTGTTCCGGACCTGTGGCTTCTGGTCAAGCACCAACCGCCCCAGGCCGTCGGCGTTCTCATGACGATGCACCTCGCAATTGCCCTGGTCACATACAACGCCCTGATCCGGGTGGCAGCGGTTCGACCTCGACGGGCCGCGAGTGCCAGAGCCGATACGCAATCGATTCCCTTAACCTGATCACGCGCCCGGCCAGCATCGGTTGACGCGAGAAGCTCGCCACCGACGATCTATCCTTCGACGTGAAAGGCCGGTCGTGACGGTGTTCCTACGTTCAAACAGGGCGGGAAATCAACGATCAGCCGCCTGATCATGGGCGTGCCTAACTCCTTTGGGCTGCTCTTAGCTCGATTCGACGGCGCTCGGTGCGCTCGGCGAGTTGTCTTTTGGGAGGACATCGGCGAACCACCGCGCCGCGTGCGATCGTACGCTGAGTCGCTCACCCAGGCTGGTTAAGGCTGCCGCGACCTTGCGCTCCCGGCTTGTGGGCGCTCCGTCCAGCAGTTCGTTCCAAAAGATCGACCAGCCACCGGCGACGGTGGGTCCGACGCCAGCGCAGGTGATGGCACGGCCCACGGCCGCTCCGGCGATCGGTCGACCTACGAGCGCGGCGTGAGCGGCGCCGGCGATCTGCTGGTAGGGAAGATGCCCGGCGGCAAGGGCGGTCCGGTACAGATCAGCGGCGTGACCCGGGGCGCCAAGGATTGCGTTAGCCGCAGCTTTCCCGCTCTCCATGGCCTGCGAGATGCCCTCCCCTTGCAATGGGTTCACAAGGCCGGCGGCATCGCCGACCAGCAGAGTCCGGTCACTGGCCGGCGTGGTCCCGATCATTCCCATCTTGAGCCAGCCCCCGAGCCGTCTCGCCGGCTTGGGGGCGGCGCGATCGATGTACCCCAGTGCCCGCAGGTGATCGAGGAACGCCGGCAACATGCGCACCGCGCCAGCGCCCGCTGACCGATTCGAGCGCATGGCGATGCCGAGCCCCACGTTTGCGCCACCGTCCGCGGCCGGGAAGATCCAACCGTATCCGGGAAAGGCACGCCACCGGCGCGGTTCCCACAACACGATCGCCGGGAGCTCCACGGGCTGGTTGAGATAGGCCCGTACGGCGAAGCCCCACAAGACCTTGTCGGCTTCGACCAGCCCCAGGGTGGCCGCCACGTGACTGGTCGCGCCGTCGGCGCCAATCACAAAGTCCGCACGCAGCTCTTCTCCATCAGCCGTTCGGAAGCCGTCGAGCCGTCCCTCGGCGTCCAATGGCCGGTCAGCCCTGCCGGTGAAGGGGATGGCGCCCGCTTCGACTGCTGCATTCTGCAGCGAGGCGTCCAACGCGACACGGGTGACAGTTGTCCCGTGTCCAGGGTAGCTATGGCCCACCGCGAACGGCAGTCGGACCCGGCGACCGGTCGGGCCAACAACGAGCATGTCGCCGACGTTGAGCCCGCCTGGAAGCGAGTGGCCGACGTCGATCAGCATTTGCATGCCCCGGGGCCCGACCAAATCACCGCACGCCTTGTCACGGGGGAAGGCTGCCTTGTCCAACAGGGCGACTCGCACACCTTGGCGAGCCAGAGTGAGCGCCGCGAAGCTACCAGCGGGACCTGACCCGACGATCAGCACGTCGAAACGCACCGTGGTCACCGAGCTCTCAGCGGACGAACGTGGCTAATCATCGCATCATTGCACCGGATGGAAGCCCATGAGTCGGCCCTCGGACTGGGCGTGGTCGGCCCACTGTTTTGGATCCGCATTTGCAGGTGGTGACCAACCGTACGCTGACACTCGGATCCTCTCGCTTTGACAAGACGGAGTACCAGGACCCCGCCCAAGTAACCACTGCGTTCTGACCACCGCCTCGGACCGGGATAGCAACGTCCCCCGCCGCCAAGTAACTTCTGCCCGCAGCGCCACCGTTTTCGACCGGTGAGTGCTATACGCGTTGGACCCGTCGGTTTCGGGGTAGGCGGCGGCGAGCCGCGCGTACTCCCCTGCCACGGCAACGACTGGGAATCAGGAAGCGGTGACGCCCTGAAGCTTTCCGCCCGGTGCCGAGCACATCAACTCGACGATCCGCCGAGTGATGTTGGGCTCGAGTCCCTCGGTGTGACCCTTGTCGATGCGCACGACATCGGCGATCACGCGTCCATCTCTGGCGCCCGGATAGATGTAGAGGTGAGCAACCCCCGGACGGGGCATCAGCCCCCAGGCCTTGGTGGAGTTGCCTTGGCGACGTCCGTCGTACACCGTGCCCGGCTCGTCGTCGACGACGTCGGCCAACTGTTGCCGCGGCCCGGCCAAATACTTGTCGGCCCAAGGCGAGCACTCGGGGAGCAAGGCGATCTCGTGTTCGCCGGTGGCGTAGATGAACGAGAAGTCGGCCTCGGGCAGCCCTGCAGGTGGTGTACGCATCGGCCCGGCTCCAGCCGGCCGCGGCACGCCGCCTGGTGGACCGGCGTTGGCTGCTCGTTCGGCCGGTCCGAGCCGTCCACCCGAGAGGCTCAGCCACCCGTCGACCCGATCGGCGAAGAACTCCGTGCGCAGCAGTCGA
>Ga0182018_10004599_pt1 | contig 11511 bp, 12 predicted proteins | sample 812P2MmetaG_FD_120490 | JGI IMG/M metagenome (GOLD analysis project Ga0182018, IMG submission 120490) | Permafrost microbial communities from Stordalen Mire, Sweden - 812P2M metaG | ecosystem: Environmental > Terrestrial > Soil > Wetlands > Permafrost | place: Sweden: Stordalen | collected...
CACCCGGAGGCGGGACGTGGTCCAGCCAGTCGTACTTGTCGTTGGTGGACGGGTTGGAGGAGCGTGGCTTCGACACGATCTGGCTTTCCGATGTTCCGCTCGCACCGACGATCGACCCGGCGGTCGGGCTCGCCTTTGCTGCTGCCCGCACGGAACGCCTCAAACTCGGGGCGAACGTCGTGCCCATCGGGAGAAATCCGATGCTCCTCGCAAAGGAGCTCGCCCAGATCGACCAGTTGAGCGGCGGCAGGCTTCTGCTCATGATCGTGCCGGGTCTCGGCAGCGCGGCAGAGCGGCAGGCGCTTGGGGTGCTAGGCGCCGACCGGGGCGCCTATCTCGATGAGATCGTGCCGCTCCTGCGGCAGTTCTGGTCGGGCGAGGAAGTGGAGCACCACAGCGAGCGGTTCAGCTACTCCGGCATCGCCGTGAGACCGCGACCGCTGCAGGATCCGCTCGAGATCTGGCTGGGTGGAATGGGCCCCAAGGCGCTTGTCCGGGCGGGCCGCCTTGCGGACGGGTGGCTCGGCGCCGCCCTCACGGCTGCCGAAGCGGGCGTGGCGCGAGCCAGCATCGAGAAGGCGGCGGCGGACGCGGGGCGGGCGATCGACCCGGAGCATTTCGGCTTGTCGATCGCCTATGCCCGGGGAGAACCATCGGCCGAATCCCTCGCTCTGCTGGCGCGTCGGCGGCCGGACACTGACCCGGCGTCGCTGCTGCCGGTCGGCCGCCACGGCCTCCGCCAGCTCATCGGCTCTCTGATCGGTGAGGGCCTGTCGAAGTTCGTCCTCCGCCCGGCCGCCCCCCTCACAACCGTCGATGACGAGCTCGACTGGCTGGCGGAGGCGGTGCTCGACTTGCAGACCTGACCTCCCGGCAGCATCGTTCGGTCACGACGATGGGGTGCCGTACAAGAGCATCCCGGTGGCGAGGTCTCCGACGATCCGCTCCGCGACGACCTCGACTTCCTCGGGCGGGTCAACGACGACATGCCGCCGGTCGATCGTTGCTCGGGCGAACTGCTCGTGCATGTGCTGTGTGGCTGCTTGGTCGGAGAAGCCGTGTCCCTGCCGTGCCCTGACGCGTTCCAGGCACCGCTCGAGCGACGGCAGCAGGATGGCGTAATGCAAGGAGTCGAGCCCGGTCGATGCGGCAAAGATCGGAAGAAACCACGGCCCGACAACCCCGTCGTACACCGTCATGTAACCCCCGGTCACGAACCGACCAGCCGCGGACGCGGCCGCTTGTGTGACGATCGTGTTCTGCGCGCCGGCCTCCGGAAGCCAGGGTGCGAGAGCCCCGCGTGCGAGGAAGGCGAAGAACTCGTCGCCTGCGACGAGCACGCTCGGCTCGAACATCTCGGCGATGACGCGCGCCACGCTCGACTTTCCCGCGCCGGGTGGTCCGGTGATGAGGAGCAGCGACGCCATCGCGCCAGTGTCGCTCGTCGGCGTCATGGTGCCGGAGGTGCCAGGTCGACAGAGGATGTCGGCGAAGATCCGAGGCGTTTCTCCATGAAGACACACCGATATCCATGTTCGACGGGGAGCACCTTCCGACATCCTCAGAGGATGCCAGCGCCCGCCATCGGCCACAATGGCGGTCATGTCAGAAGGTCCAGCGCGCCGGGCTCCGGCGGTCGACGTCTCGGCCGTGCGTGCACAGGTTCGGGACTGGCTCGACGCGAACTGGGACCCCGACTTGAGCTTGCACGACTGGCGCGTGCGCTTGGCCGACTCGGGATGGGCGTGTCCGACCTGGCCTGAGAGGTGGCACGGCCGCTCGCTGCCCGCAATGGTGTCCGAAGGGGTCGCCGACGAGATCGCCCGCGCCGGGGCTTGTGGCGTTCCCGAGGGGGTCGGGATGCACCTCGCTGCACCGACAATCCTGGAACATGGCTCCGACGATCTCAAGGAGCGCTTCCTGCGTGCGACCGTGGTCGGCGAGATCACCTGGTGCCAGCTCTTCAGCGAACCTGGCGCCGGGTCCGACCTGGCCGGATTGGCGACCAGGGCGAATCGTGACGGCGACGAGTGGGTCGTCAATGGGCAGAAGGTGTGGAACACCTCGGCGGGCCACGCCGATTTCGGCTTGCTGTTGGCCAGGACCGACTGGGACGTCCCAAAGCACGCCGGCATCTCGTATTTCGCCATCCCGATGCACCAGCCCGGAGTCGAGGTCAGGCCTCTTCGGCAGATGAACGGTCACGCGTCGTTCAATGAGGTCTTCCTCGACGATGCGCGAGTCCCCGTGGCGAACGTGATCGGGGGCATTGGCAAGGGATGGGTGGCGGCGCTCACGACGCTCGCCCACGAACGCCGTCTGGCCGCCGGCCGGGGAAGCGGGTCGAACGCCGGCGGGGCCAGGCGCGCCCTCAGGGAAGCTGCGGCGGAGCAGGCCGAGGTGTTCGAGCCCTACAAGTGGTATCCGCAACGCGCCGGACGGGTCGACCTCGTCATCGAGCGTGCTGTCGCCACGGGCAAGAATTCCGATCCGCTTGTACGCCAAGAGATCGCTCGCCTCCTGGCGCTCGCCTGGTCCGCCAAGTGGACGGCGCAGCGGGCCGCCTCGGCCCGCGCTCGCGGCCGCCCGCCCGGGCCGGAGGGATCACTCGGCAAGCTCGCCAGCAGCAACATTGCCAGGTCAGCGGCCGGGGTTCATAGCCTCATCGCCGGGGCATCGGGCATGCTGTCGGGATCCGACGCGCCGCTCGGCGGAACGATCACCGAGATCTTCGTCTCCGTGCCTGCGGTGTCCATCGCCGGCGGGACCGACGAGATCCAACACAACATCCTGGCCGAGCGCATCCTTGGGCTGCCGAAGGAGCCCGATGCTTCTCGGGACGTGCCCTTTCGTCGGGTACCGAACAGCAGCTGATGCCCTTCGTCGACCGAGATGGCGTAGCCGTCTCCTACGAAACCCACGGCCAGGTCTCCAGCAGAACCCCGCTCTTGTTGTCCCACGGGTACTCGGCGTCGTCGGCGATGTGGCGACCGAATCTGGCGGCGCTGAGTGCCGACCGCCTGGTGATCACGTGGGATGTGCGCGGGCACGGACAGAGCGCCTCGCCGACTGATCCCTCGCAGTACTCGCAGGCGGCGAGCGTTGCCGACATGGCGGCCGTCCTCGATGCCTGCAGCGTCGAGCGCGCCGTCGTCGGCGGCCTCTCCCTTGGCGGGTACCTGTCGCTTGCGTTCTACCTCGGCCACCGGGAGCGGACCACCGCATTGTTGTTGTTCGACACCGGACCGGGCTACAAGCAAGACGAGGCTCGCGAGCGCTGGAACCGCTGGGCAGAGGCCAGAGCCGTGGCCTTTGAGGCCGAAGGTGTGTCGGCTCTCTCGGAGAGTCCCGAAGTCGGGACCGGGTCGCAGGATCCGACGGGCCTCGCACTTGCTGCGCGCGGCATCCTCATGCAGCACGACGCCGAGGTCATCAACTCCCTCCCGCAGATAGATGTGCCGACGCTGGTGCTCGTCGGATCCGAAGACGCTCCGTTTCGAGCTGCCGCCGACTACATGGCGGCCAAGATCCCGAAGGCCACCAAGATCGTCCTCGACGACGCCGGCCACGCCTCCAACATCGACCAGCCGTCAGCCTTCAACGACGCCGTCACGACCTTCCTGGAGGGCCTCTGATTGAGCCGGCGCCGCGCCAGAGGCGGCTCGATGGGCTCGATCAGGTTTCGTTGCTCTTGGGCGACTTGAGGGAATCGATCGATCCGCTCGTGCGCAAGACACCGGCGGCCTCGAGTCGGGACACCTCAGCATCGCCGAGGCCTACCTCTGTCAACACTTCCCGGTTGTGCTGTCCGATGAGCGGTGCCGGCCGCCGGATCGCCGCCGGGGTTCTATTGAAGCGCACGGGTGAGGGGATCACCTTGTACGTGCCGGCGATGGGGTGCTCCCCGTCCGGGAGTGCATCGATGAGGTCGTCGAGATCGGCCACCTCGGAGATGGGAATGCCGTGCTGGCGACAGAAGCTCAGCCACTCCGACGTCGTCTTGGTCCGAATGACCGACTCCAAGGTCTCATAAGCGAATCCAGGCTCGACCTGCCGGCCCTCCCGCGAAAGGCGACTGTCCTCGAGCAGCTCTTGGCGACCTGCCGCCCGGAGCAACAAGCCCCAGTGCGTATCGAGGTAGGGGAAGACCGTGAGCCAACCGTCAGCGGACTGCTGCGGCCGTCGGAACGGCGTCAGGATCCGCTGATAGCCGGGAGCGTGCTGCCTCGGGCGCCCGATCGCTCCGCCGCCGTGCTCGACGAGCATGAAAGACGTCATGGCGTCGACCATCGGCACCTCGACGTACTGACCTTCGCCCGTCCGTTGGCGGTGGTACAAGGCGGCGATGATGGCGTAGGCCAGTACGAGACCGCTGACCTTGTCTGCGAGCAGCGTCGGAACCATCGCCGCCGTCCCGGTCGCCCGCTTGACGGTGTCCGGCACACCGCCCGCTGTTTGGATGAGGTCGTCGTAGGCGGGCTCGTCAGCCTTCGGACTGTCGGAGGGATAGCCGTGGGCTTGGCAGAAGACGACGTCGGGGCGTACGGCCGCAACTTGTTCGTAGCCAAGACGGAGACGCGCCAGAGGACCTGGTCGCAGATTCGTGACGAAGACATCGCAGGTGGCGGCGATACGCAGCAGGGCATCGCGCCCGGCGGGTTGCTTCAGGTCCAGGGCGACGTTGCGTTTGTTGCGGAGCAGGTTGAGCGAGACGCCGGACAGCTGGCGAACCGGTCCAGCTCCCATCCCCCTGTTGGTGTCGCCGCGCCCACTTTCGATCGTGACGACATCTGCGCCCAGATCCCCGAGAATCTGTGTCGCCAGTGGACCCATCACCACCGAAGTCAGGTCCAGCACCCGTACTCCCGCCAGGGGTCCGGTGCTTGCCGACGTGGCGTTGTCCGCTCCGAGCTCGTCGTCCGTAGTCATTGCCCACACCCTTACGACTTGGCGACCGGGAGCGCAAGCACTGGGAGGGTGGCGAATCCGTGCCTCCCAGGCACTGGTCGCAGCGACGGCGGAGTGCAAGGCTTGCGGAGGTGGCGTCCATTGGCTTCACGCTCGCACGCTGGGAGACCGAGCGTGGTGTCCACGAGATGGCGACGCGCGAGGGTGCCGGCGCTTCGGCGCGACGCGTCAAACGGTACGCAGGGTATGCCGAGTGGACGCCGCCGCAAACGCGGCGAGAGGTTGCCAAAACAGGCGTCAGCTTGGTACTTGCGTTCGGCGATCCCCTCACGGCCAATTTCGAAGCTTCGCAACCGCAGGTGCTGCGCGGCGCCTTCGCCTTCGGTACTCAACCGCGCGCTGCGGTGACCACGTTCGCAGGGCACCAGCACGGTGTACAGGTGGATCTGACACCTGAGGGTGCCCGGGCATTTCTCGACGTGCCGGTTGCCGAGCTGACTGACCGGACCATTCCCCTCGATGCCGTCCTCGGGCGGCGCGGCGAGGAGCTCGTCGAGCATCTCGCATCGCTGAAGTCATGGTCGTCCCGATTCGATCTCCTGGACCGAGTGATCGGAGCCGAGGATGATCGAAGGTGTGAGCTGGCGTCAGAAGTCCGCTGGCTGTGGGATCAGCTCGTGAGCTCGCACGGCAACTGTCGCGTCGAGCAGCTCATGGACGAGACCGGCCGCAGCCGTCGTCACGTCACCGTTCGCTTCCGCGAGCAGATCGGACTCTCGCCAAAGGCATGCGGCCGGCTCCTGCGCTTCGAACGAGCGCTGCACCTCCTCCGCGCGCGATCCGATGCGACGTCGCTCGGCAGTGTCGCACTCGCAGCCGGCTACTACGACCAGCCCCACTTCAACCGCGACTTTCGGTCTTTCGCCGGCTGCACACCCGCGGAGCTCATTCTCGAATCCGAGCCGACGCCCGAGATCAGTTTCGTACAAGACCGGGCGCAGGCACCGGCCGTACTGTTGTCTTCATGACGGTGATAGAGAAGATCGTTCCCATCCTCGTGTACGAGGACATCGAAGCTGCGCACGACTACCTCGTGGAGGTGTTCGGGCTCACCTCGGGTGGGCTCTACCGCCTCGATGACGGCACAGTGATCCACGGCGAGGTCGGTCTCGGCGATGCCGTCGTGTGGATGCACGCCGTGTCGCCGGAGCACGAGATGGCCTCGCCCCGGGCTGCCGCTGGCTCCCATGGCGGCCTCTCCGTGCACATTCCCGACGTCGACGCCCACCACGCCCGGACGAAAGCCGCCGGTGCCAGGATCGACTCCGAGCCGACGGACCAGGAGTATGGCCTCCGCGAGTACGGCGTGCGCGACCCGGAGGGTCATCGCTGGTGGTTCGCCACCCCGATCGCCTGAGGTCGACAGGCAGCCCAACTCAGTTCAGGGCGAGCTCACCAGCCAGCTCGCGATAGCGCTCAACCGGGAACGCCTGGCCGGCGCCGACGACCTGGACGCATACGTGGTCCGCTCCGGCCTCGAGGTGTTCGCGCAACCTGTTGGCGACGTCTTGTGTCGATCCCCACGGCACGATGGCATCGACGAGCCCGTCACTTCCGCCGTCGACCATGTCGTCCTCGCTGTAGCCGAGCCGTCGAAGGTTGTTCACGTAGTTCGGCAGTGTCAGGTACCCACTCATGTAGGCGCGGGCGGAGTCACGTGCGACAGACGGCTGGGTCTCGAGGACGACGGCGACCTCGGGGGCCAGCAGCGGTCCGGGGCCGAGCACCTCGCGGGCGAATGCCGTGTGCTCGATCGGAACGAAATACGGGTGGGCACCGAGAGACCGCTCGGCCGCGACCTCGAGCATCCGCCGGCCAAGAGCGGCCAGCACCCGACGGGCAGCGGGAACGGTTGGCTCGCTCCGGTCCAGCTCTTCGAGAAACCCGATCATCTGCTCCACCGGCCGCACGTACGCGTGACCGCCACCTTCGATGAGCGGAGCATGACTGACACCGAGGCCGAGGAGAAAGCGACCGGGGTGGGTTTCTTCGAGCTCCGTCACGGCCCTTGCCAGGTCAACGGCCGGCGTGAACCACGTGTTGATGATGCCGCTGGCGATTTTGATAGTGGCCGTCGCACCCAGGAGCACTCGGAATTGCGCTGACAGCCCAGGGCGAAATCCGCCGGAGATCCAAATCGCGCCGTATCCGGCAGACTCCAGTTCGCCGGCGGCCTCGACGAGACCGTCGTCCGCTCGCCAACCGCTCCACCAAACTCCGATGCGGCCGAGGTCCACATCGCTGGTCGCGGACACGGCCGTCGGCTCAGCTGGCGGCTGCGGCGTTGGCGGTGGAATGCCGCACTACGACGACCGGACAGGGCGAGTGCGACACACAATGCTCGCTCACAGATCCGAGCAGCATCCCCGCGAAAGCCCCGTGGCCGCGGCTGCCCACGACGAGGAGGTCTGCGTCTCGAGCGGTATCGAGGAGCACGGGGGCGGGATGTCCTTCGATCACACGAGTGTGAACATCGAGGTCGGGGTGCGCAGCCCGCACCGGGGCGACCGTCTCCTCGAGTTGCCGCCGTGTGTCGGCTTCGGGATCGAACCCTTCGGGGTAGGGCGTCACCCAGCCGTAGCTCGTGGGCAGCTCCCACGTCATGACGACGTCGAGTCGCCCTCTCAAGAGCTCCGCCTGTCCCGCCGCCCACTGCAGCGCATCGCGAGAGGCATCCGAGCCGTCTACGCCCACCACGATCCTCGGTTGGCTGTCCGCACCGTTACCCATGTCGCCCTCCGTCGTTCTCGGCGTGCCTGCAAGGACACGCAGTCTGAGTCAACAGTCGTTGCTCGCCGACTGTTCCGGCGTCCTCAACCGTGTGAGAAAGGCCCTGCTGCCCGGGCGCGGGCTCATTCGTCAGCGTCCGAGCGCCGCCGTCGCATCGCCGCCGCCCACGCCATCAGCGCCGCGCCAGCGATCACGGCGACACCGCCCAATGCAGCCCACACTGGCTGGCCGGTCATGAACGATCCGTGGATTGCGCCGATCCCCTGTCCGATCCAGATGACGCCGACGACGAACAGCACGACACCGGCGATTCTCGGCCAGATGGTCAACGGACACCCCGGTTCCACCATGCGGGGTTCGACTCCGCTTGGTCCTTCACCCACCGGAAGTGGTGACGGGCCGAGACGACAAAGGCCGGCAGGCTTGCCACGCCGACGAAGGCCCAGCGCCGGGACGCAGGCGGGACCTCAAGAGCGAGCGAACCGGCTGAAGAGAGAGCCCAGCCCCACAGGATGGCGTTGTAGGCCGGCAGCTGCCGCGCCGAGAGACCCTCGGCCTCCGTGAGGATCGGCAACCCCGCAGGGCCGCGCCGCCAGGGCCACAGGATGAAGTGCACGAGGACCCCTGCCAGCGATGCGCCGACGAGGGCAGCCAGCAGCGCATCCACCCGTCGGTCCCCACGGGCGGCCAGCGCGGCCCAGCTCGCCAGCACGACGCTCCAGAGCGCCGCGGCCTTGGCGAGCCCGAGCTCGGGTTGCCAGACGAGACCCACCCCGCTCGCGAGCTCGAAGCCATGATGTGCCGCCGTCCCGGCCACGGCGCCGACGGCGAGCGGGCGGCCAATACCGGAACCGGACTGTTGACACTTGCTCAACGCCGAACACCGTCCGACTCGAGGACGCTCTCCGGCCGCGGCATCACGTAGGAGCCTACGGGAGTCCGCACCGAGCTCCTTGTCGGCCCCCTCTCTGTACGCCCCTTCGCAGTCAGCGAACGAAGACGAAAACCCCTGGCGACGTACTCGGTTCGTATCCGATCGGGCCGGCAAAGGAGGCCGAGAAGCTGTACACCCCGCCCGGGAGCGTCCCACCGGGGATGGTGTAGAGGGCGACGCCTCGTTTGCTTGGCGTCACCGTGCCGAGCACGACCGTGCCCTCCATGAATGTGACCGTGCCTCGGATACCGATGCTCGCCGAGTAATTGCCCGCGACGGTCGCCCAGAGCTTGACGGCGCGCAGCGGCGGCACCTCGTCGCGCGGCGCGCTCAGCATCGTGGACGTCAGAGTCGATTGGAAGGCGCCGATGTCGCATCCGAACGGAGACGTCCGCGGCACGCCCCGCTGATCCGGGGTCGCGCATAGGACGTTGTTGACGGGGATCTGGCCGAACACGAGCGTCGGCACCGTTTCGGTGGGTCCGCCGTAGTTCCCGAGTGGCAGGAGGTCGCCGTCAATCGTGGCGGAGTCGCTCGTGCTGGTCGCAGCCGTGAACGCGCACGTGGAGTCGTCGGCGATGTTGTATCCACCGTCCGTGACGCCGCTGCCGTAGCAGGTCCGACCGTTGTTGGCTGCGATCAGCGTGCCGGAAAGTGTCAAGGTTCCCCGCAGGGATGCGGTGTCGATCACGTCGCCCTGGTCATCCTGAACGGGCGCGGCGACGGCGGTGTTGTCGACGATGGTGTCGCTCGTCATCGTGTCGTAGCCACCCGAAAGGATGGCCGTGCCGAAACCGGCCTCGTTGCCGGTCAACGTGTCGTCGACCAGCGCAGCCGTCCCGTCGTAATCCGTCACGCCGCCGCCGGCGAAACTGGCCGAGTTGGCATTCATCAAATCGTCGCTGAGCAGCATGGCGGCGTTGACGCCGCCGCTGAAGACCGCACCGCCGAACGCAGCGGAGTTGTCGCTGAAGCTGGACTGGCTGATCGTCTCGCTGGACGCCTCGCTGAAGACCGCACCGCCTCCGGCTGGACGACCACCGAACTGGTTGGTCGGCGTGGCCGAGTTGTCGGTGAAGGTGTCATTCGAGAACGTCCCCACGACTGGGCTGGCACCTTCGATGCTGCAGACTGCTCCTCCCGCGGCGGCGTAGCCCTCGGCGGTGTTGCCCGAGAACTCGGTGTCGGCGACCATGACGGTCCCACCCAAATCGGCGATCGCCCCACCACAGGCGTCGAAGCCCGATGCAGCATCGTCGGAGAAGTTGCTTCTGCGGACGGTGAGGGTCCCGGAGTCGTTGACAGCCCCTCCGGTGTTGACGTTGGCGCCGGGGTTGCATCCTGGCTGTCCACCGGCGGTGTCCTCGGTCATGGTCACGTGAGCGAGCGCAGCGCTGGCGCCGGAACCGATCCCGAGGGCACCCCCACTGCAGCCGCGTCCTCCCCTCAGCGTGAGGTAGTTGGCGGTGAGCGACCCAGGTCCATCGACTTCGATGAGCTGGCTGCTGGCGCCGCTCTCGGGACTGGCGGTGCTGTCCGGCCACCCTGCCGGCGATATCACCCGGCTGGCCATACTCGCTTTTCTGGGTTACGTAGTGGTCCAAGTCCTGCCTGCTGTGCAGGCTTATCGGGAGGCCCATGCCGTCTAGCCGCCGCGATTTTCTCCTCGGAACCACGCTCGCTCCGGCGGCCCTTGGTCTGGCCGCCTGCAGCCGTGCTCGCGCGCCGCGGCCGCATGCGCTGGTCAATATCACGCGTGCCGCTTCCTACTCGCAGGAGCTTTATGACACCATGCGCCGCGTGCTGGCCGCGCACCAGCTCAACGTGCGCGGACGTCGCGTGCTGCTGAAGCCGAACCTGGTGGAATTCGAGCCGGAAAGCACCATCAACACACACCCCATGCTGGTGCATGCGGCGCTCGAAGCCTTCCGCGCGCTGGGCGCATCAGTGGCCATCGCGGAGGGTCCCGGCCACCGTCGCGGCACGCTCGACCTGGCCGACGCGGCCGGATACTTCCGCACCATCCCCCATTTCGAGGACCTGTTTACGGACCTGAATCTGGACGAAGTTTCTTCCGTCCAATTGCCCCATCCGCTGTCCCGCCTGCGCTCGCTGTACCTGCCGCATACGGTGCTTTCGACCGATCTGCTGGTCTCCATGCCCAAGATGAAAACGCACCATTGGACCGGCGCCACCCTGTCCATGAAAAACCTGTTCGGCATCGTTCCCGGCGGGGTCTACGGATGGCCCAAGAACGTGCTGCACTGGGCCGGTATCCACCAAAGCATCGCCGATTTGCATTCGCTGTTTCCCAACCACTTCGCCATTGTGGACGGAATCGTGGGCATGGATGGCAACGGGCCTATCCAGGGACAGCCCAAGCCCGCGGGCGTGATCGTGACCGGGCATGACCCCATTGCGGTGGACGCTACCTGCTGCCGCATCATGCAGATCGAGCCGTCGCGCATCGCTTACCTCACGATGGCCGGGGGCTTAGAAGGAATAGCAGAGGAAAATATTCAGCAAATAGGCGAAAAGCCGGATTCCGTAGAAGCCCGCTTCGAACTCATAATGGAGTTGCGAGGATTGCGGAGAGAACGGGTGTGAATGCGAGTGTTCGGCCGTCCAGTTGCGTAATCGGCCTGTCCGGGCTGCTGCTGGTGCCTTGTTTCTGGCAGCCGCGCATCCAGGCCGGCGATCTGTCGAGTCACCTTTACAACGCCTGGCTGGCCCAATTGATTGTCCGCGGGCAAGCGCCGGGACTGACCCTGGCCGCGCAATCCAACAACGTTTTATTCGACTTGATGCTCAGCGGCCTGATGCGCGCCTGGGGTCCGGCCGCGGCCGAGCGCATCGCGGTCTCGCTGGCTGTGCTGATC
>Ga0182018_10004600_pt1 | contig 11510 bp, 6 predicted proteins | sample 812P2MmetaG_FD_120490 | JGI IMG/M metagenome (GOLD analysis project Ga0182018, IMG submission 120490) | Permafrost microbial communities from Stordalen Mire, Sweden - 812P2M metaG | ecosystem: Environmental > Terrestrial > Soil > Wetlands > Permafrost | place: Sweden: Stordalen | collected...
GAAGATTCCGGTGGAGATCTGGCATCTGAAGGCTGCCGGGAAGTCGAATTGGGGACGCATGCCGGAAATCGTGGGCCGCATCGAAGCGGCGCGCAAGTCCGGTGTGGATGTGGCCGCCGATACGTATGCGTATCCCGCGGCCTTTAATTCCTTCTCGGCGATCATTCCGCCGTGGGCGCACGATGGCGGCGACAAGAAGCTGATCGAAAGGCTGAAGGACTCTGGGATGCGCGCGCGCATCCGCCGGGAAATGGAGACGCCGTCGGGCGGCTGGAACAACGAATGGCAGCAGGTGACCGGGCCGGAATCGTTTCTGGTGGGCGCGGTGCAGAATCCCAAGCTGCTGCCGCTGCAGGGCAAGAGCATCGCGGAGATCGCCGGGTTGTGGCACAAAGACCCGATCGACACGGTTTTCGACCTGCTGATCGGAGACGAGGCTTTCACGCAGGTGGCTATGTTCATCATGTCGGAGCCGGACGTAGCGCTGGCGCTCGAGCAACCGTGGGTATCGATCTGCAACGATTCGCAGGGCACCGCGCCGGACGGTCTGCTCGGCAAGGAGCATCCGCATCCCCGGGCATACGGGACCTTCCCGCGGATTCTCGCCAAGTATGTGCGCGAGGAAAAGAAGCCCCACAATTTATGCAGACAGTGGGCGATGGGCAAAGTAAGTGACATTGTGGCTGAAGCCTGCCCCACCGCAGCTCACCGGGACCGAACATGCAGTGTGGGGCCTACTCCTTTTTGACGGCCGGCGAATTTCGCTGTTCCTCCAGTTGTTTCTGCGCTTCTTCCCGCACGCGACGCGCCTCCGCGGCCTCCCGGTCGCCGTCGGCCGTCCGCTGCAATTTGTAATAGACCCTGGCGAGCGCCGCATGCGCCTCGGAGAAGTTCGGATGATCCCGGATCAATTGCTCCAGCTCCTGGCGCGCCTGTCCGGTGAGTCCCTGCGTAAAGTGAATCGACGCCCGCTGATACAGCGCGCCGGGATCGTTGGGACGCACCTGCAGCGCCATCGTGATGTGCGACAGCGCCTCATCCGGCTTGCCATCCTGCAGGGACTGCAGGGCTATTTCCGTATTGGCGGTGAAATCGTACGGATTCACTTTTAGCTCTTCATTGAACTGTACAGTCGCCTCCTCGCCTTTGCCGGCGGTCTTCAACGCTTGCCCGTAAAGCGTGTGCACCCACGGCATCTTCGGATCGAGTTCCACGGCACGCGCCAGATGCCCCGCCGCCGCTGCCGGGTCGTTACGCAGCAACTCGCTTTGCCCCAGCAGGAAGGCCGCTTCGGCCGACTCGCCGTCGCTCAAGATGCGATCCAGCAGGGCCTGCGCCTCCGGGATCCGATTGTCTTTCATGAGCGCCACGCCGAGCACGTAGACCACGGCGTGGTCGTCGGGATACTCTTCGCGCAGCGGCGTAAGCACCTCCACTGCTTTCGCCGGCCGGTTTGCTTCCAGCATGCAATCGGCCAGCAGCAGGGCCGGTTTCAGCTCCAATGGTTGCAGTTTGTGGAGCAATTCCAGATGTTCGACGGCCTCGGGCAGCCGCCCGAGCTTGTAGTACGCCAGCGCCAGGTTCATCCTGACGCGAAGATTGTTGGGCAGTTGCCGGAGTGCGATATTGTACTCCGTAACGGCAGCGGCGAACTGCCCGTCCTGCACCAGGGCGGCGCCTAAATTCGAACGGATCTCGGCCGCGTCGGGATAGCTCTTCAGGAACTCGCGGTAAAGCCGGATGGCGGTTCCCACATCGCCGGACTGAAGCGCCGCCTGAGCTTCACGCAAAGAATCCTGGGGCTCACCGGCCCAGAGCAAAGCAAGTCCCAAAGGAAGCGACAGAAGAACCGCGGCGAGTCTCACGCTTATCGGATTATAGCGTGCGGCCATCGGTCAGGCCCGCGGTTGTTCTCGTATGGGCCTATCCGGATCCAAACGAACGGATATTAACTTAAGGTTTCAGGCACTACCACTCACGATTCCGGAACGGTCCACAAAAGGAGCATAATGGGACCGAATGCATACCTGCGCTTGCCTGCGAAAGGCGGTCTTGTTATTGGCCGTGTTCCTTGCTCCCGGTCTCCATGCCGAGCAGGGTCTCCTCACATTCGTGTTCGGTCCGAGTTCGCCCGAAGCAGCGCGGCAATCCGCGCGCGCAGCGGCTGCGACGGCGCGCCACTGGGTGCAAACTGCCGGCGACGAGGTCGAACTCAGGCGTAGCGGCAGTCCGGATGTGCAACGCATCGAAGCGGCCAAGGACGCCAAGGAAATGGAACAGACATTTGTCGATGCGGCGCTCGCGACGCGCGATGCCGATCCGTCTTCGTTCCTCATCACTCTGGACGCCGCCGCGCAGGCTGCGGCATCGCATCCCGGCACCCGGGTCGTGGTTGCCGTTCTGAACAGCCCTTCGTTCTCAGGCGATGGAGAACGCACATTGGAACATCTGGGCGAGATCTGCCAGGCTCACGCGGTGAGGGTGCTGGTACTCGACGTCGCGGAGGGGGCCAAATCGGTACCGAATGCCGCTCTCAACGCCTTGACGGCAAAAACCGGCGGCGCATGGGTGCGGCAGGCAAAAGATCTGGGGCCTCAAGTGGCCATGGTGACGCCGCTGGACGAGTCGTCCCTACCGCCCACCCCGCCCGCGCCGGTCGAGGCCGAGGCCAAGGCCGCCGAAGGGGCGGCTTCCGCGGGCGGCGGCATGCCTCCTTTCGCGATTCCGGTGTCGGTGCGGTTCGTCCGCACTTCGGGGACGGGATCGACGTCCGAGAGCATCGCCGACCACGAAACGGATTTCGGCACGACCGTGACCATGAGCGCCGCCTCGACCGGGGCAGGCGGTTCCGGAGCTCCCGTAGGGGGCGGCGGCTCGATGGAGGTCTCCTATTGGCCCAACGACCCCCACGCACCCCTGCAAGGTCTGGTGACCGTCGAATCGCCGCTCACCGCGCTGAGGTTCGCGGTAGACGACACTACGGGCACCTATCAGGCGCGTGCGCGCATCACCGTGACTGTGCGGAACGTCAACGGGGCGGAAATATGGACCGCGCGGAAAGACGTCGGTATTCATGGACCGCTGCAGAAGTTAGCCGCACGGCGCGAAGGCAGCCTGTTCTTCATGCGCGGCGTGACGATGGTCGGCCAAGGGCCCTTTACTATGGAAGCCAAAGTGGAAGACCTGGTGGGGAACACCACGGGCTCGACTCAGATGCCGGTGCGAGTCGGACGAAATGCCCCGGGCCTGGTCGCCACCGATGCCTTGGTGGTGCGCCCGTTCAAGGGATCCGCGGACGTTCGAAGCCGACCAGGTGCTGAGTTACGACGGAGAGGCGCTATCTCCCGTGCTTGACCCTGTATTCCGCGCAGATCGGCCGGTTGATCTGCAGATCTACCTGCGGCTCTATCCGGATATCCACGGCTCGCCGCTCGATCTGAGCATGGAAGTCCTGAACGAAGGACGCGTGGTGGCCCGGATGCCGTTGCCGTTCAAAGGCGCACTGTCAAACTCCGCGCGGGAGGGCCCCACAAACGGAGCCGGCGGTAGCGCGAACGTCCTGGGCGGGCAAGCCAGGGAATTCCCGTACCTCGTCAATTTGAAGGGCGCCAAATTTCCCGCCGGCGATTACCAAGGCATCATTTCCATCCTTCAGGGCAAGAACGTGATCAGGCGCGTGGTCGCGTTCAAGGTGATTGGAGACGGCCCCAAGGCTTCCGTAGCGATCGCGAAGGGGCCCGGGGTTCCAGCGGCCGCCGACGATGCCGAAATAGCGGCGGTGGTGCTGCCGGATATCGAGCCGGCTACAATCGATTCGAGCGGCCTCAAGATGCGCGACGCCGACCAGAAGCAGCTCTGGGACGCGGCGGCCAGGAACGCGATGGGCTACCTCGGTCAGCTTCCGAATTTCCGCTGCGTCCAGGAAACGCACCGGTTCACGGCTCCCGCGAAGACTCCCGATCAACTGAAAGAGGCCGACTCATACCAGGACGAGCTGATATTCGAGGATGGCAAGGAGCGGTATCAGCGGCTGGAATCCAATGGCGAAAAGGCCGATCTTGCCCCAACCGAAAACAAAGGTGTTTCGTCCCGTAACGAATTCGGTTCTCTGCTGCATGGCCTGTTTGACCCGGATGTCGCCGCAACCTACCGCTGGGCGGGCCGGTCCATGGCCTTGGGCGTGCTCTGCCAGGTCTTCGAGTTCGAAGTCTCCAGAGCGAAGTCCAACTTTGTCCTGCATGCCGGCGCCTCGGTTGCGTCGGTGGCCTATACCGGGCGCGTTTTCATCGATGAAGAGACGGGAATGGTTCGCAGGCTCACGATTCAGGGAGTCGGCTTGGCGAAGGACTTTGGCCTGCAATCGCCCTCTCTTTCGCTCGACTATGGCATGGTGAAAATCGGCGAAAAAGATTATCTGCTGCCGCTTCGCTCCACACTGCAAATACGGCAGGCCAAGGTGTTTGTGCGCAACGAAACGGTTTTCCGCGGCTACCGCAAGTTTCAGGCGGACTCGCAGATCAAGTACGCCAAGTGAGAAGGACCGAGTCCGTATCGGCGTTTTCCATCAGCGGACCGGCGCCGGGCCCCCCTCCAATCCGCGGATGGACCACCACACGACTTGATTCACCGGTACTGTGGACGGACTATAATAACGGAAACAGGGGTTCAAAATGCAATTGCCGGATTCAGTGGCTTTGACCCGGAAGCCCGCCCGAGTATCCGCTGTCTGTCTTCTGGCCGCCGGAATTAGCGCCGGTTCGTTCCTCCTGCTCAGAGGGGCCGCACCCCAGGCATCGCCGGGCCGCCTGGCAGCCATCACCCTCGATTACCCGGTACCGGGTTCCCTCTTTCCGCCCGAAATCACCCCTCCCACCTTTCTCTGGCGTGACGCCGCGGCCAATGTAACATCGTGGACTGTCGACATCGCTTTTCCGGACGGCGCTCCCGGCATCCACGTGAAATCGTCCGGCGAAGGGATGCGCATCGGGGAAATCGATCCGGAAGCTGTTTCGGCCAACAACGAGCCTCCCAAGCTAACCCCGGAGCAGGCCGCCGCACATACGTGGACCCCCGATGCCCGTACCTGGGAGGCGATCAAGACACATTCCGTGGAATCGCCGGCAACCATCGCGATCACCGGGTTTCGCGACGAGGACCTGAAGCAGCCGGCCTCCAGCGGCCAAGTGAGAATCGAGACTTCCAGCGACCCGGCCGGAGCGCCGATCTTCTATCGCGACGTGCCGCTGATGCCCAATCAGGGCAACAAAGGCGTGATCACGCCACTGGCGCCCGAGGCGATCGGGCTGATCAAATGGAGGCTGCGTTACCTGGACGAGCCGGGCAGCCGGGTGGTGATGGAGAAGATCTCGACGTGCGCCAACTGCCATTCCTTCTCCGCCGACGGCAAAACGCTGGGGCTCGACGTGGACGGCCCACAGAACGACCACGGTTTGTACGCGCTGATCCCGGTGGCCAAACAAACGGCGATTCGGACTCAGGATGTGATCAAGTGGCCCACCGTCCGCGATCCCGCCATCCCCCGGCTGAGAGCCGCTTTCATGTCGCAGGTCTCGCCGGATGGACGCTACGTTCTGTCGACGATTGACGATCGGGATGCCGCCCAGCGCGCGGGGGGGCGCACCCTGGAAGACAAGTATTACGTTGCCAACTTCCTGGACTACCGGTTCCTGCAAGTGTTCTATCCGACGCGCGGCACTCTGGCCTGGTACGATCGCCAGACCAATCGTTTACAGCGGCTGCCGGGCGCCGACGACCCGAGCTACGTGCAAGCCGGCGGTGTCTGGAGCCCGGACGGAAAGTACATCGTGTTCATGCGGGCCGAGGCGAAAACTCCCTATCCACCGGGCGTCCCGCTTGCCCGCTACGCCAACGACCCAAACGAAACGCAGGTCCAATTCGACCTTTACAGGATTCCGTTCAACGAAGGAAAGGGTGGTCAAGCGGAGCGTATCCGGGGCGCCTCTGAGAACGGGATGAGCAACAGCTTTCCGAAAGTATCTTCCGATGGCCGCTGGATCGTGTTTGTCGAAGCCCGGAATGGAATGGTGATGCGGCCCGACGGGAAACTCTACATCGTGCCTTCCGAGGGCGGCGAAGCCCGGCTGATGAACTGCAACACACCGCTGATGAACTCGTGGCACACGTTCTCGCCCAACGGCCGCTGGATGGCCTTCTCATCGAAAAGCCGGTCGCCGTACACGCAGTTATACCTGACGCACGTGGACGCGAACGGAAACGATACCCCGCCGATCCTGGTGGATAACACCACGGCGGCGAACCGCGCGGTGAATTTGCCGGAGTTCGCGAACATCCCCAAGGGAGGGCTGGAGAAGATCGACCCGCAGGCAAACCAATACTACAAGATGGAGACTTCGGCCATCGAGCTGATGTCTAAGAACCAGTTTGCCGCGGCGATTCCCGTGTGGCGTAATGCCCTGGAGAAGGATCCGAGCGATGGCAGGGCGCACCTCAACCTGGGCTATTCGTTGGGCCAGACCGGCCAGGTGAGCGAGGCACTGGCGGAATACCGCAAAGCTTGCGATCTCAGTCCGGAAGATCCGATAGCCTTTGCCGAGTTCGCGCTGGCGCTGGCGCAGAGCGCGCAGCCCGAGGAAGCCATCTCGAATTACCGGAAATCCCTGGCATTGGATGCCTCAAACGCCGGAGTGCAGGCCGACTTGGGTGCGCTGTTGTCCGAGAAGGGCGAAACCGCCGAGGGACTCGAACATCTGGAGAAAGCTGTCGCCTTGAAACCCGAGTCGGCGGCTGTGCAGAATAAGCTTGCATCCGCGCTTTTGAAGATTGGCCAGACCGGCGAAGCCGTTGCCCACTTCGGTAAGGCCGTGGAGCTCGCTCCGGATACCATAGAATTTCGTGTCGGCTTCGCCGACGCGCTATCGCGGGCTGGGCGCCTGCCGGACGCCATTGCGCAACTGCAAAAATCCATCGATATCAGCGGCGGCCAGGACGGGGAGCTGGTCCGTGATTTGCGCGCCAGGCTGGCAAGCTACGAGCAAGCCCAGCGGCGCTAAGCGGTTACGGTTTCTGGCGCTGGAGACGGCCCCAAAGGACTACCGCTGAAGCCGCAACTTTCCGGTTGTCAGATGTACCGAAAAACCGGAACGGTGCGTCTCGACAGATATGATCAGGCGTGCCTTTCTGCCATTGGCGATGCTCGTCGGCAATGGCTTGGCCCAGGCGCCGGAAGTCGTCATCCGGAGCTCGGCTCGCGAAGTACTACTGGATGTAGTGGTGCGCGACGCGCATGGCCACCTCGTCAACAATCTCAAACCCGAAGAGGTGGCCGTTTACGAGGATGGCGTCCGCCAGGATGTCCGCTCGTTCCGGTTGGTGGCAGGCGGCGAGGTGCGTATCGAAGACGAGCGGCAGGCGGCGGAGGCCAAGGCTGCGCGGACGCAGGCTGCTGCGGAACCGCCAACCGCGCCGGCGGCCCGTCCACCGCTGAATCCGCTGCGCACCGTGAATGTCGTATGCCTGGTGTTGAACGATATCACCGCGGCGTCGCCGGGGGATAGTCTCATGGATCCGACGCGCCCCTTCGCGTTCGATACGGCCCGCAAATTCATCGATAACCAACTCCGCCCGAACACGTTCATCGGCATTTTCACCCTGGACGGGAGTGGGCTGAGGCCCGTTTATCCGTTCTCGAATGACCGGGAGCGTCTGCTGAAGGCCGCGGAGTTGGCCTCCGTGAACCAGCTTCCGCCGATCACCGTAGGATCGGCGGCCGTGCTGAGCGGCTTGAGCCAGTCGGTGGGCGCCAACGGCATCAGCATCGGCAGTACGGGAAGCGCCGAAGATGCTCACAGCGGGGGCGATGTTCTAGGGTCGCGTACCGACATGAGGGTAGCAGCGGTAGCGGGCCTTCGTGAGCTAGATGCGCTGAAAGGCCTGGTCCGGCAGCTCGTCCCAATGCCTTTTCATAAAACTGTGCTTCTTCTCAGCAATGGACTCACGCGGCCGCCCGATCAGTTGGAATACTGGGACTCCATGGTCCGTGCCGCCATCGACGGTGGCATCACCTTTTACGCGGTGGACGTCGACGGGATGGATGTCTATTACGATCCGATGGCGGTGTCCTCCGCGATGCTGAATTACGCCGCTTCTTTGAGCGCCCAGCAGGGCGCGACCAGCCTGCAGGGCCTTATGCCGCCCAGCGGCCAGATCGGAAGTCTGGGCCCCCCGACACTCACCACCCGAACGATGGAACTGGCGCATGAGGACGACTATGTCAAATTCGCCGTATCGACCGCCAACCCCCAGGAAGCCCTGCGCGAACTGGCCGAACGCACCGGCGGATTCCTGATCGCCAACACCAGAAACGTCGATCACCTTCTGGCGCACGTGATGGAAGAGGTCGACACGCACTACGAAATCGCCTACCCACCGAAATCGGAGCGCGACGACGGGCACTTCCGGAAGATCGAGGTGAAACTGGGTCGGGCCGGCTTGCGCGTGGAGACCCGCGCGGGTTACTTTGCGGTGCCCGATACCGGCGTCCATCCTCTTACCCCTGAGGAAATTGCCGGCCTGCGAGCGCTCGATAGCCAGCCGCGGCCGCATGCGTTCGACTTCCTGTCGCGCGTCTATCGTTTCCGCGATGCGGGGGGCGCCGCGCAATACGCCATCGCCTTCGAGATGCCGATTTCCAACCTTACCGAGACGCCCGAGGAAGCCACCCACCAGCACCGGCTGCATGCCTCCTTGCTGGCTGTGGTGAAGAATGCGGAGGGCGAAATCGTCGACCGCGTGAGCAAAGATGTGCCGTCGGAAGTGGCGGACGATCGTCTGGCCGGCGTGCGGGTGGAATTCATGACCTACCAGCGCGCCGTGAATCTGCCGCCGGGGCGCTACACCGTGGAAACGGCGGTGGTGGATCACGAGGGCAATCGGGCCAGCACCGGCACGATGCAGATCGAGAACCGGCAGGAGCGGGGCATCGGTCTCAGCGACCTGACGCTGGTGCGGCGCCTGGAGAATCTGAGCACGCCACGCGATTCCGCGGACCCGTTCGAATACGCAAGCAAACGCGTTCTGCCGTTTGTCACGACCGGTCTTTTTGCGGGGGCGCGGCCGTTCGTCTACTTCATGATCTACCCGGAGCCGGGAAACGCGGCCAAGCAGGTTTTGCGTGTACGTTTATTCGAAGACGGCAAGCCGGTCGCCGCGCTGAAGCCCGACTTGCCAGCGCAGGATGCCTCCGGCGGCATCCCGATGATCGTAGAGCTGACCTCCAAGCCCGGCCGTTATGAGGTGAGGGCGACGGTTACCCAGGGCAACAGTTCGGTGGAGCGAAGCCTCACGTACACGCTCTCGGGTTCTTAGAGGACAGGCGGCAGCATGTCCCACACTTCAGCGCCGCTTCGTCGACGCTCCGGCCTTTCCGTCGCCAGGCTCGATGACCGTGACCACGCGATCCGCCGCCACATCGCGCAGCACCTGCCGGATGCCGCTCGGCCAGGTGATTTGGATCTCCTTGGCAGCGGCATTCGCGCCGAGACCGAAATGCACACGCGAATCGCTCGACGACGCATACCCCACGCTGGTGGTGACGTGGTTATATTGCACCGAACCGTCCGCGGTGGACACCCGGATTTTTGCGCCAATTCCCATGTGGTTGCTTTCGGTGCCGGAAAGCTTCAGCAGGATCCAGTGATTGCTATTCTGCGTGGTGTTGTGAAAGATTTTGGCTTGGCCATTCAGTACCGTGACCACCGCGTCCATGCGGCCGTCATTGTCCAGATCGCCCAATGCCACCCCGCGGTGCCCCCCGGGGACCTGGAAATCAGGGCCGGCCGTAGCGCTGACGTTCTCGAATTTGCCGCTTCGGAGATTGCGAAACACTGCATTTGGTTCCTCGAAGGTTCGCGGCGAAAACAGATGCACGTTTTCGTCTACGTTCGCGCGCGCCACAAACAGGTCCTTCCAACCATCGTTGTCGAAATCGGCGATACCGTTCCCCCAACCGGACATCCCGAAGGTATCCATCCCCAGTCCTGCCGCGGCTGTCTTGACGGCGAAACGCCCCTGACCCAGATTCCGGAAAAGGGGGAACGTCTGCTTTTCGATTGACGTCATCCAGATATCGGGGAGCCCGGTGTTCCGCACATCCCGGAAATCCGCACCCATTCCCGAAAGAACGTTTCCATCCTCCGACAGTGCCACCCCCGCGTCCAGGGCGACCTCTTCGAAGCGTTCCCCATGGATGTTGTGGAAGAGCTGATTGGCGGCGTTATCGTTGGCCACGAAGATGTCCGCGTACCCATCGCCGTCGTAATCGGCAACGGCCACTCCCATGCCGCGACCGAGGTGTGCCGCAATGCCCGTCTGGGCTGAGACGTCCGTGAACGTGCCGTCGCCATTGTTGCGGTAAAGCGTGTTGGGAAGCGGCTCGCAGTAACGCGGATCGCAGATGATTCGAGCGCCATTCTGGCCATTGGCGAAGCAGGCTTGTTCCGTGTCCGGGTCCCACCGGCAGTAATCCGAGACGAACAGGTCAAGCAAACCGTCGTTGTTATAGTCCAGCCAGGCGGCGGCTATCGACCACATCCTTTTGCCCTTGTAGAGGCCGCCCCCCACACCGGCCTTGGCCGTCACATCGGTGAAGGTGCCATCCCCGTTATTGTGGAACAACTGATTCCCCTTGACGGTGGTTACGAACAGGTCCGGCCGCCCGTCATTATCATAGTCCCCGACGGCCACTCCGATACCGTATCCGGCGCCGCCCAACCCCGATTTCTCCGTAACGTCGGTGAATGTAAGGTTCCCGTTGTTGTGATAGAGCCGGTTGCGGTATTGGGGACCTCGCTTCACCAGCGAAGGCATCTCGGCGCCGTTCACAAAATAGATATCCAGGTATCCATCTCCGTCGTAGTCGAACAGGGCCACGCCGCCGGGCATCGTCTCCGGCTGGTGCCTTGCGGGGGTCGGCGAGCTATTTGTCGTGAAGTGGACTCCGGCCCGGTCAGCGATCTCCTCGAAGGTGATTGGTCCGAGAACCGCGCCTCCCAGAGCCAAGAACGGGAAACAAACGAACATCGCCTTCCAATTGAATGACAGTCGGGTCGATAAGCGGCCGCGTAGGTGGAGCAAGATTCCCAATTTCGAACCGGATTCCTCAGTATAAACCGGCCGAGGTGGGCGCCGTGGGGTTTGCCCGCAATACGGTTCACCCTATAAAAGATCTGGAAGTTTTTGGTTGCTGAGCCGTGGGGCAGACTTCAGTCCGTGGCGGACTTCAGCCCGCCCTCCCGCGAACGATGTGAGACCTGCGGCAGGCGGACTGAAGTCCGCCGCAGGCTGAAGCCCAATGCCACTTACTTTGCCGAGGCTAAACTGTCTGCATAAACCGAAAAACGGCAGTTGACCCTCAGCACGGTCGGCAAGTCTGCGACCCGTCTGGAGTTTCGACTGCTGCGCAGTTCACCCGTTGGGTGACAACTGGCTTTGCTGCAAACACCTGCGGCTGA
>Ga0182018_10004601_pt1 | contig 11507 bp, 8 predicted proteins | sample 812P2MmetaG_FD_120490 | JGI IMG/M metagenome (GOLD analysis project Ga0182018, IMG submission 120490) | Permafrost microbial communities from Stordalen Mire, Sweden - 812P2M metaG | ecosystem: Environmental > Terrestrial > Soil > Wetlands > Permafrost | place: Sweden: Stordalen | collected...
GCCGAAGTCGTCCATGGCGAAGCGCACGCCCGCCACGCGCAGTAATTGCATGTGGCGCGCGGCGAGCACCGGATCGCGCATCACCGCGCTCTCGGTGATCTCGAGCAGGAGCTTGGTCGGTGAAATGCCGTGTTTCTCGAGGCTGCGCAGCACTTCGGTGCCGAGCTGCGGATCGAGGATGTCGGAGGCTGATAGATTGACAGCGACATCGATATCGAGGCCGAGCGCACGCCACTCCGCCATCTGCCGGATGGCCTCCCCGACCACCCAGCTTGTGAGCCGGCGCGTATTGCCGGTCTGCTCTGCCAGCGGCACGAATTCAGAGGGCGAGACTTCTCCAAGCTGCGGATGCGTCCAGCGGGCGAGCGCCTCGAGGCTCTTCACGGTACGCGTACCCATTTCAACTTTCGGCTGATAGACGAGCTTCAGTCCCGCGTTCTGCTCGAGCGCGCGCCGCAACTCGGCCACCAGGGCCAGTCGGCGCCGGTGCTGCTCGTCGCGGCCGGCGCGGTAGATCGCCACCGGCGTTCTCGCGTCCTGTGCGTCGTGCAGCGCCATCTGGGCACAACGCAAGAGCTCCCGCGCGTTCTGTCCGTGTTCCTGATAAGCGGAGATGCCGGCGGTCGGATGCAGTTCGAGGCCGACGTCGGCGACCACGAAATCTGCAGCGATGATGCCGGTCAGCTGTTCGGCCACGAGCGGCGCGCGCTGCAGCGAACACGGTGCGACCACGATCAGGAATTGCTGGGCGGACAGGCGCGCCACAAGATCGTTCGGTGCGACGTTCTGCCGCAGACGCCGCGCCGCTTCGCTCAAAGCGTCGTCGCCGACGTGATGCCCCAGCGAGGCGTTAATCTCCGGGAGGTTGCGCAGATCGATCAGGATCAGCGCAAAGGGCGTCGTCGCGTCGTGGCGCATGCGCTGATCGATGTGGTTTTCTGCAAACGGTCGATTGGGAAGCCCTGTCAGCGCGTCGTGATAGGCCAGTTGCGTAATACGCGTCTCGCGCTCCGCGATGCCTGCCTGCATGGTGTTGAACGTCGCGGCGAGGCGGCGGAACTCCTCGGCGCCGCGCGGCACGACCGGGCGGCCGTAACGACCTTCCTCGATGCGCCGCGCCGCGCTCACAAGCTCAGCGATCGGGCGCGACGCGCTGCGGCCGGCCAACATGCCGATGCCGGCGGCCAGCAGCAGGGCGACAGTGCCAATCAAGAGCATGGCGTTGCGCAAGTCGCGATAGGGTGCAAGCACCTCCTGCATGGGTTGGTGCACCCAGACTTCGACCGGATCGGGGTTCACGGCGAGGCTGCGCGTGACGGTCAGATATTCTTCTCCGCCCAGGCGCAGGCGCCAGGCCGCCGCCTGGCGACGCACGGCGCCGCCATGCTGCGCTATGAGTGCAGCCCGCGATGCGCCGTCCAGGGTGGTCGCCACGTGCGTCACGCCCGCCTGATCCCGACTCACGAAGCTGATGGCGGTTCCAGCGAGCTCGCTCATGCGGCGCGCCAGAGCGTCATCGATGACAAAACCCATCGCCACCCAGCCGATGGCGTCCGGGGCGCGCACCGGCGCCAGGAAGAACTGATAGGCGCGTCCGCCCAGCACCATGACATGCGGGCTGTCGCTAGCCATGTCGGCGGCGCTCAGCAGGCGCTGCACCGCCGTCTCAGGGACTGGTGCGGTGGAGGCGAGTACGTGGCCGTGATTGTCAATCAGCACCATGAGGTCGGCGCCGATTCTCTGAGCATCATTTTGGGCTGCGGAGAGCATGGTCGGGGCGTCGCCGGAGGCGACTGCCTCGCGAAATCCGAAGTCTGCTGCTAAGACTGCGACTCCGCTTGCCAGCTGTGCCGCGCGGAAGCGCACGAGCTGCTCGACGAAGGCGCTGCCGGCGACGAGCTGCTTCGCGGCGCGATCTTCAACGGAGTGCTCGGTGCGTGCAAGCACTGCGATCAGCGTCACACTTTGAGTGACACAGACCAACCCGATGATTACCACGAGAAGTCGGTTGCGGAAGCTTCCCATAATCTAGGCTCAAATGACCCGGTCGATACTATGCGCCGCCGCCCACGGCGTGCGAGCGTGGCACCGCTGGACTGAGATATTGCGCACGTCTGCATTTTGATCATGCCGCGAATAAGTGCCGGGATCTTCCGCCTCCTGTTGCTGTGCAGCGCCGTGCCGGCGGTGGCGGGAACCATCAGCGTGCAGGCAATGCTTGCAAATCACGAACCCTTCGCCGGCGCTGTCGTCACCGTGAGCGCTGCGGCGACGCATGCGCCGGTTGCGCCCGTCAGCGCCATCGTTGATCAGATCAATTTGGCGTTCGTGCCGGACATCATCGTCGTGCCGGTGGGATCGACTGTCGAATTCCCGAACAGCGATTCGGTGAGCCATCAAATTTATTCGTTTTCGCCCACCAAGCGCTTTCAGCTGCCGCTCTATCATGGCAAGCCTTACCCACCGGTCCATTTTGATCAGGCCGGCGTCGTCACTCTCGGCTGCAACATCCACGACCGAATGGTCGGCTACATTGTTGTGACTGACGCTACGTATTTCGGGCGCACGGATGCGCGTGGCATCTGGTCCGCGACGAATGTGCCGCGCGGCACCTATCACGTGAGTCTCTGGCATCCGCTGCTGCGCGACACCGGCGCCTCCCTCGATCGGGACGTGTCGGTCACGGGGGATGAGTCAAAAAACATCACGGTGCAGCTAGCGCAGGCGCTGCGGCCAGCGCCGCTGCAGGCAACCGCCCGCTCGCGGGATCAATATTGAACACGCTGCGCACACTGGCCGTAGCGTCGGCGCTGTGTACGGTGGCGCCCGGCATCGCCTGGAGTACGGATTGGGAGCTGTCCGCAGACATGCGGCTCGTGGATTCCGACGGGCAGCCTTCATTATTTGACGGCGGCCTTGGCGCGCTTCGCTATGACAGTGAACACGAAGGCGTGCAGGTCGGTCGGCTGCGCGCCGCGTTGACTCAGCCCTTGGGCGATGTTTGGGCGGTAAAGCTCGACGCATCCTACTTCGGTCAGGATGATGCCCATCCGGTGGGCCTGACCGAGGCGTACCTGGAGTATCGCCCGTATCCGGTCAATGGTTGGCGCACGCGCGTACGCATTGGCGCCTTCTTTCCGCCGGTGTCGTTGGAAGACACCGCGTCCGGCTGGACATCGCCGTACACGCTATCCAATTCCGCACTCAACTCCTGGATCGGCGAGGAGGTTCGTACCATCGGCGCTGAAGGCCAATTGGAATGGCTCGGCACGCGGCTGGGCCACGATTTTGATCTGGGTGTGAACGGTGCAATCTTCGGCTGGAACGAACCGGCCGGCACAGTGGTGGCGACGGGCGGCTTCTCCCTGAACGATTTTCAAACTACGCTTCCCAACGGCTATGTCGGCGGGCACAGCTCGGCGGTGTTTCCAGAGCAAACGATTTTCCACGAGCTCGACGGCCACGCCGGGTTCTACGTCGGCGCCCAGGCGCGCTACCTCGATCGGGTGACTCTGATCGCGCTGCACTACGACAACCGCGCGAACCCTGCAGCCGAGGATATTGCCCTTAACGAGGCCTGGCATACGCAGTTCAACTCCGCCGGTGTGCGCGTCGACACTGCCGCCGGCTGGACGGCGATCATCCAATGGCTCTCAGGAACCACCTCCAACGGACCACCGGATGATTTCTACCCGTGGCCCTTCCACGCGCGTTTCGCTCTGATCTCGCGCCAATGGGGCCGCCAGACGCTGAGCGCGCGCTACGATGTATTCGGCATCGAGAGCACTGACGAGGACAGCTTCGGCGCCGAGGAAGGCCACGCCTGGACGGTGGCCTACATGTTTAATCAAGGCCCGCACTGGCGCTTTGCTCTTGAGTGGCTGCACGTGGCGAGCGAAGTAGCAGACCGTGCCACGCTTCTCGATGAACCCACATTCGCCGGCGAAAATCAGACGCAGTTGTCGGTGCGCTATACGATCGGGTCGGGCTTATAGCTCGCGCTATTTGGGTATGTCGGCCGCGTCGCGTGCCATCTCCGGCGCGTCCGTCTTGTGCGCCTCTTCCTCGGCGTGACGCGTCATCAGGATGATGCTAATGCGGCGATTGATCGCGGCGCGCGGATTGTCCTTATCGAAGAGGACGGAAGAGGACAGTCCGACGATGCGCGCAATCTTGTCGGGTGCAAGACCTGACGCCTCCAGCGAGCGGCGCGCCGCATTCGCACGATCCGAGGACAGCTCCCAGTTCGTGTGCCCGTTATGGCCGGCGTACGGCGTGGTGTCGGTGTGGCCGGTGAGGCTGATGCGGTTCGGCACCGAATTCAGGTAGGGCGTGAGCTCGCGCAGGATCGGAAAGCCCCTTGAACCGGGTAAACTGACGCCCCCTTTGAACTCGCACCCGAGCCTTACATGTTCGAAAGCCTCGAGCGCCTGCCGCCTGACCCCATTCTGGGATCAATGGCGGCTTACCGCGCGGATGACGATCCTGCCAAGGTGGATCTGGGCGTTGGCGTCTATCGCGACGAGCGGGGCGACACGCCCATACTCGCGGCCGTCAAGCGCGCGGAGGCCGCCGTCCTTGCACGTCAGACGACCAAGTCGTACGTCGCATCCATCGGCAATGCCCGATTCAACCGCGCGCTTGAGGAGCTCACGCTGGGTGCGATGCATCCGGCGCTTCTCGGCGGCCGCGTGCGCACGATCCAGGCACCGGGAGGCTGCGGTGCGCTGCGCCTTGGCGCGGAGCTGATCAAGGCCTCTGCCGCAGGGTCCGTCGTGCATGTCAGCAACCCCACCTGGGCCAATCACACGCCACTCATCGGCGGCTCGGGCCTCAGGCTTGCCCATTACGCTTACTACGACGCCGCAAGCGGCGGACTCGACTTCGCGGGCATGGTGCAAGCTCTCGGAAAGTTGCCTGCCGCCAGCGTTGTGCTGCTGCAGGCAAGCTGTCATAACCCCACGGGCGTGGATCTGACCGAAGCGCAATGGCGCGAGCTCCTGCCGGTCTTCAGGCGCGGCGCACTCCTGCCCTTCATCGATATGGCCTATCAGGGATTGGGCCGCGGCATCGCCGAGGATACATTCGGGATACGCCTCTTTGCCGCGGAGCTGCCGGAAGTACTGGTCGCGGTGTCGTGCTCAAAGAATTTCGGACTTTATCGCGAGCGCACCGGTGCGCTGCATGTAGTCGCTGCAGCCGCAGCCGCCGCCGATACGGCGTTGAGTCAGCTGGCCCGCATCGCCCGCACCATCTATTCAATGCCGCCCGATCACGGCGCCGCTATCGTGCAGGAGATCATGACCAGCGATGCGCTGCGTACGGCATGGCTCGATGAAGTCGGCTCGATGCGCGCGCGCATGGCGGGCCTGCGCGAGGACTTAGTGAAGCATTTGAGCGCGGCCTGTCCCGAGCGCGACTTCAGTTGCATCGCGCGCCAGCACGGGATGTTTTCGTTGCTGGGGATCGATCCGGCGCAGGTGCAAACGATGCGCGTCAAACACCACGTCTACATGATGGACGACAGCCGCATCAATATTGCCGGCCTACGCGCCGGAAACCTCGCCTACGTCGCCCGCGCCGTCGCCCAGGTGCTGCGCGAGCGCGCTGAGTGAATTGATGGGAGCGGAGCACGTGGTGCCGCGGCAGAGGTAGGCGATCGCCTCGCCCTGCGGAACTTTGTCCTTGAGCGCCGGCGGTAGATCGGCGGCATCGGCAGGGATCGCCAGCACGAGGCGACGCGGCGCGTAGACTTTGGCAAGCTCGCGCCGCCACCCTTCGATGGCATCTTTGGCGCCTCTTAGGATCACGACTTCGGTGGGGTGCAGGATCTCCTCGAGCGCGAGAAGAAGACTCGTATGTGCCTGCGGATATTTCTCAAGCGCAGCCCATGCGGTCCGCAAGGTGCGATCGGCGGCGTCGAGATAGCGGGTCTCGCCGAGGAGATACCCCATGCGTACGAGTGCATAGGCGGCGATGCCATTGCCGGCGGGGGTGGCATCATCGCTCAAGGACTTTGAACGATGCATCAGCACTTCATGATCGTCGGAGGTGAAGAAGAAGCCGCCGGCCTCGCGATCCTCGAAATGCTTTAGCAGCACCTCGAGGAGGTCCTTGGCGAAGGCGAGCTCTGCGGCGTCAAAGCGCAGCTGCTGCAGTTCGAGAATGGCATCCGCCAGATAAGCGTAGTCATCCAGATATGCGTTCAGATGTGCGCGGCCGTCCTTGTAGGTCGCAAGCAAGCGGCCGTCGCGCCACATCGTGCTGCGGATGAAGTTGAGCGCGCGCGTCGCAGCGGCGGTGAAATCCTCGCGTCCGAATGCGCGCGCCGCGATGGCGAGGCCGCGGATCATGAGGGCGTTCCAGGAGACCAGGATCTTGTCGTCTCGGGCAGGCCATACGCGCTGCTGGCGGATCGCAAGGAGCTTCGCGCGCGCACTGTCGATGAGCGCTGCGACTTCGGCGCTCGTGCGCTTGGTATTAGCCGCTATCTCATCGATTGACTGATAGATATGTAGGTGCCAATGACTACCCTCGAAGTTGGGCGGACGATCGAGGCCAAAGCGTGGTGCGAAAACTGCGTATTCCTCTGCGGTCAGTGCGCCGCGCACCTCGGCCAGTTCCCAGACATAGAATTTGCCCTCGTGGCCCTCGGAGTCGGCATCGAAACTTGAATAAAAGCCACCCTCAGGGGATTGCATCTCGCGCATGGCCCACTCGGCCATGTCAATTGCGATGTGTCGATAGAACGCATCGCCTGTAGCGAGCGCTGCCTGGGCATAGACCGCGAGCAGCGAGCCATTGTCGTACAGCATTTTTTCGAAGTGCGGGATCATCCACTTCGCATCGACGCTGTAGCGCGAGAAGCCTCCGCCCAGCTGATCGTAGATGCCGCCCTCACCCATGCGACGCAGGCTGAGGGTCGCCATGTAGAGTGCCTGCAGATCAGGCTCCGGATCGCCAGCCGTTCCCCGCCAGTCGCGCAGCAGCCGCTCGATGGATCCGGGGTGGGGGAACTTCGGAGCGCCGCCGAAGCCCCCGTAGGCGTCATCGAAGGATTCGGCGAGCCGCCGTCGCGCAAGCTCCAGCGGCGCGGCTGACAGTGTCGTAGCTGCCGTTGCTGCGGGCGGATTGAGTTCTTCGAAAGCGCGCATGAGTGCTGCGTTCTGCTCGCGCAAGGCGGCTTCGTGCTCGCGGAAATATCGTGCCACCCGTTGCAGTACATCCTGGAATGACGGTAACCCGTGGCTGGGATTCTTGGGAAAGTAAGTACCGCCGAAAAACGGTCGCTGATCATCGGGCGTCAGGAACATGGTGAGGGGCCAGCCGCCTGATCGCTGCGTCAGCATCTGCTGGGCAATCTGGTAGATACGATCAATATCCGGACGCTCCTCGCGGTCCACTTTGATATTGATGAAATTGTCGTTCAGAAGTCGTGCGGTGTCTTCGTCCTCAAAACTCTCGCTGGACGCCACGTGACACCAGTGGCATGCCGCGTAGCCTACGCTTAAGTGAATCGGCTTGCCTTCGGCTCGCGCTCGTTTGAAGGCTTCTTCGCCCCATGCATACCAATCTACTGGGTTGTGTGCATGATCCTGCAAATACGGACTTGTTTCCTCAATCAAATGATTGGTGTACTTCGGTGTGCCGTCTTTATTGCGATGTCCGGTTTTCATTCTGGCTTCCAGGTCCATCCCTTATGGATTCTGCGAATGCCGCTTTTTAAATTGTGCATGTGAACCTTGCTTAACCCGTTCTCTAGACAAAATCTTGCAAGATTAATTATAACTGTGCGTCGCCCATCAGGCCTAATGAATCCGCTGTGTTTCTTCGGCGTGAGAGCCTCTCTGCCGTCTTTGTGTGTCCAGCCGCGGTGCGTTGGGATTCTGCGGCGTGCGACCGCAGTCATGTGTGAAGCGATTAGTCCATGTCTGCGAGAAAAGGCGGCAAGATTGGTGATCTTTCCGACGCGCCTTCCATTAGGGTTGATAAATCCTTCGTAAGTTTTCACGTAGTCACGTTGGCGGACGCTGTTTTTGTGTGTCCAGCCTTTATGAGATTTTAGTTTGTTGCCACCCTTGTACAATTGCATCATCGCCGTAAATCCGAGGCTGTCGGCAAAACTGGTGCAGATTTTTGATGGTCACCGGCCGGCCGCGCGGGTCGAAGAAGCCTTTCCGTGGCTGAACGGCGGCGCCGGCACGCGATAGGGCGTGCGGTAAAATATTGAAGCCAATGGTGCGATCTATGCAGTCGGTCTTATTCAGCCAGGATTGCTCAGTCGCGAGGAGCCGTGATGGCCTGACAAGTTCGACGACCTGAAACTCAAAGTTCGCCTCACGATGCCGGTTCCACGCGCGCTGCAGGTATTTGTTTGAGTGCTTTCCCCCGCGCAGCGCGTTCCAATGAGTGCGCCGCCGCATTTGTAGAACCACGGCGCTTCCCACATAGAACCGACCGGTTGCCTTGCATACGATGAAGTAGATGCCCGACGTACGCGGTATCGGCGAGGTGTCTCTCTCAGTGGGGTGTCGGAGTTTGCAGCGCGAGGTGATTCGAGCGCTTTTGCCGGCAAGCGAACGCCGCGCCCGCGCTTTCCTGGAACGTGCTGGCTTGAGCAGCATGTCCGGTATACTTTCACCTGCTGCCGGCCCGAGCGATCCTGATTAGATGCCTAATTCTTTAATTTCTCCGCCACTGCCTGTGTTGCGGCTCAAGCGGGGAGAAGACCGGCGCATCCGCGCCGGCCATCTGTGGGTTTTCAGCAATGAGATCGACAATGCAGCGACCCCGCTCGTCGCCTTCAAGGCAGGCACCGCGGTGCACATTCACTCCGACCGCGAGCAGTTCTTGGGGCTTGCCTACGTAAATCCGCACGCGCTAATCTGCGCGCGCATCGTGGGCAGGAATCCGGCGCAGCATCTTGACCGCTCGCTCATCATCGATCGTCTGAGAGTCGCTCTGGCGCTGCGCGAGCGGCTTGGCGCACAGTGCTACGGCCGCCTCATCTTCGGTGAATCCGACGCGTTGCCTGGGCTTGTGCTCGACCGCTATGACAGCATTGTCGTGGGCCAGATTTCGACGGCCGGCATGGAGGCGCTCAAGAGCGAAGTTGAAGCGGCGGTGCGCGAGGTCCTGAATCCGGAAGGCTTTCTGTGGAAGAACGACTCGGGCGCCCGCGATCTTGAGCAGCTGCCCGAATACGTCGAGGTTGCCTTTGGATCAGTTCCGGATGAGATCAAAGTCGTCGAGTCAGGTCTGCAATTTGCAGCTCCGCTGCGCGAGGGCCAGAAGACGGGCTGGTTCTACGATCAGACCGCGAATCGCCGCCGTCTTGCGCACTACCTCGCATCCGGCGCGCGCGTGCTCGATGTGTGCAGCTACGCGGGTGCGTGGGCGATCACGGCGCTGAAGAACGGCGCCGCTGCGGCGCTCTGCGTGGATTCCTCCGAGCTTGCGCTCGGGTTTGCCCAGCGCAATGGGCAAGCCAACGAAGTGGAACTTGCGACGCTGCGCGCGGATGCCTTCGATGCGATGAAGCAATTGCGCGAAGCCGGCGAGCGCTTCGACGTGGTCATTCTCGATCCGCCCGCCTTCATCAAGCGCAAGAAGGATATCCCGCAGGGCATTGCGGCGTACCGCAAGCTCAATCAGCTGGCGCTCAATCTCATCGACGCTGACGGCCTGCTCGTGTCCTGCTCCTGTTCATATCACCTTGCTCCCGATGAGCTCGCCGGGGCCATCCAGGCGGCCGCGCGCCACAGCGGTCGTTTTGTGCAGATTCTCGAGACCGGTGGCCAATCCGCGGACCATCCCGTGCATCCGGCAATTGCAGAGACGCGTTATTTGAAGGCGTTCTTCTGCCGTGTCATCCGCGACGACGCCTAGCAGCGGCGCATCCTCGAGCAACGCCGAGCGATCAGCGGATGCCTGGTCGCAAGCTGCCGAGGCATGCCCATGACAGCGCGAAACGGCTACACTTTCGCTCATGCTCGAATACCACGCCATTAATCCCATTGCCTTCGAAATCGGCCCAGTCAAGGTGCATTGGTACGGGATCATGTACCTCATCGGATTCGCGGCGGGGTGGTGGCTTGCGCGCCTGCGCGCCGCCCGCCCGGGGTCGACGTGGAAGGCGAGCGATGTCGATGATTTCGTCTTTTACGCCATGCTCGGGGTGATCCTGGGAGGGCGCATCGGCTATGTGCTGTTCTACGGCTTGAGCTACTGGGAGAACGATCCGTGGTATCCGCTCAAGATCTGGGAGGGCGGCATGTCCTTTCACGGCGGGCTCCTCGGGGTGCTCGTGGCGATTGCGATCTTCGCCGTCCGCCAGGGGCGCAACATCGCCGATGTCTTTGATTTCGGGGCGCCCTTGCCGGGCATTGGGCTCATGGCCGGGCGCATCGGCAACTTCATCAACGGCGAGCTCTGGGGCAAGCCCACGAACGTGGCCTGGGGCTTCAAGGTCGACGGGCAGGTGCGGCACGCCTCGCAGCTCTACGAGGCATTTCTCGAAGGATTGGTGCTGTTCGTGGTGCTGTGGTGGTTTACCTCGCGACCGCGTCCGCGGCTTGCTCCTTCCGGACTATTTCTGGTGATCTATGGGAGCGCGCGCGTCTTGATCGAGTTCGTGCGCGTGCCGGATGAGCACCTGGGTTATCTGGCCGCGGGGTGGATCACAATGGGTCAGATCCTGTCGTTTCCCATGATCGTCGTGGGGATTATCCTACTCACCGTCGCTTATCAGCGCCGCACTCCTTCCGGCAACACCACCGCTTAATGAGACCGTATCTCGAGCTCCTGGGCGATGTGCGTGCCGCAGGCGCCCGCAAGGGCGATCGCACGGGGACCGGCACGCTGTCGCTCTTCGGCCGGCAGATGCGCTTCGACCTAGCCCTGGGCTTTCCCCTCGTCACGACCAAGAAAGTGCATGTGCGCTCCGTGATCTACGAGCTTCTGTGGCTACTGCGCGGGGATACGAACATTGCCTACCTGCGCGACCACGGTGTCACGATCTGGGACGAGTGGGCTGACAGTGCTGGCGATCTCGGGCCGGTATATGGCAAGCAATGGCGGGCGTGGCTTGCGCCCGATGGCAGCACCATCGATCAGATTGCGGCGGCGGTGCATGCGGTGCGAAACAATCCCAATTCGCGGCGCATCATGGTCAGCGCTTGGAACGTCGGCGAGCTTTCGCGCATGGCGCTCCTGCCGTGTCACGTGTTATTCCAGTTGTACGTGGCGGACGGGCGCCTGTCCTGCCAGATGTATCAGAGAAGCGCAGACCTCTTTCTCGGCGTGCCCTTCAATATCGCCTCGTACGCGTTGCTTACGCACATGTTCGCGCAGCAGTGCGATCTTGAACCGGGCGAGTTCATCTGGACGGGGGGCGACTGTCATCTGTATACGAATCACTTCGAGCAGGCCGACGCGCAACTCGCGCGCACACCCTATCCGCCGCCCAAGCTTGTGCTGCGACGGCGGCCGCCGACGATGTTCGACTA
>Ga0182018_10004604_pt1 | contig 11505 bp, 11 predicted proteins | sample 812P2MmetaG_FD_120490 | JGI IMG/M metagenome (GOLD analysis project Ga0182018, IMG submission 120490) | Permafrost microbial communities from Stordalen Mire, Sweden - 812P2M metaG | ecosystem: Environmental > Terrestrial > Soil > Wetlands > Permafrost | place: Sweden: Stordalen | collected...
CTCGGTAGGAGGTTGCGGCTCGGTAGGAGGTCGCGGCTCGGTAGGAGGTCGCGGCTGGGTAGGAGGTTGCGGCTCGGTAGGAGGGCGCGGCTCGGTAGGAGGTTGCGTATCGGCGCGAAGGCTGCTCACCGAGCCGCGACTGTTAAGGAGCGGAGGCCCGCCCCACCGACACGAATTGGACTAACCATGGACCCTATCATCGAAACTCGCGGCCTCACCCGGCGCTTCGGCCCCATCACCGCCGTGGACCATCTCAACCTCACCGTGGCGCGCGGCGAGATTTTCGGTCTGGTGGGTCCCGACGGCGCCGGCAAGACTACCACCCTGCGGATGCTCTGCGGCCTGATGGATCCCACCGAGGGCAGCGCCACGGTGGCCGGCTTCGACGTGGCGCGCGAATCGCAGTCGGTGAAAGACCAGATCGGCTACATGGCGCAGCGGTTCGGTCTGTATGGCGATCTCACCGTGCAGGAGAACATGGATTTCTACGCCGACCTGTTCGGCATCGTGGGCGCGGAACGCCAGCGTCTTACGGTGGACCTGCTGCGCATGACCCGCATGGATCCGTTCCGGTCGCGCCAGGCCGGCCGCCTCTCCGGAGGGATGAAACAGAAACTGGCACTCATGTGCACCCTGCTGCACCATCCCCGGATTCTCTTTCTGGACGAACCTACGAACGGCGTCGACCCCCTCTCGCGCCGCGATTTCTGGGCGATTCTCTATCAGTTGCTCAAAGACGGCATCACTATCTTCATGACCACGGCTTACCTCGACGAGGCCGAACGCTGCAATCGGGTGGGGTTGATGCACAAGGGCAAACTCATCCGCTGTTCGCCTCCCGACATCATGAAACAAGAGACCGGGTCGGCCAATCTGGAAGGCGCATTCATCAAGACGATTCACCTGGTGGAAGAACAGGAGGCGCGGCCATGAACGGCAACGGCTGGGGCGTCGAAATGCACGACCTGGTGAAGACATTCGGATCCTTCGTGGCCGTCGACCACGTCTCCCTCCAGGTGCGCAAGGGCGAAATCTTCGGCTTCCTCGGCCCCAACGGCGCAGGCAAATCCACCACTATTCGCATGCTGTGCGGCCTGCTGACTCCCACCTCGGGGACGGCTTCCGTCAACGGGCTCGATGTGGCCACCCAGCCCGAGGAAATCCGCAAGAGTATCGGCTACATGTCGCAAAAATTCTCGCTCTACGACGACCTCACGGTGGAAGAGAATATCGACTTCTTCACCGGCATGTACGGCGTTCCGCACGAAGTCCGCGCCCAGCGCAAGCAGTACGTGCTCGAAATGGCCAACCTCACCGACCGCCGTTCTGCCATGACCCGCACGCTTTCCGGCGGCTGGAAGCAGCGGTTGGCGCTGGGCTGCGCCATCCTGCACGATCCGCCGATTCTCTTTCTCGACGAGCCCACTTCCGGTGTCGACCCGATCGCGCGCCGCGCTTTTTGGGGCCTCATCCACGACCTTTCCGAAACCGGCCATACTATTTTCGTCAGCACGCATTACATGGATGAAGCCGAATACTGCCACCGCATCGCGCTGATGTACCGCGGCAAGGTGATCGCGCTCGGCACCCCTTCGGAGCTCAAGCACGGCCTGGACACGCACTTCCTGCTGAACCTGGAGGCCTCCGACCCGCTGGAAACGATGCGCGCCCTCGAGAACCTGCCGGGTGTTTTGGACGTCGCCATCTTCGGCCGCGGCCTGCACGTGATGGTGGACGCCCTGGACGCCACCAGCACCCGCATCCGCCAAGCCTTGGCGGCCAAGGGCATCGCCGTCCAGAGCCTGGATCGCATCACGCCCTCCATGGAAGACGTTTTCGTCGCGCTCATCGAGGCGGAAGAAAGGAAAGCCGCATGAGCTACCGCCGCTTCCGCGCCATGTTCGTGAAGGAACTGCACCACGTCACCCGCGACTCGTTGAGCCTCGCCATGGCCCTCGCCATGCCCATGATGATGCTGTTGCTATACGGCTACGCCCTCTCGCTCGACGTGGATCACATCCAAACCCTGGTCTACGATCAGGATGGCACCACCGCCAGCCGCAACCTGACGCGCCAGTTTCAGGGCTCGCAATATTTCCAGGTGGCCGGCTTCGTGAACGACTACCACTCGATCGAGCACGCCATCGACACCAGCCATATCCTCATCGGGGTGGCGATCCCGCGCGGCTTCGGGAAGGATCTGGCGAATGGGTCGGGCAAAGTGCAACTGCTGGTGGACGGCAGCGATTCCAACACCGCCTCCATCGCCATGGGATACGCCGAGGGAGTGGTACAGGGTTATTCCGCCGCCGTGCAGCACGACGTAATCAATCGCAAGGGCTTGAAACCGCCCGGGCCTGTCGACGCGCGCATACGCGTCTGGTACAACAGCTCGCTGGAGTCCAAGAACTTCATCGTACCCGGACTGATCGGAGTCATTTTGGTGATCCTGGCGGGGCAACTGACTTCGCTCACCATCGCGCGCGAGTGGGAGATGGGAACCATGGAGCAAGTGCTCTCCACACCACTGCGGCCCGCGGAAATCGTGCTCGGCAAAATGCTGGCTTATTTCGTGGTGGGGCTGGTGGATGCCGCCATCGCCGTCACGGTAGCCATCACCGTCTTCACCGTGCCGTTCCGCGGCAGCTTCCTGGTGCTGGCCGTTTCCACCTGCCTGTTTCTCTGGTGCGCGCTGTTCACCGGTATCTGGGCCTCCGCCGGATGCCGAACCCAGGTGCAGGCCTATCAGTTCGGTATTCTGGTCTCTTTCCTGCCCGGCTTTCTGCTTTCCGGGTTCACCTTCTCGATCGACACCATGCCCAAAGCCATCCAGGTGTTGAGCTACTTCTTTCCGGCGCGCTATTACGTCACCATCGTGAAGGGCGTCTTTCTGAAGGGCATCGGCTTCCGCATCCTATGGGTGGAGATGGCGTTCCTGGTGATGTATGGCACGCTGATCTTCTGGCGGACGGTCAAGAAAATGAATCAGAAGGTGGCCTGACCATGTGTGAACAATATGCGTGAACAATATGCGTGAACGATTACGAGTGATTCTGCGGAAGGAATTCATCCAGGCGTTGCGCGAGCCGCGCATGCGGTTCCTGCTGTTCTTCCCGCCGCTGCTGCAACTGATTGTCTTCGGCTACGCCGTCACGCTGGATGTGGACCACGCACGCATCGCCTGGATGGACATGGACCGCACCCCCGAGAGCCGCGCGCTACGGGCCCGTTTTGAGGGCTCCGGACGGTTCGACGTGGTGGCCACTCCGCAGAGCGAGCAGGAGACGCAATCGGTGCTCGATCGCGGCCAGGTGCATGCCGTGGTGCGGGTGCTGCCCGGTTTCGCGCGTGACCTGGCGCGCGGCCGCGCGACCGAAGTGCAGGTGCTGCTCGACGGCACTAACTCGAATACCGCCTCGCTGGTTTCCGCGTACTCCCAGCAGGTGATCGCCGCCTTTTCGACCGACGCGATGACGGGCCAAACCAAGAACCAGCAGACTATCAAAGTGGAGATCCGCGGTCCCGGGGCGGCGCGCACCATGCTGACGCCGGCCACGCCGGAGAGCCGCGTCTGGTTCAATCCCGACCTTTACAGCCGCAATTACTTCGTGCCCGGCGTCGCCGCCAACATCCTTCTGATGGTAACCCTGATGTTGACATCACAAGCCATCATTCGCGAAAAGGAGATCGGCACCATGGAGCAACTCATGGTGACCCCCATGCGGCCTATCGAGCTGATGCTCGGCAAAACGCTGCCCTTCGCCGTGGTGGGATTGATCAATCTGCTGGTGATTACCGGCGGCGCGCTGCTGATTTTTCACATCCCCTTCCGCGGCAACTTCTTCCTGCTGATCTTCTGCGCCATCTTATTCCTGATGACCAGCCTGGGTGCGGGCCTGCTCCTTTCCACGTTGTCGCGGACGCAACAGCAGGCGAACATGGGTTCGTTCTTCATTACTACGCCGGCCTTCGTGTTGAGCGGTTTCATGTTCCCCATCCGCAACATGCCTCCGGTGGTGCAATATTTCTCCTATTTGAACCCGCTGCGTTACTTCATGGAGATTGTCCGCGGCATCTTCTTGAAGGGTGTGGGTGTTACGGTGCTATGGCCGCAAATGCTGTGCCTGTTCGTGTACGGAAGCACGGTGCTGTTATTCAGCGCGGCCCGATTCCGGAAGACGTTAGATTAGGCCGAACTTCTTCCGCTATCGCACAGCCGTAATCCGTCTTGGGATGCGGCCTACGCTCTTGTCTTGCAGCGCCGAGAATCCCGGCGCTCCTAAGCTTCAGGGAACGACAAATGCGGAAATTATCGCATACTCCGGTTCTCTGTGCCCTCCGCCTCCTCTGCGCCCTCTGCGCCCTCAAAACCCGAGAAAGGCGTGCCCCTTCCAACCGGCGAGCCCTCCCTTTTCCCTCGTTTTTCCGTGCGTCTCTGTGTGTCTCTCCGGTAACTTCCATCAGGCCCTTTGTTTTCAGTGCGTGTTGCCTGGGAAATTGCAATCCGGTGCACATCTTTTCGCGCGCCCATCGAGCGCCACCGGCCTCGCGCGCCCGGCGTTCTCAGAGTATGCCATGCCACGTTTCGCGGCTGCCGAAAAGTTACCCCGATCAATCAAGGCCGACGGCAGTCGGCGCTAGCGCTCCGTGGTGAACATTGCTTTCCCGGCGTGGGACATCCAGGCTAGCGTGCCTTCCGTCCCAGAAACAAAATATGATCGCCGTGCCAATGGTAAAACGGATGGCGTTCCAACCGTTCGAAGCGCTGGCGCTCGGCATCCGTCGAGGATTTTCTCGAAAGAAAGAAAAAGGTCTCGATCCGGAGAGGCTCGCATCCGATTTGACGCGCAAAGCGCACCAGGCTGCGCGGATGCACGCGGGTGATCATGTCGCAGTCGGGATAGACGGGATCGGCGTCCAGATCCGGGGGAATATTCTCGTAGGGCTGCTTCCGCATCGCCGCCAGAACCAGCGTCGCCGCCGCCCCCATGTGATGGATCAGCCGAACGCTACGCCGGAGACGAAGGTGGAGATTCATGGTGTACGCGTTGGGCGTGGTGACGAAAAGCGTGCCCCCGGGCTTTAGAACGCGTAGCATCTCGCGGATCACGGCGGCGGGATCCCATACGTGCTCCAGCACCTCGAAGCTGTACGCAATATCGGCCGCATCGGAGGGCATCGGCACCTTGGCGACATCCGATTTGATGGTCCGATGCTTTCCAGGACGCCCGTTGGCCTTCGCCAGCGCGATGTCGCCGATGTCAAAGCCGATGGCTTCCTTCGCCCGTTCTCCGGCCGCACTCAATACAACGCCGCCGCCGCAACCAAATTCCACCACGGTGTCCGTCGGTTTGATCAACTCCAGCAGCAGCCGAACCTGCGGGTGATTGATCTTGTCCTGACGGGCGGTCATTTCATGGTAGTCGGCGCGTCCCGAATAGAAGCGGCTGAGTTTTGGGGCCACGCTCGCCTGGTCCACCGCATCTGGTAGCCAATAATTCTTGAGAGATAGAATTCCAGTCCACATTTCGTTTTATTCGTCATAGGATGGCGATCGCTCCCGCGTGCGCTCCGGACACCCGTCCTTCGCGCCCACTGCGGGGAGGATTTCCCATCACGGTGTCGTACATTTCCAGGGTTTGTTTCAAAACGACAGCTTCCGAGAACGTCTCTTCGGCATGGATGCGCGCCGCGGCCGACCACCGGGCTCGGACCGCCGGATCGAGCAGCCGGACCCATTGCCGGACCAGTCCGCCGGGCTGCGAGATGTCCTCAGGGGCGGCGGCCGGACCGGCGACCCATTCGAAAACCGGAGCCCGATTGCAGGTGATCGGTAAGCCGCTCGACAACGCTTCCAGAATTGCGATTCCCAGCATCTCGTGCAAAGAGCCGATCGTGAATATATCCGCGGCCCGATACAGCGAGGACAGCTTCCCACGGTCTACGGATTGCAGCACAATCGCCGAGTCTTGAAGCAGAGAAGCAGCCAGCTCGATTAATTCCGGAGTCTCCTGCTCCCTGGCGCCTGCCATCACCAGCAGGGCCGGTTGGTTTACACTCTTTCGGAATTGGGCAAATTCGCGAATCACGTAATCGCACCGCTTGTGTTGCTTCTTGACCGCCGCTACGCATAGGATGATCAATGTGTCCTGCGGCAGGTTCCAGGTTGCCCTGGCCGACTTGCGATCACCAGGCAGAAACAGTCCCGTATCCACAAAATAGGGCACCGCAAACGAAAGCTGTCCAGGCGGTTTTTTCGTTTCCCAAAGTTGCTGGTAATAGGGCGCTACGTGCTGCAAATATTGGAACTTCCCCAAATCGGAATCCGATTCTTCTGTGCCGTTGCCAAAAATGACGCGCGGGCGCGACCATCCCTTTCGGTAGAACGCATCGAGCATTATCGCCACCCGAATGTCCTGCACATGAAGGATATCGTAGTCCTTATGGATGGCCCGCCACAACGGGAGGGAAAACGTAGTTTGTTCGATATCGTACGCTGAGCCGCACCCGTATCGCCAGCCGCTCAAGTGTTTAGTAAGCGAGTAGAGCCACTTGGTTCGCCGGTCAAAACGCCGCAAGCATGATAACGTGTGGCGCCAGGGCTCCGCGGGGGTTCCGGCTGCCTGAAAAAGCGTTGCCGGGATTCCCTTGCGGTGCAAGCCAACCGCCAGATCGTTCGCCCAGCTTTCCACCCCGCGGTTAATGTGCCCCAATCCGGAAGAAGCAATCGCAATTCTAGGCACCGCAACTGCCGGCGACGGAAGAGGCGGCGCGCTGAGCCGGCCTTCGTTCGTCATTGTTAACCTCCGACGCCGGCCGATGTCGCCCGGGCAGCTCTTTGTAATGATCGAACTGAAACTTTTCGGCTATCCGGCATTTCTCACCGATTTGCTGGGAACGATGTGGCGCAGGCACTCCGGCCTGCAGCGTCGACACCCCTGTCGACGTCCGGCTAGCGGTGGCGTAGGGGATCTCCATGAATGCGTTGGTCATTACGAAAATCGCAACCAGCGCCAGGACAGTGCGCACCAGCCCCAATTGGAACGGGGTGCGGAGTTCCACCATTCCCGCAAAGTGCACAATCACATTCGGCGTCAGATTGGGAAGCGCCACCAGATTGGCGCCAAATTGACCATGGGGAAGCCAGGAGCCCAATCCCCACCCTAGAAACAAAACCACCAAAATCAACTGGGTGCGAAGTTTGCCCAGTTCGGGCGAACGCAATCGGTCCATCAGCGTCAGCGGCAGGCTCGCCAGCGCCAGAATCAGATTTGGCCGAAACGGCGCCAACGCCGGAACCATGTCCACCGGCGACAGCAGGTATATCCCGATGTAAGTCAAAACTAACACTAAGCCCATATTTCGTAGGGCCGCATCCCGCCAGGCCGTGACTCGCCGGTTCGGCGGTGAATGCGGTAACGCCTGAGTTTAGCATGCCCTGGCCGCGCGGCTATTCTGTTCGCTTGGTAGGCTTGGTAGACGATCGAACCGTCTCGGGGAGCCAACGTCGCGCCCCCGAGGATGCCTGAGGCACGGCCCTGACGGCCCTGCCTGCCGGTTTGACTGATATGTCCCCTCATGCTAGCATCCGCAACGTGGAGACGCTGCATACCCGCGAGCGCGCGGACAAACCGTCTGGCATGCGGGTCGCAGCCATCATCCCGGCTTACAACAGTGCCCGGTTTCTAAGGCAGAGCATCGACAGTGTCCTCTCGCAGACCTGTCCGGTAGCCGAGATCATCGTCGTGGACGATGGTTCTAGCGACAACACGCGGGAGCTGGTTCTCTCTTACGGCGATCGGGTCCGCTATTACTGGCAGGAAAACCGCGGCGTCTCGGCGGCGCGGAATCACGGGGTGCGACAGTCTTCTTGCCCTTGGGTGGCCTTTTTGGACGCTGACGACTGGTGGGACGCGAATAAGATCGACTTACAGGCCGCTGCCATCGAGCGCAACTCCGATGCAGTCCTCTGTTATACATCGTATGCATTGGTGAGCCCCGGGGACGTCAAGTTGTTGTTTATAGTATCTGACGGCGCCAGCCTGTGGCCCGACCTCCGCTATCGCAATCCGTTCGCGAATTCGAGTGTCATGATGCGGCGCGACCTCTTTCTGGAACTCGGCGGTTTCGATGAAAACAACCTAGTTTGTCAGGATTGGGATCTGTGGTTCCGCGCGGCCAGGAACCGGAAGGTGACCGCGGTAGAAGAGCCGGTAACGTCGATTCGTGTGGTCCCAGGCAGCCTATCGCGCAGTAAGACCGAGCGCATTTTGCGGGATATGAAGCTCATGATCGGAGCGACGTTGGTCGCCGATTTATCGGGCTTCTCCCGGTGGGCGTGGGCCAGACGGGCCTGGAGCGCGGAGCTCTATCGTTGCGCCATCGTAGAGCGGGAAAATCAGACCGCTCAGGCGCTCCCTCTGGTCATGCGTTCGATTGCCGCGTGGCCGTCTCCGTTCTTCCTGTGCGCGCGTTTCAAATCTCTATTGATCTATTGGATGCGGCCTAAGTCCGGCGGCCCGCCGGCGGAATCGCCGTAAGCCATATCCCCTGTGCCGCCTTCGCCTCGTTTCCGCGATCACGTGCCCCATGTGCGACACTATTGAGGTGCCCACGCGAAGCAGCCACCTCGCAATCCTGTTATTTTGGCTCGCGGCGCCGCAATCCGGTAACGGCCCCATCAACTCCCAGGCCTATCCGGCAGGCAGCGAGCCACCCTGCGATCAGTCCAGGCGCGGTTCGCTGATCGTAGCCCTCGGAGCAGCCGGTCACGGTGACGTCTTGGAGGTTTGCCTCCGCGATGGCGTCGGCAGATTCGCTTGGGTTGCTCCAAGCTATCAAAACCGGAACAGCTTCAACCAAACGCGGAAAGTGGGGGGCTGCCCGATGTTTCCAGACAATAGCGTCTGGAATTCAACGGTCGATAAACTGCCGGTTTCGCAAGAGTCCGCGGGCATCATCGGCACGTACGCGTCAAATCGCCTCGGCACGGTACCCGAATTCTGGCTCAACCTGGCCGACTCGAAGACGCCGGCCTTCCCGGTTCAATTCGATTCCCGCGAGAGCGACCCTGGCAAATACCCCATCACGGGCAGCATGCGAATGGAAGGCGACAGCCGCACCTCGCTCGTATCCGGTGGTCCCTACAAAAATTCGGATGCGCACCTCCTGGTGGTCCAAACGAGCGAGTGCAAGCTCTACGAAATATTCGCGCTCAGCTCCGCCGCTCCGCCCTTCCACGGAGGGTCGGGAGCGGTCTATGATTTGATGGCAAATAACCTTCGGCCCGATGGCTGGACCTCGGCGGATGCGTCAGGCCTACCCATCTGGCCGGGCGTCCTGACCTACGCCGAACTATATGGCGAAGGCGAGATCCGTCACATGGTCCGTTTTACCGTGAAGGACAGCCGGAATACCTACGTCTGGCCCGCGCGGCATTACGCCAGTCGAAAAAACGATTTAACCCTCCCACCGATGGGGTCACGCTGGCGGCTAAAGGCTTCAGTGGACGACGGAGTCTGCCGCCAGAACGATAATGCGGGGAAGCCTTATCCGCCTGAGGTGCGGCGGCTGATCCGCGCGCTGAAGCGGTACGGCATGATCCTGGCCGACAATGGCATCGCGATCCGAATTTCCACCGACGCCGACTCGCGCTGGGGCGACCCGCAGTCCAGCGGGAGCCCGGAATACGTCCTCAACGGCTGGACGCACTGTCTTACCGGCCGGGACTTCGAGGTCGTCGACCCGTCGTCAATAATGGTAAGCGGGGATTCGGCTGAGACCGTCCAGAATTGACCGTTTCGAACGGGTGCACTTACTGCTTGGCCTGAGCCGAATCCGGGTTAATCATCAGGCCCGACTCGTCGACCGCTTCGAGATCCGAGCCATGCAACGTGGCCAACTCGCGAGGGAGCCCAGCGGCCCACCGGGTATCACGAGCCCCTGAGATGAACCAGTTGCCTCCATTGTCCGCCAGGATCATGCCATACTCCTTCAGCGCCGTGAGAATCACTTGCGTTTGTGGGCCGAACCGGCTGATGTCGACACCTGCCCGCAGCCGGAAGCGCTGGCCCATCGGCGGAAGAGATGGGTCCTCCGTTCTCGACGCGAGGTGCCTGGCCGGCCACACGAAGGCTCGCCGGGTGCGGCGAGTAGTGAAGCGCAGGGCGTGCCAGATATGACCGGCCTCAACCTCGTCGTAACGGGCCAGCCCAGCCAGAATCGGCGTCCCAGCAGCGTCGGCGGACGTCCACCCGGCGGGCCGCAACTTATTGGACCGGAGGTCGAAAATAGCGGCAGATTCCGCGGACCACCAATGGGGGCCGAGGTGAGCCGCACCGAAGAGTTCGTAAAGGAGGCAGTTGCCGGAGTCCAGCACCAGCACATGCCCGTCCGACCCCTCCTCGACGGGTGCGTTGTCGGGTATCCGGTACGGTCCGGGGTCGCTCTCCCCGGCGCCGCCGCCGAACGCCATCTCGACCTCCGGATCGCTTCCGTCCGAAACCCCATACCGATATCCGCCGGCCACCCCCCCGAAATCGGCGTGAAGCTTGTCGCCGGGCCCCATACTCTCGATGTAGGCCTGGGAATGAGCGTCAACCGGCACGTCCAGCACACGCCTGTTCCAAATGCTATCTTGCGGAAAAAACGGACATCCACGCCCTACGATTGTGGGACTTTTTTCGCGGCGCAGCATGCCCATAATGCGCCCGTGGTAGGGGCGCGAGAGCTTGAACAGACCCGCAGCCGGAAAACTGGCAAGCGACAGGAACAGGATGAGCGCTGTTACGGGGTATTTCTTGAGGCATCCGAAGCCAAGCTCTCGAATCACCAGGGTCGCGACAGCACACACGGCGCACCACAGGGCGAGGACCGGCAGGTATGGAATCAGGGCGTTTAAGCGAGACAAGCGAAGAGTATGGCAGGTGCCCCCAGACCTGTCAATGGGGCTGGCGGAAGCCGCAGGCCGTCAGAGTTAGAGGTTACAGATCCTCACCGTCACGCGGCCATTCGCAATTAGCGTAGTCTCACGCCGGAAGCGGAATTGCAGCACCACTACCTGGCGCGACTCCCGCCGCTCTTTCACGGTGGCTTCCAGCTCCAATACATCGCCCACGTAAGTCGGCTTGACGAAATGGATTTCCACGCCGAGACTCCAGCGTTCTTTTGCCAGGGAAATTCATGCCGACAAAATTCGAGATGAATCCGTTGAGGATGGCGCCGTGCATCAGTTTTGCCGGGAAGCCGCGGGAGAGGGCAGTCTGGTCGTCCACAGGGAGGGGACTGGCATCGCCGAAGAGGTCCAGAAATCGCTGTAGACGTCTTCGCCGATCACATACTGCCGGCGGAACTTAACTTGGTTCCCAACCGGAGGTCGTCGAAGGTGAAATTCCCGCGCTTGTCGATCCGGTGTGCTATCGTTAATGTTTCACGGGTGTGTCCAGCCTCGCACGCTCGCAAGGCCCGACACACTGGAAGACAGTATCACAATGACCAGTAAGACTC
>Ga0182018_10004605_pt1 | contig 11504 bp, 12 predicted proteins | sample 812P2MmetaG_FD_120490 | JGI IMG/M metagenome (GOLD analysis project Ga0182018, IMG submission 120490) | Permafrost microbial communities from Stordalen Mire, Sweden - 812P2M metaG | ecosystem: Environmental > Terrestrial > Soil > Wetlands > Permafrost | place: Sweden: Stordalen | collected...
CAGATAGCCGCGCACACCGGCGAAGATCGCCACCACCTGCTCCTCGATCGGCAGAGGCTTGTATTGCGGCTGCTTCAGCAGTTCCGTTAGCCGCGAACCGCGCGCCAGCAACTGTTGCGTCGACGCATCGAGGTCCGAGGCGAACTGCGCGAACGCCGCCATCTCCCGATATTGCGCCAGTTCCAGCTTGATGCGGCCGGCGACCTGCTTCATCGCCTTCACCTGCGCGGCCGAGCCCACCCGGGACACCGACAGCCCAACATTCACCGCCGGACGAATGCCGCGGAAGAACAGTTCGGTCTCCAGGAAGATCTGTCCATCGGTGATCGAAATGACGTTGGTGGGAATGTAGGCCGACACGTCGCCCGCCTGGGTCTCGATCACCGGCAGAGCGGTCAGCGATCCGGCACCCTCGGCGTCGTTCATCTTCGCCGCCCGCTCCAGCAGGCGCGAGTGCAGATAGAACACGTCGCCCGGATACGCCTCACGTCCGGGAGGACGGCGCAGCAGCAACGACATCTGCCGGTACGACACCGCCTGCTTCGACAGATCGTCGTAGAAGATGACAGCGTGTTTGCCGCTGTCGCGAAAGAACTCGCCCATCGTGCAGCCGGTGTACGGCGCCAGGAACTGCATCGGCGCCGGATCGGACGCGGTCGCCGCGACCACGATGGAATACTCCATCGCGCCGTTTTCCTCGAGCGTTTGCACAAGCTGCGCCACCGTGGACCGCTTCTGCCCAATCGCGACATAGATGCAATACAGCTTCTTCGATTCGTCGGTGCCGGCGTTGACGCCCTTCTGGTTCAGGATCGTATCGATGATCACGGCCGTCTTGCCGGTTTGCCGGTCGCCGATGATCAGTTCGCGCTGACCGCGGCCGATCGGGATCAGCGCGTCGATCGCTTTAAGACCGGTCTGCATCGGCTCATGCACCGACTTGCGCGGAATGATGCCGGGAGCCTTCACCTCGACCCGCATCTGCTTGACATTGGTCAGCGGACCCTTGCCGTCAATCGGATTGCCCAGTCCATCGACGACGCGGCCCAACAGTCCCATGCCGGCGGGCACGTCCACGATCGAGCCCGTGCGCGACACGGTGTCGCCTTCGCGGATCGAGCGGTCATCGCCAAAAATCACGACGCCGACATTGTCGGTTTCCAGGTTCAGCGCCATGCCGCGCAAACCCGCTGTCGGGAACTCCACCATCTCACCGGCCATGCAGTTCTGCAGGCCGAACACGCGAGCGATGCCGTCACCCACGGACAACACCTGACCGGTTTCGGCGACGTTGGCCTCGGTGTCGAACGCGGCGATCTGTTTCTTCAGAATCTCCGAGATCTCGGCGGGACGGATCTCCATATCAGGCGGCTCCCTTCATCGCGTACTGCAGGCGCTGCAGCCGGGATTTCAAACTGGTATCGTAAAGACGGGCACCGATCCGGACGACCAGGCCGCCAAGCAGATCCGGCTGGACCTGCTCAAGAATGTTCACGTTGCCGTAGCCGGCCTCGATCAGCCGGGCGCGCAATTGTTGCCGTTGCAGATCGTTCAGCGGTTGCGCCGACGCCACATGCGCGGTGATGATGCCGCGCCGGTCGGCGACCAGCGACGAGAATGCGGTCACGATCTCGCGCAGCGCGCGCAACCTCCGGTTGGCGGCGACGACACCGACGAAGTCGCGCACCGGTTTGCCAAAACCCTCTTGCTCCAGCACCGCCAGCGCGGCCTTGGTACCGGTGGTCACATCGATCAGCGGCGATTCAATCAGGCGGCGGAAATCGGCGCTGGCATCGATCAGCGAGCCCAACGATTCCATTTCGGACACGACAGAGTCCAATGCGCCCACGTCATCGGCGTGCGCGTAAAGCGCGGCGGCGTAGCGGTCGGTGAGGCCACCGCCTTTGGCGATCGTCGTAGCTTCAGACGCCACGTGCGTTTCCATCTTTCTGGCCACGCGCCAGGGACGACCATGATGCGTGTGACCATGGCGCGCGGGCGTGAGCGGGGAACCGAGCCGGCCCGAACCGGCCGCGACCCTCTAGCAGGGGTTCCACGCAGGCGCAACAAGGGGACAAACTGTCATGATGTGGTGAATGAGGGGCACGATTCGGATGCCAAGGGGGGTCGGATGACGGCGAGGCTCGACACACTTTCCCCCGAGGAGCGGTCGGCCCGCATGGCCCTGGTGCGCAACCGGGACACAAAGCCCGAACTGCGCGTGCGCCGGTTCCTGCACGCGGCGGGATTGCGTTACCGGCTGCACCAGCGCGTGCTGACCGCGCGGCCCGACCTGGTGTTCGCGGGACGGCGGACCGTGGTGTTCGTGCATGGTTGCATCTGGCACCGGCACCCGGATCCGGCCTGTCCTCTGACCCGGACGCCGAAATCCCGGGTCGACTTCTGGACCGCGAAGTTCGCCGAGAACGTGGCCCGGGATGCACGGCAGCGGGCGGCGCTGGAGGCGGCGGGCTGGCGGGTGTTGGTCATATGGGAGTGCCATACGTCGGATCGCGCGCGGCTGGAGGCGTTGGCGCGGGCAATCCAGAAGTAGTAGCATTACCACCGGGTGGGCCCTGGTGCCGGCCGACACAAGTGAGGCATCATGGCGGTCCTGATGTTCTGGAACCTTCGTGGACGACAGAACGCGGTCGCGCTTCGCGACCTGTGCCGGACCTACGACGTCGATGTCCTCTTGTTGGCGGAGGCCACCGCGCCCTCAATCGAGTTCATGACCACTCAATGGTCCGCCTGGAACACCGCGGCCACTATGGGAATTGCCGCACCTGGAAAGCCGGATCAGGGCTTTCACACGTTACCCGCCCCAATGCGTTTCCCCCGCCTTCGACGATAGCCATGTGAAGATGGTGCATCTTCGTCCGCCAATCGGTAGCCCCTTGTTGATTGTCGCGGCACATCTGCCCAGTAAGCTTTGGGCCGAGGACGAGGACCAGCAATATCGTGTTCGCCAGTTGCGAGGTGACATCGTGACACAGGAAACAAAGTTCGGACATCAGAACACTGTGATCATCGACGATCTGAATGCGAATCCGTTCGAGGACGCCCTGACCGCGGCGGACGGGTTGCATGGAGTGATGGACAGGCGGGTGGCGTTGCGACGGCCACCGAGAATTCGTGGTCACAGTTGGGATTATTTCTATAATCCGATGTGGAGTCGCCTTGGAGATGGGTCCCCGGGACCGTCTGGAACCTATTGGCGCGCCGGAACCGGGCTTATAAACTATTACTGGAACACATTCGATCAGGTCCTGCTGCGTCCAGCGCTACTGCCGTTTTACGACCCCGCGGAACTGGTAGTCCCTGAGGAAGCGGGTGGACGTCGAATCCTGGATGATGGAAACGGCAGCGGTTTGTCCGATCATCTACCGGTTGCAATAACGTTGGCGATAGAGAAGGAGGTGGAAGATGGTTGAGAGCTTCTGGGCGGTCCCCGATGTCGCGACGATGCGCACACCTTTGACCATTCTCCGTGAGCAAGCGACAGCTCTGACTGAGCAAACAAATGGCCTGCTCGTCGGACAGGTGGAAACCAAACAACAAACGGATGGAAACCTATCGGTTCAGCTTGAAGCCACGGTGCCGGCCCTGAACGACTATCGCGTGCGTATACTGAATTACGAACAGCCGATCGGCCTCTACCCTGGGCGCCTGTCCGGCACAGGGATGACAGTCTATGAGACAATCGACAACGAGGACGATTTCGTCATCGTCGTTAAAAAGGTGCTGTCGTCACAGGCTATCAAGAACATCCTTACCTCACTGATGTCGCAGGTTGGGGAGATGTCTCACAGCCGGTAGATCGTGAAGACCAGGGACGCTGGACCAGCGTTCAGGACGCGCCCGAAGGAAATCGGATTGCGGCGGCGCGGATCGAGCCGTGCAGATCTACCCACATCCCTGCCGCTACTCCGCCACCTCAGTCTTTCCCGTATGCAGCTTCATCCGCATCGTATCCGGCACTTCCTGTCCGGCATCGATGAACGCCTTCTTCAACGCATTCATCGCCGGACCGAAGATGCCGCCGCGGTTCTCGCTGCACCATTCGCGTGACGCCCAGGTGGAGTCGGCGGTGCCTTGGAAACGGGGCATGACCCAGCGCGCGAACAGTTCGTAGCTGCGCAGCGTCGCCTCGCGGTTGGCCCATTCGTGACTGCGGAACAGCACGGCTCCGGCGCCGCCTTTGGTATAGGCCAGCAGCCGGTTGATCCCGTCGATGATCGTTTCGGGCGAGCCAACCAACGTGGACGCCGCGGCGAGGCCTTCCTGCAACGGGTTCTCGCTGCGCATCGGCGGGCGGCCAAGGGTTTCCGAGAAGTACGTTTGGGTTTCGATCCGTTCGCCGACTCGCACGTCGCGGAACGCGGTTTCGTCGTCCTCGGCGCAGTGCATGTTGACGACGAGGCGCCAGTTGTCGCGGCTGACGGTCTTGTTGTGTTTGGCGGCTTCGCCTTCGACGAGACCCCAGTACTCGGCGAGCTTGGACGGGCCGCCGGGCAGGCCGGCGCCGATCGACAACAGGCCGACGCCGTATTTGCCGGCGGCCAGTGCTCCGGCGGGCGTCGTCACGCTGGCGACGGCGACCGGGAAGCCGCCTTTGGTGTAGGGCCGCAGGTGCAGCCGCGCTTCCTTCAGTTCGAACCAGTCGGTTTTCATCGTGACCGGTTCTTTGCCTTCCAGCAGGGCCATGATGGCGCCGAGCGATTCGTCCATGCGGATCCGTTGCGTCTCCGCTTCGATCCCCATCATGTAGGCGTCCGAAACGAGCGCGCCCGGACCGCAGCCCAACATGGCGCGGCCGCGGGTCATGTGGTCGAGTTGCACGAAACGTTGCGCGACCAAAAGGGGGTGGTGATACGGCAGACTGGTGACGCCGGAACCCAGCATGATATGTTTGGTGCGGTCGGCCGCGACACCGATGAAGATCTCGGGTGAGGCGATAATTTCCCAGCCGGCGGAATGATGTTCGCCGATCCAGGCTTCATCGTAACCAAGTTGATCGAGCCACTGGATCAGTTCCAGATCGCGGTCGATCGCCAGCGTGGGGTTGTCGCCGACCCGGTGAAACGGAGCCAGGAAGATGCCGAAGCGTAAGCCGTCGTGAGCCATCGTTGTGTCCTTTGCGTTAGCGGAGCGGGCGGAAGAAGGCCTGGATTTCCTCGGCGAGAGCAGCGGGTTGCTCCATGGCCGCGAAGTGCCCGCCCTTTTTCATTTCGGTCCAGCGTTGAATGTTGACGTAGGTCTTTGCCGCGATCGAACGCGGCGGCAGCAGGATTTCCTTCGGGAACGCGGCATAGCCGGTGGGTACCGTGATCGGGTTCGCCGGCGAGATCGGCCAGGTCGTATGCAGCCGGCCGTAATACGGCCAGAACGATGACCCGATCGCTCCGGTGAACCAATAGAGCGAAATGTTCGCCAGCATGCGATCGCGGGTTATCGCGTTCTCAGGCACCCCGTCGCAATCAGACCAGGAGCGGAATTTCTCGAATATCCACGCGGCGAGGCCGGCCGGGGAATCCGTCAGAGCGAACGCCAGGGTTTGCGGTTTGGTGCCCTGGATTTGCTGGTAGCCGGTTTCCTCGCGCAGCCAGTGCGCGAGGTCGTCGGCGTAACGTTTGGCTTCCGGGCTGAGTTCGCCATCGGGCCGGTCACGTGGTACGAACAACAGGTTGACGTGGATGCCACAAACGGATGCCGGGTAGGTGTTGCCGATCAACGACGCGGTGCCGGCGCCCCAGTCGCCACCTTGCACCGCGAAGGTCTTGAAACCCAGCGTCCGCGTCATCAGGTCATGCACGCAGGCGGCGATGTCCTGCAACGTGAAGCGTTTCTGACCGGGCGCGAACGACAGGCCGTAGCCTGGCAGCGACGGCGCGATGACGGTGAACGCGTCCTTTGGATCGCTACCGAATCGAGCCGGATCGGTCAACCGCGGAATGATGTCGAGGAACTCGTACACCGAACCGGGCCAGCCGTGCAGCAGCAACAAAGGATACGGATTCGGACCAACGCCGGGCACGTGCAGATAGTGCAGATCGATATCGTGCAGTGGCATTTTGAACTGAGGGAATACGTTCAACGCCGCTTCCTGCGCGCGCCAGTCGAAGCGATCTTTCCAGTACGCGATCAGGTCGCGGGCGTAATCGACGCTGGTGCCAAAGGCCCAGGGCTCGCCGGGGGCGGCGTCGGGGAAGCGGGTGAGGGCAAGACGCGTTTTCAGGTCCTCGAGCGCGGTGTCGGGGACGTTGAGAGTAAAGGGACGTGGGGCCATGCTCGGATCCTCTGTGCCTTGGCGTTCATGGGCCATGCGGACGGGGCGAGGTCAATAGCGCCAGGTCGTTGCATTCCTTTGACGCGCCGGGATCAAATAGTATATACCGTTTGCTATATATCCTCGCGAAGGTGCGGCATGAGTACGGCAAAGGTGTTTTGGTCCGGTCGATCCCAGGCGGTACGGCTGCCGAAGAAGTTCCGTGTGGAGGGTGATGAAGTACGCATCCACCGCCATGGCAACAAGATCATTTTGGAACCGATCCCAAAAGACTGGGCGTGGCTGGACGCCTTGCAAAGAAAGATCGGTAAACTGGATGACGACTTCGTTCGTGCGATGGAAGAGGAGTTGCCGATGCAGGAACGCCCGGAGCTCGATAATCTTCCGTGATTTACCTGCTCGATACTGATGCGGTTACAAAAATACTGGATCAGAACGTTACGCTGCTCAGACGACTCCGGCGTCATCACGCCCACGATATTGGTATTTCCTCGATCGTGATGTACGAATTGTATTTCGGCGCATTCAAGGGCCGGAGAACGGTTCGAACGATGGCGTACATTGATGGCCTGGAATTCCAAATCATCGACTTCGACGGCGAAGATGCACGAACCACCGGAGAAATACGAAACAACCTGAGTTCTGCTGGAATGCTGATCGGCCGATACGACATCCTGATCGCCGGACAGGCGCTGGCGAGAGACCTGACCTTGATAACGCACAATACTCGTGAGTTTTCGCGCGTACGAGGTCTCCGCGTCGAAGACTGGGAAGCCTGATCCCTTACGCCGCCTTCGCCTCTTCGGAAATCCGCACCAGTGCCTCCAGCGTATCGCGTGCGAATTTCAGCCTCGCCGCGACATCCATCTCCCGCGCGATCGCCAGCTTGTGATCGGGACGCAGCCGCACCAGACCGCCCTTCCCCGACAGCCAGCGCACCAGTCCGGCGGGGTTGCGGAACACGTTGCCGCGGAACGACACCACCATCCCTTTCGGTCCGGCATCGAGTTTTTCCACGCCCGCGTTCCGGCACGCCCGTTTCAACGCGACGACTCCCAGCAGATTGTCGACTTCCTTCGGCAGCGTACCGAAACGATCGACGAGTTCCGCCGCCATGGCTTCGGTCTCGGCGTCCGAGGCCAGCGCGCCGATGCGGCGATACAAGCCTAGTCGAACCGGCAGATCGCGGACGTAGTCCTCGGGGATCAACACCGGCAAGCCCAACGAAATGTTCGGAGTCCAGTCGCGTTCCTGACCGGTGCGGCGGCCCTCTCCGGCGCGAATATCGGCGACGGCGTCTTCCAGCATTTGCTGGTACAACTCGATCCCGACTTCGCGGATATGACCGGACTGTTCGTCGCCCAGAAGATTGCCGGCGCCGCGAATATCCAGGTCGTGCGAGGCCAGCGTGAAGCCCGCGCCCAGAGTATCCAGCGTCTGCATTACCGTCAGCCGTTTCTCGGCCGCGGCGGACAGGCGGTGCGACGCGGGCCACGTCAGATACGCGTAGCCGCGTTGCTTGCCTCGTCCTACCCGGCCGCGCAATTGGTAAAGCTGCCCAAGGCCGAACATGTCGGCGCGATGAATGACAAGCGTATTGGCCGCCGGCATGTCCAACCCGCTTTCGACGATATTGGTAGACAGCAGGATGTCGTGCTTGCCGTCGCCGAACTCGGTCATCACGCGTTCCAGTTCGGTGGGCGCCAGCCTGCCATGCGCCATGGCCATTTTCGCATCCGGTACGATTTCACGCAGGCGTTCGGCCATGCGGCCAAGATCCTCGATGCGCGGCACGACGCAGAACACCTGACCGCCGCGGAAGCGTTCGCGCTGCAGAGCCTCCCTTATCACCAGCGAATCGAATGGCATGATGAAGGTCCGCACCGCCAGCCGGTCGACCGGCGGCGTGCTGATCAAACTCATTTCGCGCACGCCGGTCAGCGCCAGTTGCAACGTCCGCGGGATCGGCGTCGCCGTCAGCGTCAGCACATGCACATCGGCTTTCAGTGCCTTCAACCGTTCCTTATGCGCGACACCGAAATGTTGTTCTTCGTCAACGACCAGCAGACCCAGATCGGCGAACTGGATCGACTTCGACAACAACGCGTGGGTGCCGACCACGATGTTCACTTCGCCGGTCGTCAGCCCGCGGCGGACCTCGTTCGCTTCCCGCGTCGCCACCATGCGCGACAATTGCGCCACCTTGATCGGCAATCCGGCGAACCGTGCCGAGAACGTCCGGTAATGCTGCCGCGACAACAATGTCGTCGGCACCACCACCGCCACCTGGGCTCCCGCCATCGCCGCCACGAAAGCGGCGCGCAACGCGACCTCGGTTTTGCCGAAGCCGACGTCACCACAGATCAGCCGGTCCATCGGCCGGCCGGAGGCGAGGTCCTCCAGCACGTCGCTGATCGCACGCGACTGATCCTCGGTCTCGGCGAAGGGGAAGCGGGCGCAGAATTCGTCGAAACTGCCTTCCGGCGGCGCCATGATTTCCGCGTCGTGCAGTTGCCGCGCGGCCGCGATCTTGATCAGTTCACCCGCCATGTCGCGGATGCGCTGCTTCATCCGGGCTTTTCGACTTTGCCACGCGACGCCACCCAGCTTGTCCAGCGTCGCCTGCTGATCGCTGCCGAACCGAGACAACACCTCGATGTTTTCCACCGGCAGGAACAGCTTTTCGTCGCCGTCATAGATCAGCCGCAGGCAGTCATGCGGCGCGCCGGTGACCATCAGCGTCGTCAAGCCATCGTAACGGCCGATACCGTATTCCTGGTGCACCACCAGGTCGCCCTCGGCGATTTCGGTCGCCTCGGCGATGAACTGATCCGCCCGCATCCGCCGCCGCGGCGGCCGCGATATGCGCTCACCCAGAAGATCCTGCTCGCCAACCAAAGCGATCCGCTCAGCGACGAAACCGCGTTCCACGCCAAGCGTGATCAGCGAAACGGAGCCCGCCTCCTTGCGCCGGACCGCCGCCCATTCGTCTTCCTGCGCGGTATCCTTGAACCCATGTTCCCGCAACAGATGCGTCAGCCGCTCCCGCGAGCCCCTGGTCCAGGCCGCGATGACGATGCGACGCCCCTCGGAGCGCCAGCGATCTGTCTGGGCGCGCAACTGGTCGAACACGTTGATCCCGGGCCCGCTCGCGGATTGCGCGAACACCGGACCCGGCCGGCCGCCACCATCGACGCCGGAGGCGCCGTCAGGCTTGCCGAAGGGCGTGAACGCCTGCAACGGCCCGAACGAAAGCATCTCATCCCATTCGTCACGGTGCAGATACAACCGGTCCGGCGGCAGCGCCCTGTACGGCACTTCCCCGTCCCTCGGCGGCGCCTGCCTCGCCTGGGCATGATCGGCGATCATCTCCAGCCGCGCCTCCAACACCTCATCCGCCTGATGATCCAGGCTGACCGAGGCCTCCGGCACATAATCCAGCAAATTCTCCATCACCGGATGGAACAGCGGCACCCAATGTTCCATCCCCGGATGCCGTCGCCCCTCAGAAATCGACAAATAGATCGGATCCTGGGCAGCCTCGGGTCCGAAACAATCCCGCCAGCCGGAGCGGAAACGCGAGATCGACTCCTTGTCCAGCGCCAGTTCGGATACCGGACGCAACGACAACGTCCGTCGTGCCGCCGCGGCGCTTCGTTGCGTGGACGCGTCGAACGTCTTGATCGATTCGATGGTGTCACCGAACATATCCAGCCGGACCGGGTCGCTTTCGCCGGCCGGAAAGATGTCGATGATGCCGCCGCGCACCGCGTATTCGCCAGGCTCCATCACCGTGCCGGCGCGGCCGTAGCCGTTGGCTTCCAGGAACCGCGCCAGTTCCTCGGGCTTCACCTGGCCGTTGACCTTCACGTCCAGCCGCGCGCCGGCGAAGGCGGACCGCGGCGGCACACGCTGCACCAGGGCATTCACCGTGGTCAGCACGAAACGCGGTTTGGTTGGCTTGTCCAACAGCCGGGTCAGGGTAGCGATACGCTCCGACACCAGTGCCGCGTTGGGCGATACGCGATCGTATGGCAGGCAGTCCCAGGCCGGGAAACGCAGGATTTCCGCCTCCGGCATGGCGAAGGCCAACGCCTCGGCCAGCCTTGCCATACGCGCGTCATCGCGGGTGACATGGACGACCGGCCCAGTGTACTCGCGCCGGCGTTGGGCGAGCAGGAAGGCATCCCAACCCTCTGGCGCGCCCCAGACGCGGATCGGATCGGTCATCGCGCGACCTCGCGCGTGGGGGTCATCAATCGCGCGACCTCGCGCGTGGGGGTCATCAATCGCGCGACCTCGCGCGTGGGGGTCATCATCGGATCAGGCTCGCGCGAATGCGCAGCAGCATCGGAGTCGCGTCCTCGGGTGCGATCGGCCGGCGTCCGGTCAGCCAGTCGGCGAGATCAACGTCGGGGAGATCCATGAGAGCCTCCAACGCCTCGATATCCGCCTCGGTGAAAGCGTCGAGTCGCGCCCGCACGAATCCGCCTAGCAGCAGGTCGTTTTCATATGTGCCACGATGCGTGGCACGAAATAACAGGCGCCGGCGTCTGGTGTCGTGCCCCGGATCTAGGGGGGCTTGGTCTGGTTCGGTCATCGTTGGCCTGTCATATAGCCGCCGGTCAACCTCATGTCAGCCCGTGGAACCGATTAACCTTGGCCCGCTTTTCGCGCCTCTGACATCGCTGCGGGGCATAGGTCCGGCGGTGGCGAAGCTGATCGCCCGCGCCGCGGGGGGTGCCAACGGGGGTGGGCGCGTGATCGATCTGCTGTTCCATTTGCCCGAGTCCTACCTGGACCGAAGCGCTCGTCCAACGATCCGCGAGGCGAAGCCGGGCACGGTCGCCACGCTGGCGGTCGAGGTCGTGCGGCACGAACGTCCCGCGCATTCCCGCCAGCCCTGGCGCATCGTGGTCCGCGACGCCACCGGCACCGCCGAGCTGGTGTTCTTTCGTTTCACCCGTGAGGAGCAAATGCCGCCGGGCGCGCAATTGCTGGTATCCGGCAAAGTTGAAATGTACAATGGCCGCGTAACGATCGCGCATCCCGAGCATGTCGTCTCCGCCGCCGAGGGGTGGCGCATTCCCGCGATCGAGCCGGTCTGGCCATTGACCGCGGGTCTGTGGCCTCGGCAGGTCGCCAACGGCATCGCGCAGGCGTTGGACAGGCTGCCGGAGTTGCCAGAGTGGCACGACGCACCGTTGCTGCGGCG
>Ga0182018_10004606_pt1 | contig 11499 bp, 12 predicted proteins | sample 812P2MmetaG_FD_120490 | JGI IMG/M metagenome (GOLD analysis project Ga0182018, IMG submission 120490) | Permafrost microbial communities from Stordalen Mire, Sweden - 812P2M metaG | ecosystem: Environmental > Terrestrial > Soil > Wetlands > Permafrost | place: Sweden: Stordalen | collected...
ACTGATGAGCTTCGACTCCGCAACGAACGCCTTCAGGCTCACCTATAGGGCGGATGACCACATCGATGCCCCGACGGTGATCTTTGTTCCGGTGAAGCTCCACTACCGGCATGGGTACTGCGCAACCGCGTCGGGGGCCTCCGTGGTGTCCCGGCCGAACGCTGTTGACCTGGAGGTGGTTGATGCTGCGCACGCGACGACCGTCACCGTGGCGGTGAGATCGGGTGCTTGCACCTGAGGACACCGGCAGGCCCGTGAGCCTGATCTTCACGCTCTTCTGGCTAGTTCCCCTCCGGAACATGGTGCATTTCGGAGCGAAGCTCCTCTGACCGCTCCCGCATGCGTTCGCCCCGCTGTAGCCACTCGTCGCGAAACGTGGCGATGCGAGCAAGCCGGTCGTCCATCCTGTCGATCAGACGCGAGTGGGCTTCGATGGCTTGCTCGAGCAGAGCCAGGCGGCGAGCGATCGACGCGCCGGAGAGACGGGCACTCCGAGCCCGCTCGATGGCGTCCTCGGATTCGAGCACGATGCGGATCTCCGCCAGGGTAAGACCAAGCAGATCCTGGAGCTCGCGGATGTGGACGACTCGCTCAAGCTCGGCTGGCGAGTAGAGCCTCTCGCCCGAACAGCGATGGTCTATCGGCTTGACCAGGCCCAACTCTTCCCAGTAGCGAAGCGTGCGCGTCGTGAGGCCGGCCCGCTTGGCCAACTCGCCGATGCGGAGGGATACCTCGTCGGCGGCCAGCTCAGGCGTGACGCTCATCGCACACCCGCCTCCTCGGCAATCTGCTCATCGGATTGGACCAGTTCCTCGTGTTCGGCCGATTTCTCGACGTAGACGTAGCGACCGCCACGGATCCACGACGCCACCGCCGCCAGGAGGCTCGCCGCGATCGCAAAGTCGAAGGCAGTGCGCAGACCGCGGTGGAACGGGACCGAGATCAGACGGGGGAAGAACGAACGACCCTCGAGCACGGCCCTGTGTCCCGCGGACAGGTGAGCCAGCACCGACGGTCCGAGGAGGTGGGCCACCGGGTTGTATCCGAGAAGGGCGGCGAACAGGGTCGACACCGGGGGGAGGTGGGCCACCCGGGTCGCCACCTGGGGCGAGACACCCTCGTGGACGAGGCCGTTGAACATGCTGGTCGAGAGCGCGCCCGAGAGCCCGACGATCATGAGCGAGAAGAAGATCCCGATCGACAACACCTGGGCCGAGTTCTGGAAGGTCGTCATCATGCCCGAGCCGGCACCTCGGTGCTCGACAGGCAGGCTGTTCATCACGGCGGCCCGGTTGGGCGACATGAACAGGCCGCTGCTCCAACCCATGAGGAGGAGCAGCGGCGCGAACGTCCAGTAGCCGAAATCGACCGGAAGCCGCTCGAGGAAAAAGAAGGAGATCGCGGTGCACAGCATCCCGGCGGTGGCAAAGCCCCGAGCCCCGTAGCGGTCCGACAAGATTCCCGAAACCGGTCCGGCGGTGAGGAACCCGATCGTGAGCGGCAGCATGTAGACGCCGGCAAACAGCGGGGTCCGAGCGAAGTCGACTCCGTGCTCGGGCAGCCAGATGCCCTGGAGCCAGATGATGAGTATGAACATCAGCCCACCCCGGCTGACGGCGGAAAGGAAACTGGCCAGGGTCCCGGCGGTGAAGGCGCGGATTCTGAAGAGCTGTAACCGGAACATCGGCTCGGCCGTGCGTCGTTCGATGAGGGTGAAGACGACCAACAGGGCAACACCGGCCCCCAGCTCGGCGATCACCTTCGGGTTCATCCACCCCATCGTGTGGTGGCCATAGGGCTCGATCCCATAGGTGATCCCGACCATCACCGAGATAAGCCCGAGGGCAAACGTGATGTTGCCGGCCCAGTCGATCGACGTCCTATGGGGCGGCGTCAGGTCGTGGAGCTTGGTGTAGGCCCACACCGTGCAGAACAGTCCGATGGGCACCGATACGAGGAAGATCAGCCGCCAGTTGATGGGCGCCAATACGCCCCCTAGGACCAGGCCGATGAAGGTACCGCTGGTCGCCGCCACCCCGTTGATCCCGAGGGCCATGCCCCGTTGGTGAGAGGGAAAGGCATCGGTGAGGATCGCCGCGGAGTTGGCGAACACCATCGCCCCGCCGACCCCTTGGAAGACCCGCATGACGATGATCCAGATCGCGCCCGGGGTCCCGGTCATCCAGGTGACCGTGAGCAGCAGCGAGAAGAAGGTGAAGACCGCGAAGCCGAGGTTGTACATCTTGGTCCGGCCGTACATGTCGCCGAGGCGACCCAGGCTCACCACCAGCACGCTCGTGACCACGAGGAACCCGAGAATCGTCCACAGCAGGTAGAAGCTGTTCCCCGGCAAGAGGGGGTCGAGCTTGATCCCCCGGAACACGTCGGGAAGGGCGATGAGCACGATCGAACCGTCGATCGTGGCCATCAACACGCCCATGGTCGTGTTGACGAGGGCGACCCATTTGTAGCTGTCCGACCGCTGGTCGGCGCTTCCGTTGAGCGCCGCCGACCCCGGCAGTGTCATGCCCGTCCCCGGGAAGAAGTGTCTACGATCCCGATGACCTTAGTGAGCCGTTGACGTAAACGTCAACGGCCGCGATTCCGCCCCGGAGGTCCCAGCGTGATGGCTCGACGGGATCTCAGTAATGGATGGCCCCGATCGCCCCGCCACCGACCACAACCGCATCGCCGGTGATGGCGACGATCCTCGGCGACGCCAGGAAGGCGATGACATCGGCCACCTCGGCCGCGTCGACGATCCGCCCGATCGCCACCCGGGAGCCCATGCGGGCTTCGACCTCGGTGGGATCGACCCCAAGCCTTTCCGCTTGCGCTTCGATCACACCGGCGGTCTTCTCGGTCCTCGTCAGCCCGGGGTGCACGACCGTGACGTTGATCCCATGCCCGCCGAGCTGGTCGGCAAGGTTCTTGGTCAACGCCGCCACCGACACGTTGCGGATCGAGCCGATGATGGCCCCGGTCTGGCGTGCCGCCAGACCGCTGACGTTGATGATGCGCCCCCAGCCTTGCTGGATCATGAGCGGCGCGACCGCCCGGGCGCAGCGCAGATAGCCGAGCACCTTCACGTTCACGTCGGCGAAGAAGTCCTCGTCGGTGATGTCGGCCAGCTTCGCTGGAGGCGCCTGGCCGCCCGGTTGTGCGGCGTTGTTGACCAGGATGTCGATCCCGCCGAACGCCTCGACCGTGGCAGTCACCCCGGCCCGTACCGACTCGTCGTCCGCGGTGTTCATCACGACCGGAGTGATCCTGCGGCCGCTGGTGGCACGGAGATCCTCTGCCGCTGCCTCGAGCCGCTCGGGGTCACGAGCGGCGATGGCAACGTCGGCCCCTTCGGCGGCGAGCGCCCAGGCCACGGCCAGCCCGATCCCCCGACTCCCGCCGGTGACCAACGCTCGGCGGCCTTCCAGGTACAGATCCATTGGCTGGGTCTACCAGACGGATACGAGGGGCTGGCGGCGCTCGAAGGCGATCGCAAGGCATGATCGGATCCCCAGGGGACGTCAGAACTCGGCGTAACGATTGGATCGGAACGAGAGGTCGAAGTGGAACTGTCCGAAGTCATGCGTACGACCGGCGCCGTCCGGCAGTTCGCCGACGATCCGATCCAGGCCGGCGTGCTGCATCGGATCCTCGACAACGCCCGATTCGCCCCAAGCGGCGGGAACCAGCAGGGATGGCACGTGATCGTCGTGCGTGACCCGACCTTGCGACGACTCCTGGCGGAGATCCACGTGGCGACCTTCCGGCGCTACATGGCCGAACAGGTCGCCGGCTACCGGGCATTCAGTGTGGTCGACCCCGCCCCTGCGGACGTCGAGGTCCCCGACGGACTTCCAACGGATCAGATGCTCGAAGCGATTGAGCACGCGCCCGAAGTGCTGGTGGTCACGGTGAACTTGCGTGCGCTGGCGGTGCTCGACCGTGATCTGAACCGCCCCTCGATCGTCGGCGGCGCGTCTATCTATCCGTTCGTCCAGAACATTCTGCTCGCGGCGCGTGACGAGGGCGTGGGGGGTGCAGTCACTACCTTCTTGGTCGCCGGCGAGACCGATGCCGCCCGGCTGCTCAACCTTCCGCCAGACCACGCCATCGCGGCGATGATCCAACTTGGGATTCCGCGTCACCAGTTCACCCGCTTGAAGCGCCGGCCAGTCGAAGCCTTCGCGACCGTCGACCGGTTCGATGGCGACGTACTGGCAAAGGAATGAGCGTCAAACATCGATGAGCCTGCTGTCAGACTTGGAGTTCTTGAGGAACCTGAAGGCACTACTCAGATAGCAGGGACACTCAGACTGGCCTGTCTGTCAGGTCAATTCCAAGGGGTCCCGAGTGGTCGCCGTGCCAACCGGAGCGGTGCTCGAGAACCGACCGCTGGTGGCTCCCGCGCACGACGATGAGGTGGGTGCCCGTGTCAGAGACGAGGCTGGCCGGGGTGGCGTTGAAGGCGACCGCACCGACAGTCCAAAGGCCGAAGTCGATGGCGCGGTCGCTCGGAGCGAGCACCGCGAGTTCGACGACGACGCGGCTGATCGGCACTCGGCCAGTGGTCCTGGACAGCGCCGTGAACACCTCGGTGGAGGGCTGGGGAGGTGGTGGTGCGGTGCGGCGGGAGTTCGGATCCGGCATGTCGGGTCTATCTGGCGAGGGATACGGCGGCACCGTGCATCCGAACTGAGCGCCCGGTCGTCTCCGGCGGATGCAATGGGGATGGAAAGTCGCCCGTTCGAGGAGTAGAACGTACGATACCGCTGGCGGAATGGATTCTGATGCGAGGGTGACGCATGAACACTGCGTTGGGGTTCATCGGAGCGGTTTCCTCAATCCTCGCTGTCGCGTCTGCCGTCATCGCGCTCGTTCGCCGCGTGATGCGACGAGATCCGAACGTCGTGCAGCCGATCCACCGATGGTATCCGGGCGTGATAGAGCAGGCCTTCGCCCAACTCAAGGATTACACCCGCCTGGCACAGCAGTTGAAGGGATCGATCGATAGGGACCCCGATCACGAGTTGAGCCTGGCCGTCCTCGAATCCTGGGGCATCGCGCTCATTCTTTCCATCGCATCGCAAATCGATCGCTTCAGTCAGAACAAGTCGACCCTGTTCGTGATGCTCGAGCGGGACCAGCCGAAAGGGTTGATCACCGTGCTCCCGAAGTACTTCGACGGAGTCTTTCCGTTGGAGCAGCTTCTCAATTCCGACGATGTCAGCTTAGGAACAGACGGTCGATTCAAGGCACTTCGAGAGACGCCTCCGCACTATCGGACCTGGACGGCACTCGAGAACAGTGGAGGGCGAGAGAAGGACCCGTTCATTGCAAGGCGGGTTATCGCCGACAAACGCGTGGAGATGCTCGGCGTCGATCCACAGGATGTCGAGGTGGATCTCGGTACGACACATGTGCTCGGGATCCCACTCTGGGAGGACGCGAACAAGTTCGGTGTGGGCACGCCACTGGCCATAACTATCGACTTCAGCTGGCCGAAGCTCTGGCGGTCACCGATTGCACGGATCATGCACGGCAACGCTCGTGATAAGCGGCGCGTCGTCAGGAGCGGGCGTGACCTGAAGGGGTTGGCACAGGATTTTTTAACCTTGTTCTACACTCCTGCCGCCGGGAACACCGTGGTCAAGAAGCCTGCTACCTGATGGACATTGGTGTGTTCCTGGACGTCGACAAAACATTGACGTCCAGGACCATCCAGGAGGTCTTCGCTGAGCGGCTTCATTGCTCCGACGTTTACCGCTTCATTGAGCGGGATTTCCAGTTGGGAACGGCGAGTGCGGAGGATTTCGGGGGACGCCTTGTCGAGCTCTTTGCCGAAAGAGGCCTTACGCTCGAGTTGGCCAGCGAGTTCTTTGCGGTCGTCGAGCGAAGGGCCGGGGCTGACGAGGTGCTCGCCCTTCCTGTGACCAAGTATCTCGTCTCGACCGGTCCGGACTACTACGTGAATCGACTGGCGGCAAACTCGGGGATTCCGCTCGATAACGTGATCTGTTCGACTTACCACTTCGAGGCGCCAGGCGGCGCCATTTCCTCCTGCGAGGCCGTTTCGGACGAGGAGCGCGCTGAATTCGTGCGGAGGCGCGTCGCCCTCCACGACCTGACCATCGGCGTGGGGGACAGTCCGACGCGGGACACCGAATTCATCGATGCCTGCACGCTGTCGCTTCTCACCGTCCCGAGTCCGGGACACCTGTTCGTGCCCGATCTGCGTGTCCTGCGCGATCTCGTGGTGCGTCTGGCCGGCTGAAGGGCGAGTCGATTCCGTTCACAACCCCAGGGATTACCTGAGGACCTCAACCGCTGAGATCGACCATCCGGAGTGTCCACGACAAGAACGCGTCCGAAAGAAAGCAGTCGATGTGGGCGCTTAGGGTGACGCCGGGGCGAGTGCGTCTGCAATCTTCGCGACCGCTCTGTCGACCAACGCCTCCACTGCACCCACCTTCGGGGTTCCCGCGTCCACGTACACGAGTAACCCCTCATAAATGCCCAAGCGAAAAATGATCAGGTCTAAGCCGGCCGGAGTCCCTTCGTAGGTGAAGGAAGCAGCATAGGCAGCGCTTGCGCTGCCGACGAGTGGGAACGACATTCGCCCAATCGAGCCGTGTTGACCGTTGAGCTTCACCGATCTGCACCGGTTGAGAGCCCTCACAGCGGAAGAGAACAGTCCGGAGACTCTCGATCCGGAGCTCGTGAGCCTCTCGGCGAAAACCGGTACTGGCCCATCTTGAAATTGGGTGGTGACGGACACGAAGTGTTCGTCCTTTGGCTCCTCAAATGATGCCAGGCACGGAAAGAGGGTTTCCCCTCCTGACGCTGGCTGGTTGTCCACAGACCATCCAATGGGCAGATTGGACACGGTGAGGAGCCGTGCTCGTAACTCCTTCTGTGTCGGCGCTTTCGTTACGGCCGAAGCCCAGGTTGGATACACGACAGCCAGGAGAACCGCGGCGACGAGGGTCATCAGCCGTCGGCACCAGATCATTCGCGACATTCCCGTCCGTTTACGTGTCACGCTCAGGCTTGGAGCCTACGGCTGGACCGGCGATCGGCGAGAAGCGCAGAGCCGACGGGATCAGGGACGTCGGTATAACTGATCATTCAGAGGGGTGGGACGCCGGGGAAGCCTCGACAGCGTCGAGGACGACATCAACTCAGCACCGCCCCTGCCGAGCGGCGGGTGACATCGTCTGCCGGCACTCGGTGTTCTCGCAGGTAACGCCATCCAGTAGCGGACACTGAAATAAGCCGGCTACGGCCGGGCTCAAAATGACTGGCGATGAAGCCCTGGTCGTTGGCATCCTCCCACACGGTCAGACGCGGGCAAGATGTCCGCCAGGCATCGAGCACCTCGGCATACGGACGAGGAGTGGAACCTATCCACTCAAGGAGATCGAGGACAAGAGCTTCAACGGTGTCCGACGTAGGAGGCTCCCAGACGCAAGAGATGTCTTCTTGTCCACACTGTATTCCCCACCTCAGCCGTGTGAAGAGGATCCGGGCGCGTCCAGTCCGAGGCGCCGTTGCTCGATGATCAGGCAGCGGTCCTCGACGTACAGCATCCCGCTCCCCTCAGCGATGGCACGTGCTTCCGCTGACGCAATACCGAGTTGCAGCCACAGCGCGGTGGCACCGGCGGCGACGGCTTGGCGGGCGATGTCCGGGGTTTGTAGCGACGGCCGGAACACATCGACTAGGCCGACCTGCTCGGGGACGTCAGCGAGCGTCCGATACACCGGCTCACCCAGGATCTGCTCGACGTGCGGGTTGACCGAGATGATGCGCCAGCCGTGCTGCTGCATGTGCTCCGGGACGGAGTGAGCGGCCTTAGCCGGGACGGCGCTTGCGCCGATCACGGTGATGGTGTCGTAGGTGGTGAGGATGCGCTCGACGATTGCGTCGGTATCGACCATCCGTCCCACCGTACTGCGACCAGCTGGCGGGATTATCCGGGCGCGGCCTGGCGTTGGACCAACTTGCGTGGGCTTGACCCTGGCGACGCCAGGGGCCACCACGTTGGAGGAGTGCATCATGAAGATCGGAATCATCGGCGCCGGCAACATCGGCGGAAATCTGACTCGCCGGTTCGCTGCCCTGGGTCATGAGGTCTCAGTGGCAAACTCCCGGGGTCCTGAGACTCTGGTCGACCTGGCGAAGGAGACCGGCGCCACGGCGGTGTCCGCCACCGAGGCCGCGAACGGCGCCGAGGTCGTAGTGGTCACCATCCCAGAGAAGAACATCCCGAACCTCCCTGTCGGGATCCTCGAAGGCCTGGCACCGGGGGCGGTGGTTATCGACACAGGCAACTACTACCCGCAGCAGCGCGATGGAAAGATCGAGGACATCGAGAACGGGACAACGGAGAGCCGATGGGTGCAGAAGCAGCTTGGCCACGCTGTGGTCAAGGCCTTCAACGGCATCTACGCCTCACACCTCCTGACCCATGGTAAGCCGGCCGACACCCCAGGCCGGATCGCTCTGCCGGTAGCTGGCGACGACCCGGCAGCCAAGGCCGTCGTCATTGACCTGCTCGATCAACTGGGCTTCGACGGCGTGGACGCCGGTGGTCTGGACGACTCCTGGCGTCAGCAACCCGGCACCCCTGTCTACGGCGCCGACCTCGATGCCGACGGTGTCAGGAAGGCACTGGCGGAGGCCAGCCCGGAACGGCCCGCCGACTTTCGGGCCTGACCGTCGCCTTCAGCCCCACGATCGCTCGTCGCTTGCCAACTTTGCCTTCTTTTCAACCAGACGAGAAGCAAGCGTCTGAGAATGCGCTCGAACACCTCGAGAATGTGGTCGACTTCCAAGTTTCGTCGCGACATTTCCAACCCTGAGATGTAGGCTCCCGCTTGTAGTTGGTGATGAGGGGAGATAAAGAGATGGACACTCCGCCGGACTCGATTCCGGTGCTGTCCGCCATCCGTCTCGGTTGGTATGTCGCCGAGACACGGGGTCGCAATCGCCCCGGCGGCCCCGATCCCTCGAGTACCAAGGCTCCTTCTCGCGATCAACATCAGCTCCCACTGCGTTTTGAGCGCAGTCCAATCGAGCTGAGGATCGAATGCCAAGACGTTGTCACTGCCCTCTCCAAGCCCATCCTTGGCGATAGCTCGGAGACTCTCCTCTCAGATATCGATGATGCGGCGAAGGCTCTCGAGGTCGCCAAGAAATCCAATAACGCCGACACGATCAAAGAGTGCTGGAATGCGCTTGCGGAGAATCTTTATGACCTTGATAAGGACCTGCAGGATACGTTGACTGCCCAATCTGAGGCCCAGGCCTGCGGCTACCAGTTCGGGAGGGGTCTCGCCGAGTGCTACTGGGCACTCGACATCGAGCCCCCGGAGCAGTCCGAACAACCTCCGACGTTTCAGTCCTGGACCTTCCTGCTCGGCGAGAGCCGATGTGACGAGCTCTCCCGGTTTGCCGGACGGCTCACCGCTTACTTCAAGCCTTACACCTCGACGGGTATCGCGGGGACACTTGCCGTCTGGCATCTCATTGCCGAGACTCCTGCTTGGCGGACCGGGTCTGATGCTGGGACCGCTCTCTATGATCAGATCAGACGCTGGTTCGAGCTCATCATTCTCCTTCAGGACCCGACGACGCTCGTCAAGCCGTACGCGGTTCTACGCAACTACAAGGCGGCTTGGCGAAGTATCAGAGCGTTCCTCCTCCAACTGTTCTTCGGGGTCGGGAGCCTGGCTTTAGTGGCTTGGTTCATCTACCTGCTCAACACCTCTCAGGGCGACGCTCTCGGAAAGAGCGTCCTTGGGGTGATTGCAGCATTAGGTATCTCAATCGCGACGATCGGCAGCTACCTAAAGAACGCCGCACAGTCGATCCTTTCCCGGGTGAAGCAGGATGCCTACGGCGACCTCATTGCCGCCGAGCTGACGATTGCACCGAAGCACCCCGTTGAGGGGCTCAAGCTCGCAGGATCTGAAAATCGCAAGCGTGATCGCAGCGTTTCCCGTGCAGTCAAGGCGAGGACACTAACGGCGGCCGCATGAAAAACACTGCTGATCGTCCGCCATCTCATCGCTGACACGACCGGCGTTCTGCGGCACCCGAGCGGTGAGCAGCTTTCCCAGAATGTCGGCTGAGCGCTCACTCCTCATCTGAGCGCGCGAATGCAGAACGAGCGACCCGAAGTTCGAACCTCCTCGACCCGGTCCGAGCGCCGAACGACGGCTCGGGCACCTTCAAATCTGCACGATTCGCGTGACGGGAGTTCATCAACGGGACGCCCGAACGGCACCCATGGCGCCCGTCAAGCGTCCCCAGTCAGGTTAGGGGACGAAAGCCACGACCCGCGCCGGCGAAGCGCTGCAGCGAGCAAGCGGCAAGGGGAAGAAGCCGACCTTGAACCCGCTCTCGGGTACGGCGGCAAGGTTGTAAATCTGCTGGACGATGAAGACCTCCTTCTCCCGCCCCGCGAAGTGGCCGTCCCAGATCGTGGAAGGGTCGCCGGTCTCCCGGAAACTCCGTCGGATGACATAGAAGGGCCGATCCCAGCCCAAAGCGTCGGTGCACAGGATTTTCGCGCCCGTCTCCGCCAGGAAGAGCGTACCGTCGCGGGTCATGCCGGGGTACTGGAAATACTCGGGATCGCCGAAGTCGTAGGCCTCCTGGCCGGTCCGCAGCATCAAGGCGCAACCCGGCGTGATCGGTGCGCCGTTGTTGGCGATGGCGGTGCTGAGGGCCGCGATCTCGATGCCTTCCGCCGGCCGTACCAGGCCTCGGAGGTCGAGGACCAGACCGTCGACGTACAGCTCTTCGAGGGCGATGTCGGTAATGGTGCGAGCGGGCTTGCCCTCGCATTGGGAGCCATAGTGGAGAGGAGCGTCCACATGGGTGCCGAGGTGGGTGTTGATGTGCAGCCGCTCGGCCCCCCAACCTTCGCCATCGGGCAGATCGTTCTTCTGGCAGGCGAAGGCGGCGCACACAGCCTCGGCGCCTTCGAGGCCAGGGCGCTGGTATTCGATCTCGGGAACCATCGTCGCCACCCCTTGGCGCCGGTTCTCAGGGAACTTCTCGATGTCGCGGGGATCGAGAGGGCGGGTGAGGTCGACGAGCTTCATCGGAGGGCCTCCTAGACTCTGAAGACGACCTTGCCGGTGGTTCCGCCCTGCTCGAAGGCGCGCTGAACCTCGCACATGTCCTCGAGCGGGTGGATCATCGGCTCGATGAGCCGCTCGGTCGTGAGCCAGTCCTCGGTGAAGGCGGAGGCGGCCGCGTGCTCGGGCGTGCCCGTCCATGCGATCGAGGAGAACGGCATGACGGTGATTCCGTCGTAGCCGAACTTCGAAGTGTCGAGCTCCCCGCGGCCGGCCGAATAGCCGTATATCACCCAGCGACCGCGCTTGCGGATGACCTGCCAGTCCTTGCCGAGCGTGTCGCCCGAGACGCCGTTGAAGGCCACATCGACGCCCCCGGCCCGCTCACCGCCGGTGGCGAAGCCCGAGG
>Ga0182018_10004607_pt1 | contig 11499 bp, 10 predicted proteins | sample 812P2MmetaG_FD_120490 | JGI IMG/M metagenome (GOLD analysis project Ga0182018, IMG submission 120490) | Permafrost microbial communities from Stordalen Mire, Sweden - 812P2M metaG | ecosystem: Environmental > Terrestrial > Soil > Wetlands > Permafrost | place: Sweden: Stordalen | collected...
CAGATGCAACTGATTTCGGAACAGATTTTCCCGGCGGTCAGGTCGGCCTCGTAAACGTCATGGTCAGCCCCCTCATCGGCCCGCCCCCCTCGCGTCATGGCCCGGCTTGACCGGGCCATCGGCATCAACACGATGTATTGAGCGATGGCCCGGTCAAGCCGGGCCATGACGATACTCACGGGCCACGACGACACTCAGGAGACACCACGATGAAAATCGGCGCCGTCATGTTCTTCACCAGCGATTCCATGCAGCCGGCCGCCCTCGGCCGCGAACTGGAGTCTCGAGAATTCGAGTCACTCTGGGTGCCGGAGCACACGCATATTCCGTTGACCCGCAAGACACCCTATCCGGCGGGCGGGCCGCTGATCCGGCCGTATTACGACATTTATGATCCGTTCATCGCGCTGAACACCGCCGCCGCGGTGACGGCGAACCTTAAAATCGGCACCGGAGTCTGCCTGGTTCCGCAACGCGATCCGATCGTGACGGCGAAAATGGTGTCCTCACTCGATCGGGTTTCCAACGGCCGGTTTTTGTTTGGAGTCGGCAACGGTTGGAATCAGGATGAAATCGAAAACCATGGCACCGAGTTCAAAACCCGGCACAAACTGGGCCGCGAGCGAATCGAGGCGATGAAAGCGATCTGGACCCAGGAGGAACCGGAATATCATGGCGAGCTGGTGAATATAGAGAAGATGAACCAATGGCCGAAGCCGGTGCGGCAGCCGCACCCTCCGATCATCGTCGGCGGCGCTTTCCCCTATGCCGCGCGCCGCGCCATCGCTTACGGCAATGGCTGGATCCCGCGCGCCGACCGGCTGGCGAAAGACGGTGTCGGCGTGTTGATCGGCCAGTTCCGCGACATGGCGAAAGCAGCCGGCCGCGATCCCGCCAGCCTGCCGATCACCATCTTCCGCGTGCCCGAGGACCTGACGCAGCTTCGCTTCTGCGAGGACATCGGCATCGACCGCATCGTGTTCTCGCTGCCGGCGGATACAGAGGACGCGATCATGCCCATCCTCGACCGCTGGTCCGCGCTCAAGCAGCAACTGGAGGGGTGAGGAGCCGGTGGGAGGAGCCACACGACGCCGCGATAGCCCGGCCTCAGGTCTTGATGTTGAGAAGCTGACCTCCTTTGGCGGCTTCTGACTGCCGCGTCTCGACTTTATTGTTGTCGTAGTCGCCATCACGATCGCGTTTGAACGGGGTTGCCGCGGCCTGGGCTGTTTGGGCGGTTGGCGGCGGAGCGCTGGCGATTGGTGCGATGCTCATGGCTTGTGTCCGTTTCGAGGGGAAAGTGCGGAATATTGCCGCGGCGAACCGGCCAATTGGGTCGGTTTCGCTGTGTTACAATGAGGGTCTAATGCTAACAAAACCTAAACAACGACCGATTTCCCCGGCTTCACACGAATTTCTTTTCCGGCTCCCCAAGGCGCGCCGGCGATGAAATCCGGGTCGCTGACCAGCGCGCGCACCAGAAATTGTACCATGGCGAGATACGCCGGCGTCCCCTGGGGACAAAGTATGTGTCAGCCCCGATCGTTTCCCATTTGAAGTCCAGATTATTTTCAGTCCCGCCGTTGCTGGGGGTACGAGAGATGCTGTCGCGGATATCCTGGATCAGAGCATGTGCCCCGAAGCAAAAGAGTCCGGTACCGAATCGCCCCCACCAGTTCCTCGGAACCAACAGCCCGGCATGTTTGCCAGTATCGGTTCAATCATCGCCGGGGTGATCGGTTTCAGTGTTCCCGTGGTGGGAATGGCGGCATCATGCATTGGCATCTGGTTTGGCGTTACAGGGATCCGGCAAGGCCGGACAGCGAAGTATCGTCCCAGCATCATCCTCGGCATTGTCGGGATATCCGTGGACGGGCTGAGTATTATCTTCTGGGTGTGCGCGGTCCTGTTCGAATCGTACCATTAAACATGTGGGAAAGTCCGCTGATTTTCCCGGCGGAGTCCGCTCTCATTCCCGTCTTGTCCGTCAGAATGGCGCAAATCCTGACGTCTTATCGGGGAACCATCAGGTGCGACCCGCGGTCGACCAGCGCGTGGCTCATTGGACCTTTAACCGGCGCCGGTTCGACCATGGGACCGAAAAGTAGCCTAATGTTGAATTGCCGCCGAGTTCGCGGATCGCCTGTCAGGCGCCTCGCGAAACCGGTGGAACTTCTGTCAGTGAACTGGCGAATGGAACGATGCGATGGCTGACAATCGGCGCGGGATAAGTCTGGCGAAAATCTTCTGGATCGCCGGCTGCCTCGATGTCGTCCTCATCCTGGTCCCGGCGATACAGGAGTGGAACCACCCCTCGGGTGAGTTCAGCGGTCTTGTCGTCTTCGGCGAGCTCGCGGTCATTTTGTTTCTTTCCGTCATCATGTTGGCCGTCGCGGTCACGCGGAAGCGCGCGGCGTATTGGATCGGTCTGGCGCTGCTGGCCGTGCCGACGCTGTACGTGGCCGTTGGATATGCCAATTATGTCATTGTTCTCGCGACACTTCCCAGTGACGAGGATCTGAGAGGCGAGGAAGCGGCACGGAAAGCCCGCCATGGGGATTTCATGACAGCCGCGGACCGTGTCCTCGCGGACGCCATCGTCGCGGGCGATGCTTCGAAGGTCGCGTCTCTCGCGCCGGGGGCGAACCTGAACGCGGTTGGCCGGGATGGCATGACATTCATGCGGTTGGCGCTGGAAGACGGGCACGCGGACCCGAACGTCGTCGCGGCCTTGCTCAGAGCCGGGACCGATCCAGACCAGGACCAGCAGGTGTTGTTTGGGATCATCCGCTCCGAATCCGAGGGGGTGGACAGTGGCGTCATGGTCGGCGGGAAGAACGAACGCCTGTTGCGCGCCGTCATCGACGCGGGGGTTGACCTGAACCAACGGGATACGGTCGGCAAACCACGATTCTTCGCCCTGTTGCGGTGGCCCGTGGGCCTGACCTTCGCCCTGGAGCATGGCGCCAATATCGAGGCCGAGGCGCGGGACGGTTACACCGCGATCGTGCTGGCGGTTGCCTGGGATTATTGGCCCGCTGTCGATGTGTTGCTGGCGCATGGCGCGCGGATCGATCGGAATGGGGGGAGTCTGCGCGACCTCGTGGCACAGAAGCTTTCGTGGTACCGGACCTATCCGCCGAAACCGCCGGCGCCGGAACCGCTTCTGGCGCTCGAAGCGCGCCTCCGTTAGGGTCGCGAAAACCTGATCGCACGCTTGGCGTCCGACAGCAGGGACGGTAGGGCTGAGGCCTTTTGTGCACTTCTCAGGAAACATGAACCAAGACATTCTCACGACGTTGTCTGGTGTTTTCATCCTACGTTCACGAAATCAGCGGCGCCTTTACGATGCCATATCGGTACGTCGCCCCGTCTCGGAAACGCCTGCTGCATACGTCCCCGAGTCGCTGGTCCGGGTCAAGATTTTCGACTCCATTTCACCCATACGGCTGTGGCCGGGCGGCGGGCCCGAACCGCCGGATTCGACCCAAAGCGGTCCTACAGCCGGCCGCCGCCTTCCCCTTTCCCCTACGCACCCTCCGCGCGCCGGGTCATCGCCGCCAGCAATTCCCGTCCTTCGTCCGTCAGCATATATGGCGAACGAAACGCATCCGACCGGACCCGCACGATCCCCCGGCGTTTGAGGGACTGCATCAACGCATTCATCGACCGCTGCTGCGCGACAATCAAGGTGCGTGGTCGCATTGCCTCGCCCGAAATGCTCCCGGATGCCTATCCGTTGCCTCATTTAACTTGCTCCCCACCGGTGTGCATTGGTGGGGGCGGAGATTGTCGCATCGCTCTGGTGCTGGCGCTGGATCAGCGCCCTTAGCCCGCCGCGGTCCGGGCGCCGGCTCGCGCCGAAATCGCCCCACACAGCGCGCACGCCAACAAGCCCAGCCAGTAGTCGGTGGGTGCGCCCAGAAGCCAATGGTGATGCCAGGGGACGAAGGATGGCGCGAACCTTGACCAGCCAAACGCGGGGTTCAGCAGGAACCACAGAAAATCCTCGGCCACCCAAAACAGCGCGATCGAAGCCAACGCCCGCGCCTCGGCCCGCCATGACCAGCGCCAGGAGAACGCGAAGGGGAAGTGGAAGAACAGCGCGACGAAGCTGAAGATATAAACATGATAGCCGGTCATCGGCCGCCCGCCCCAGAACAGCTCGAGCAGCCAGCCGCCCTCGATCCGCCAGGTCGGCAGATCAGCCGCCCACCCGTCGCCGCCCTCGATCTGGACTTCCTCATTGGCGAGCAGCAGCGCCAGCACCAGAACCGCCGCCAGGCTCGAAGCCAGCAACAGGACGGGGCTTCGCTCCCCGGGGCTCCGATCCCTGGCGGCGGCGCGGCCATCTCTGGTCACGCCAGCACCTGATCGAGGACGTCGCGGGCGGCGTAGGGTCGGCCGATCGCGCGGGCCCGCGCCGCCATCCTTGCCAGCCGCGGCGGATCACCCAGCAATGCGGCCGCCCGCAGCCGCAGCGCCAGGACGTCGATCGCCTTCAGCGCCGCGCCCTCCTCCAGCAGGTAATCGGCGTTGCGCTCCTCCTGCCCGGGAATGGGTGCCGAGAGGATCATTGGCAGACCGAGAGCGAGGCACTCCGAGGTCGACAATCCGCCGGGCTTGGTCACCACCAGATCGGCGGCCCGCATCAGGTCCGGGACCCGATCGGTGAAGCCCATCGGCAAAAGGCGGCCGGGAAACCTCGCCGCCAGTTTCTCAAGGCCTGCCAAAGCCGCCGCGTTCCGCCCGGCCAGGGCGATGACGGCCGGTGCCTGATCAAGCTCCAGCAGGGCCTCAGCCTGTGCCGTCAGGCCACCGATGCCCTCCCCGCCGCCCATTAGCAGCACAACGGGACCCGCCGCGCCGGCCGCGAATTCAAGCCGCGCCGCCTCACGTGACGGGCCGCGCATCGGATCAAAATCCGGCATGACGGGGATGCCGGTGACCCGCGCCGCCGCGACAACCGGGCCACAGGCGGTCAGACGCGCGGCGATTTCCGCGTTGGCCGCGAAGTAGCCCGCCATCCCCGGCGTGACCCACATCGGGTGCAGGTCGAAATCCGTGACCTGGACATAGACCGGAAAGCCGGCGCGGCCGCTGGCGATCTCGTGGCTCAGGATTTCCGCCGGCAGAAAATGGGTGCAAACGATCCGATCCGGCCGGAAAGCATGGACCGCCTTGACCAGGGCGCGCGTGTTGCCTCGTTCCACCAGCCGGCGCAGCCGTTGTCCGGCGGAATTCGCGGCGGCGTTGCCGCTGGCGTTGTAGACCAGGCGCCACCATTCGGGATGGTTGTTGACCAGCCGGATATAGGCGTCGGCGTAGACTTTTCGAAATGTGGCGGAGACGAAATCGAGCACGTCCCAGTGCTCGATCTCGGCCCGGCCGGCGCCCCAGGCGGCGAGCGCGGCCGCCGCGCGTTGATGGCCGGCACCCGCCGAAACGCCAAGCAGCAAGAGCCGTTTCATGTCACCCCCGTCGCGGCCCGCCGCGATTGCCACACGATGTTAGCAGGGATCATCACACGATCTGTTCGGAATTGATGCGGTGGTCGGCCCCCGCCACCGATCGCGAAGGCCAACGGGCGCCAGAGCCCGGAACGCGGCATCATCGGTGGATCAGCCGGCCACCGCGATTGCCTGATGCCAGCAGACGAATTCCAGATCTTCGAAAGCGCGACAATTCAACCCGGGTCATTTGGATAATCCGCCAGACCAACACGATCGCGGAAATGTCTGTGTCCTGGTGGGATAAGACATGTTAATTATAATTGCATTATATGTTAGTATATGTTAGAAAACCCACGAACGCCGCCGGCGGCCAGGCCGGCGTGCCAGAATCGAAGGGTTGCCACACCATGATCGCCTGCCGTCGAGACACAGTCCGCGTTGTCCCCGCCCTGGCCAGGATGCCGCGATGACCACCATCCTGTCAGGAACCGGCAACCAAATCCTCATGGCCGCGCCAGGCCGGCCGATGCTGGCCGCACCGCTGCCAACCTCAGTCCCGGTGGGAGGCCTCACCTCGATCGCCGGCCTGACCGGGTGGTGGGACGCCGGGGAGCCCTCGGGCGTGCTCGACCCAACCGGTGTGGCGTTGACCGCCTTCGGGGCACAGGCCGGGTCGGTCGCGGACAAATCCGGAGCGAACGCCGCCCTGACCGTGTGGCATCAGGCGTCCAGCGGCACCAGCGCGCCGATCGCCTCGGGCCATCTGAACGGGCTGCTTGGAGGGCTCGGCCTGAACACGGTCGTGCCGCCCGGTCTGCCCCAGAACGGCCAGCAGCTCCCGGTGATGGACGCGGACCAGGGCCTGACCAGCGTGGCGATGAGTCTCGGCTCGGGTAGCCCGTGGACCGTCTTCCTGGTCTGGTCGCGGCCGAACTGGCGGCAAAGCAATACCGGACCGAGCGCTCTGCTGAGTATCGGCGGTACCGAGGTGCTGACCGCCGACAATACCGCCGGCAGCAACCAGTTGATCTTGTTTCCCGGAGCCCGGCAGACGGTGCTGACCAGCGGGTTGACGCGGCGGCACACCCACGCGGTGATCCTGCGCAACACGCCCGGTACCGGCGTCGACGTTTGGCTGGATCAGGCCCAGGTCGCGACGGCGGCGGTCAATCCGCTGGTGTCGAGCCTGAGCGCTCCGCTGCTGTTCCTGCACAGTGGCGCGGCCCTGGGTGGGGCCGAGTGCTGGTTCCACGAGGCGGCGGTGTGGGGGAGTGCGCTTGCCGCCTCCGGGATCGCCGAGATCCAGACCTACATGGCCCGCTGGACCCTTGGCGTGCGCAAAGGCATCCAGATCGTGGTCACCGGACAGTCGAACTCGGGCAACGGGCTGAACGACGGGGCGTGGCATTTGCTGGCCCAGGGCGTGGCGTGGCATCTTGGGGCACTGGGGTTCGGGGTGGTCGGCAACTATGGCAGCCCTCCGGGGGGAGCGACCTGTATCCACGGTGAGGGCATCTATCCGGTCGCGGGCACGGGTCTGCCCGGTTCATTTCTGAACAATCCGGGGGACGGCAGCGATCCCTCCACCTGGGTGATCGGGTCCGACGGGCAGGCGGTGCAAACCTGGCTGCAAACCGACACCGCGGCCGAGGACGCCACCGATGTCGCGGCCATCATCTGGCCCTGGTCCGAGGACGACTGCACCCGCGTTTACAACGAGAAGGTGACCTATGATTCCGCCGCCCGCCGCTTCCTGGCGCTGGAGCGGGGGATGCTGTCGCGCACGGCCGCCAGCCTGCCGCAGGTCTGGTGGTCGGCGATTCCGTTCGCCTGGGGAAACAATGGTCCCGGCACGCAAATGCAACGAGAGGTCGTGGCTGACATGGCCGCGGATCCGACGCAGAACGTGACCGTGGTGTTGCCGCAGACCGCCGACAGTTTGCCGCGGAGTATCGGCGGGGCGCCGCTGGTCTATGATCCCACCACGGGGATCTGGAGCGGCGGTGACAGCGACCATCGCGACATTCCGGACAATCAACGGTTTGGCCGGCTGGCGGCGCCTTTGGTGGCGAGGGCGATCCTGGCCAGCGAGGGGGGGGATACTCTGCCGGTTCTTCCGGCGGGGATCCCGGCGATGGGCGGGCCGGTCGTGACGCATGTCTACCGGCAGTCGAACACGAGCCTGATCGTGACGGTGCAACATGATTGCGGGACCGATCTGATCGTGCCGCCGACTCAGGCGGCGGTTGGGCTGGGATGGGCGGTGATGGATGGCGGCTCGAACGCGTCGCCCGGGGTGATTGTCACGGCGACCGCCTGCGCGCGGCTGAACGCGACGCAGTTGCAGATCACGCTGGCGCAGGCGTTGGTGAACGCGAGCGCGGCGTGTTTGTTGTTTTATCCGTACGGCACGACGACGATCGGGCGAGGCAACGCGGTGACGGATAATCTGTCGCTGGTGCCTCCGCCGGCCGGGTGGGATATCGCGGGGGATCTCGGGTCGGGGTGGAGTCTGAACATGCCGGTGCACGTGCCGATGTCGACGGCTTCGGGGGTGGTGTTGAGCGATACGGCGTAGGGGGTGGGAGTGGATGTCGTGTGAGAATCAAAGCCGAGGTTGACCATCCGCCGGTGGTTGCGACCTGGTGGACCTTCGCTTGAAAAGTTCATATGACACGGGTTAGCCAGAGGCCTGACCAGATTGAGCAATTCTGCCACGCCAACGTAGTCAACACGGCATCCCTATGAAGCGTCCAGATCAGTTGCCAGTGAAACGCCCGAGCGAACCAGTGGAGTTGACCGCGCTCGCGGTGCGTGCGTCATACGTTGGCAGCAAGGAGCATAAGGCGAAGCGATGGTGGGGCGGCTTACCAGGCGTGCGGTACGGCGGAGATGGAAAACCTGTGCGGGACAAAAGGGAAAAGACGACGATTTGTGACCTTGTCACGAAGGCAGATCAGGAGCGCGCCACGAATTGGGTTCAGGCTGCCATACAAAGCGGACAATTCAGGTTTTTTGAAGGCGACCAGGACTTCCCAAAACACGTCTGGTATCAAACCGGCTCTCGTGGTTGGTTCGGATTCTGCATTAACAGCCTGGCGGGTCACTATAAAGGTTGGCCAATGGAAGAGGACGAACGTCTTGCGTATTTCGGTTGACTGGTTTGAAGGCGCGCACAATGCTGCCCGCGAAGAACGCGCCACGGCGTGTGACTTCAGGGTCTGGATAACCAATCAGAATGTCTGTCTGCATGTAGATGGCATCGATGGCGCCGTTTATGACCACGTCACAATGCCCGCGTACTCTCTCGCGGAAGGTTTGGCTCACGATTGGTGGACGATATTCGGCTCCCGAGACAAGGAATACCAGCTTATCAGACATCGGATGGGCTACACCACCCCTGACGTGAGATTTAAGTTCGATGGCGTCGCCTTTGAAACTTACTCATGTCAGCACAGCTACAGTAACCCCGGAACGCGTTTTTGGACCGGTCCGACAGAGCTAATGTCACGCTCAGTCGCAGAGAGCACATTGGCGGGTTTCATAGACCAGGTGATCACGCGATTGCACGAGGCCAATCTTCATGGCACCAGTGCCGACCTTCGTTGGGCCCGAGTTCAGGCGTCTCGATTGGATCATGATGAAACGGAATTCTGTGAGGCTGCCGGAGCGCTAGGTGTTGATCCGTACTCAATAGGGGAAGAGGAGACGGATTTCATCACACAGTCGGCCGCGCTTTTTAACGACGAGCCACGGATTGAGTTTCTGGCGGGGGTTCCGCGCCCGAGTTTGCGTGGAGGTACTTTAGATTGGATCAGATATGTTGAATCACGACCACCATACCAGTCTCGCTTACCCGATCTCGCGAGCGTAGCGGACCAGGTTTGCAGAGCGACCCTTCAACGGTCAGGGGACAGAAGTTGGGCGCTTGGATATAGAAGAGCAGGTGCCGCACGAGCGGTACTGAACAAGAAACAATCCGATCGGATATCAAGCACCGGCGAACTCGCCAGGGCGCTTGGCAATAAATCCATCCGCTCGGCTGGCCGGACAAGCGGGCTACGGGCGCTCGTTTCCTTGTTTGGCGGAAATGTTCATGTGCATTTGAGAGACAGGCCGCGGACGCCGGAAGCAAGAGTATCAGAGTTGTTCGCTTTTACACGAGCGGTAGGCGATGCTATTTGTTTTCCTGGGACGCCGCGTGCGGTAGTGAATGAACTTCATTATGCTGATCGCCAGGCAGCCGCGCGGGCGTTCGCCGCGGAATTTCTTGCTCCAATTAACGAGATTCTATCAATGCGGGAAGACGACAAGGATATTGCCACGATCGCGGACGAATTTAACGTATCGACTGAATTAGTCGAACTACAGCTGGTAAATCGAGAGCGCATCGCCAAGGCGTGCGATCAGGAGGAGCAATCAAACACTGAAAAGCTCTCTGCTGGGTGACTCGGCTCTCGGTCCGATCATGGTTCGAATAGTACGACCTTCCCCCCGCTTCCCAGCCTACCTGCTGTTTTATCCGTACGGCACGACGACGATCGGCCGAGGCAACGCGGTGACCGGCAATCTGTCGTTCATCACTCCGCCGGCCGAATATCGCCGGGGGTCTGGGCTCGGGGTGGAGTCTGAACATGCCGGTGCACGTGCCGATGTCGACGGCATCGGGGGTGGTGCTGAGCGATACGGCGTAACGGGCGCACGCCGGTGGATTAAATTTCACGCTCCCCCCTTTGACACCCGATGCACGATGCTCGACGATGAATTGAATCGGGGGTATCGCATGTCAGGCTCTGAACAAAGCACAACGTCATTTGTCGTCACGCCGTTCGTGACCGGCGGCGCGGTTGAATTGACCAAGGCGATCGCCGGGGATGAATACGGAAATTCCTTGTCGGTCCTGATAGAGGTCATCACCGACGGCCAGGAAACGCACAGCAATTGGCTGAACAACCCGAATTTCACGGCGAACGGCCACGACGGTTCCTCGCCGAATACCGCCAAATACTTTTTGGTCAAGAAGTCGGCCATGGTGGCCAGCTCCGTTATCGGTGCCTTCGACCCGACCGGAGGTGGCGTGAACGTCGCCACGGGGGCGTTCAACACTTACGCGGCGCGGCTCATGTGGACCAAAATTTCCGGTCTGTTCGAACAGATGATTACAAGACGGGGCATGGGCGCGAAGCCACCGGTCTATGCCTCGTGGTATTCCTGGACGGTCGCGAAGAAGGCGGTGCCGCCCGGATCGCTTGAAACGCAAATGCGCGCCATCATCAAACAAAAAATGTGGGGTGCCGCCTCCGGCGTCGGCAAGATGGGAACCGGCGCGGGCGGCGTCGCGGCATCGACGATGCTGACGCCGTTCATTGGTCAGGTCGTGGGATACTTCATCAACTCCGTCGGCGGCCTGGCGGGGAAAGCGCTGGACAAGGTGTTCGGGCAGGACACGCAAACTCTCGCGCAAGGTCTGCATTGGATGGCATTTCGAGAGAACGTGGTGGGCCGCGGCACGGCGATCGGACCATCGCTCAGGATTCTGGAACTGCTGTGGACCGAACTCGCGGTCGGCAAGGCCTCGGGCATAACCCTGCGCCAGGTCGTGGCCGAGCCGAAAGGCTGGCTCGTCATCGCCGACCTCGTCGCATAGGCCGGGTCGCGCCTCGCCGGGTCGGGGGGCGTTGGGGCGGCGGCGATGGGTTGGCCTGGATGGCGCCGATACAGATGGCGATCGTTTATCCCGGCGGACGTTCTCCGTGGGTCTTGGCGCGCTTCGGCTGAGATAAAGAGTTGAGAGGCGGGCGGGTCAGTCCTGTGCGTTTGTAAGTTCACCGGGCCGGCTCCCGGCCCGGACGCCGTCACGACGCGTCTCGTGCTCCGGGCCACCAATCTTGCAAAATCGTTCATTATCGGATATTGGTGGTGCGCCACTGGGAATGTCCGGTTGGGAATGTCCGGTTGGGAATGTCCGGTTGGGAATGTCCGGTTGGGAATGTCCGGTTGGGAATGTCCGGTTGGGAATGTCCGGTTGGGAATGTCCGGTTGGGAA
>Ga0182018_10004609_pt1 | contig 11498 bp, 10 predicted proteins | sample 812P2MmetaG_FD_120490 | JGI IMG/M metagenome (GOLD analysis project Ga0182018, IMG submission 120490) | Permafrost microbial communities from Stordalen Mire, Sweden - 812P2M metaG | ecosystem: Environmental > Terrestrial > Soil > Wetlands > Permafrost | place: Sweden: Stordalen | collected...
CCGTCGGACGTGGCGACGTAATGCACCGATGACGCATGCGAGACGCTCGCCAGAGCCTTGACGTACAGCTGCTCGGCGGGACCCGTCGGCGCCGCCGTCGTGGATGTGGTGGTCGGTGTCGTGGTGGCGGTGGTCGCTGTCGTGGGCGTCGTCGCCGTCGTCGTGGAGGTGCCCGCGGCCGAGCCGGAGTTCGAACAGCCGGCGATCCCGAGGGCGGCCACGATCGCGACCAGCACGCCGGAAATGACACGAGGCCGCTCAGGTCGCCGCCCACGCTTGCGGTGCATTCGGACGTCGTGGCTGGCATCCGAGGATGGGTTCACCCGACCAGCCTACGAGACCGCCGCCGCCGCTCCGCCTCGCCCCGCCGGCACCACGGCAGACGCTCGGCCGGCTGGTCTATCCGCCGGCGTCACAACAGGCCGGCGGACCCGAGCGCTTCGAGAACGCCGTCCAGCGCCCGCGGGTCCGCCAGCGAGTCCTTCGAGACGGCTTGGTCGGGCTCTGCCCCGAGGAGGATGCGCCTGATCGGCACCTCGACCCGTTTGCCGTTCAGGGTACGCGGGAGCGCGTCGACGAAGAGGATTCGGTTGGGGACGTGGCGAGGTGACACCTGTTCGCGGAGGGTCGAGCGGATCTTTTGCTCCAGCGATGTGCGGTCGACCTCGGCACCCGCGACGACCAGGAGCACGAGCTCACCCTCCCGTCCCAGCTCGGAGGTGTCGACGACGAGGCTGTCGGCGACATCGTCGATCGCCTCCACGACCCGGTAGAACTCGGCGGTACCCATGCGGACGCCGCCTCGGTTCAGCGTGGCGTCGGAGCGCCCGTAGACGACGAAGGTGTCCCGCTCCGTTCGCTTCACCCAGTCGCCGTGCCGCCACACGCCGGGATACTCCGCGAAGTAGCTGGCGTGCAGGCGGCTCCCGTCGTCATCACCCCAGAAACCCACCGGCATCGACGGCATCGCCCTCGTCACCACGAGCTCGCCGACTTCTCCGAGCACCCGTTGCCCGTCGGGCCCGAACGCTTCCACGGCGCACGCGAGGGCGGCGCACTGCAGCTCGCCGGCGTGGACGGGCAGGAGCGGGCACGCATGCAGGAAGCCCGTGCACACGTCCGTGCCGCCGGAAACCGAGCCCACGAGCACGTCGTCAGCGAGCTCCCTCGAGGCCCAAGCGAATCCTTCGGGGGGAAGCGGCGCCCCGGTGGACCCGATGGAGCGGAGTGCCGAGAGGTCGAGCTCCTGACGAGGGGACAGGCCCGCCTTGCGGCACGCCTCGATGAAGGGGGCGCTCGTGCCGAAGTAGGTGAGACGCTCAGCGGCGGCCATCCGCCACAGCGCCATCTGGTCGGGATGGACGGGACTCCCGTCGTAGCAGACGACCGTCGTCCCGGTGAGCAGCCCGCCGACGAGGAAGTTCCACATCATCCAGCCCGTCGTACTGAACCAGAAGGCACGCTCGCCCGGCCCGAGGTCGCAGTGAAGCCTGGCGGCCTTGAGGTGCTCGAGAACGATGCCGCCGTGCCCGTGGACGATGGGTTTCGGAAGGCCTGTCGTGCCGGACGAGTAGAGGATCCACAAGGGGTCGTCAAAGGCGACCGCGACCGGCCGGAGTGGCGCGGCGTCGTTGACGAGCTCGGCCCAGTCGACGCGGGCAGGGCCGCCGGCGTCGCCGGCGCCGCTCACGACCGGGGACTCGAGTCGTTCTGGGTGGGCGATCGGGACAGATGCGTCCCCGTCGCCCACCCGGAAGGGCTCAGGGCACACCTCCACGATCGCCACCAGGTCTGTCAGTCCTTCCACCAGCTGCGCCGTCTTGGCCGCAAGCGGATAATCCTTGCCCCCGTAGCGGTAGCTGTCGGACACCACGAGCACCTTCGGGCGGATCTGCTGGAAGCGGTCGGCCATGCTGGCGGCACCGAACTCAGGCGCGCAGCTCGACCAGATCGCACCGATGCTGGCGGTCGCGAGAAACGCCGCCACTGCCTCGATCCCGTTCGGCAGGACGGCGGCGACCCGGTCGCCGCGGCCGACCCCGAGGCGCCGTAGGCCTGCTGCGGCTGCTCCCGCCAGCGCCGTCAGCTCGCCATATCTGAGCTCACGGCGACGACCGCTTTCGTCGAGCGCCACGACGGCGAGCGCATCGGCGGGATGACGGAGCACATTGTCGACGTAGTTGAGCTCGGCGCCGACGAAAAAGCGTGCTCCCTCGACGCCGTTGGCCTCGACGAGCACGTCGCCCGCCGGAGCCTGCCTGCGCCAGACGACGCCGTCCCATTCTGCGAGCGCCACCCAGAAGCCCGCCGGGTCCGTCACCGACCATGCATGCAGCTCTGCGTAGGTCGTGACATCGACGCTGCCACCTTGGCGTAGCCAGCCGATGAATTCGGTCAGATTTGCCTTTGCCACCCGCTCCGACGTCGGCTCGAACAGCAGGTCCCCTTCGTGCACAGCGTTCACGATCGCGCCGCAGCTCCGGTCGCCAGGACGATCTTGCCGAGCTTGCCTCCGGCCGAGAAACGCTCGTAGGCCGCTTGGACCTCCTCGAGCGCATAGGAGGCCTCCACGGGAACGCGCACGGAACCGGATGCGAGCGCCGGGAGGACGTCCCGCTCGACGAGCCGGGTGACGGCCGCCTTCTCCTCGAGCGAGCGGGCCCGCAACGTCGACCCGCGTAGCACGGCGCGCTTGCTCATGATCTGGAACAGGTCGATCTCGGTGCGCGCTCCCTGGCCGACGCCGATCACGACGACCCTGCCCCGGCTCGCGAGCGCTTGCAGGTCGGCCGTGAGGTTCTGTGCTCCGACCAGCTCGAGGACGACGTTGTAGGGGCCGTGGGCGCCGACGTCGCCGGGGTCGATGACCGTCGCCCCGAAGCCGGCAACCCGCTCTCGGAGCTCGGCCCGGTGCACGCTCGCGACGACGTCGGCCCCCGTGAGCACACCGATCTGCACGGCGGCGAGACCGACGCCGCCAGCTGCGCCGGTGACGAGGAGCCGATCGCCGCTGCCGAGGGCGCCCTGGGTGACGACGGCGTCATGGGCGGTGACGAACACCTCAGAGAACCCCCCCGCCGCCTCCCAGCTCACAGTTTCCGGTACCGGCATCGCCGTGGAGTCGGGGACGAGGGCGAGCTCGGCTTGAGCTGCTCCACCGACGATCGACATGACTCGGTCACCGACGCCGAAACGCTCGCAACCCTCTCCCGTTCCGATGACCACGCCGGCGAGCTCCATTCCCGGGATGTCCACAGGAAACCCGGCCGGTGGCGGGTAGAACCCCGCCCGCTGCACGAGATCGGCGCCGTTGAGGCCCGCCGCCGCCACCTTTACGAGCAGCTCACCTGGACCCGGGACCGGATCGGGACGTTCCCCGATCGAGACTTGGTTATCGCTGATCACGACAGCTCGCATGGTCTCGCACTGTAGGTGTCGCGGCGACCGGGTCGAGCCGGGGAGCCATCGCCAGGGCGGCTCGGCTACCGTCCGGTGCGTGAGCGAGAACTCTGTGGCGACGGCGGGTGACCTGACGGGGAAGGTGGCGCTCGTGACCGGGGCGGCATCCGGCATCGGTCTGGCGGCCGCACGCCGGCTCCGATCAGCAGGTGCGCTCGTCGCAGTCCTCGATCGTGACGAGGAGCATGGTGTCGAGGCTGCCCGGGAGCTCGAGGGACATTTCGTGAAGATCGACGTCGGCGACCCTGACGACTGGTCTCGTGCGGTCGCCGAGGTGGTCGATCGTTTCGGCGGTATCGACGTCGCCTACCTGAACGCCGGCGTCACGACGCCCGGATCCGTGGTGACCGACGTGGCGGACGCCTCCTACCGACGGATCATGCGGGCGAACGTCGACGGCGTCTTCTTCGGCGCCCGAGCGGTGATTCCGGCGATGGACAGCCGCGGCGGCGGTGCGATCGTCGCAACCGCCTCGCTCGCGGGGCTCATCGCTTACTCGCCGGATCCCGTGTACGCCATGACCAAGGCGGCGGTCGTGGGCCTCGTCCGGGCCCTTGCTCCACAGCTCAGCGAGAAGAACATCACGATCAACGCCATCTGCCCGGGCCTCGTCGACACGCCCCTCCTCGGGCCGGACGCGAGGGGCATGGCCGCCGCCGCCAACTTCCCGCTCATCCCGGTCAGCGATATCGCCGAGGCGGTGTACGGCAGAGTCGTCGGGAGCGAAACCGGCCAGGCGTGGGTATGCCAGATGAACCGCGAGCCGACGGCGTACCGTTTTGCCGGCGTACCCGGCCCGCGGGGCGACGCCGCCGGCCGCACCCCGCCGGCGGGGCTCGCTGCTGACGAGGAGCTTCGCAAGGGCTCGTGAGTCGCTGGGTGTGAGCTGGCCGCTGCGTACACCCTCGGCCGCCAAGTGGCCGCTGTGTACGGCCCCCCTGCTTACGGGCTAGGGCTGTCCTGCAGCGTACGGCCCGGGTGGCATCGGCGACAGCTGGACGTCGGTGCCCGTGTACGGCGCCTGAATGACGGTGTCCGAGCCGTACGGCCCCGATCCGACGTACATGACGACGTGGTAGAGGTAGCTGGCATCGCCGTAGAAGATCAGATCGCCAGGCTGCAGGTCGGACATCGAGACGTGGGCGATCGCGTAGTACTGGTCGGTCGCCCCGTGGGCGAGCTGCACACCGGCCTGTGCCCAGGCCCACATCGTCAGGCCCGAGCAGTCGAAACCGACTCCAGGCGTCGCACCTCCCCAGACGTACGGCACGCCGAGCTGGGTTTCTGCAGCTCTGACGGCAGCCGCACCGGATCCGCCTCCGGTGATCGGGGGCACGGGCTGGGTGGGACCAGTCGGCGTAGTGGGAGCAGTCGGCGTAACAGGAGGCGGCGGAGGCGGTGGGGGCTCGGCCGCCGCGGCCGCGGCCGCGGCCCTGCGGTTGGCTGCCGCGATAGCTGCGGCTTTGACCCGAGCCTGTGCCAGCTCCTGTGCAGCGACGGCTTGAGCCAGCTGTCCCTTGACCTGCGACAGGGTGTTCTCGAGCGCCGCCGTGACGATCTTGGCCTGGGCCACGTCCTTGGCGATGTTGTGTTCCGTCGTCACTTCGGAGGCATCCGCCGCCTGAAGTGCCTGCTTGTGCACGCTCAGCTGGTGACGGGCGATCTCGACGCTGGCGACCGCCTGGTTCAGATTGCCAGACGCCGCTTGCACGTAGGCCTGCTGCATCGGCAGCTGCTGCTGGCTCCCGTTGAGGAATACCGAGAGCCCAGCCGAGTCGCCGTTCACGTAGGCGTCGATGGCGACGCTGCGCAGGTGAGAGTTGTCCGCCCCGAGCTGACGTTCACTCGCGAGGATCGAGCGATTCTCCGCCTCGATCGACGCCTTCAGCTCCGCGACTCGCGTCTGGGCCTGGTCGTAGGCCTCGTCGAGGATATCGAGGTGGGTGTACGAGGCGTTGATCTCTGTCGCAAGGGCTGCAGCCCGTTCCTGCAGCGTCTGGATCGTGCCGGCCGTCGCGGTGGTCGGGGCGATCACGGGCACGACGGCGCTACCAAGCAGCCCAGCTGCGAGGAGGGCAACAAGCGAGAGGCGTCTCCGCCCCTTCAACTTGCCCTGGAGCCCTGAAACTCCCTGCGGACGTACGGCCGCGAGGCTCTCCTCAGGAGGTCTCACAATGCGCGCAACCTAACCGGCTCGAACGGCCAGTGCAAGCTTCATCGGCGGATCCCTGAAGGTGTCACGTTCCCGTAACACCAGTCAACAAAACGGATCCCAAGAATTTGGCGCTCCGACTGACGCCTGAGCGCAGCTTCTGGGCGGTGGCGGTACGTTGAGGACATGACGGGCGAGACCAGCGTGGACACGGGGACCGACACCGAGTCTGGGGAACGAGTGGAGCACGACTCCATGGGAGAGATTCGCGTGCCGGCGGGCGCCAAGTGGGGTGCTCAGACCCAGCGTGCGGTGGAGAACTTCCCGATCTCCGGCAAGCGGGTCGACGGTGAGCTGATCGCTGCCGTGGCGCTCATCAAGGGCGCCGCCGCGGCGGTGAACGCCGAGCTCGAGACGGTGGGTTCTGACGTCGGGGCGGCGCTCCAGACGGCAGCGGCGGAAGTGGCCGCGGGGGCACATGCTGACCAGTTTCCGATCGATGTGTTCCAGACCGGATCGGGCACTTCCACGAACATGAACATGAACGAGGTGCTCGCTCATCTCGCAAGCGAACGTCTCGGGCGGGAGATTCGCCCGAACGACGAGCCGAATGTCTCGCAGTCGTCGAACGACGTCTTCCCGAGCGCCATCCACCTCGCAGCCTGCCGGGGGATCGTGAACGACCTCATCCCTTCGCTCAGCTCGCTCGCCGGGGCCTTGTCTGGCCAGGCCGCAGCACTGTCAGGCGTCGTGAAGTCAGGTCGCACCCACCTCATGGACGCCACTCCGGTGACACTCGGTCAGGAGTTCGGTGGCTATGCGGCGGCGATCAACTACGGGATCGAGCGCCTGTATTCATCGTTGCCCCGCGTCGCTGAGCTCCCGCTCGGCGGCACAGCCGTCGGTACGGGGCTCAACGCGCCGCCGGAGTTCGCCCCGAAGGTGATCGCTCGGTTGGCGGCCGAGACCGGCCTTCCCCTCACTGAAGCCCGCGACCACTTCGAAGCCCAGGGAGCGCGGGACGCCTTGGTCGAGGCGTCGGGCGTGTGCCGGACCGTGGCCATATCGCTGTACAAGATCGCAAACGACCTGCGTTGGATGGCATCGGGCCCACGCTGCGGCCTCGCCGAGATCCACCTGCCCGACCTGCAGCCCGGGTCGTCGATCATGCCGGGCAAGGTGAACCCGGTCGTGCCCGAGGCCGTTTGCCAAGTCGTCGCCCAGGTCGTGGGCAATGACGCCGCCGTTGCTTTTGGCGGCGCAGCCGGGAACTTTGAGCTGAACGTCATGCTGCCGGTCATCGCGCGGAACCTGCTCGAGTCGATCGCGCTGCTCGCCTCGGTGTCGCGGGCGCTCGCCGACAAATGCGTGGCGGGCGTCATTGCCGACGAGGAGCGGTGCCGTACCTATGCCCTGTCCTCGCCGTCGATCGTGGCTTCCCTCAACCCCTACATCGGTTACGAGAGCGCCGCCAAGGTCCTGAAGATGGCGGTGGCCCAAGGCAAGGACCTGCGCACGGTCGTCCTCGAGCTTGGGCTCATGCAGGAGGGGGAGGTGGACAAAGCGCTCGACGTGCTGGAGATGACGCGCGGCGGCGTTGTCGGAGCGTGATGCACCCGATCGAGCGGCTCCGCTGGATCGCGCGAGCGGAGGACGAGCCGGCGGCTTCTCTTGCCAGCGAAGCTGCTTGGACTCTTGGTGAGCTCGCCAGCCAGGAGCCGACGGCTCTGCTCACGGCGTGTCGACGTCTGCTCGACCGACACCCAGCTTGCGGTCCACTCTGGTGGGTCAGCGCCAGGCTCGCCTGCGCCGACGATCCACTCGAAGTAGCGCGGCGCGCCGCCGCAGAGCTCTGCTCGGACTCGACGCCTGATCGGCTCAAGGCGGCCTTGCGCACCTCCCTCACCTCCGACGACGTCGTGGTTGTCACCGTGCCCGTGGAGCTCACCCTCGAATCTCTGGCCTCGTCGGTACCGCACCCGATTCGCGTCCTCGGCTCACCGTGGTCGCTGCGCCGAGCTGTGAGACTCCTCGCCGAGGTGGCCGCGCACGTCACCGGTTGGTCCCCGGGAGAGGAACCCGAAGCGCTCGACGGGGCATCGGTTCTCCTCGTCGAAGCTCTCGCTGCAGGCCCGCGGGCGGTGCCGGTCGATCCGGGCAGTGCCGTGGCAGTTCAAGCCGCTGTCGAGGCGTCAGTGCCGGTCTGGATCGTCATCGGAGTGGGGCGCGCCTTGCCCGGCCGTCTGTTCGAGGCCGCCGCCGAACGCGCCATCGACATCGCCGAGGAGGTCGCTCTCGACGTCTTCGCCCTTGCCGTGAGCGCCGAGCTCACTGGGGATCCGCCAGTTGTCGCCGCCCAGGTCAGCTGTCCCGCCGGGCCGGAGCTGCTGCGCCGGCCCATCTGACCCCGGCTCCGCCGGGCCGGAGCTGCTGCGCCGGCCCGGCGGACCCTGGCTTGCGCCGACTGCCGGCCGAGCTGCGACGCCGGCCCATCGAAACCCGTGCGCGGCGCCTGCGACGCCGGCCCATCGAAACCCGTGCGCCGGTTCGATTCTGGGTTTGGAATTGGTGGTCTTTCCTCGTGGAAACAACAAATTCCGAACCCAGAATGTCGCCGACGACCCAAGAGCGGTTCTGGCGACGCCTCGCATCGAGACGCGGCCGGTTTTCAGACGAGGGCGGCGCGGTAGTTTGCCTGATATGGGTGAGATGATCGATTTTCCGAGCAACGGATCGACTGGCCAGGGTTACATCGCAGTCCCGGGAGCAGGCAGCGGTCCTGGGATCGTGGTGATCCAAGAGTGGTGGGGGTTGGTGCCCCACATCAAGGAGTTGTGCAACCGCTTCGCGGGGGAGGGTTTCGTAGCGTTGGCGCCGGATCTGTACCACGGCGAGGCGACGACCGAACCCGACGAGGCCGGCAAGAAGATGATGGCGCTGGAGCTCGAACGTGCTGCCAAGGATCTGAGCGGGGCCGTTGACGTCGTGGCGGAGCAGGGAAACGGCGATGGGGTGGGAGTCGTGGGCTTCTGTATGGGAGGCGGATTGGCGCTTGTCCTGGCGGGCCAGCGTCCCGACGCCGTGAAGGCCGTCGTGCCCTTCTACGGCGGCATTCCTTGGGAGGGCGCCGCTCCCGACTACTCGTCCATCACGGCCGCCGTGATGATCGAGTGCGCCGGCAACGACGATTGGGTCACGCCCGAGGTGGCCGGTCAGATGGTGCAGTCGCTGCGTGACGCCGGAAATGTCGATGCCACGATGCACGTCTACGAGGGCGCCGAGCACGCCTTCTTCAACGACACGAGGCCAGAGGTCTATGACGCCGACGCGGCGGCGCTCGCCTGGGACCGCACGCTCGAATTCTTCAGGACACGCCTGGCCTGAGCGGTCGTGCGCGGTCTGGCCCCGAGCTCGGGCCTGATGGGAAGATAGGTCCATGTCAGCGCGCACCCGGTCCATGCCCCGCCGATCGTGCCTCTCGGTCCCCGGTTCGAGCGAGCGGTTCCTTGCCAAGGCGCCGGGCGTGCCAGCGGACATGACGTTTCTCGACCTCGAGGACGCCGTCGCGCCGCTCGAGAAGGAAGGCGCCCGCGCGAAGGTGGCGACGGCGCTTCGTGAGCTGCCCTGGGATGACCGTGTGCTCTGCGTGCGTGTGAACGCCTGGGACACGCGGTGGACGTACGGCGACGTCATCGAGGTCGTTTCGGGAGCCGGCGAGCGCCTGGACGAGATCATGCTCCCGAAGGTGCAGACGGCTGCCGAGGTCGTAGCACTCGACCTGCTGCTCACGCAGATCGAGGAGAACGTCGGGCTACCGGCGGGTCACATCGGCATCGAGGCACAGATCGAGACGGCTCGCGGTCTCATCAACGTCGAGGAGATCTGCGCCGCCTCCCCACGCCTCGAGACGATCATCTTCGGGCCGGCGGACTTCGCAGCTTCGATGGAGATGCCGGTGCTGACGGGCGGCATCCAGATCCCGGACTACCCCGGCGACCACTTCCACTACGTGTTCTCGAAGATCCTGATGGCGGGTCGGGCGAATGGCTTGCAGGTGATCGACGGGCCGTTTCTCAGGGTCCGGGAGCCGGAGGCGTTCCGCGATTACTGCCTTCGCACTCGCATCCTCGGCTACGACGGCAAGTGGGCGCTCCACCCGGATCAGGTCACGATCCTGAACGAGGTCTACTCGCCTACCCAGGAGCAATTCGATCGGGCGTGGCAGATCCTCGATGCGTACAAAACCGCCACCGAGCACGACCTCAAAGGTGCCGTCATGTTCGGCGACGAGATGATCGACGAGGCGAGCCGGAAGATGGCCCGGAAATTCGTCAGCCGGGGCGAGCGGGCGGGTCTGAAGCGGTCTGAGTCTGCAGTGTCCTGAGGCTACGGGCGCGCCGCCGTCACCGTTCCGGATCGTCCGGGTCGCGGCGGCGCTTCAGGCTCGGGAGCGATGCTGCTTTCCGGCTCCGCCTTGCGCCTGGCGCACGGACCTCGGCAACTCGCTCAGCCAGAGTCGATAAGCCGAGCGGGGGCCATGACCGCGGACCGGCGTCGGCCAGAAATGCCGTAAACCGCCCGCGACGTACGGCTGTGCGCTGATCTCCCCAAGGTCCACACCAAAGGGGCCACCTGGCAGCCAGTCGGAGGCGGACGGATGGTCGGTCAGGTGAGGGACGTCGAGCTCCGGGTCCTCGATGGGTGTCCCAGCGCCGATGTCAGGGTTCGGGTGAAGCTCCGGCGGGTACCACCTGCCGTCGCTCGCCATCCACCAGTCGCCCGCCGGTGGCCGCGGCAGACGATCCGGCACAGCGGCAACTTCCTCTGCGCTGACCTCCGGTACACCGGGCGCAACGCTCGCTCGAGCGTCGGGATGCAGCTCCGCCGGGTACCAATTGCCGTCGGAAGCGAGCCATGACCCGCCCTCGCCCGTGACGTTCGTCATCTTCATTTCATCCCTCAATGGTGTAAGGGTCCACGATCTTAGCGCAGAGGTTCCGCCGGCGTTCTGGCGTACCGGACGACAGGAGTTATGTGTCATGCCTGTGACAATATCCGCACGAATGTCTTCGCAAACAGATAGGCGTCTCCCGGCCAGCGGGCGGAGACGTAGTTGCCGTCGCGGACCGCAAAGGCGGCAGAGTCGGACATGGCAGTGCCACGGCGGCTGAGCGTGAACGGTCCCCGGACGAAACGCGACGGGTCGTGCAACGCCACCGTGACCTCGTCCTGTACATAGGCGGGATACGTCCGGTAGTAGCTGCCAAGCTTCCAGGCCGTGACCATCCAAGCGGCGCGTTCCATGTACTTCGGGAGACACGTGGTGAACCGCTGCGCGATGACACTGCGACCAGTGGTCGGATCGATCGTGCGAGCAAGGACGAGCACGCCATGACAGATCGCGCCGACGGGCCGTTCGAGCGCCCAGAACTCGGCCACCTTGTCTCGCAGAACGGCACTGCCGAGATACTGACGCATCCCGGGCGCATGTCCGCCAGGCAGCACGAGACCGTCGAAGTCCGCCGGCGCGGCTTGAGACCAGCTCGCTGGGTGACGGTACTCCGGCGCTGCCGACATCGAGCGATACATCGCAACCGGCTCAGGTTCGGCGCCGAGGCGGCCGAACAGCACTCCCGTCAAAAGTCTCGGGTCGCACTCCGGCGCAACACCGCCGTGCTCGGTCGCGAAGACGACTTCGTGGCCGGCCGTTGTGAGGTAGTGCCATGGAACCGCCACCTCGGTCGTGTCGAAGTCCCGATCGGGCAGCGGGATGAGGACGCGCACGAAAATCAAGCCTGTTCGACGAGACGGCGGGCGATCACTTTGAGGCACAGTGTTTCGTCGGCGCCTTCGAAGATCGAAAGCACCCGTGCATCGACGAACAGAC